>JACXTT010013668.1_pt1 | contig 10673 bp, 5 predicted proteins | sample 9270951 | NCBI WGS metagenome assembly JACXTT01 (sample SAMN15532306, study PRJNA645909) | rock metagenome | isolation source: weathered quartz diorite | place: Puerto Rico | collected 2017-06-21
CCCCTGCCGCCCCTGACTCACCCCAGGGGGTGAGGCCGTGTCCTCAACGGTCTCTGTTCTGCTCTTCGGTGAGGGCACGGCCGCTGGTTGGGAGTACGCGGTGCCCGGCGCGACGCCGCCACCGCCCCCGCCACCGGCCCCGCCGACATAGCCCGGTGACATCTTTGCCAGGCTGTTGAGAGCCCTGCCGTTCACAGCGATGTTCTGCGCGTGCATCTCATCTTTCTCTTCGCCGAAGACTCCGGTGCGGCTCACGCCCGCGGGCATCTCCACCGGCACCTGGATGGTGACCGGCTGTCCGCCCTTGGTGACGGTCTTTTCTTCCACGGCGACGAAGGAGGTGAACTGGGTCATGAGCTTGTAGTTGAGGCCGAGCTCGGTGATCTGGTCCTTCAGGTCCTTCATGGGAGCGCCACGCTGCATGCCCTCCCAGTCCTGGGCCATGAGGTGGTCTATGCGCTGACGGGCCCAGAGGGTGGCGAGCACGTCGTGCTCGGACTCGCTGGCCGGCAGATTCACGGCGATGTCGCGCTCGAAGTCGTCACCGGCGCGCTTGCCGCGCAGGTGGATGGTGCCGCGGGCGGCGCCGGTATAGCGTCCTGTTACCACCACCGGCTTGGCGCGGAACAGGTCGGGCAGGCGGGTGGGATAGACATCGGTCACGGGCAGGCCGTTCCAATCAATCTCCACGTCCGTGAGCAGCGGGGTGCGCACGCGCTCAAACAGCCGGTCCACGGCAGGGTCGGCCTGTTTTTCGAGGGTGACGACTTCGACCTCGCCGCGGCCGTATTCGGCCATCTTGTCGAGCAGGAAGCGGTTCACCGAGTTGCCGATGCCCAAGGTGAAGACGCGGGCATTCTGGTGCTTCTGCACCTCGCCGATGATCTCCATGTCGTTGCCCACGTAGCCGTCGGTCATGAAGACGGCGATGCGCACGTGCTTCTGCGAGTCGGAGGGATCGAGGGCGGCGCGGATGGCCTTCATCATCTCGGTGCCGCCGCCGCCGGTGAGGTTGGAGAGCAGCGAGCGCGCCCGCGCCAGGTTCTCGGCGGTGGGGTTCACCGGCTCGGGAAACAGCACCTGGGTGTTGCCGGCGAAGGTGATGATGTTGAAGGTGTCGCGCGGGTTCAGATGATCGAGCGCGAGGTCGGCGAGCTTCTTGGATTTCTCCAGCGGAAAGCCGTACTGCGAGCCCGAGGTATCAATGACGAAGATGATCTCGCGCGGGGTGATGTCGTCGCCCGAGACCTTGTCCGGCGGCTGCAGGATGAAGGTGAAGTAGCCGTCAGTCTGGGGGCCGGGCATGCCGAGTGTTTTGCCCGCCGCGGCGCCGCGCGAATGGGTGAGCAGCGCGTCCTCGATCCTGCCGCCGGCCACGTCGTACTTGAGGATGAAGTCGCGGTTGGGGATGGTGGCCTTGTCGCGCAGGCTGATGTTCATGGTGGAGGCGCCGGTGCGGTCAAGGGCAATGTCGTGCGTCTCCGACGAGGCTTCCTGGATGGGCACGCCGGCATCGAGCTTCACCGAGAGCGAGATATCATGCCCGGCGCGCTCGGCGGGGGTGTGCACGCCGGCGACCGGCGGGGTGATGCGCGAGGCGTCGGGAACGCGCGTGGTGTCCGGCGCCCATCCGCCCGCCTGCTGTCCGGTGGGCTCGCCCGGGATGTAGCGCGGGCCGACCACCATGGGGAAAGAGAACTCGTACGAGCCGGCTTCGTACTTCAGGACTTCCACGTAGCTGATGGTGATGAGCACGGTGGCGCCGGGCTCGATGTTGGCGACGGATTGCGTGAAGATGTTCGGCCGCTCCTGCTCGAGTAACGACGCAACGTGGCCCGCAGCCTTGGCCTGCTGGTAGATCTGCTGCGCCTCCTCGCGCTTCCTGATGATGCCCTTCACGTTGCGCTCGCCGACCTTCATAGTCATGTCGTCCACGGCGGACTCATCGGGCAGGGGGAAGACGTAAACCGCTTCGATCTTGTCGGGCGAGGGGTTGGTGAACTCCTGGGTCACGTTGACGCGCGCCAGAAATCCGCTGACTTCGGCCGCAACGTCGGTGTGCTTGAGCGGGCAGGCGGCGACGGCCTTGCCGTCTTTGTCGAGGACCTCGAGAGCGCCGGACTTCTCGGTGCCGGTCTGCATGAATCCCATCGCGCCGGGCACGGGCAGCTTGTGGCCGCCGGTAGTCTGACCCTGTCCGGAGGCGCCGGCAGTGCCCTGGCCGCCGTTTGTGCCGGTGCCGCCGCCCTGTCCGGCGACGACCGAGGATGTGGGCGCGGCCACCCAGAGCAGTACGGCAAGCGCCAGCGCAAGTACGAAGCCCTTCCGAGTGTTCATTTGAGCCTGAGGTTTGGAACTCTCATTCGACGGCATAGCGTCCTCCGACCTAGAGGTAGTGACACCGGGAGAACGGGCCGGGCGGGGGAACTTGCAGGTTTTTTTGCGGTGCGAGGCCCGGATGTGGAGAATAGCCGCCATGTCCACAAACCCTTCGCCGGTGCCGGAATCGCCCGCAACCTCGATGGCAAGCGCGCCCAAGCCATCGGGCGCGATGCTGATCTTCCTTGGCCCCAAGGGCCTGCGCGCCTTCTGGCGCATCGTGATCTTCATCGCGCTCCTGGCAGCGCTGGGCTACGCGGTGAACCGGGTGGTGCGGGCAATGCATCTTCCCAGGCCGCAGCCATCGGCGGCCGCAGGGATCCCCGTGGTGCCGACCATCGTGAGCGAAGCCGTTTTCTTCCTGCTCGTGGTGCTGGCCACAGCCATCATGGCCAAGTTCGAAAAGCGCAGGCTGGGCGCGTACGGCATCCCGCTGCGGGGGGCGTTCGGAGGAAAGTTCTGGGAGGGCGCGCTGTGGGGATTCGGCTCGCTCACGCTGCTGTTGGGCAGCATGCGCCTGCTGGGGAGTTTCTACTTCGGGACCGTGGGGTTAAGCGGACGGGAGATCTACAGGTACGCGGCGCTGTGGGCGCTGGCCATGTTGATGGTGGCATTCTTTGAGGAGCTCTTCAGCCGCGGCTACATGCAGTTCACCATCGCCCGGCACGGCAATTTCTGGGTGGGAGCGCTCATCCTCTCCGCGGTCTTCGGGTTGGGGCACGTGGGCAACACGGGCGAGAGCTGGGTGGGCGTGGCCAACGCCGCGGGCATCGGGCTGTTCTTCTGTCTGGCGCTGGAACGTACGGGCACACTCTGGTTCCCCATCGGCTACCACATGGCGTGGAACTGGGGCGAGTCGTATTTCTACGGCACGGCCGACAGCGGCGCACTGGCACAGGGCCATCTTCTCAATTCATCGGCCCAGGGTTCGCACTGGATCACCGGCGGCACCGTGGGGCCGGAGGGCAGCCTGCTCTGCACGCTGCTCATCGCGGTGATGACGCTGGCGCTGCACAAGCGGTTTCCCGAGGTAAGGTACAAGGCGGAGTAAGGGCGCGGGCGAGCACGGCTTCAGTCATGATTATTCACCACTGAGGTACAGAGACACTGGGAAGGGCATGGGATTCCTCCGTGTCTCCGCGGTGAGGTACAGGAGACGTTGCAAGCAACGTCTCTACGGCCCTAGATGTCGAGGTTCTTCACGTCGAGGGCGTTCTCCTCGATGAACTTGCGGCGGGCTTCGACGTCTTCGCCCATGAGGGTGGTGAAGATCACCTCGCAGGCCTCGGCGTCCTCGGCGCGGACCTGCAGCAGGGTGCGGCGTTCGGGGTCGAGGGTGGTCTCCCACAGCTGGCCGGAGCTCATTTCGCCCAGGCCCTTGTAGCGCTGCACGGCGTAGTCCTTGCGCCCCTGGCTGAGGACGTACTCGAAGAGATCGCGGGCGGAGTTCTTCTCCACGACTTCGGCGGAAGGCCCTTTCTTCTTAGCGGCGGCCTTGCCGGATCTCTTTTTGCCGGTGACGGGCGGCGCACCGGCGGCGGCGAAGAGGTCGCCGCTGGTGCCGGGCTCGATCTCCTGCGCGCCTTCGGCTTCGCTCTCGGCATCGGCCGCAGCTGCACTGTCCGCCGACTCGATGACGAAGGGCGGCTCCATGTACTCGGCGATCTGGTTGTGCTTGGACATCATCTGGCGGTACTCGGGGGTGGAGGCCAGCAGCCAGTTGATGACGCGCCCGGCGCCCTGGGCGTCGGTGAAGTGCGCCTCCCAGAGGTTGTGCTCGCCGTCGAACTGGAGCGAGACGTCCTTCACGCCGTTCTCTTTCTGCAGCGCCTTGAGCGCTTTTTCCAGCTGGGTGAGTTTTTTGGGCGGAGTCTTCTTGTCGCCTTCGAAGTCCGAGCGCATGGCCAAGCCCAGGCGCGGCAGCAGCTCGCTGACGCGCTCGTCGCGCAGCCGCTTGTCCACTTTTTCGAAGTAGCCAAGGAACTCGTTGAGGGTGGTCATGAACTTGGTGAGGGGAGCGCCCTCAAGGCGCGCGGCGCCTTCGCCGTAGCGCACAACCATGCCTTCGGAAGCGCGCTTGACCATGACTTTGACGAACTCGCGGTCGTCCTTGATGTACTGCTGCGACTTGCCCTTCTTGATGCTGTAGAGCGGGGGCTGGGCGATGAAGACATGGCCGCGCTTGATGAGCTCGGTCATGTGGCGGAAGAAGAAGGTGAGCAGCAGGGTGCGGATGTGGGAGCCGTCCACGTCGGCGTCGGTCATGAGGATGACCTTGCCGTAGCGCAGCTTGGAGCTGTCGAAGTCTTCCTTGCCGATGCCGGTGCCCAGCGCCGTGATCATGGCGCGGATCTCCTCGTGGCCGAGCATCTTGTCGTAGCGCGCTTTTTCCACGTTCAGGATCTTGCCCTTGAGCGGCAGGATGGCCTGGAAGCGGCGGTCGCGTCCCTGCTTGGCGGTGCCGCCGGCGGACTCGCCCTCCACCAGGAACAGTTCGCAGCGCTCGGGTTGGCGCTCGGAGCAGTCGGCCAGCTTGCCGGGCAGGCCGCCGCCATCGAGCGCGCCCTTGCGGCGGGTGAGGTCGCGGGCCTTGCGCGCGGCTTCGCGGGCGCGCGCGGCTTCGATGGCCTTATTGATGATGCGCCGCGCCACCGTGGGGTTCTGCTCGAAGGCCGCGCCCAGGCGCTCATTGACGAAGGCCTGGACCACGCCGGCGATGTCGGAGTTCAGCTTGCCTTTGGTCTGCCCTTCGAACTGGGGCTGCGGCATCTTGATGCTGATCACCGCCACCAGGCCCTCGCGCACGTCGTCGCCGGTGAGGTTCTCCTTGATGTCCTTGAAGAGGCCGAGCTGCTGGCCGGCGTAGTTGATGGTGCGGGTAAGGGCGGTGCGGAAGCCGGAGAGGTGGGTGCCGCCGTCCACGGTGTTGATGTTGTTGGCGAAGCTGAAGACCGACTCGGAGTAGCCGTCGTTGTACTGCAGCGCGATCTCCATGGCCACGCCTTCGCGCTCGGCCTCCATGTAGATGGGCTTGTCGTGCAGCACGGTCTTGCCGCGGTTCAAATGCTTGATGAACTCGGCGATGCCGCCGCTGTAGTGGAACTCGGCCTTGCGCGCTTCGCCGGTCTTGGAGTCGGTGGTGCGCTCGTCGGTGAGCGTGACCAGCAGTCCTTTGTTGAGGAAGGCCATCTCGCGCAGGCGCTGGGCGAGGGTGTCGTAGTTGTACTCGGTGACGGTGAAGATCTCTTTGTCGGGCAAAAAGTGCACGCGCGTGCCGCGCTTCTTGGTGCTGCCCGTCTTCTTGAGCTTGCCGGTGGGCTCGCCCTTGGAATAGCTCTGCTCCCACACCCCGCCGTCGCGCCAGATCTCGAGGTCGAGCTGGTGGGAGAGCGCATTCACGACGGAGACGCCGACGCCGTGCAGTCCGCCGGAGACTTTGTAGGTGGAGGTGTCGAACTTTCCGCCGGCGTGCAGCGTGGTGAGCACGACCTGGGCGGCGGGGATCTTTTCGCCGTCCACCACCATGTCGTCCACCGGGATGCCGCGACCGTTGTCCACCACGGTGATGGAGTTGTCTATGTGGATGGTGACATCAATGCGATCGGCGAAACCGGCCAGCGCCTCGTCCACCGAGTTGTCCACCACTTCATAGACCAGGTGATGCAGCCCGATCTCGCCGCTCGAGCCGATGTACATGGCCGGGCGGAGGCGCACCGCCTCCATTCCTTCCAAGACCTTGATGTCTTCGGCGGTGTAATCCCCGTTGCCGTTGCCACTGGCCTTGCGGGCCTTGGGAGGGAGCTTGGTTTCTGTTTTTGTGGTCGCCACCGCGGTCTCTTTCGACGCCATTCAGCCGCCTTCTTGCCAGGTTTGAGGAAGCCTGATGCGGGCTGTTCACAGGGCCTTTTTCGAGGCCGCTGTTACCACTTAAATTATTGATATTAAAGTTATTTAAGGTTGCCAGCCTGAAGAGATTTTACCACAAAATGGCGGAATTTTCGGCGGCAAAAACTGTCGAGTCTATCCGAGACACGCGAAAGTGCAAGGGTTGGCGCGCTTTCGGAAAAACCAAAGTAATGTTACTTCGGTTCAGGCGAGAGGAACCACAATGGTTAACAACTTAGGTACCCCTCGGAGGCCAAAAAAAGCCCTCTTTTTTCTAGCAATCGGCCAAGGGCGCGCGTATACTCCGCCACGGTGCGTAAACCGCACAAAACAATAACTCTTTACAAGAGAGGAACCTTCCCCAATGACTAAGAAACTGCTCATGATCGTCCTTGCGGCACTGATGCTCGCGGGTACGTTCTCCGCGGCAGCAGCGCCGGCACCCCAGGGACCCTCCACCATCATGGCTGGCGATGGCGGGGCCCCGATTCCACTGTGCCGTCCGGGCGGGCCGGTACCCTGCCCCGAGGGCCCGCTGGGCGAGTAGTTCGCCGGTAGGAATCAGTAGAAAATAAGGCTTGCAGGCTTACGGGTTTAGGGCTATAGTTTTCGCCTCCCGAAGCGGGAGGAGAGGTTTGCCCTAAAAAAGGTGCAGGGGGTGGTAGGCCATGAAACTCCGTGAGCTGATGTCTTATGCCTTCTGGCTTGGCCCAGTCGCACTGCAGGTCGCGATCTGCGTTGTCATGATGAAACGCAAGCTGCGCCGCGATTATCCCTTCTTCTTCACCTACACACTGTTCCAGATCATCAGCATGCTCGCCCTGCTGGGTATCTTCTGGCTGGTGCCGCACAACCGCGCCAGCAGTGTGTACTTCTATGCCTACTGGACTTCGGCGGCGATGAGCGCCTTCCTGGGCTTCGCGGTCATCTACGAAGTGTTCGAGGGCGCCTTCCGTCCCTACTACGCGCTGCGTGACCTGGCCATGGTCCTCTTCCGCTGGGCCTCGCTGGTGATGCTGATCGTGGCCGCGGTGGTGGCCTTCACCTCGCCGGGGATCGAAGCCGACGCGGTGATCGCCGGCATCCTGAGCCTGGAGCGCGGCATCCGCGTGATGCAATGCGGACTGCTTCTTTTCCTGCTGCTGTTCTCCACCCGCCTGGGACTCTCCTGGGGCAGCCACCTGTTCGGTATGGCCATGGGCTTCGGCATCTTCGCCAGCGTAGACCTCAGCCTGATGACCGTGCGCAGTTACCTAGGCCCGGGCTGGACGCGCAACCTGAACCTGCTGCATTCGGGCACCTACCTGGCCTGCGTGGCCATCTGGACCGGCTACATGCTCAAGGCGGAGCCGGCGCGGCGCTACGTGGATGCCTCGTTCGCGCGTCCGCTGCTGGACCGCTGGAACCAGGTGCTGAGCGGCGTGGCCAACCCCGCCCCCAAGGACGGGTTCATGCCCAGCATCGAGCACGTGGTAGACCAGGTGATGTCGCACCAGGTTTCTTCGCAGGTCCACTAAGCTTTAAGCAACGAAAGGCGCGGGACAAAAACCCGCGCCTTTTGTTTTTCCGTGCGCTCCGGGGCCAAAGCCCAGATGGGTACCCCTCTTGACGCGGGGCTGAAGCCCCGCTCTTCCACCTGCTAATTCCGGGTCCAGCCCTCCTTCGACAAGAAGCAGCGATGGGATCGTAAATGCAGATTCCTCGCCGCCCACAACGCGGCTCGGAATGACAATCGGTGACAGAGACTGCAGAAAACCCCTCAGATGCGCATGGGCATGACGACGTAGCGGTACTTGTACTCGTCGCCGCCGTCTTCGGGTCGCATCTGGCCGGCGGACTGGGCGTCCTTGAACTCCAGGCGCACCGACTTGCTGCCGGCGGCCTTCACAAAATCGAGCAGGTAGTTGGCGTTGAAACCGACGGTGAGGGACTCGCCGGCGTAGGTGGTCTCCAGCGAGTCTTCCGACTCGCCGGTCTCGGTGGAGGACGAGGTGATGCGGACCTCGTTCTTGTCCAGGCGCATGCGGATGGCGCCGGAGCGCTCGTCGGCGAACTGGGCGACGCGCTGGATGGCGGCGCCGAGTTCCTCGCTGCCCAAGGTGACGGTCTTGTTGTTGTCGCGCGGCAGCACGGCCTCGTAGTTAGGGAACTGGCCGGTGAGCTGGCGCGAGGTGAGCAGGCGGCCGCCGACGCGGAAGAAGAGCGTGGCCTCGTCGCGCGCGAACTCCACCGTCTCGGCGTTGCCGGAGTTCAGCAGATTCGAGAGCTCGGCCATGGCCTTCTTAGGGACAAGGGTCTTCATCTCGCCGGAGACGCCTGCGAACTTCGACGCAGTGTTCTCGATATGCGCCAGGCGATGGCCGTCGGTGGCCACCATGGTGATGGACTCGGGCTTGAGGATGAGCAGCGCGCCGTTGAGGGTGTAGCGCGATTCCTCGCTCGAGATCGCGAAGATGGTGCGCGCGATCATGGCGCGCAGCACGGCGGCAGGGATCTGGATCGCTCCGGCCGAGGGGAACGTGGGCAGCGAGGGGAAATTGGCGCGCGCCATGCCGACCATCTTGGTGTTGGAGCGGCCGGCGCGGATCTGCACCCAGTGGTTCTCCAGCTGTTTGACGGCGATGTCGCCTTCGCCCAGCAGCTTCACGTAGTCATAGAGCTTGCGGGCGGGGACGGTGCAGGAGCCGTCCTTCTTGAGCTTGGCGGCGCAGGCGGTGCGCAGGCTGAGGTCGAGATCGGTGGCGGTGATGGCGAGCTGCTCGCCGGAGGCTTCCAGCAGGAAATTGGAGAGGATGGGAATGGTGGTCTTGCGCTCGACCACGCCCTGGGTGGCCGTGAGCTCCCGCAGCAAGTCGGCTTTGCTGACCGTGATCTCCATGAAGACAGCTCCTTGTGCGCTCGACTTCCGCTTTTACCTTATATCAAAATCAAACAACCTGTAACAGCAGTAACCGTAGGGCCTGTGGAAGACTGGAAGCCGCGTTCTTGACCGCAAAGAACCAGTATTTCCCGCACTGCTCCGCTTGCAAAACCCGCCCAGGCGACACGATCGTTGGTGAAGAAATGGATGCCGTCCACGAGTTTCCATCCAGTCTTGAACAGCGTCCACAGGGCTTCCACACGCAGGGCTGAGGAAGGAGCGGGCGCAATGGTGGAAAAAGCTGCCATCCCCTTCGGTCAGGTGCCGAGCGACTCGGTGAGTTTGTTGAGCAGGCGGTTCAAATCCTTGTCGTTCTTGCGGGTCTCCTCGATCTTGCCAATGGAATGCATGACGGTGGTGTGGTGCTTGCCGCCGAACTGGCGGCCGATCTCCGGCAGCGAAGCCTCGGTGAGGTGCTTGGCGAGATACATGGCGACCTGGCGCGGGTAGACGATGGAGCGCGAGTTGTTCTTGGCCTTGATCTCGGCCACGCGTAGGCCGAACTGCTCGGCCACCGCCTTCTGGATGGAGTCTATGGTGACCTTGCGGGTCTGGGCCTCGATAAAGTTCTTGAGCACCTGCTGCGCGGTGTTGACGTTGACGTCGGCGCCGGTGAGCGAGCAGTAGGCGATGAGGCGGATGAGCGCGCCCTCCAGCTCGCGGACGTTGCTGCGGATGTTGCCGGCGATGAACTCGGCCACGTTGTTGGGCAGGTTCACGCGCTCGGTCTCGGCCTTCTTCTGCAGGATGGCGATCTTGGTCTCGAGGTCGGGGGGCTGGATGTCGGCGATCAATCCCCACTCGAAGCGGTTGCGCAGGCGGTCCTCGATCTCGGCCAGCTCCTTGGGCGGACGGTCGCTGGCGATGACGATCTGGCGCTGGGCGTCGTGCAGCGCGTTGAAGGTGTGGAAGAACTCCTCCTGGGTGCGCTCCTTCTGCGCCAGGAACTGGATGTCGTCAATGAGCAGCAGGTCCACATTGCGGAACTTGTCGCGGAAGCTGGTCATCTTGTCGTAGCGCAGCGAGTTGATCATCTCGTTGGTGAACTTCTCGCTGGAGACGTAGCAGATGGCGGCCTCCGGGGTGCGGCGCTTCACCTCGTGGCCGATGGCCTGCATGAGGTGGGTCTTGCCCATGCCCACGCCGCCGTAGAGGAAGAGCGGGTTGTAGGCCTTGGCGGGGCGCTCGGCCACGGCGCGGGCGGCGGCGTGCGCGAACTGGTTGGCGCCGCCGATGACGAAGGCGTCGAAGGTGTAGCGGGCGCTGAGCTGGGCGGCGCTGTCCCAGTCGAAGCGCGCCTGGCCGCCGCGGGCGTGGGCGCCGGCTGCGAAGCCGCCATCGTGCGCGGGCAGGTGCTGCTTCTCGTGCGGGCGCCCCGCGGCCGGCTTGGCGGCGGCCGGCTCCTCTTCCGGAGTGACCAACTGGACGGCGTCGTACCCCAGGCCCAGCACCTCGGGGGCCCCGGGGAAGAGGTCCCCGTACTTCCCCC
>JACXTT010013669.1_pt1 | contig 10672 bp, 10 predicted proteins | sample 9270951 | NCBI WGS metagenome assembly JACXTT01 (sample SAMN15532306, study PRJNA645909) | rock metagenome | isolation source: weathered quartz diorite | place: Puerto Rico | collected 2017-06-21
GAGCCCGCGCGCCCGCCAGTCGACGGCGTGCAGGTCGGCGAGCGCACGCACGACCTGCGGCCCCACCGCGGCCCGCTCGACGTCGTCGAACGGGCCCGAGCCGTCGGCTTTGATCGCGGGCACTGGCACGTCGCCCGGCAGACGCTCCATCACGTAGAAGCTCCGGTCGAGCACTGCGGGGTCGCGCTCGAACCACGGCGTGGGCGGCGACGGCAGCGGGTCGTCGGAGAGCGCGTGCAGCACGCGGAACTCGGGCTCCAGGTCGTAGGGCTCGAGCAGCCCCGCCACCGGCTCTCGCTTCACGACGAGGCCGCGCGTCTTCCGTCCCGTCTTCGCCTCGACGACGAACGTCTCCTGCGAGAAGCCTTCGGTGCTGCGGTCCATGGCGGTGATCTTCGTCGTCGCCCCGAGCTTGTCCGTGAGGAAGCGCTCGAGACGCGGGCGCACGTCGTCCGCGGGCACGGGTCAGTAGCCCCAGGGGCTCAGGTCGACGCCGAGGGCCTTGAGTCCCTTCGCGATCTTCTCCGGGTTCACCGATACCGGCGGCCAGTGGTAGTCGACCATGCGGTTGTCGCCGGTGCCCTTCACGAAGCGCTTCGCCTGCTCGATCGTCATCAGGATGCCGCGCCGGCCGATCTTCCGCTCGTACGTCTCGGCGTGCTGCGCGTCGACGACGTAGTTCATCCCGTCGCACATCTCGGTGATGTCGATCTTGTTCCAGTCCCACGTCGGCACGGCGACGTGGATCAGCACCGACGCGGGCTGGGCCGCCAGCAGCTCGCCGTCCTTGAAGTCGACGCGAATCGGCGCGTAGCAGCAGGCGCAGTACGACTCCATGCGGAACGTCTGTCCCGCGAGGGGCGGCATGCGCGAGAACGCCACCGACTCCATGGCGCAGCCCGCGAACGTGAAGAACTTCCCGTCGCGGTAGACGGCCACCTGGCTCGCGAAGGCGGAGAACGGCTGTATCTTGATTACGCTCATGTTCTGCGTCGACTGGTGCAGCACGACGATGCCTCCCAGATCCAGCTCGCGATACGCGGTGACGATCCGCTCGCGCGTGAAGCCGGTCTTCTCGTGGATGCCGCGCAACGTCGGCCCGTGGCCGTGTGCGCACCAGTGCTCGTAGAGGAACTGCCGGACGACGAGCGCGTCGTCGGAGAACTGGAACTCGGGAACTCGCTGGGGCATCGGAGGCTCCTCTCGGGTCACGCGAGGTGCGGCAGCACGTCCTCGCCGAAGCGTGCGATCTGTGAGACGTGCTCGGCGCGGGTCGTCGCGGGAAGGTTCACGGTGAGGCAGGTGACGCCGGCGGCGCGGAGCGCGGCGGTGTGGGCGAGGAACTCGCCGCGGTCGAACGCCGGCGTGCCGTAGGTGCGGAGCCCGAGGACCGTGAAGCTGACGTCGAAGGGCACCGTCCGGCCGATCTCGGCGGCCAGCCGCTTCGCTTCCGCGACCCGTGCCGCGAGGTCGTCGACCGAGGCGATCACGGCGGTGTGGCGGCGGCGCGCCAGGTCGGGCGTCGGGTTGTAGATCGGCATCCAGCCGTCGCCGAGCGTCACCGCGCGACGGATGGCGTTCCGGCTGTTGCCGCCGACCCAGATCGGCGGATGCGGCTGCTGCGTCGGGCGCGGGAGCGCGGTGTGGCCGTCGGCCTCGAAGTGCCGTCCCTCGAAGCGGACGCCCGACTCGGTCCACGCGAGCTTCATCGCGCGGATGGCCTCGTCGGCGAGCGAGTTGCGCTCGGCGAAGTCGACCCCCAGCGCGCGGAACTCGGCCTCGAGGTAGCCGACGGCGGTGCCGAGGATCAGCCGGCCGCCGGAGAGCACGTCGAGGGTCGCGACCGCCTTCGCGGTGAGGAACGGGTTCCGGTAGGGCAGCACCAGGATGTAGGTCAGGAGCCGGATGCGGGTGGTCGCCGCGGCGGCGAACGAGAGCGCGACGAACGGGTCCAGCGCGTGATGGCCGCCCGAGCGCATCCAAGCGTCTTCGGGGAACGGATGGTCGGTGACGGCGACCGCGTCGAAGCCGGCTGCCTCCGCGGCGCGGCAGGAGGCGGCGATCCCGTCCGCGCTCGCGAACTCACCCCCCCGGTCCACCTTGTCCGTGTGCAGCACGAGCGCGGTCTTCATGAGCGGGCGTCGTCGTAGCACCGGGGCGACCGGAGGGGCAACGAGGCGGGGCGCGGCGGTGGGCGGAGGGGGCGCGCGCAGAGGAGGTCGCCGGCCCAAGCTGTGATGAGGCACCGCCGCCCACTCATGAGGGGCCGGCGGGCACCAACTCTGCGCGCGCACACTAAGCCCACCGCCGGGTCACTGCTTCATGCGAGGGGTCGGTCTTGTCGATTCGGGGGGCGGCGGGTGATACAGCGCCGCGGGACCATGAAGACCTCGATCTTGCGGGCTGGGTTGGGCGTGCTGGTGCTGCTGGGCGGCTGTGGGGGACACCACGAGTTCGTGTCGCGATCGGCCGACGGCCCGGGGACGTTCGTGGTCCGGAACGTGCGGGTGTTCGACGCGCCCGGGGCGCGGCTGTTGGAGGGATTGCGGGACGTCGTGGTGCGGAACGGGGTCGTCTCGGCGGTTGCGGCGCCGGGCGTGGCTGCGGATGGGACCGTGGTCGACGGGCACGGGGGCACGCTGCTGCCGGGGTTGGTCGACGTGCACACGCACACCGGCGGTCCGTCGGGGCCGCCGTGGAATTCGGAGATCCCCGACTCTGACGAGAACCTGACGGCGTTTCTCTACGCGGGCGTCACGACCGTGCTCGACGCGGGCGCGATGACGCCCGCGATCTTCCAGACCCGCGACGCGATCCGCGCCGGCACCACGCTCGGGCCGCACCTTTACGCCGCGGGGCCGATCGTGACGGCGCCGAACGGACACCCCGCAGCGCTGCTCCGCCTGTCGCTCCCCTGGTTCCTGCGCTGGTATCTCGTGCCGCGGTTCACGCGCGAGGTCGCCACGCCCGACGACGCGCGCGCCGCGATCACGGCGCTGCTGCCCGAGCATCCCGACGTCGTCAAGATCGCCGTCGACCGGATCCCGCTCGATGCGCCGCGGCTGGCGCCGGACACGATCGCCGCGATCGTGGCGACCGCGCACGCCGGCGGCGTGCGGACCGTCGCCCACATCGGCCGCTCGGAGGACGCGCTCGCCGCGGTGCAGAACGGTGTCGACGCGCTCCTGCACGGCGTCTACCTGGAGGAGATCTCCGACGAGGCCGTCGCCGCGATCGCGGCCAAGCACGTGCCGGTCGCGGTGACCATCAGCGTGTTCGACGCCACCGAGCGCTTCTCCTGGGACCACGCGCCGGACCTGCTGCCGATCGAGCGCGAGATCGGGCGGCCCGACACGGTCGCCTCACTGTTCCCGATCCCGGACGCACAGCGCACGGGGCCAATCGCGGAGTTCGTCCGCGAGGTCGCGGCCGCGCACGCGGCGCGGCGCACCAACGTCGGCAAGATGCGGGCGGCCGGGATCACGATCCTCGCGGGCAGCGACGCGCCGAACGTCGGACACTTCCCGGGCGCGGGGTTGCACGTCGAGCTGCGGAAGCTGGTCGAAGCGGGGATGACGCCGGGCGAAGCGCTGCGGGCGGCCACCCTCGAGAACGCGCAGTTCCTGGCCGGCCCGCAGGCGACCTTCGGCCAGATCGCGCCCGGCAAGCGCGCCGACCTCGTGCTGGTCGACGGCGATCCGACCGCGGACATCGCCGCCGTCGACCGGATCGCGCAGGTGTTCCTCGAGGGCGTGGCCCTCGAGCGCCACGGTCGCCCGAAGGCACCGTGAGCGGGACGCCCGCCTAGCGCGCCTTCCAGGCCGGCTTCCGCTTCTCGACGAACGAGCGCGGCCCCTCCAGGTAGTCCTCCGACTGCTCGACGACCTCGAGGTAGCCCGCCGCCACCTCCTCGGCCCGGTCGACCGGCAGATCGAGCCCCTGGAGGATCCCCATCTTCGTGCCCCACACAGCCAGCGGCGCATTCGTGAGGATCATCTCCGCCAGCTCGCGCGCGCGCGGCATCAGCTTCTCGTGCGGCACGACCTCGGTGACCAGCCCGACCTCGTAGGCGCGCTGCGCCGTCATCCGCTCGCGCGAGCCGAGCAGCGCCATGCGCAGACAGACGTGCAGCGGCACGCGGCGCGCCATGTTCACCATCTCGTGCGACGAGACCAGCCCGATCGAGACGTGGGGGTCGACGAAGTACGCCTTCTCGGACGCGATCGGGATGTCGGTCTCGGTGACCAGGTCGAGCGAGAAGCCGGCCACCGCACCGTTGACCGCCGCGATCACCGGCTTGTGGACGCGCTGGCGACGCGGCGTCGGCAGGTCGCGAATGCCTTCGATCAGCGCCAGCTCGGCCCAGCGGTCGGCGCGCGTGAAGCCGCCGGTCGCGAGGCCCTCGACGTCGGCGCCGCTCGAGAACGCGTCGCCGGCGCCGGTGATGATCGCCACCCAGATGTCGCCGTCGGCCTTGACGCGCTTCCAGGCGGTGCGGAGCTCGTCCTTGAGGGTCTGGTTCATCGCGTTCTTCCGCTGGGGGCGGTTGAGCGTGATCGTCGCGATGCGGTCGCGGACGTCGAAGAGGATCGTCTCGTAGTCGGCCATGATGGTCGGGCTGTAGCGGGGGGTGGTGGGGGGCGTCAAACGGCGTGGGCCAGCGACGGGGGATGGGGGTGCATCCGAAAGAATGGGGCCCTTATCCGCGCCGCTGATACAGAAGCGGCTTCGCCCACCGGGATCGAAACGCGCGGCCCATTTTTTCGAATGCACCCCCCCGTCGCCCGACTCCCGTGGGAGCTCCGCTCACCTCCCGCTTCGCTTCCTTTGATCCTTCGGCTCGTACGTTGCGGGTCGGCTTTCCCGAGGTGGTCCGCCTGGTGTAACGCTGGCGCGCATGGCGACGGTCGATCTGGGATCGCGGTTCCTGCGGGCCAGCAGCGAGGGCGGTGTGCTGACCGTCGTCATCGATCGGGTCGAGCGGCGGAATGCGCTGACGATCGAGATGTATCACGGGCTCAAGAAGGCCGCGGTGCTGGCGGAGCGGGATCCGGCGATCGACGTGCTGGTGGTCACGGGGACCGGGGAGTGGTTCTGCGTGGGCGGCGAGATGGGCGGGAAGCACGAAGGCGGTGCGCCAATCGATCGCGAGACCGACGGGATCGACCTGCTGCCGTTCGTGCAGCTCGAGCGCTGTCCGAAGATCGTGGTGATGGCGATCAACGGGACGTGTCAGGGCGGCGGGCTCAACATGACGCTCACCAGCGACGTCGCGGTGGTGTCGGAGCGCGCGACGTTCCGCGCGCCCGAGCTGCTGCGCGGCGTCGCGGATCCGTATCTCGGGGCGCGGCTCGCGGCGCGGGTCGGCGTGGCGCGGGCCAAGTGGCTCTTGTTCACGGCGCAATCGATCTCGGCGGCCGAGGCACTGGGGATGGGGCTCGTGGCCCGCGTCGTGGCCCATGCGACGCTCGAGGCCGCGGTGGCGGAGACCGTCGGGTGGATCCGGGAGACGGGGCCGGAGGCGCGGGCGGCGATCAAGCACACGATCAACCGCCATCTGCCACCGATCGACATCCCGATGTTCGCGGCGTCGTTGGCGTCGGACGAGGTGCGCGAGGGGTTTGCCGCCTTCGTCGAGAAGCGGCCGCCACGGTGGTCGCCGCGGACCGCGTAGCGTTGCCGCTGTGCGTCGACAGGGCGGAGCGATGCCCCATCGGGTGCGGGAGGAGGAGGAATCAATGGGGAGCGCGTATTCCGCGAGCGAGGTCATCGGCGTCCTGCTGCTGCTCGCGGGCATGGTCTGCGTGGGCGCGTGGTTTCACGACGAGGTCCCGGTGAACCCGGAGCATCTTCCGCAATTCGCGCTCAGCCTGACCTTCCTCGGCGCCTTGCTCTGGTCGATCGGCCGCTCGGCTCCGCGCGACCGCGGCTAGCCCCGTCATGGACGATTCACGAAAGTCGTGGCAAAAGCGGCCGCTACGCTGGGCTCCTCCGACCAAAGGTCGGATTGACGTCCGGAGTCAATTCGATAGTGTCCCGCTCCAAACCACACTGCGCGATTCCGCGCCGAGACGTGGCAAGGGGGACACATGGCACTCGGTCGGCTGACAAGAGGTTTCGCGGTCGCGGTCTTCGTCGTCGGGACGGCCTCCCTGGTGGCGGCCAGGAACGTCACCCTCACCTTGACGCCCACCGTGAAGGCGCCGACGGCCAAGGGCCGTACGACGCTCGCGGTCAAGCGTCACGGGCGCGGAAAGTTCGCCGTCCTCGCGAAAAAGCTCGCGCCTGGGGGCTCCTTCGACGTCATCGTCGGTGGGGTGAAGGTCGGCGGCTTCACGACCAACGCCGCCGGCGGCGGCCGTTTGAAGTTCAGCACCAATCCACGCGGCAACCAGGCGATGCTCGGGTTCGACCCGCGCGGGCAGGAGATCGTCGTGCGCGAGGACGACGGTGACGACGACCTCGTCGGGGACATGCCGGAGGACGGAGACTCCGCGAGCGGCGCCTGCTGCATCCCGGGTCATCACGAGGACGGCGAGACCGAGTGCGAAGACATGACGGCCGACGAGTGCACCACGCACGGCGGGACCCCGGCCAACACCAGCTCGTGCCTGCCCAACCCGTGCGCGACGACGCCTCCGGGCGGGGTCATCTGCTGCATCGCGGACAGCGCGCACGGTGCATTCGACGACGAGGACCCCGAAGTCGAGTGTGAGAACACCAGCCAGGCGGAATGCGCTCTGCACGGCGGAAGCGTCGTGACCGCGACGTCGTGCGAGCCGAACCCCTGCGTACCCACCCCCCCGACCAGCCAGGTCGCGTGCTGCGCGGCCGACGAGGGCGAGATGGAGTGCGAGCTGCGCACCTCCGAGAGCTGCACCGCAAACGGCGGGATCCCGAGCGGTAACACCTGCGACCCGAACCCGTGCGTGGGCGGCGGCGGGGATAGCGGCGGCGACGGCGGCTCCGGGCACGACTGATCGGCGAGGCGCCACACTCTCGTTCGAGCACACCCGACGGGCAGGCCGGACGGCCTGCCCGTCGCACGTTCGTCAGCCCGTACTCCGCTCCCGGAGGGAGAGCGCGAGTGCGCCGGCGAGCAACGGCAGCCAGACCAGCACCGCATAGTCCTCGGGCGGATGGTGCCCGCCGGCCGGCCCCGTGCACGCCGCGAGCGCGTGCAGCGTCCGCTCGACGATCACCAGACCCAGCATCAGCGGCACCGGCGTCCGGTATCGGAGCGAGACGATCAGCGTCGCCAGACCGAGCGCGATCTGCGTCGCCCCGGCCCAGGCGAACAGCGCGACGATCACCCGGCCGTCACAGCTCAGGTCGATGCCGGCGATGCTGCCTGCGCCGCCGTCGCGCAGGAAGCGGTGGATGCAGCCCGGGACGATCGTGAGCACGCTGGTCAGCGTGAGGAAGTGCGCGGCGCCCAGCGAGCCGGTGTAGGCGTCGTTGGTGCTGGGCGGCAGGAGGCGCATCAGGTCGACGCACCTCTGCGCTTCTCCGCGAGCGTCCGGAGCGCCGGCTTCTCGACCTTGCCCGTGCCGGTGCGGGGAACGTCGGCCTCCGCGATGACGAACACCTCGCGCGGGACCTTGTAGCTGGCGAGCGTGTCGCGACAGAACGCCCGCAGCGCGTCGGCGTCGGCGCGCGCGCCCGGCTCCAGCACGACGAACGCCGCGATGTTCTCGCCCCGCACCGGATCCGGCACGCCCACGACGTGCGCCGCCTTCACCGCCGGATGCTTGACGAGCGCCTCCTCGACCTCCGTCGCGGCGACGTTCACGCCCGCTGTCTTGATGACATCCTTCAGCCGGCTGCCGAAGTGGAGGCGGCCGGCGTCGTCGAGGTAGCCCAGGTCGCCGGTGCGGAAGAAGCCACCCGGGCCGAACGTCTGCTCGCGCGGCACGCGATAGTAGCCTTCCATCAACGTCGGGCCGCGGACGAGGATCTCGCCGGTCTCGCCCGGCGCGACCGGCGTCAGCGTCTCCGGGTCGGCGATCCGCACCTCCATGCCGGCGAGCGGCGGCCCGAAGGTGCCGGTCCGGAGCGGGGCGGGGTCGTCCCAGCGACCGCAGGTGACGCAGGTGGCGGTCTCGGTCATCCCGAACATGCCGACCGACACGTGGTCGGCCCCGAGCAATCGGGTCGCCAGGGGATGCGTGCCGCCGGAGCCCTTCTTCAGGAAGAGCCGGCGCTTCGTGAAGTCGGGATGGTCGAGCAGCGGGCCGGCCTGATGCCAGCCGAGCATGATCGTGCACCGCTCGGCCTCGAGCAGCGCCAGCGCCGCGCCCGGCTCGACGACCTCGTGCAGGACGACGCGGCCGCCGCCGGCGAGCGTCGCGAGCGCACCCATGATGAAGCCGCCGCTCCAGAAGAGCGGCATGTGCCCCCACCAGGCGTCGTCGGGGCCGATGCCGAGGCAGTCGGCGATCCGCCGCGCGGAGATCGCGAGCGAGCCGTGCGACTGCACGACCGCCTTCGCCTGTGCGGTCGTGCCCGACGTGAAGAACACGAGGGCGGGCTCCGTCGGATGCACGCTCGCCTCGAGCGCCGTGAGCACGTCGTCGGGAACGTCGGCCGGGAGATCGCTCCAGCGGTCCGCGCCCGGCGCCTCGCCCTCGAGCAGCACGACGCGCCGGAGCGCGGGGGCGCCCGCCGAGCGCAGCTCCCCGGGCGTCGCGCGAGGCAGCTCGGGGAGGATGTCGCGGAGGCTCGCCAGGTAATCATGCTTCAAGAACCCCGGCAGCGTGAGGAGCAGCTCGACGTCGGCGTGGACGAGCGCGTAGGCGATCTCGTCGCGCTTCCAGAGCGTCGAGAACGGGACCAGCACGGCGCCCACGCGGAGCGCGCCGAACGCGAGCGGCAGCCACTCCGGTCGGTTCGCGCACAGGAGCCCGACGCGGCTCCCTTTCCCCACTCCGAGCCCGACGAGCTTCTGCGCGACCACGCGGCTCTGATCGCGCAGCTCCGCCCACGTGAGACGCGCGGTCACCGCCTCGCGCGGAGCGTACGCGATCGCCTCACGCCCGGGGGACCGCGCGGCGCAGGCGTCGAGGAACGCGCCGAGCGTCTCGCTCACGGCTTCGGCTTCGGCCGGAACGTCTCCAGCGCGGGCAGGTCCTTGGTGGGCGACATCTTCCAGTCGGCGGGACGCTTGTCGAGGAACGATCGGATGCCTTCGCGGGCGTCGGGCGATTGCGTGGTCCACGCGAAGACGCGGCTGTCGAGCGCCTCGGCCGCCGCGGGATCCAGCTCGCTCGCGTGCGCCCACAGGAGCCGTTTCGTGAGTGCGACCGCGACCGGTGCCGTCTGTTCGGCGATCTCGCGCGCCAGCGTGTGCGCCGTCGGAAGCAGCTGGGCGTCGGGGAGCACCCGCGACACGAGTCCGTACTCCAGCGCCTCCCGGGCGTTCAGGAGCCGTCCGGTGAGGAGCAGCTCCGACGCCCGGCTCATGCCGACGATGCGCGGCAAGAACCACGTGCTGGCCGCCTCCGGCACGAGCCCGCGCTTCACGAACACGAACGTGATCCGCGTGCTCTCGCCCGCCAGGCGGATGTCCCACTGCATCGGCAGCGTGGCACCGACGCCGGCCACCGCGCCGTTGAGCGCAGCGATCACCGGCTTGCGTACGTTCCAGGCCTGGAGGTTGAGCCGCGGCGCCCCGCTCTCCACCTCGCTGGCGCGCGCCTGCTCGAACACCTTCCCCGCCCCTTCCAGGTCGGCGCCGACGCAGAAGTCCTTGCCGGCCCCCGTGACGACGACCGCCCGCACGTCGTCGCGCTGGTCGGCCTGCTGGAGCGCGTCGCGAATCTCGAGCCCCATCTGGCGGTTCCAGGCGTTCCGCTTCTCGGGTCGGTTGAGCGTCACGGTCCCGACCCGATCCGCGACCTCGAACAGGATGTGCTCGTACGTCATGCCCCGAACTCCTTCTTCAAGACGTGCGTCTGGACCTTGTTGTAGGCGTTCCGGGGAAGCGATGCCACGAACTCGACCCGCCGGGGTTTCTTGAAGCCGGCGAGCCGGGCAGCCGCGAAGGCGGCCACCTGCTCGGCGTCGAGCGCAGCCCCGTCCCGCCGCACGACCACCGCCGTCACCTGCTCGCCGAAGCGCGGGTGCGGCGTGCCGATCACGGCCACGTCGGCGACGTCGGGGTGGAGCCGGAGCACCTCCTCGACCTCCAGCGGAGAGACGTTCTCGCCACCGGTGATGATCAGATCCTTCACGCGGCCGGTCAGGAAGAAGTAGCCGTCGGCGTCGCGACGACCGAGATCGCCGGTGTGGAGCCAGCCGTCGCGGAGCGCGGCCGCGGTCGCCTCGGGGTTCCGGTAGTAGCCCTGCATCAGCGTCGGCCCGCCGACGACGATCTCGCCCTCGTCGCCGAGCGTGCCGTCGGACCGGCGGAGCGCCACGATCACGTGCGGGTTCACCCGACCCACGGTGCCCTCGCGCTCGAGCACGCTCCGGCCGCGCGCCATGAGCACGCCGTCGGTCGACTCGGTCTGGCCGTAGGCCTCGATGATCTCGGCGTCGGGGAAGATGCGGGCCAGCGCCCGCTTGGATTCCATCGGCGTCGGCGCGCCGCCGACCGAGACCTTCCGCACGGTACGGCGGACATCGGGCGCGACGTCCCCCATGGCGACGATGTCGAACACCATCCCGCCGA
>JACXTT010013670.1_pt1 | contig 10672 bp, 5 predicted proteins | sample 9270951 | NCBI WGS metagenome assembly JACXTT01 (sample SAMN15532306, study PRJNA645909) | rock metagenome | isolation source: weathered quartz diorite | place: Puerto Rico | collected 2017-06-21
GGTCTGAGCATTTGCATGTCCATCATTCGCGAACACGGGGGCGCGATCGAGGCAGAAGCGGTTCCTGCTGGCGGTTCGGCATTCACCGTGAGTTTGCCCGTCGCTGCTGAAAAGCAGGAGGCTACAGCCATCACCCGCGAACCAGGTGCCACGCCATTTCCACCCACGAAGCCAGCGGTATCGGCCGAGATTCTCCGAGGACGCTCCGTGCTCGTTCTCGATGACGAGGAAAGCCTGCGCTTGCTCTTGGAAGAAGGCCTCTCCGCCCAGGGCCTTCGCGTGGACTGCGCCGCCACCGTCGAAGAAGCGCTTCCCCTGATGCAAAGTTCCACTTACGATATTGTGCTTTGTGACTTGCATCTTTCCGCCGGCGGCTTTTTCGTCGACGGCCGCGAAGCCGCTGCCCGCCTTCTGAGCGCCGTACGTTCTTCGAAACCTGCCGTTGTTTATATGACCGGCGATCTCATGGATTCCGCGCAGCACGTCCCGTCACACGGCGAGCCCGGCTATTTGCAGAAGCCCTTCCGCATCTCCGACGTCATCGCCCTCTTCGTCGAAGCGCTTTCGCCTGCTCCTGCCGGTACGCACCACAAGTGAATCCTTTCGCCTTCTGTTTTTCTTTTTCTAACCTCCAACTTCTGTCCTTAAGCCTCTTGCCGGCCACAATGCGCGAATAAACCGGGAGCTTTTCGGTTAACTCTCCGTGAATATGCAACGGGCTATTTAAATTTTCTTGACATTATCTCCAGCATTAATAAGACTGCCCTATCATCGTCGCTACCCGGAGGTCTTCATGTTCCCTGCCCGCCGTGCTCTCCTCCCACTGCTAGCTGGCCTTTTCCTAATCAGCACGGTCTCCGGCCAATCCCTCCCACTGGGTTGGTCTCACCGCGACATCGGATCGGTCGGCGTCGCCGGAAGCGCCAGTTATTCCAACGGCATATTCACCGTGTCAGGAGCGGGGCCACAAGTTTGGGCTACAGCCGACGGAATGCACTTCGTGTATCAGCCACTTGCTGGCGACGGCTCGCTTATTGCACGCGTGGTGAGCGTATCGGGAGTGCGCAGCGGAACCAACCCCGTGGTCGGCGCAATGATTCGTGAAACGCTTGGAGCCAACTCGTCCCACGTCTCCTCCGTTTACCGCAACAATCCGCTCGTCGAGTTATTGTGGCGGCCCGCCGTCGGGTTCAGCACACAGTTCACCAACTCAAGTGGCTCGAGTCCTTTGCCCTACTGGGTGAAGGTGGCTCGCAGTGGAAGCACCTTCAGCGCGTATATGTCCCCAAACGGAACGACATGGACCCAGGTGGGTGCGACCCAGACAATCACAGTGGAGAGCATGCGGCAGAACGTTTACGTCGGCCTAGTCGTAAGCAGCAACGACAGTAACAACAACAGTCTTGTAACCGCGACCTTTGATAACGTTTCAGTCTCCGGAGCAGGTTGGGCCGCGCCCTCAGCCCCGTGGCTGGACCAAGATGTCGGCGCAGTCGGCGTAGCCGGCAACGCGAGTTACACCAATGGTGTATTCACCGTCTCCGGCGCAGGCCCGCAAATTTGGGGTACCGCCGACGGGATGCATTTTGTATATCAGCCGCTGTCGGGAAACGGCACGATTGTGGCGCGTGTGGTGAGTGTGCAGGGCGTCCAGAGCGGCTACAACCCGGTTGTGGGCGCGATGATCCGCGAATCATTGAATGCAAACGCAACCGAGGCCAACTCGACATGGAGGAACAATCCGCTCGTCAACTTGATGTGGCGGGCAAGCACTGGCGGGAGTTCGTCTTCCACGAACTCCAGCAATTCAACTCCTTTGCCTTATTGGGTAAAAATGGCTCGCAGCGGAAATTCCTTTAGTGCATCAATGTCGCCTGACGGAGTGACGTGGACGCAGGTGGGAGCCAGCCAAACGATCAACATGGCGACAAACACATTTATCGGCCTGGCCGTTAGCAGTGAAAACAGCAATAACAACAGCCTTGTCACGGCGACGTTTGACAACCTCTCCGTCTCTTCGACAGCGTCCCCCGCGCCAACGATTACGAGTATTTGGCCGGCCAGAGGGCTGGCAGGTTATGACGTATCGATTTCGGGAACAGGTTTTGGAAATTTACAAGGCAATAGCGTTGTGCTTTTGAACGGCGCTCCTATGACGGTCAATTCCTGGAGCGCTACTTCCATCGCAGCCTCGGTCCCAGCGTCCGCAACTTCGGGCCCTCTTGTAGTTTCGGTTGCGCCGAGCATGAATAACAGCAATCCCGCCACTTTCAAGGTCCTTCCCGCTGGATGGCTGGATCAAGATGTGGGGGCCGTTGGCGTGGTCGGTAACGCGAGCTACGGCAACGGTGCTTTCACCATATCCGCGGCCGGGCCGCAGGTCGGCGGTACAGCCGATGGGATGCACTTCGTCTACCAGTCCATTACAGGTGATACCACAGTTCTGGCGCGCGTCGCCAACGTGCAGGGGATGCGAAGCGGCACCGGCGCGCGTGCCGGAGTGATGATTCGCGAATCTTTAAACGCCAACTTAGCTCATGCGTATTCGTTGTATTGCACAAACATCGGCGGAACGAGCGGTGGCCCGAAGGCGGAGTTCCTGTGGCGCGCGACTACAGGCGGCGGCACTTCCTTTGTCGACTCTGGCATCATCTCGGCGCCTTATTGGGTAAAGATGGTGCGGGCTGGAAACACGTTCAGCGCCTATATTTCGGCCACCGGAAGCACTTGGACGCAATTGGGCTCCACGCAAACAATCTCCATGGCCGCCAACGCCTATGTCGGCTTGGCTGTGAGCAGTGACGACAGCTCGAACAACAGTCTCGTCACCGCCACAATTGACAACGTCTCCGTTACCGCTGTCAGCACTCAACCACCGGTCATCACCGATCTCAATCCCTTTTCGGGCCCAGTCGGAACATCCGTGATCATCTCTGGCGCAAATTTTGGTCCCCAAGGAGCCAGCACAGTATCTTTCAATGGCGTAGCCGCCGGCCCCGGCGTGTGGTCCCCCACTGCCATCACCGTCCCGGTTCCTTACGGCGCCACTACAGGCAATATCGTTGTGAAAGCCAACGGACTGAACAGCAACGGCGTAACATTTACCGTGGCTTCTGCTCCGACAATCACCGGTCTCAGCCCCACAAGCGGCCCTGTGGGCACGCCGGTCACGATTACTGGCACCAACTTCGGCCCGAGTCAGGCGTCGAGCACTGTCGCTTTTAGCGGTGTCACGGCACCAACTGTAACGAGCTGGAGTCCAACAAGCATCGTGGTTAACGTGCCGAATGGAGCGATCACCGGTGCAGTCCAAGTCACTGTTTCTGGTGCTTCCAGTAACATAGCCATCTTCACTGTTCCGTCCACGACCCCAACGATCATAGCCCTCAGTCCAGCATCAGGCCCGGTGGGGACATCTGTGACGATAATTGGGTCAAATTTTGGTACCACACCTGGTAGTGTGTCTTTCAACGGCAAATCCGCCGCAATTGGAACCTGGACCTCGGCTAGCATCGTCGCAGCGGTCCCCGCCAGCGCGACCACCGGTCCTGTCATCGTCACTGCGAACGGCGTGGCCAGCAACCCCGCGACTTTCACGGTTTACTCCATTCAACCGGGAACTCCCACTCTCATTGTCAATCCGAGCACGATGAACATGCACGTTGGCCAAACCCAACCTATTCAGCTGCTAGACAAAAATGGAGTTCCATTCAACAACCCAACGTGGTCAATTGGCAATCCCTCGATTGCCGCCATCGTTCCTCCCGCGAACCAGGGAGACCCAACGCTCATTCAGGCCAACGCCACCGGCAATACTACGCTGACCGGAACCAGCTCTGACGGTAGGACCGGTTCTGCCCAAGTTTCCATCCTTGCCGGGACCGCTATTCCCATTGGAACCGTGCAATGGGAAGTTCCCAGCTTCAATACCGGCTTTGGAGGCATAGTCCAAGTAGTTCAATCTCTACGAATCGACGACACGACCCCAGATTTCTACTTACTGGACTCAAGCGGAAATGGAGACAACACCATCCGGGCGTTCACGGCGGATGGACAGCAGAAGTGGACCTTCACCCCCAGCGCGGAGCCGGACACCCTCGGCATACTGGCAGCGGACGATCAAGGCGGCTTAATATATAAGATGGACGACTCCTTTTCGGACGTACCATTTTTAGGCCGTGTTGACCAGACCGGAACCCCCACTTGGCTCCGCGCAGGATCGTGGGGAGGACGAATTGCAATTCACCCGGACGGCACAATCTATTTCGTCCAGTCGTGGCCAGCGCCCGCTGGCATTAGTCCATCCTCGGTTGTCGCGCTGGACGGAACGACCGGTCAAACCAAGTTCACAATCCCCCTGCCGACTTCGACCTGGACTACGGCCAATGAAAGTCTCCTGTATGATCCAAATGGAGGCACCAGCGGTAACGGATATCCCATCTGGGGATATTACTGCACACCGGGAACTTCAATTGGTCCCTTACCCGAACCCTACCGTGTTGGATATTCCTCGATCTCTTCGGACGGCACGGTTTATATCCCAATCTCGACGAGTGTGCAGTCCTTTGATGTCATGCCTTGCGACTCTACCCCCGATCTCCATCACCCCGGGTATCCCCATCTCGTTCAATCGACAAACCTTGTTACCGCTTCCAGCGTGCTGCAGGTTTTGGTCATTCATGCCGATGGCAGCTACTCATTCCGGCAGTTGGATTCCACATCCTCAGCGCTTTTCGAAAGTTCATCGGTGTTTGCCCGTGCAACCCCCGATGGCAACGGGGGCATGCTTCTAGCGGTCGATAATTCCAGCGCATCGGTTCCCAGCACTTTCTACCATGACGATGGTTCGGCCGTTGCAAAGCTTACTCTCACAATCAATCCCAAGAGCGAAATCCTTACGGGGGAGGACGGCACGGCGTACGTAAGCGGGACTACTTCGGGCGGCTCAGGAGCCATTCTTGCAATAAATACCGCCAGCAACACAATCAACTGGACCGCTTCTCCCCCCGGCGGACTCTATTTGAACGATGGGTTGCTAGCTGTTCCGGCAACAGGTGGAGTCGTTTTCCAGGACGCCTCAGGCCACCTCAACATCACGGATCCCAACGGCGTCATCACTCCCCTGTTCCCTGGCAGCGGCGGCACCGACGCCGGACCAGTCAACACAGGAAACGCGAATTACTGGACTCTCGGAACCTGGTTCGCCTCCCTCAGTGACGGCGGCTTCGGCGCAATCGCAGGAAACAACATATTTCTCTCCGCTTCCCAACGCCCAGTGAAAGGGGGAAGCGAAAAGCAGGATAGCAAACCACGCGCCCCGCGGATTGTAAACTACTTGCCATCGCAAATAGAGTCGCAACCCCCCGGCCAGTCCAACATCTTCACCGCGAATTATCCGTGCTACATGGACGATAATGTCTGGAACCCTCGAAGGGACTACTCAACTTGCACGACATGGGCAAAGCCCTCGGACAACATTCACGACGCAGCGCAGACTTACAGGACCCGAGCGAGTGCAACCGTTAGGCAATTCTGGGCCGACGTTGCCGACACGAGCACAAAAAAGGGCTGGGAGGCGCTCGCCTACATCGGCCACAGCGTCGTTGTCAATCCGGATGTGCCCTGGAATGAATTCTCCATCGGTATTACGTTTTATTATCCCATCAGTCCAGGAACGACCCCCGGCGACGCCAGCACTTGGGATGTGACCTATTCTGGGGCCCCTGCGACGCTCTCGCCTGAATGCCTGGCGCCCAACAACTACTGTGATCCAAACAAGCCTGGGGCAACTCCTGTAAACAAGCTCCTCAATTTTGAAAAGAACGCTCAGACAGTTACCGGAATACGGAATGGGCTGGGACAACCGTGGTCCTATGCTAATAGTGCCGTTACGACTGCTCTCACTCCAGGGCCACCACATCCGCCCTTGCTGCTCGTTGACAAAATTGCCCAACAACCGAGAATCCTATTCTTCGGGGCTTGCGCACTGTCGCCTCAGCTTGCCCAACCAAACGAGATGCCGGTTTTTGTGCAAATGTGGGATATTAACGACGTGAGTTATGGAACTCCGGAAACCCGCCCCCGGGCAATGGTCGTACCAGATGGAAACAGCGTGCCCGGAGGTTTCGACACTAACAGCACTGACCTAGTTTATGCTGCCGTGATGTGGACGAGGATCGTGAAGGACCTAGTCGTCGGAATAGGGTCTAAGCCGCCTCAAAAGGTTTCGATTCAAGATGCCGTAGATGATGCGAATGCTACGATCACTCCCACTTGGAACAGTCCACAGCAACCAAAGTTCAAAGTCCTTGGCAACCACAACGTGGGGCTTGTGAGGTAGTCATCGACGGGAGAGATAAAGGATGTGCAAAAAGCTGTTTTGTTTTCTGATACTTTTGCTCAGTCTGACGGCCAGTTTCGCCCTTCAAGCTAAAGACAAAGACTGGGGGCCATTCGATCGCTTGCGGGTCATGCAGAAATTCCTCGACGCAGTTTACCCTGATTTGAAAAACTCCCGGGGACTCCTGATTCTCAGAACCGAAGAGTTCCACGCTGCTACCGGAGCCATGGACGAGATCGACGCCATCCAGTGTCACCCTGGTTCCGGCGTCCCGGGAGGCTCAGTTCCCGGTCAACCCCCCGCTGCGTCCATGCAGCACTGTGCAGGACTTTATCCCCCAGATCCTTCTTACTTTCTAACCGTTCAGGTTTGGTTTTCGACGAAATATCCGATACGGTCTTACTCTGCGGGTGGAAGCTTCACGGAGATGAGATCGAAATCCGTCCGAAAGGAAATCATCGATCACCCTGAATGGAACGAGCAGCAGAGGATTGAGGCCCTCCGCCAAGCTAACCCAAGATTCGGGCCCGACCATAAAAAAGAATTCCTCAGCACAGTTCCGGTTGAAGCGATCCGCAAATTCACCGGCTGCTACCTTCAATCGGAGACCGCAGCTCTTTATGCCTGGCGCAGCGATGATGTACCCCCCGATCCTCCCGTTGCCGCTATTGCCTGGCGCATTTCCGGCAAGAGCCATAACGCTTCTAGGCACCACGACGCATGCTCCGCAGCCTTCGAGCCGTTCGAAGGTAGGCTCATATCCGTTATGGACCTTCCCTGAGCCCGCTGAAATCCTGGGGCTAGGGTGGGTGGGGCACAGGCTGGGGCCCAGCATTACGAAAGGGGCTGCCGAGCCCTGCGGGTTTCAGGGTGCGGGTGCTGACGTTTCCGAGAATTGAGTTGCGAGGGGTCGCTGCGCTGCTAAACGTCCGTCTGTACCCGTTCCACCCGCAATTTCTACCTTCATCGCTTAATATTTTGACCATTCGGTATCTAACCCGGGCTGTGCTTTTTTATCACTCCCTGGGTACGTACGATAGTGGTATTCTCTGGATGCCCTCGCGCCGCCAGAAAAAAACATGTCCGGGGAATTCAATGACACACCCGCCAGATGTGCAAGCCAGCCCCCAACGCATTCGGTATGTTCACGAATTCTTGTTTGCTCTCAATATCGCACTCGTTGCTCAATTGGAAGGAAACCAAAAGCCCAATAGAGTATTCGGTTTGCTGGAATGGGGTGAGATTAGGCTGCAACTCAGAATAGCCGAACGTCTTAACCTGCATCCGCACAGCTACTTCGCAAGTAACGTTGCATTCGTGATTTGCTCACTTGCGTCCGCCCTGGTGATGTTCCTTCTACTGCGCCTTGCATCGAGAACCCTTGTAACACAACGGCTTCTTCGCTTCGCTGGAATCCTATCCCTTGTCGCCCTGCCTGCTTCCTGGCTATATTCTACCTACCTGATTGGTTGGTGGTTCATCGTTTTACCCACTCGGCTACTCCTTCTGCTTATCGCGGAATTGCTACTCGCGACCGTTTGTGGCATCGCATATTTGTATGGCAAGTGGCCGCTTCCTGCGTGGGCCAATATAATCTTGGCACTAGTCCATTTTGCTTTCATTCAGACAGTATGCTTCGGCCCCTATTTCTGGCTAGGCCCCAACCTCCAGCCCATCGTGACCTTTGCAGGCTTTTTCTCGACAATAGCCTGGGGCGTGTACATTTCTCCCTGCCCTTTAAGGCAGGAAGGACAACGGGGCGCAGAGCGTACGCTTTCTGGCTGAGCGGGTGGACGAAAGCAGCAGCCCCGCGCCGTTCAATCTTCCTCTGCGCCCGTTCCGTCTGGTATTCCGACAGTTCAACGAGTAATACTTGACGACTCGATACCCACCGCGCTATCCTTTCCCGTGTTTGCCAAAATAAATCACAGTCCGATTCCTCCTCATCCTCCCGACTCCCTGCGTCGCACCTACCTTAGCGCTCCGTATCCGTCGAGGACGCGTACGGAGACAGCCCTCTCATCCACCAGTCACGATAATCAACAACTTACGAATTGCCTCAAATTCGACTATTCGATGAGGATAGTCGTCCTGAGCGAGCGCAGCGAGTCGAAGGATCTCTCTATTCCCTCTCTACAAGCGCTTTGCTCCCCCTTTATTTTCAACAACTTCCAACAGTCAAATTCTGTAACCCTTTTGGTTTCATGCTTTTGCATTGTTGCCGGGGGTGTACCCCCTCCCCTACTGCCGGAGTGAAAGCGAGCATCCGACGAGCGATGCGAGTCCTGAGCGAGTGCGGCGAGTCGAAGGATCTCTTCGCGGGCTCCAAAAGCGGAGTCACCAAGACTAAGAGGGACTCATGACTATGCTCAGGAATTCTCTACTTCTTGGTGGGCGCCGCGGTCTTTGTTCCGGCGGCCGAGTCCACGCCGAAGTCCCACACGTACAGATTTATCCCATCGGGCAGGATCTCCGCCAGCGCGTATTCTCCCGGTTCAAGGGGCTGGCCCAGCGTAAAACGGAATACTGTCGGAGCAACTTCCCAGCGCTCCAGCGCGATCGAATTCCGCTTCTCTTCCACCTGCTGCCCAAAGAGGCTCTTGATCGACTCCAACTGCCGCTTGTTGCCTTTCACAGTCGCCCGCACCAGTTCCACTTCCGGCCCAGACTCCCCCGGCCTGCTGCTCTTCACAATCGGTGTGACGCGCTCCGGGTCCGGCGGCGCCTCGCGCAAGTAGAATTCCAGCTGCGGGTTGGACACCCGGACTTTTGCCCGGCTCCCGGGGATCTCCACGTTTTGCTTGCTCGGAACGATCGGAATGGGCGACAGCACTTGTTTGAGAAACTGCTTCTTGTCCCTTTTGACGTTAGAGCCGGCTTGCTCCAGTTGCGTTACCATTTTTCCGTCGATCGCAAACATGCCTTCCCCAGGCGGCAGGAAGACACCCGGCCCCACTTGCAGGCTCGCATCAACGTCCATGACCGTTTCGATCCGCTGGGCCTGCTCACGCGTGCCGACCTTACCGGCAAAAGCGTCCTCGTCGTTCTTTTCGGCGGCTTCGGCTCTTGCGGTGGCGTCCCAATCCACCATCGCCGCCGGAATCTCCTCCCAGTCACCCCGTTCGGCGCTCAAGTAGCGAACCCGTTCCCCACTTCGTTGGTAACTGCGCACCAACTGGAACGTGCCATCTTTCAAAACCAGCTTTTTGCCCCGCGGCAGGACGGAAGCATTATTCTTGGCGCCTTTGTCTTTGACTTGTGTCCCCGTAGGGGCAGACTGTGCTTGGCTGGGACTCCCCCCATTCAAACGGGGGACATGCCATGCCGTAAGCATGGCGCAGAGAAACACTCTGGGCAGGACCCTAACCGTCAAGCGAAGAATCATCGTGTTTCTTTGAGATTTGGGATGCATCCTAGCCCACCCGGTTTGCCCTCGGAAGCCAGCATACCGCTCGTTAGGCGCCCCGACAACACGCAGCAATTGCCCAGAAATGCGAATGGCTCTCTGGAACACCAGAGAGCCATATCAATTTCGAGTTTCCGTTATCTCTACGGCCTTAGTGGGTGCACTTGGGGAAAAGCGTCACCAGCACCATCAGGTCCGAAAGGGTGAAGAGCCATTGATCCGCGCTAATGCCAGCCGCTTCGGCGGCGCGCGCGATGAATCCCAAGTGGCGGCTCTTGGCGAAATTGTGAACATGCTCCACGCAAATGCCCGTAAGCGTGGCGACTTCCGAATCCGTGAATATCTTTTGGCTGGACTTTACTGTGACCATGGCCCACTCCTCGAAACTGAACCCAACAGCTCTCTACTTCTACTAACCCGGTTCTACGGAATTAGATGCTGTTCGCATCTTATTTGTTCCTACGAATTCAGAGCAATAGTCGTTCCGTTCCGGAGGCAAAAAACCTTCCGGCTAGTACTTTTACTTCAAAACCCTCAAAAACAGCGGTTTTTTGGCACTTCTTTCTGCGAGGACCGGCTAGTACGACGGCGGGACAAATCAAAGAGCAACGAGCAAGAATGTTCCATTAATGCAAAGCTGTTACAGTTTTCGGTAGGGCGAGGGAAATCTCTTTCATTTGCTTGGAATGCCGCAACTCATGGGAGGCGATCATCTGGAACCATTCATACATGTTCAAAGTCCCAAGGAAGGGGTGCGGCCAGTGATATTGGGCCAGGTTTCTGCCATGTGTTCCTTCCATGAACGAAAGCGTTCGCTGCCGCACTTCGCTGAGTTGCCCCAGCATTGCTTCTTTTTCGCAGAGCAGCGCGGGGTCGAGCGGAATCGGCGTTTTGCGCCGGATCAAGCGAGCCTCCACAAGCGCCAT
>JACXTT010013671.1_pt1 | contig 10671 bp, 10 predicted proteins | sample 9270951 | NCBI WGS metagenome assembly JACXTT01 (sample SAMN15532306, study PRJNA645909) | rock metagenome | isolation source: weathered quartz diorite | place: Puerto Rico | collected 2017-06-21
CCCTGGGGCGCGGCGGTAGTCGGCGCCCTGCGCTCGGCGCCCGTCGGGAACATGTTCCGCACGTCCGGGCTGGATGCCTGGGCGCGGCTCTCCGAGTGGGAGGGCGAAGCGCCGCCCGGCGAGCCGGGGACCAAGCCCGTGGACGCCGAGGCCGCGGCCGGGCGGCTGGCCGAACTGCTCGGCCGCGCGGGGCTGGACGAGGCCCGTCCCGCTCAGGCGGAGTACGCCTATGAGGCCGCCTACGCCTTCTCGCCGCGCGACAAGGAAGGTGAGCCGCGGATGATGCTGGCGGAGGCCGGCACCGGGATCGGCAAGACGCTCGCCTACCTCGCGCCGGCCTCGCTGTGGGCCGAAGCCAACGGCCCCTCGGTCTGGGTCTCGACCTACACCCGCGCCCTGCAGCGGCAGATCGAGCGCGAGAGCCACTGGCTGTGGCCCGACGAGAAGGTCCGCGCCAAGAAGGCGGTGGTCCGCAAGGGGCGCGAGAACTACCTCTGCCTGCTGAACTTTCAGGAGGCGGTGAACGCCGCCCAGCTCGGCGGCGGCGACCTGGTGGGCATGGGCCTGGCGGCGCGCTGGGCCCGGGCCACCCGGGACGGCGACATGACCGGCGGCGACTTCCCCGCCTGGCTGCCCGGGTTGTTCGCCGTGGGGCCGGCGGCCCAGGCCTCGCCCGCCAACCTGGTGGACCGGCGCGGCGAGTGCATTCACGCCGGCTGCCAGCACTACCGCACCTGCTTCGTGGAAAAGGCGATCCGCGGCTCGCGCAAGGCCGACATCGTGATCGCCAACCACGCCCTGGTGCTGACCCAGGCGGCGTTCGACGGCGCCCGCACCGCGCGCGGCGGCAAGGCCGATGGCGAGACCACCCAGCTCAAGCGCATCGTCTTCGACGAGGGCCACCACCTGTTCGACGCGGCGGACTCGGCGTTCTCCGCCGCCCTGTCGGGCGCCGAGGCCGCCGAGATGCGCCGCTGGATCCGCGGACCCGAAGGCCGCGGCCGGCGCGGGCGGGGTCTGGAAGCCCGCCTGCTGGAAGTGCTGGGCGATCACGAGGAGGCCAAGGACGCCCTGGTCGCCGCGACCCATGCCGCCAGCATCCTGCCCGGCGAGGGCTGGTCGGGCCGGATCGCCCCGCCCAACGGCGAGGTCAACCCGCTGGGCCCGGTGGAGCACTTCCTGGTGGCGGTGATGGAGCAACTCCGCGCCCGCGCCGCGCCCAGCGAGGTCGGCATGGAGTGCGCGGCCCGCCCGGCGCTCGACCTGGTGCGTGAGACCGCCCGCGCCGCCGCCGAGGGCCTGGCCAAGATCGAGGCGCCCCTGGTGGCCCTGGCCCGGCAGCTGGAGAACGTGCTGGACGATGAGGCCGCCGAGCTGTCGACCGCGGAGCGCGCGCGTATTGAAGGCGCGTTGAGGGGGCTCGATCGCCGCGCGCGGATGACGGTCCCGGCCTGGCGCTCGATGCTGCGCGCCATCGACGAGGACGCCGAGGACGATCCCGATTTCGTCGACTGGTTCGACGCCACCTTCCTCTATGGCCGCGTGGTCGACGCCGCGTGCCGCCGCCACTGGGTCGACCCCACCGAGCCACTGACCAACGCGGTGATCGCGCCCGCCCACGGCGTGCTGGTCACCTCCGCGACCCTGGCGGACGTCACCCTGGATGATCCCTTCGCGCTCGCCGAAATGCGCACCGGCGCCGCGCGCCTGCCGGACCGGCCGAAGACGCTGAAGCTCGCCTCGCCCTTCGACTACGCCAACCAGTCGCGCTGCTTCGTGGTCAATGACGTGGGCCGCGACGACCCGCGCCAGGTGGCCGCCGCCATGCGCGAGCTGTTCTTAGCTGCTGGAGGGGGCGGCCTTGGACTCTTTACCGCCATCCGGCGCTTAAGGGCCGTTCACGAGAAGATCGCCGCGCCGCTCGCCGACAACGGCATCGCGCTCTACGCCCAGCATGTGGATGGCCTGGAGGTCGGCGCCCTGGTCGACATCTTCCGCGCCGAGGAGGACGCCTGCCTGCTGGGCACCGACGCGGTGCGCGATGGCGTCGACGTGCCCGGCAAGTCCCTGCGCCTGCTGGTCTTCGACCGCGTGCCCTGGCCGCGCCCCGACATCCTGCACAAGGCGCGGCGCGCCCGCTTCGGCGGCAAGGGCTACGACGACGCCGTGGCCCGCGGCCGCATCGCCCAGGCGTTCGGCCGCCTGATCCGCCGCGCCGACGACAAGGGCTGCTTCGTCATGCTCGACGCCCAGGCCCCCACGCGCCTGTTCTCCTCCCTGCCCGAGGGCGTGGAACTGCAGCGCGTCGGGCTCGTCGAGGCGATCGAGGGGGTGGCCGCGTTCCTGGCTAAGTGAGCGCGCGGTCCAGCGCGCCCAGGATCATGCCCCAGCCGTGGTGGGTCTGGGTGACGTATTCCTCGAAGACGCCCTCGTGGGTCAGGGTCAGGTCGCAGCCGCCGCCGGCGGGGGCGAAGTCGAGCGTGATCTTCGTGCGCGTGGGCTCGTAGGCCGGGACGGCAAATTCGAACACCAGCCGCCGCGGCCGGTCGATCTCCAGCCAGGTCCCCACGTGCTCCACGTCGCCCATCTCCGGACGGCGGTCGATGAAGGTGAAGGCGCCGCCGACGCGCGGGTCGATCTCGGCCTTGATCATCTCGCCGGTCGGCGTCGCGAAGAAGAACTTCGCGGCGACCTTCGGGTCCAGCCAGGCGTCGAACACCCGCTCCGGCAGGACGGCGTAGTGGTGCGTGGCCCGCACCGTGGCGGTCTTGCGCTCGCTCATGGGGTCTCCTTCAGCGCGGCGTCGAGTTCACCGAGGCGCCAGGCCCAGAGCCCGCGCTGCGCCTCGATCCATTGCGCGGCTTCGTCGAGGCCGCCCGGGTTGAGGGTGAGGATGTGCTCGCGCCCCTCGCGGCGGCGGCGGATCAGCTGTCCCCGCTCCAGCATCCGGATGTGCTTGGAGACCGAGTTCAGCGAGATGGCGAAGGGCTTGGCGATCTCGGTCACCCGCGCCTCGCCCTCAGCCAACCGTCCCAGGATCGCGCGCCGCGTGGGGTCGGCCAGGGCGGTGAGGGTCGCGTCGAGCATTATTCATACATATGGGTGAATATGGAGCCTGGCAAGCCACGCGTTGAGAGCGCGCGCGGCGCTCAGGCGGCGACGTTGAGCTGTTCGAACAGGTCCGCGGGGAAGGGCGATACATAGGGCGTGACGCCGAGCTTGGCGCGCACCTCGTCCAGCGGCTTGTTCCACACGGCGGGCCAGTTGACCGGCAGCAGCGGCGGCGTGCGCCGCCCGTGCGCCCAGGCGGTCAGGATGGTCTGCAGGAGGATCGGGCCGCCCTCAGGCCGCTCGAACGCCAGCCGCGCCAGCACCATGCCTAAGAACATCGATGAATAGTGGTGGCCGAACTGGCCGAGCTGGAAGCCCGAGATCGCCACCTCGTGCAGGGCGGTGGTCCGATAGCCGGCCACGATGTGCCACAGGTCGTGGCACTGCAGGATGCGCGCGTTCAGGTAGTCGAGCGGCGGCGGCAGCTTGTCGACGCCCAGCGCCTTGCGGTCGAGAACCTCCAGGTCGAAGCCGTTGTCGACGATCAGCGAATGGAAGTCGTGGCCCAGCGAGCCGTCCGGGCAGCGCGCCAGGACCTCGAGACGGAAGGGCTTCGGATAGCCCTGGGCCGCGGCGTCGCGAACGCCGGGATAGGCCATGGCCGCGCGGCCGACGCGGTCGGGGATGCTGGGCGAGGTGAGGCCGGCCAGGGCGGCGGTCTTGGTGGTCAGGTTCACCGCGCCGAGCCCGGCGCGCGGCTCTTCCAGCAGTTCCCACAGCCCTTTCCAGAACACCGCCGGGATCGGCTCCGGCGCGCCGGAGGGCATCTTCAGCGCGGGAACGCCCAGGGGCTCGCCCAGCCAGCCTTCGCAGGCGGCGTCATAGATGCCAGCGACGCGCTCGGGCGCGGCGGCCGCGCCATGCAGCCACAGCGCCGCCAGCGCCTTCAGGTCGGCCGGCTGCAGCCCGGCCTTCAGCCGCGCGGCCAGCGCGCGCGCCGCGTCGTCCTCGGCGCCCGCCTGGGCGAGGGCCTCGAAGCCCGCGCGATCGTGATCTCCGCTCATGCCGCCCCCAAAATGCGTCGAGGCCTATTGGCCGCTGTCCTGGCGCTGAATTGCCATAGCGGCCAAAGCCCGCGCCGGTTCCTCAACGGTCGGGCCGACGATCAGGACGGCCCCGGCTGACGTCACGGAAATCAGAATTCGCACCGAGTTCTCCATGTAACGTCCAGGAACTCGATGCGCCGGAACGAGTCGCTCATCTTACAATGGAGACTTACAACTATTTCGGGTTTGTTGCTGAGAACTTAGGGGCAAAGTCGGGGCTGGCGGTGACGCCCGAGCGCGCGAGAACACCCGGTTTGCGATCCCCGATCCTTCCCGCTAGTGAGCGACCATGAAGAGCTTGAGCATCGTCGGTTTCGGGCAGTTCGGCCGGCTCGCGGCGCGCACCCTGAAGGCGCACTTCGACGTGCTGGTCACCGACGCGGCGCCGGGCGCGGAGGCGGCCGCGCGGGATCTGGGCGTGGCGTTCGGGTCGCTGAAGGACGCGGCCTCGCGCGACATCGTCGTGGTCGCCGTGCCGGTGGTGGCGATGCGCGAGGTGCTCGCAGCCCTGGCGCCTGACCTGCGTCCCGGCGCGCTGCTGATCGACGTGGGGTCGGTGAAGATGCTGCCGGTCCAGTGGATGACCGAGGTCGTACCCGCTCACGTGGACATCGTGGCGACCCACCCGCTGTTCGGCCCGCAGAGCGCCAGGGATGGTCTCGACGGCCTGCGCTTCGTCGTCTGTCCGGTGCGCGGCGACCGGTACGAGGCGGTCGCGGCGTTCGGTCGGTCGCTGGGCCTGACCGTCACGATCACCACGGCCGAGGAACACGACCGGGAGATGGCCTACGTCCAGGCCCTGACCCACCTGATCGGCCGCAGCCTGGTCAATCTGGGCATCCCCGACGAGCAGCTGAAGACACCGTCCTATCAGCACCTGCTGGAGCTGTGCGCGCTGATCGGGGCGGACACCTTCGAGCTGTTCACCGCGATCCAGACGCAGAACCCGTTCGCGGCGGAGGTGGCGGCGGCCTTCGTCGGCGAGGCGCGCAGTCTGCTTGACCAGGTCTCGGCGACCCGGTCCTAGCCGCCCATGAACTCGGCGAGCGCGTCGATCAGGGCGCGGTTCTGCTCTTCCAGCCCGATGGTCATGCGCAAGTGGTCGGGCATGCCGTAGTTCAGGAGCTGGCGGACCAGCAGGCCCTTCGAGCTCAGGTGCGCCTCCGCGTCGGTGGCGGTCTTGCCCGGTGTCTTCGGGAAACCGACCAGCACGAAGTTGGCCGCCGAGGGCCCGATCACGTCCAGGCCCATGCCGCCGAGCTGCTGCGCCAGGCGCGGACGCCAGGTCTCGTTGAGGTCGATGGTCTGGCGCTGGAAGTCCTTGTCGCCCAGGGCCGCCACCGCGGCGCGCTGGGCGGCGATGGAGGTGTTGAACGGCAGGCGGATGCGGTCGACCGCAGCGGCCACCTCGGCCGGCGCATAGCCCCAGCCGATGCGCAGCGCGGCCAGGCCGTGCAGCTTCGAGAAGGTGTGGGTGACCACGACGTTCGACTTGTCGCGGGCGAAGTCCAGGCCGTCGTTGAAGGTCGGGTCGAGGCAGAATTCCGAATAGGCGCCGTCCAGCACCAGCAGCACGCTGGGCGGCAGGGCCGCGTGCAGCCGCTCGACCTCGCTGAACGGGATCCAGGTGCCGGTCGGATTGCCCGGGTTGGCCAGGAAGATCAGCCGCGTGCGCTCGTCGACGCACTTCAGGATCTCGTCCACGTCGATGCGGAAGTCGGGCTCCTTGGCGCGGCGCACCTCGGCCTGGCAGGCGAGCGCGCCGATGGCGAAGGCGGCGAAGCCGTACTCGCCCTGGATCATGTTGTCGCCCGGCTCCAGGAAGGTCTGGTTCAGCAGGGCGAACACCTCGTCGGAGCCGCAACCGAAGATCAGCCGCTCGGGCTCGACCTTGTAGGCCTCGGCGATGGCGGCGCGGACGATCGAGGTGCGCGGGTCCGGATAGACGTGCAGGCTGCGATCGGCCGAGGCGTAGGCCTCGTGCGCCTTGGGGCTCGAGCCCAGCGGGTTCTCGTTGGCCGACAGCTTCACCGGATCGGCGATGCCCGGCGCCTGCGCCTTGCCCGGCACATAGGCGTGGATGTCCAGGATCCCCGGCTTCGGCAACGGCTTGCCGGCTTTCGAACGATCGATCGGCGGGGCGGACTCGGACATGACCTGGCGGGCGCTAACGTGGAGCCTGGCGGCGGGGAGCCCGCCTCTTACACGTCCGGCCCCTAAACGTCCAAGGGCGCGGGCGCGGCCCAGCGCCTAGGGCCGCGCTACGACGCCTGGCCGCACCCGATCCACCAGCCAGGCGCGGAACGCCGCCGGTTCCTCGAACGGCGGGCTGTGCGCGGAGCGGGGGAAGCTGACGAACGCCTTGTCGGGCGCGGCGATCGCCTCGACCCACGCCTTGGCCAGAGCGGGATCGGTGCGCCGGTCGTAGCGGCCCATGACCAGGTAGATCGGAACCTCATAGCGCGCGCCCTGGCCGACGAAGCGCATCGTCTCCTGCTCGTGCAACAGCGGGGCGGTGTAGCCGTCGGCCAGCAGGGCGGCCGCCAGGTCCCGCCAGCTGGCGTAGCCGGAGAACACCGCCTCGCGCGCCAGGCCGCCATAGCTCATGCCGTTGTGGAAGGCGCCTCCGAAGGCGATGATCCACTTTCGCGCCACGCCTTCGCCGGACGGGTTGGCGTAGGGCGGCGCGCCGGCGGCGGTGAGCTCGGAGATCGCCGCGGCGTCGCCCCGGGCCCGCGCCGTCTCCAGCGCCCAGGCATAGCTGCGACGCAGGCCCTCCGGATTGTCCACCACCTGACCCACGCCCACGTAGGCCGCGACCTTGTCGGGATGCGCCGCCACGTACTTGAGCGCCGTGATGGTTCCGGACGAGTGGCCGACCAGCACCACCCGCCGCACGTTCAGCCGATGCGAGACCTGATCCACGAGGCTGTCCAGGTCGCCGACGTAGTCGTCAAACGTCAGCTTCGCCGGCTTCGCCGCCAGCGGATCGAAGGACGCACCGGAGTAGCGCGGGCACCAATAGACAACCGTGAAATCGCGCTCCAGTCCGGCTTGGTGCTTGCGCAGCAGCGGCGCCTCGCAGAGTAGGTCGCTCACCCAGATCAGCACGGGGTTGGACGCCGAGGCGCCGCGGATCACCACGCCCTGCGAGATGTTGTTGATCCGCCACCGCTCCGACACGGCCACCGGCGCGGGCCTGGGGGCGGCGGCGGGCGCTACGCTGGGCAGGAGCGCGCAGAGCCCCAGGGCCATCGCGGCTGTTCGTGTCGCCATCCAGGTTGCGGTTCGACGGCGCAAGATCGATGGAGCCTACACGTCCAAGGGCGCGGGCGCGGCGCCGATCACGCCGGAGAGCCGGCCGGGCGCGCGGGCCAGGCGCGCGTCGTTGGCCTGGTAGAAGCCGGCCAGCTTGAAGAGCTTCAGGCCGCCGGCCTCAGCCAGCAGGGTGGCCGCGGCGCCGTCGCGGCTCATGGCGTCTTCGATGGCGGAGGCCGCGCCCGGCGCATCGGTGACCCAGAAGGTGCAGTCGGCGCCGGTGGGCTCGACCTCGATCTCGGCGACGGCCAGGGCGCCCATGGGGCCCCAGGCGGCCAGGCAGGGCAGGGCGGCGAAGACCCGCAGTTTCGGCTCCGCCAGCAGGCGGCCCCACCAGGGCGTGTCGGCGGCCAGAGCGAAGACGCCGACCCCGCCCACCACCTTGGCCGCGGCGATGGCCTCCTCCGGCTTGGCGACCTGGACCAGCGGCGGGGCGGCGCCGAAGCGCAGGCGGGCGAGTTCGACCGCGCGGCCGGGGTCCTTGCCGCCCCAGACGGCGATGCGGAACGGGCCTTGGGTCGCCAGGCTGTCGCCGATCAGCTCGCGCCAGATGCGCACGATCAGGCTCGCCGAGGCGCCCTGTCGATTGGCCAGCAGCTTGCGCAGGAGGGCGGCCTCGCGGCCGGGGCGCAGGCCGAACTTGCCGGCGTCGCCCGCCGCAGCCTTGGCGGCGGCCACGTCCTTGGCCAGCCCGGCGCGCTCGGCGACCAGGCGCAGCAGCTCCGCGTCGATCGCATCGATCCGCTGGCGGACCTCGTCCAACGATAGGACCGGCGACGTCACAGAGATAATCTCCCCCAAATTCGAGGTCCGCGACCTAAGTCATTGCGGCCGCTGGCGCAATAGCCGCGCGGGCGGCAATAAAGTTGCTGCGGAAACCACCCGCCGCGCCGATCACCCCGGCGGCGTCGCGGTTTCCTTGGCGATGACGGCCCGGGCCTCGGCGATGGCGGCGGGCGCGGCGATCTTGCCGTCGGCGATGTCGTCGGCCAGGCCCATCAGCTTCTCGCCGACCACCGAGCCGTTTTCCGCCTCCTCGTGGACGTTCAGCCCGCCCCGGGCGCGGGCCGTGTCGTCCCAGGCGGTCCGCACCGCGGCCCAGTAGCCCTTGGTCTTGGCCCAGTAGGCGTCCGCCGCGGCGAGCTGGTTGAGGCCGGCGGTGCGCGTGTAGCTGTTCAGCACGACCTCGTGGGCGAAGGTCGTGGGCTTGCCGGCCACCAGGCCGATCTTGGCGTTGTCCTGCTCGTGCACCCAGCCGGCGGGCGTCAGCGTGTGGCGGTTCTGGCCGGTGTACCAGGCGTAGGGCGGGTGGCGCGTGGCGTCGCGCCGGGCCAGCGGGCGCATGGTCACGTCGCTAGTCCAGCGGGTCACCCCGTCGTCATAGGCCCAGCGGCCGACGCCGCCGTAGCGCGGGGAATCGTCGGTCTGCCAGACGGTCTGCGACCAGACCCCCTTGCGGGCGGTGGCGGAGACTGGCGTCAGCACCCAGCGCCCGGCGCTCTGGTAGTTCAAGACGGCCTTCGGCTGGTAGGTCCAGTCCTGGCGCCAGTGCTTGATGACCAGGGTCTTGTCGCCGTCCTGGGCCACCAGGATGTGCTGCAGGCTGACGAAGTCGCCCCGGTCCTCGATCACGCGGACGGCCTCGACGCCGCCGGAGACCTTGGGCTCCAGCAGCTTGTAGCCGGGGGTGAGCGCCACGGTCTCGCGCATGTCGAAGCGGACCCTGAAGTCGCCAGCCATGCCCAGGATCGCGGCGTGGTCCCGCTTCGCGGCGGCGTCCAGCGGGGCGGCGAGGCTTGGCGTTGCGAGCGCGGCGAAGGCGGCGGCGGTCAGGGCCAGGCAGGCGCGGCGGGTGGTCATGGCTCAGTCGGCGGCGGGTTGGCTGGCCGTTTCAGGCGCGGGCCGAGGCGGCGGCATGAAGGGATAGAGCAGCTGGCCGGGCACCGACTTGGGCAGCGGGTCGCTCACGCCATAGGCCTCCGGCCAGGCGTCCTTCGGCAGGTAGTGGGTGCCGAACAGCCAGTCCCACACCGGCAGCATGGAGGCGAAGTTGCGGTTCTGCGGCTCGGTGGCGGTGTGGTGCCACAGGTGGAAGGCCGGCGTCGCCAGCACCCACTCCAGCGGCCCGAACCGCCAGCGCACATTGGCGTGGATGAAGAAGCCCCAGATGGTCACCGCCAGCATCAGCACCGTGGCCACCGCCGTGCCCTGGACGCTCTGCGGGGCGCCCAGCCCCAGGATGTAGATCGGAACCAGGCCGCAGATCCGGATGAAGGCGTTGTCCACCGGATGCGCGCGCGAGCTGATCAGGTAGTAGACGTGCTCCGGGGCGTGGTGCACGGCGTGGAAGCGCCACAGGAGCGGGAACTGGTGGGCCCACCGGTGGCCCCAGTAGAACCCCAGGTCGGCGATGACGAAGGCGGAGAGCCCGCGCAGCCACAAGGGCCAGGTCTCCACGGCCGCGTGCCAGCCGGGCGGCACGAAGCGGGCGGCGAAGATCGCGGCCAGGGCCAGCGGGATCATCAGCACCAGTTGCGGGACGAAGGTCGAGACCGCGTAGAAGCCGAGGTCGCCGATCAGGGCGGGGCGGAACAGCTTCTGCTTGCGCACCGCGAACAGCCATTCCAGCGGCACGAAGATCACCGACACCAGGATCAGCCATACGGCGCCGCGCAGCCCCTCGACGGCGTAGCTGCGCAGATGCAGGTGGTGAAGCAATTCTAGCACTGACGCGATCCCCGCAAGGCGGCCTCCAGACAGCGAAACGCCCGGGCGAGACCAATGTCCAGCCCGGGCGCCTCAGCCGACTATAGAGCCTGAAAAGTCTGGCCTACGCCTTAACCGCCGCGGGGCGATGGGCGCGCCGGGCGGCGCGGACCATGCCGCCGATGCCGGCGAAGCCCATGAGCATCATCGCCCAGGTGGCCGGCTCCGGCGTGCTGCTGCCCAGGCCGGGGGGCGAGTTGACGCCGGCCAGGAAGGCGATCGGCGGCAGGTTGATGGTGCTGCCCTTGTCGCCCCAGGCCAGGAAGCTGAGGAGCTGGTCCGGCGCATCGGCGGTCAGGTCCACCGAGACGAAGTTCCAGCCGACCGCGGTGCCGTTCGGAACGGTCATCAGCGGCGACGCCACGACGCTCGCGTTCGGATCGGTGTTCCAGTAGCTGCCCGTCGGGCCATAGATCGGATCGTTCGGTCC
>JACXTT010013672.1_pt1 | contig 10671 bp, 10 predicted proteins | sample 9270951 | NCBI WGS metagenome assembly JACXTT01 (sample SAMN15532306, study PRJNA645909) | rock metagenome | isolation source: weathered quartz diorite | place: Puerto Rico | collected 2017-06-21
CTTTGTCTCGGCCCGCGCTAGCAATCCAGGCAGCTCCTTCGCGATACTCTCACGAGCAAACTCGAAAACGGGAAACTTCAACTTAAGGAGACGCTCCTTCGCTGTATTGTCTATCGAGCTTGGCTTTGGAATGATCCCAATGAGGTTTGTTGACCTGTTTAGCGTATCGAGAAACTCGAAAGAATCAGGGAGAACATGAGTGACGATAATCGTGCTCACTTTTTCTTTTAGGTCAAAACCCTGAGCCAGACTGACAAAGAATCGACGGCGAGAGTCCGTGACGCCCAAGAACTTGTGAAGTTTTCTTGAGAGTCTTTCAAACGTTTTCTGTTGATTGAGGCGTGCGAAATCGTACCAGACATAGTCATACGCAGTGGCGTCCCCCGCGAGATGCGCAGGAATTTCGCGGATTCCTTCGCGGGCGTCCGTAGTAAATACGTATCTAAAGTCATGATGATAGTGTGGTGGCTCCTGCTTGGACTTACTTTCAGGTATCGGATGCGTATCAACATCTATCGGAATAAGTGGATCGAAGTCGTAGGGTAGATATTCCACTTGCTCTTTTGTGAAAGTCGTTTCCTGAAACAGTTTCCGAGTGGCAGCCACAACCGGGGACTCATCTGGTGACGCATAGTGTCCGCCTGGTTGTAGCACTTCCTTATACCTGGGATGGCGAAATAGGAGGATTTGCCGTTTAAGAGGATCAACCAACAAACAGCTGGCCGTCATGTGAGCCTTAAAGTTTCTGGGATTGACTCTGTCGGCGTGGGAAGGAGTTTGTGTAAGAAAGGCACCTAACTCCGTGAGTCCTTCCTTTTCTTCCGGGAACGTCTCAAGATAATGGAGCATCACAGCGCCAAAATCCATGATGTAAATCTCCTGTCAGTTCAGCGATTCCGTAAGTCCGGTTTAGGTACTCCAATCTCTTCCGATAGCGCATCCAAAAGGTCATACATGATCCGGACGCGAAGCGTCGCCTCGATTTTTCCTTCCGCTGTACACATCGTGCTTGGGAGTCGAAAGAGCTTCAAGAAAAAGTGGTCAATTGTGTAGATGTGGTCATCAAGAGATCGAGCAGTCGCCCACGGGTCATCGACATCGAAGAACTTCGCCCCAGTTTGGACGCCGACGCTAATCGTTCGCAAGATGCCAATTGCCCCCAACGCATCCAGACGATCAGCATCTTGAAGCGCTCGCCCAAGAGTTGTAGTTGGCGTGGCGCCGCGGCTATAGCTGTGGTCCCGGATAGCGTCATGAATCATTTCGACTGCGTCATTTTGAAAGTTGCAGTCCTTCAAAATGGCTTTCGCGACCTGCGCGGATAACGTACTCGCCTCAGCCCTCTTCGGCGAGGTTTTTGGCACGTTCACGATGTCATGACACAATGCCGCCGCGATAGCATCTCGCGGTGCCACGTGATCTTTGCTAAGGCGAATCGTCCACAGCGCGACCCGAAGGCAATGTGCTAAGTCGTGCCCTGGGTCGGCCGAAAGCCGTGGCGTGACTTGATCGTGCAGCAGCTGCAGATTCCGATCTGTCATGATAAGGTTGCGAAGCTCACCTAGCGTCATCGTCTGCATCGCTGACCCTCCAGCAACTCCCTTTGATCACCACCGATTTTTCGCAGACCAACGTGGAGTGACGGGCGCACCCGACCTACTGCCATGGAGATTTCAACCCAAATCTGCGAAGCTTCTCCTCCAATTCCCTTCGTTCAGGGTTTGAGGCGAACATACCGTCCTTCCCAGGTTTTATAAGGCCGCTCCGAACCGCAAGCTTGTGAGCAGTCGTACGATCGTTTGCGATGAGGGCCCGAACGATGTCCGCTTCTACTTCAGACAGTCGTAATGCGTTGTATCGATAATCCATAAATGCTTCCCAGACCATGGGCAACCATTTAGCAACAATTTCTTCTCCGATGAGAGTAGCGTATGCGCGAATCTCCGTCTGCGCATCCGTACTCATCCGCAGTTCTAAAAAGCGCAGCAGGTTATTGAGATCGATTTTCCAGTACGCTTCCGTATATGTAGAGAGTGGCAAATCCTTTCGTGCCTGCTCGCGTGCGACCCCAGCTGCAATTCGAGCCTCATAAACTCGGCGTGTCTTTAATTGTATTTGCCGTTCGATGGATGAAAGACGTCTGCCGATCTCTATCGGCAATTTCCCCGAGCTTCCTTGCCGATTGTCGAGTGACTGCGTTCGCCAGTCGTTTGGCTCAGTGCGCTGAGCTGCATCGATAGCTAATGAGTAGCGAGTTGAATACTCGTTCACGTTGGCCGTCCGGTGCCGAATCCACTGACGCCAAGTATCCATCGGTACTCGAACGTTAAGCTTGATTTCGCACATTTCGAAAGGCGTATTGTGCATGTGCCGCATGAGATATCGGATTAGCCCCCTGTCCTCATGCAAACGCTTCGTCCCGAGTCCGTAAGATATTCGCGCCGCTTGGACCACGGCAGGTTCGTCTCCCATGTAGTCGATTAATCGCACAAAGCCGTCATCGAGAACTCGCAACGGCTTCCCCAGGATCTCTTCTAATGCAGCGACCTTTGGCCGCTGCATTCGGCGGTGAGAAGTTTTGGCGCGGACGCTTTTAGATTTTGACGACGCTCTCATTACGATCCGTGCGTTCGCGATATTTGTAACGCGGTGTATGGGGTTTGCCTCATTCTCTTGAAGCGAGTGATTTCGGCTCCGATGGAATCCGATCTACCTGTTCGATTCTCCTGGGATCTTCCGAAGGCAAACGCGGGTGACAGATTAGCGCTTGTTTCCTGGGTCAGACAAACTGAATGTTATTCCGTTGCTACGAAGATCGGCCTGATTTTTCCAAAGCCATTCGCGCAGAATCGATCCAATGATTTCAGCCTTGCTTCTGCCCAGAATTCCGAGCAGAGCAAGCTCATTCAAAACACGTTCCGTCGTTTCGTCGATCGTTACCTGAACGCGGGTGCTCTCCTCTCCGATTTTTTTGGGCATTTTCGGAATTGTACCTATAAGAACATCAAAACGGTACTCCTATGATGGTAAACAGCTACAATTATGCTGCAGAGTTTAGTCTGTCGGTTCCAAAATCGGAGTTTGAGGAAGCACTGAAACGGAAGATATTGCAGATGGACGATGTGTCGACTGTGAAATTCAATAAGTTCGCTGCATCCCTTCCCAGAATGACGGAGGAAGAACATGACGCCGGTATTACCGACCCATGGAAGACCGCGGCAAGCACAAGCAAAGAGCCTTGCAAAGCATCACTACATTTAAAACTTACGTTCCTCAGAATGAGAAGCCCTCTGGGTTTACAATCTTGACCGAAAGGTTCTCGATTAGAATGTAACTGTGTCGTTGCGTAAGTACGAGGTGTTCCTATGGAAAAGATGTGGATAAATCCGCCAGCGAATCTTGCAGAGGCGCTAAAAGCAACGGATGATCCTGCAGCGTTAGTTCGGAATTTACTTCAAGCTGCGAGGCATGGCGTTGCGACTTCCACAGAGCGAAATGGCTATTGGTCTTTCAAGGTCGATCCTGACGAAAACAGCCAGGCAACAGATCTAAAATTGACTCCAGATAAGACGCTTTCCGGTGCATCAAGAGATCAGCTGGAAACCGTATACCAAGTGGTTCGCGGAATTGAAACGGAATTGACCGAGGCAACATTATTGCCACCGCATATGCGGCAGGCAAGAATCACTCGTTTCTGTGAGCGCCTGGGGATCTCAGTGGATTTCTTTTCATCAATTCTGCAGAACTGGGAAAAGCCCAATCTTCAAACTCGAACGTGAAAGGTCGGGAGAAAAATCTCGACCGAGTGCTTATCCGACCTGCAAAAGACACATTTCGGCGAGCGATGGTTTTCATCGCCCGACCCAATGTCTTTTGGGGAACTGGTAAGCCGATCACAGATTCTGAGGTGAGAACAGTATGATCGTTGTGTTCGAAGGTATCGATGGCAGTGGGAAAGACACGCAAGCGCGTTTGCTTCAAGAACAACTACTGCATAACGGTCAGAAGGTTGAACTCCTGTCATTTCCGCGTTACGGCGAGACTTTTTTCAGCCGCGAGATAGCTTTGTATCTTAATGGTGAGTTTGGCAAACTGATGTCAATCCACCCAAAACTCACGGCTGTGTTGTACGCAGGTGATCGGCACGAAAGCCGCGACCTCATCTCACGCCTGAATAGTGAAAACGATTTTGTAATATTTGACAGGTACACGCCATCGAATCAAGCACACCACGCAGCCAAGTCGCCTCGCCAAGAATGGGAAGATTTTTTTGCATGGGTAGAAGCTCTTGAATACGAAACGCTCGGGGTTCCTAGACCTGATCTCATTTTGTTTTTGGATTTAGACGCATCTCACGCCCTGAAGTTGGTTGGCAGGAAGGCACCGAGAGTTTATACGTCTCGAAAAGCGGATATTCACGAAATTGATTCGGCGTACCAAGAAAAAGTCTATAAAGCCTACAAAAGTTTATCTCGGAATCCTAACTGGGTATCCATTCGGTGTTTAGAAAACGGAGTACTCCGGGCACCGAATGAAATACATGGAGATGTGTGGGAAGCAGTTAAAAAACACTGCGATCCTGAATCTGTCTCTGACTCATGGATAACAAGAAGACGATCCGACGTATCGAAATAGCTAATATATCCTCGTAAATGCGGCCGTAACGGCGGTTCAATTCGAAGAAATCGCCGTTTAGTTGTTTACCAGCAGCCTACAAACTGAGCGCGTTTTGGAAGGCGTCCAATTCTAAAATGTATCTCTGTCGCAGGCCGACGGTAACAGCTGTGGGTTTGTCATATTTAAGCGGCGTCGGATATGCAACCTGCACGTCTGGGAAGAATGCTCGAAATAAACCTACTGATAGCGACTGCATCTTACTGCCTGTCGGCGACACTACGAGTCTTTCGAAATCGGCGAATCTTTTGTACGTGCTCAGCAGAATGTCCAATGTCTCGGAATATATCAACGTGCTGGTTTGGAACTCTTCTCTTGCGGGAATATCGTCGGTCTTGTTCAGCCGCTTTATAGCATCCGTCCGCCACGCGTTCTCAGCGAGTGGGGGAACGCCATGGATAATCGTAAAGTAGTTAGGCTGTACTTCATGAAGGATCGCTGCCAACTGATATGGGTTGAAGGAAGGAAAGAAGCTAGAACGAATTGGGTGCGATTGAAGAGCAACCGATGACAGTTCGGGAACTATTGCGATATCGTAAACGCCTGAGCAAATGAACATGTGGGCACGTTCGAGTTCCTCCTCTGCTGGTCTCAGTGCCTTCTCAACTTCTGACTCTGAAGGCGGATATCCCCAAGCTTCCACATATGCGATGCTCGTATTCAGGAATCCCGTGCCGCGTAGGCTAAGGGCAACCACGATCTGTACGATCAACAATCGTGACATCGCCGAAACATCGATGAGAACTCGCCCATTAGCTATTTCTGCAATTTTCTCGATAATGCGTTCACCCGCATATGCACGATCATCTCTCGCATACAGAAGTAAGTGCGGTTCGACTCCGAATTTCTTGCATATTCCGACCAGTTCGGTTGTCTTATTTTCAGGCACCTCTGGCCGATAATCGATGAGAATGACCGACGGCGGACGCCGTTCTTTCAGAATCTCCTCAAGTGCGACGGTTGCTCTATCCTCAAAACCCGCGCAAAGAACTAATGTATCGACGTCTGTTTTCTCGAAAGTCGTCACCGGTCGCAAAACCGGTTTTTCAAACGCCAGAAGTTTCTCTTCAGCTTTGAGGATCGTTCCCATTAATCTCAGTTTGTTCCAGAAGGCTGCGTTGTAAGGTATCTGACGGACTTTTCAAGGTGTCTGACGGATTTTTCAATCGGTATTTGTTCTCGAAATCTTGCGGTCGTAGAAGCAACTCTTCAACAGCATGCGGTTCCAACTCCAGTGAGTCTCGACCGCTGAAGGTGAGATTGAAATGTGGAATGAGAAAACGACGCAAATACAATCGCGGCACAACCTTTCCTCTTCTGCTTTTACCCCGCATATCCTCGATAAATACCGAGTAACGGAGCAATTCATTGTAAATGTCTCTGGCCTGGGCCGATAAACTCAGGTCCTCGTACGGCTCAATTCGCGATGCCTGATGAGGTGGTTCCCCAGCCTCATTTTTTGAATTTCGAAATTTGAGGTGAGAGCTCGCCACATTTCCAAAAGCCGTAACGACGGCGACGAGTTGATCACCGTTAGCTTGGATTCCACGTAGATTCTTGAGAAAGTTTCCAGCCTGATCCCTCACGGCTTTGTTTTGTATCTTAGTCTCTACCTTTGGTATGCGGTCGCTTTTCGCGAGCGCCTCTGCGCCACCTGTCGTCGTCACCATTTGACTGACTAAGCCAATGATGTAATGAATGTCTCCGCTACACAGATTTACGATCGCCGTCTTTCCATAAACTTCAGGTTTTTTTCCATCTCGAATCTTGCGTGCCGTCTCATTATGGTTTATCTCCGACTCATTTCCGACCAAGTCATCGAGTGATTTAACTGGATATCCATCAACGGCGGTAAGCCGACGGGAAAATACGTCTTCAATGAACCTCAGCTTAGACTCAGTTTCAGCATGGATAAAAACGAGACCCAAATTCAGCAGATCAAACTCTCGCCCCTCCACGTAGGTTTTCGCATCTATGTCTGATCGTGAATACGACACCGGACTCTCTGTTGATAGTTTGAAAAAACAGGAGGCAGTACGCTGCATGAACAGTCGGTTCAGATTCTCTTGAAGGGGTTTCGTAACTTTTGGTGCAGAGTAGTCATCTATGAAGAAATAAAAGGGCAGTCCATGTACGAATGGAAGATTTTCTCTAAGGGCATCACAAGCCTTTACCAGTACTTCAGGTCCAAAATAGTAGCCGAATGTATGTTTTGGATCATTCGAGAACCGCTGCTTTTCTGCGGCCCGACGGCGTTCTTTCTGAAGACGAACAGCAATAGCTTTGAATGTGTCTCTGTCCGGTGAGGCCGGCGGATCAATCCTGAGAATCGACCATAGTGCCTCCGCTGCTTTCTGTTCCAGCCTCTCAAGATCTGAAGGAAGATGAACGCGCGCCCAATCGGCCAGTGACTCCAACAACGCAGATAGAAGACTTGACGTGACGTAGTGGACCGGTAAGTCCCAGGCTTCCTCACGCGATGGTAGTTTGTACCGAGGAAAGGTGAAGTAGAGGTCGTCACAACGGTAGTAGACACCGAGATATTTCAGATTTTCGGGTGCGGAAGAACCGACCGTCGTCCGATGATTGAGGCTAAGGCTCTTAAATACGGTACTTTTGCCGCAGCCTCGTGGACCGGTGAGGACCAAGTTGTTTCTGCTCTCAATTTCCGCCAAACCCAAGAATTTTTCAGAATATAGCGCCTGTAGCACACTATGCGACTCGCCAATCTGCTCACAACTCAGATAATCGAAAGGCGCTGTCAACTTACCGGCACCGATTCGTTCTCGCAACTCTGTCTGGTAGCGCGCCTCAACTTTTTTCAGTTCGGAAAAAAGCTGAGCGGGATTTCGAGCAGCGGGATCATGAGCGGTGTCTCTTTCAACTAAATGCTTTCCTACAAATTCCACATTCAGAATGTCGAATGTGAATCGATCCAAGGATGACGCACCGCTGTAATCCACGGCGAGTAGGATCTCTCTAACGATCAGTGCTAATTGATCGAAGTCATCCTTAAAAACAGAATCACTGATTGCTGATGTGACACCAAAATCCGTTACTCGAAACGCATACGGTGGACCGATTAATGAGCCTGCTCGATCTTCGATTAGAACGTTTCCTGTATGGAGGTCTCCATGTGGGATCTTTCGGAGTTGCAGCTCGCGAAATAATTCCAACATCTGTTCCAGGAAGGTAACTGCAAAGTGGACGTCAACATTCTTCGGGTTTTTTCGGAGATAATTCTTGAGTGATTGACCTGGAACAAATTCCCAACAAATTACCACGCATTCGATGCCTTGGACGGGATCTGTCCACTCGTACGCAGCGTGGAACCTGACGACAATGCCGGAGCGTATGGTGTTAGCGTGCGTTATCTCATCTTTCCAATTGGATTTGAGATTGGCTTTTGGTATGACCTTACAGGCCGTTGTGTGCTGAAATTCGCCTGAAAACGCTTTGAAAACATGGGCATTATTTCCCGAATCGACAAAGTCTTGGATTGTGTAAGTACTGCCGGGGATCGGCTTGTTTAAGAAGTATTCTTTAGGTGGCAGATTCTCTCGCACGGCTAGCGCCTCTGGAACACCAAGACATACTCAGTCTTTGTGCCACGGTACTCCCTACGGCATCGTCTGATGTCCGGAATGCGATCTCGAATCTGATGTAAAAGCATCAGCGAAGGCGCCAATTCGCTGAAGATCTCTTTCACCATAGTCGCCACGTACACTTCGCCACGACGCAAAATTTGTTCCCCGACGATCACGGCGCAGTACCCTTTCGGTTTGAGGTGATTTTCAGCAATTCCCCCCAATTCTCTGATAGCCGAAATAAAGCTCTCTTTTCTTTGGCGTGCATCTTCCGCAGAAAAATCGGCATTTCGATCGATGAACCAAATGCGGAGCCGATTGTCACGTGCGTAATCGAGTGCATTCATGTAAGGCGGACTCGTAATGATGCAGTCCACGAGCTTCTGTATCTTCAAATCTTGAATCGGTGTTCTCAGAAAAATCGCCTTTTGTCGAAGCGAACCAAACCTCTTATATGCCCGTTCAATTTTCGCAAGGAGCCTCGGTCGAAGTTCTCGGTATTCATACAGCTCTGGAAATTTGTCTCGCGGAAATTTCGTCGTGCGCAGATAAGGAACCAGATGGCTGCTCGGAAAAGATAAGAAACCGCTGCGCTGGTGATGAAGGATTCCGAGCAGACAAGCAAAAAAGAAGTACTCTCTCTGTTGTTGACATGCTTGGGCAAAGCGCAATGTCTCCTTCAACGTTTTGGGATGAAAAAACTGTCGAACCCAGCTCGGGACGGTCCTCAAATCCGGTTGTGGCAGCAGCGCTGCCACTTCCAACAAGGAAACGGCTCGCTCTGTAGCAGATCGAATATTTGGGGGTGCAGCCAGTTTGCCACGTGTAAGCACCTCGCTGTAGAGACTCACGTCACAGGCTAGCGCTTTCCGGTTTGCCAGAACCGACTCAAGAGGAATTGTGCCTGAGCCGGCAAACGGATCTAAAACCAAGTCGCCTGGTCTAGAAAGCGCCTGGATCAAATCATGCGCGATTGTGCTCTTCAATTTTCCTATGTACGGGGAAAGCTGATGCAGAGTCGATTCTGTGTTTGCACAGGATAATGCCCAACGTTGAGGCGCACGAGAACCAAGCGGGAGGGGTGTCGTCCCGCGCCGATAAACATTTAATGTGGTTTCCGTTCTCATTTCATGACAAAGACATGCATTGTCGACCTAATTCGGAGAGAAGTGTAGGTATTTCGGCCAGTCGTTGCAATTCTAAGGCGAGGATCGTCAATGAAGAGTACTGCTGGGGAACGACGCAAGTCGAGCCTCAGAGAACAGCATCTGATTTTCCAAGACCTGCGCGGTCAAAGCCTGAGGGATTGCCTGGGTTCTCTGAAACAGTGGCTACCGTGTCTGCGATTGACGGTGGACGAAGGTCGATCCTTGTCTTAGGGCTTCGTTTTCAGCTCTGTTTTCTTGAGGAGCAACTGCTTCGCCTTTTCCGAATAGAGCTGCTCGCGGTAATCGTCGGCGAGCTTTTGTGCGTCGTACGAGGTCTTTTCCTCTCGCTCCCATCCGTCGGGAGATTGGAGTTTGGCGTAAATGATTGCTGGGTCCTTGGCCACTGGGTCTCTCCTTTGTCCTCAGTTTAGCGCTGGAGATAGAAATTCCAAAAACAGTTGCTGACTTTGACGTTTTTGGTCACAACTCGAAACACACACCCTGAAATGCGTTCGCGAAGATACCATGCAGCTTCATCCTGCTCGACTGTGAACTCCATCGCTTGTGTGAGTATGCCCAAAAGAAGGTCAGCACAGGTCCGCGCCTCTCGCACCACAAGGACCCCATTAGCAACGCCCGTGTCAAGGTTGACTTGGATGCCAAGTGGATGCTTCTCTCGAAGAGTTCTAGCACGGTTGTCATAAATACGCTGCTCACTCTTTGCAATAATTCCACAGAGTCGTCTGAGATTCTTTCCATGTTCGCGTTGTAGATTTCTCGTCTGCGCTTCATCGCGAACCGTACGAAAAACGCGCGCTCGCTCGAATTCGGTCAGCCATCCCAGATTGTCGATCACCCCGATATCCGTGCCGCCGAGTGTCGACATCAGTGCCTCGTCTGCATACAACACGAACCGAAGACGGTCAAGAATCGTAAGTGGGTCTTCGTTCAGCAATTCCTTCGTGCGCTTCGACAAATCGATTGTTGGAACATAGGCAATCACCGGCTTTCCTTGTGCCAGCGTCGCCGCAAGTTCGGAATCTTTGCCTAGAGTATCGGTGTCTTGGACAGAGTACACAGTACATTTGGCGCGTTTGAGCATTAGCGATTCGACCAACCCTTTGTCGATGCGCTGATCGGCATAGCTTTGTTTAGGATCCAAGTGCCTGCTATTAAGCCGCTGCAGTTTTCTGTTTTGCCTTAATTCCGCGACAAAGTAGGATAAGTTTGTACACTCCCACGATTTACGCCTTTCCCTGGCC
>JACXTT010013673.1_pt1 | contig 10670 bp, 6 predicted proteins | sample 9270951 | NCBI WGS metagenome assembly JACXTT01 (sample SAMN15532306, study PRJNA645909) | rock metagenome | isolation source: weathered quartz diorite | place: Puerto Rico | collected 2017-06-21
TAGCTTCGTCGAGAATCAGGATGGGCGGGCTCTTCACGAACGCGCGGGCGATGGCGATCCGCTGGCGCTGCCCGCCGGAGAGCTTCACCCCCCGCTCCCCGACCATGGTCCGATACCCTGCGGGCAGCGCCATGATGAAGTCGTGGGCGTGGGCGCGCCGGGCGGCGTCCTCGACCTCTTCGCGGGTGGCGCCGGGCTTGCCGTAGGCGATGTTGTACTCGAGCGTGTCGTGGAATAGGAAGGTTCTCTGCGTCACGAGACCGAAGAGCGAGCGCAGGGAGGCGACGGTGACCTGCCTCAGGTCCTGACCGTCGAGGGTGATGCAGCCGGACGTCACGTCGTTCAGCCGGGGCAGGAGGTCCATGAAGGTGGTTTTCCCTGAGCCGGAGAGCCCGACAAAGGCGACCTTCTCGCCGCGGCGAACCGAGAGAGAGATATTGCGTAGCGTATCGCTCTCGGCGCCTGGGTAGCGGAACGACACGTCCTCGAAGGCGATCCGGTCCCGGAATTCGGTCAGCGCTCGGGCGCCCGGGGCGTCGACAATGGCCGGCGGCGAGTCGAGGATCTCGAACACGCGCTCCACCGAGCCGAGCGACTGCTGTACGGTGTTGAAGGAGCGGATGAGCTCGCGGACGGCGCGCTGGAGGAGGGCGACGGCGGCCATGAACGAGAAGGCCTCGCCGGGGGTCAAGACGCCGGAGAGCACCAGTGAGCCCGCGTACCAGACGATGCCGACGATGCTGAAGGCGCCCAGGACCTCCATGACGGCCCTCCAGATCTCGTCGATGCGGATGTCCTTCAGCGCCAGGCTCAGCAGGCGGCTGTTGAGCCTGTCCAAGCGCGTCTGCTCGAAGCCCTCGCGCCCGAAGGCCTTGACGATCTTGGCGCCCGTGAAGGACTCCTGCAGGAGCACGAAGAGCTCGGCGATGCGCTCCTGGGTTCGCCGGTTGATCCGGTACAGCTGCCGGCCCAGTGCCCAGACGGCCAGCGCGAGGGCGGGGAACGCGACGACCGCAATCAGTGCGAGCACCCAGTTGCGAGCGAACATGACGACGAGCATCGCCACGATCGTTCCCGAGCGGCGCAGCGTGTCCACGACGAGGTAGGAGAAGAGGCGGGCGACGCGATTGACGTCGGTGACGACGCGCGCCTGGAGCTCACCCGAATGGCGGGCGATGAAGAAGGCCACGGGCATACTCTGGATGTGGGTGTAGACCTCGCGACGGAGCCTGGCCACCACGCGCTCGCTGGCGGCCGCGATGAAGTAGCCCTCACCGTAGGCGGCCGCCCCTTTGACGAGGGAAACGCCCAGGATGGCCAGGGGCACCAGCTTGAGCATCGCGACGTCCCGACTGATGAAGATACCGTCCATGACGGGCTTCACCAGCCAGGCGATCGCACCTGCGAGTCCGCCGGCTACGAGAGCGCAGAGGGCCCCGGCCGCGACGGTCCGCCAGTGCGCTTTCAGATAGGGAGCCAGCCGCAGGAGGATGCGATACTGCGGCTTCACTCGGTTGATCCCGAGCGGAACGAGTGCGCACCGGTGGTCAATCTGAAACCGGTAGGGCGCATCGGCGAACGGTACGCGTGTATGACACAGGGCAGGTCAGCAACACCGATCACCCATAGACCTTGCCAGACTCGGATCACCTGTTCAAGTTTGCGGCCCGGGCCGGCGCGCCAAAGCGGCCGGCGCGCCAAAGAATGGTTGACATGGTGCGCCGCCAGTATTAACCACTGAGCTAGTGTGTACACGGGCCTCTCGAAATGGGCTGGTCGTGTTCCTCGTCGCGTTCATCCTGACCCTGACCGCGCTGGCCTATGCCAGCCCGCCGGATCCCACATGGCAGCTTGGCCTTTTCGACGACGACGACTTCGATGAGGTGGTCGAGTACATCACTTCGGCCGCCGGCTTGGCGGATGGGCCCGTTGTCCGCTGGCTCCACCCCGTCCCGGTTTTCGTCGTCCTGAAGTGTCGACCGGCAGATGACCCGGTTCCATTCGTTCCGCTCTCGCCGACTGATCCCCGCGCTCCCCCCACGGTCTAGTCCCGTTCCGTCCGGGTAACCGCGTGCAGCGGCACAGACATGAGGGCTAGGTCGGTTCGGCGCCGGATGTCCTTGCCCCGCGCGCGACCACCCATGGCCACGATACATGCGTGCCGACCTCGTTTCTTTGCAGTCTTCTGGATGCGCGGACCGAGCCGGGCGGAGGAGCCTGCTATGTACGATCTGGTCTCAGATATCGTGCGGTTTCCCGAAGCCGAGAGGCGAGCGTCGCGATGTGCGGAATAGCAGGGATGCTATTGAGGCACGGCCGCGCCGACGAGGGCGCGCTGCGACGCATGGCCGCCGCACTCGCCCATCGCGGCCCGGATGATCTGCGTGTCCATGTGGCGGGGCCTCTCGGGCTCGCAAATGCCCGCCTGTCGATCATCGACCTCGAGCACGGGCATCAGCCGATGGTCGACGAGCGACTCGCGCTCGTCGCCAACGGGGAGATCTACAACTTCATCGAGCTCCGATCGGGCCTCGAGGCGCGCGGCCGGCGATTCAAGACGGGCTCGGACAGCGAGACCATCCTGCACGCGTACGCGCTCGACGGTCTCGCGGCGCTCCAGTCGCTGAACGGCATGTTCGCCTTCGCGCTCCACGATGCCGGGACACGCGAGCTCGTGCTGGCGCGTGACCGTCTCGGCATCAAGCCACTCTACTATGCTCAGCTCCCCGACCGGCTACTCTTCGCCTCCGAGATCAAAGCGCTCCTCGCGGTTTGGCCCAGCGAGCCCGAGCTCGACCCCCGGGCGCTGGTGCAGTACCTCCAGAACCGCTTCAACACCGGCGAGGCCGTCCTGGTGCGCGGGATTCATCGGTTGCGGCCAGGCACGGCGCTGATCGTCGACGCCGAGCTCGGGGTGCGCGAGCACCGCTACTGGTCGCCGCTCGACGTGCGGCCGCGAACGCTCGACTTCGATCAGGCCGCGGAAGAATTCGAGCCCCTGTTCCGCCAGGTCATGCTGGAGCACCTTCGCTCCGACGTGCCATACGGTCTCTTCCTGTCCAGCGGCGTCGACTCCGGCTCGCTGCTCGCGATGATCAGCGAGATGAGCGGCCAGCGCGTACGCACGTTCTCGGCCGGGTACGGCGACGTCGAGGCCAGGGGCGAGCTGTCCCATGCCGCGGCGATAGCCCGCCAGTTCGGCGCGAAGCACACCGAGGTCGTGCTCGACCGGCGTACCGTGTTTCGCCGCCTGCCCCACACGGTGTGGTCTACCGACGACCTGCTGCACGACTACGCGAGCCTGCCGACCTCGTTTCTGGCGGAGCATGCGGCCAGCGAGCTCAAAGTGGTGCTGACCGGCGAGGGCGGCGACGAGGTCTTCGCGGGCTACGGTCGCTACCGACGCAATCCGCTACAGCGCTGGGCGAAGAGCCTGATCGCTCCGGGCTCGGGCGGCTTTCGCACACGCGGCTACTGGCTCAACCGCTGGGCGCGGCAGGCCTTCGGTCCCGAGTTGAAGGCCGTCTCGGCCTCGCGCCGCGTGCCGTTCATCACCGCCTGGCAGGCGACGCCTCGAAGCTGGGGTCACCTCGCGCGCGCTCAATACGTCGACCTGACCACCTATCTGGCCGACGACCTCATGGTCAAGCTCGATCGTGTGCTCATGGGCTTCAGCCTCGAAGGGCGGGTGCCCTTTCTCGACCAGCGGGTGGTCGAGTTCGGCTTGGCGCTGCCGGACTCTCTCAAGGTCGGCGGCCGACACGGCAAGCTGATGTTGAGGCGCTGGGCCGAGCGCCGCCTGCCACTCGAGCACGTGTGGCGGCGGAAGCGTGGCTTCTTCGTGCCGATCCGACAATGGTTTCACGGCGACTTTCTCGACCAGCTCGCCGTGCTCCTGCCGTGCAACCGTGCCATCGTGCGTTGGTTTCGTTCCGATGGTGTCGCTGCGCTGGTGCGTGAGCAGCAGGCAGGAGGCAATGCCAGTCGCGCCATCTGGGGGCTGATGCAGATCGCGATCTGGCACCGCATCTTCGTCGAGGGCCACAGGCCGGGGCAGGACGAGGACCCGCTGGACTGGATCGCGTGACGTGGCGGGCGGCGCTCGCACCCGGGTATACGTCTTGGAGGAATCGCGCTCGACGTCGGGCGGGAAGCTCTTGCGCTTGTCGGCATAGTACTGCGCGCGCTGATCGCCGGCGGAGCGGCGCCGGTGTAGGTGATGCAGAGGACGCGGCGGCACTCGGCGGTGAGATTCGGACCGGAAGCAAGGGGAGCATAGGAAGTATGGGAATCGAAGAAGACGACATCGCCGGCCCGGCTCAGGACGGGCCATGGTCCACCCCGATCTCGTCGCGCCGTCCGCGCCCTGGTCGAGGGCTCGTCGTGCCGACGCGCAGCCGGCGGCCATCAGCCGGACGGGCACGCTTGGCGGCGCGAACTACCGGATCGAGGTGCCGGCCGACTGGAAAGGCGGGCTCGTGGTCTTTGCCCACGGGATCCAGCGAGGTGTGGGTTTGGCACCCACCGCGACCGCGCCGTCCGCCGCGGCCCTGAGGTAGGGCAGGGCCAGCGGGCGACGATCGCTCTGCGACCAGTGGTGGGCGAGCTCGTCGCACACTTCCTCGGTTCGCCCGCGATAGAGCTGCTCGAGCGTCTCGGCCGCGCGCCGGTGGCGCGCCTGGCGGTCCGGCTGGAGGAGGGTGCCGTAGGCGACTTCCTGGGTGAGGACGTGGCGAAACGCCAGCGTGGCCACGGGCCCGTCGCTCTTGCGGTCGAGGAATCCGCGGCGCTCGACCAGCGCGAGATCGTCCTCGAAGCGCTCGGGCGGCAAGAGGGCGCGCAGGTGGGCGAGCGGGAACTCCTTGCCGAGCGCCCCGGCGTCGGCGAGCAGCTCTCGGGCCGATGCGGGCAGCCGGTCCACGCGCGAGGCAATCAACGCGCTGATGGTCGGCGGCACGAGCCGCTCGGCCTCCTCATTTAGGTCGTAAACGCTGCGCTCGAGGTGGAGATCGCCCCGCTCGCGGAACGCGCGTACCAGCTCCTCGACGAAGAAGGGATTGCCCTCGCACCGTTGGGCCGCGACGCGCCGTAGTCGCGGGCTGGCGGGATAGGGCTCGACCTGCGCGTCGACGAGGGCGTGGATGTCCTCAGGACCGAGGGGCTTGAGGCCGATCTCCCGGATCCGGCCCAGCTCCAGATTGCTCCCTGTCACGGTAAAACGCGAGGTCATCAGCAGCAGGAGCGGCAGGCCTCTCGACTCGAGAGCGAGGTGGCGCAGGAGCTCTTCGGAGGACGCGTCGAGCCAGTGCAGGTCCTCGACGACCAAGAGCCTGGCGCCGAGCCCGCAGTCCGCCCGTACCCACGCCGTGACGGCCTCGCGCAAGCGGTCCTTCGGGTCATCGTGCGCGGAGGCACCCCGCTTCTGCGCGAGCGTCTCGCAGGTAGTTCCCAGCACGGGCAGGATCTCCGACACGAGCGCGGCGAGCTCCGGGTCGAGGTCCCAGAGCCGGCGGTGGAGCCGATCGCGCGCCGTGGAGAGATCGGCGTCGGGATCGATGCCGGCCAGCTGACGCAGCATCTGGCGGAACACGGAGTAGGCGGCCGTGCGAGTGTGCGACAGGGCCACGCCTTCGATCCGGTCGGCGATGCCGAGGCTGTTGCGGAACTCGTACGCCAAGCGCGATTTTCCGATCCCGGGCTCGCCGACGAGACATACGGCCTGGCCTTGCTTCTGGAGCGCGCGCTCCCAGCATTCGCCCAGCGCCAGAAGCTCGGCCTCGCGCCCGCGGAAGGGTGACAACCCGCGCCGGAGCGAAGCCTCCAGGCGCGAGACCACGGTGCCCTCGCCCTCGAGCGCGTAGCCGTCCACGGCCTCGCTGACGCCGCGTACCCGCATGGGTCCCAGCGGCCGAAAGCGGAAATAGCCCTCGCCCAGGCGGTAGGTCGGCGCCGCCACGAGAATGGCTCCGGGGTCGGCGGCCTGCTGCATGCGGGCGGCGAGGTGCGTCGTCAGCCCCTGCGCGGTGTAGTCCATGCGGAGATCGTCGCCGATGGCGCCCACGACGACGGGGCCGCTGTTTAGGCCCAGCCGGACCTGGAACGCCAGGCCTTTGTCGCGCCTCAGAGCGACCGCGTAGTCGGCGAGTGCGCGCTGGATCTCCAGCGCGGCGTGCAGTGCGCGCCGGGCGTGGTCCTCGTGGGCGATCGGCGCGCCGAAGAGCGCCATGATGCCGTCGCCGGTCAACTGGTTGACCGTGCCCTCCCAGCGGTGGACGGCGTCGAGCATGAGCTGGAAGGCGCCGTCCATGACGGTGTGGAACTCTTCGGGGTCGAGGGCGCCTGCCAGCTCGGTCGAGCCCTGGACGTCTACGAAGAGGACCGTGACCTCCTTGCGCTCGCCGCGAAGGGCGCGCCCTTCCTTGAGAACGCGCTCCGCGAGGTGGTGAGGCGTGTAGGAGGCTGGGGCGCGCGAAGGGGGAGAGGGTTGGCTCGCGGAGGAGGCGAGAGGAGTGCCGCAGTCGTCGCAGAAGCGTGCGCCGGGACGCGTGGGCTGCCCGCACGCGGGGCAGCGCGCCTCGAGGGGACGGCCGCAGGAGTCGCAGAAGCGGGCGGCCTCGCGGTTGTCGTGGCCGCAGGCCGGGCAGGTCACGACGGGACTACTCCTCGTCGAGGCCGGCGCCGATCGCGCTGGTCACCGTCGTGGCCATGCTCCAGAATCCTGCTACGCCGATCATCTCGAGAATCTCGTCCTTGGAAAATGCCAAGCGCTCCATCTCCTGAAAGTCGGCTGGCGTGAGCCCCGACAGGGAGCTTGGATTCGACCCTAGCCTTCGAGGGCTTGGCACCCCGACGCATCGGCCTCTCCTTGCCTCTCCACCGACCTTGACGGTTCGTGCGGGATACTACATCTTGATGCGGTGACGGACGATATACTGAGGAGCGATACCTGAAAACGGGAGCAGCCTCATGACCCTGGTGATGGGAGCGTACTTCTTTTTCATCGCCTTCATCCTCGCACACCTGGAGATCCAAATCGAAGGCCCCCACGGTTGGGCGGAGAAGCTACCCACTTGGCGCTGGGACGGCCCTGGCGTCCGCCGCTGGTTCGGGAAGCCAGTGACGGGATACCACGTCTGCCTGGTGACGTGCATTCTCCTCTTCCTGCACGTGCCGCAATTCTACGATGGCTCCTGGGAACGTGAGGCGGACCTGCTCGCGATGTTCTTTTTCCTCACCGTGACGTGGGATTTTCTCTGGTTCGCGTGTAACCGCCACTTCGGCGTGGCGCGGTTCCGCAAGGGCCAGGTCTGGTGGTTCCCGGCCTGGGCGCTCGGTGTTCCCCGGGAGTACTTGGTGGGGATCATGCTCTCCCTGTGCGCCGCGCTCGCGCCCGCCCTCTGGACCGGAGCGTGGGCGGACCGCGCCCAACGCTGGGGTCTCATCTTCGGCGAGCTGCTCGCCCTGACGACCGCGGTGACCGCCTTCACGCTCCGGCCGCGGCGACGGGGCGCGGCGCTTCTTCGTGGGATCCGTGGCGCAATGAAGGTCAAGCCCAAGTAGCCGCGATCGTCCTCTACAACGAGGCGAGCCAGCGTCGAAGCTTGCGGACGGGCCCGCCGTTGTCGGCGCTCGGCGGCTGGTCGCCGTCGCTGAAGACGACCCCGTGGTGCCGGGACTTCACCCTCGGCAAGAGTTCGGCCAGTCCCGCCTGCAGGGCCTGCGCGGCGTCACCGATCAGCTCGCCCAACTCCGCCGCGAGTCCGTGCGGCGGGCGCCCACCCCAGTCGACATAGCGGTAGGGGTGTACCACGTGCCCCGAGTGTGCACTGCGACAGCAGTCCCCGCAGAGGCGGACATCGCACGTGTCACAATAGACGACGGCCAGGTGGTCCGGGTCGTACGAGCAACACATGGCAGGCGCTGGAAAGTGACGCTCTATCGATTGGACGGCGAGCTCCACCCCATCGGTCGCCCGCAGTCGGCCGCCGAGCTCGCTCGCCCGCTCGCGGATCTGCGGCCGCCGGCAGGCGTCGAAGGCCGACGTGAGATTCTCGGTGCTAAGCCGGCGGATCGGGATCGGCTCCGGTCCGGCGCCCGCATCCTCGACGATTCGTCCCCAGAAGAACTGATCGCCGAAGAACGGCACCACAATCGTCGGCAGCCCGGCGCGCAAGCCCGCGGCCGTCGTCCCGGCACCGCCGTGATGGCAGACGGCCCGGCAGCGCGCGAACAGCCAGTCGTGCGGACAGTCGCCGATCACATAGACGTTCGGCGGGAGCGCGGCGCCGCCCAGGTGCGCCCAACCTTCGGAGACGATACCGCGCGCGCCAGCCTTCTCCAGGGCACCGAAGATTGTGCGGGTGAGTGCGACGGGGTCCTCGGCAACGACCGACCCGAACCCGACGTAGATCGGGGCCTCGCCGGCCGCGATGAAGTCGAGCAGCGGCTGCGGCGGCTTGTAGGTTTGAGCCTGCTCGAAGTGGATGAAGTTCGCCAGGTCGATATGCGGACCCCAGTCCTTCGGCTTGGGCACCAGGCTGGCCGGCCACAAATAGGTGAAGGGTACCTCGTGGTCATCGAGCTGCGCGGCGCCGTCGGTGAGCGCGATGGGCGGTAGCCCCAGGGTTTTCGTGCGGAACGCGTCCACTAGATCGCCGATGCCGGCCGAGACGAGCAGGTCGACTATTCCGTAGGAAAAGAAGTTCTCCACCGGGTGATGCGTACTGGGATCGATTTGGGCGAACGGGTGCGGGAAGGCGCACGTGGCACTCCACGGCATGGTGAAGATCATGTGCAGCGGGATGTGCAGCGCCTCGGCGCAGTGGATGTGGCCGTAGCTGGGGGGGTTGGCGACGATGGCGTCGGCCCGGAAGGGCTGCGCCCCAGGGTGCTCCGGATCGGCTTCCGTACAGGCCCGCCAGGTGGACGCGAGGATCTCGGCGATCATCGCCCGCTTCTTCGGCACGTCCTCCCAGATCTGATCAAAGCGTGTCGGCAGGATGCTGCCTCCGGTCTTGACGATGTACTCCATCATCTCGTGCGGATTGCCCCCGAGCGGATAGAACTCCAGTCCCGCCTGCTCGACCATGGGCCGGAACTCGCGATGGGTCGCGATGCGCACGCGGTGCCGCTCCGCCAGCCGGCGGCCGATCGGGATGAACGGCTGGATGTCGCCGCGCGAGCCGACGACCATGACGACGATGGACAACGACGGCACGCGTGCCGGCTCCGTCTGGGGGGCAGGCGCGGCCGCGAGCTCGCTGGTGTGTGCGTCCAGCCACTGCGGGACATGGGCGAAGGAGCTCGCGGCGTGATCGAAGTCCATCTGCAGGCCGCCGGCCCCGGCCGAGATGACCTTGAGCCCCCGAACCGCGGCGGCGCGCAGGCGGCGGCTGTTCAGCCGCCGTCGCAGGAAAGCGGTGGCGACCGTGTCCAGGAAGCCTGGTCTCACGCTTTCACTCACCGGGTCTCCTTCCCCCCTGGCGCGCTGCACCGGACAGCGCCGCCTGCTTTGGCGGGCAGGTTACAGTGCCGGCCGTTTTCGCGCAACTCCAGGTCCCGCCACGGTTACAGCTTCACGCCCGCCGCCTCGAGTATCGCGCGAACCCGGGCGCGCTGTTCCTCCGAGATGACCAGTCGCTCCGCGAAATCCCGGCCGGTGGGGCGCGTCGCGTCGATGCCCATCTTGGTCACGGTGAAAGTGTCGGGATCGGATGTCGGGTCGAGGATCGCCCCCTTGCACCCGGGCACCAGCACGATGTCCTCGTCGGCACGGACGCGGGTCGCCACCGCCCACATCACGTCGCTCATGTCGAAGATATCGACGTCCTCGTCCACGACGATGACGTACTTGGTGTAGAACTCCGTGCCCAGGGCGGCCAGGATCGCCTGCTGGGGCTCGCCCTGCGCTGTCTTCTTCATCTTGACGAACGCCATGAATGCGCCACAGGTCCGGTGGGGGACGTGCACGGCGAGGACGTTGGGCAGGTGGCGGCGCAGCGCGTTCAGGATCTCCCCCTCGCGGGTGATACACGAGACCAGGATGTGATCCTGCGACATGCCCGAGACGACCGAGTGGAACAGGGCGTCGCGCCGCATCCGGACGCGGTGGGCGACGAACACGTTCTCGGTGCTGCGGTAGGAGGCGTAGCCGGTGAACTCGCTGAAGGGCCCCTCGGGCTCTTTCACGTGAGCCAGGACCTCGCCCTCGATGACGATCTCGGCGCCGGCGGGTACGTCGAGGTCCTGCACGCCGGACCGGGCGACGCGATACGGCTCGCCGAACAGACCACCGATGATCTCGAGCTTTCGGACTTGCGGTGGATACGCGTAGACCATCGAGCCCATGTAGTGGAGCGGGTGGACGCCCAGCGTGATCACCGCCGGCAGGGCGTGGCCCCGCGCCTCAGCGCGCCGGTGGAACTCGTGCATCCGGCGGCGGGAGTGCAGCGAGACGCCCAACCGGTTCTTGCCCTTGACCATCAGCCGATGGAATCCGGTGGTGTCGACACCACTGACCGGGTCGCGGGCGGCGATCTGGCCCGCGGTGATGTAGGGGGCTGCATCAACCGAGAGTTGCAGCGGGATCGGCAGGCGGGTCAGGTCTACCGGGTCGCACTCGATCACTGCCGCCTGCCAGGGGGGCCGGCTCACAGGCTCGCCCGGCCAGC
>JACXTT010013674.1_pt1 | contig 10670 bp, 5 predicted proteins | sample 9270951 | NCBI WGS metagenome assembly JACXTT01 (sample SAMN15532306, study PRJNA645909) | rock metagenome | isolation source: weathered quartz diorite | place: Puerto Rico | collected 2017-06-21
CCGTGCGATCTCGCTGTGGCCGCACCTCTACCTCAATGCTCGTGAGCAAGGACTCACTGATAGTGACCTCCGCTTGATCCTGCAGGATAACGGCGTCGAAGTCGCTGAACTTGACCCGCTGTGCAACTGGATTCCTGGTTGCGTTGCGCCAAGTGAACAAGGGGCGATGACGCCGGCGTTCTATGAAACTATCAAAACGTTCTTCAGCTATGGTGAGGACCTCTTCTTCCGCATCGCTGATGCGCTGGGCGCGCGGCACCTTAATTTGGTGCAACTTTTACCGCCGGCGATCGATACGCGAATCGTGATCGAGGCGTTCGGCGGCGTCTGCGATCGGGCGGCGCAGCATGGACTGCTGGTGTCATTGGAGTTTCTACCATGGTGTCCGATTGCTAACCTGATGAAAGGGCTTGAGATCGCCGAAGGAGCGAACCGTCCGAATGGCGGTGTGATGTTTGATACCTGGCATCACTTCCGTTCCGGAGGGACCAGCGCCGAGGTGCGCGCGCTGCAGGGCCGGGCGATCGCCGCGATTCAGTTCAACGACGCCCCGAAAGAGCCAGGCGCCGACTTACTCACTGAGACGGTGACTGCACGACTCTTACCAGGGGAAGGCGCGATTGATCTGGTTGACATTATTCAGGCCTGGGACGCTGTCGGCGTGACGGCCCCGATCGGGGTAGAGATTTTCTCCGTCGAACTCGATAAGCTCGACCCCATCGAGGCGGCGCGGAGAGCGGCGGAGGCCACGCGGCGGGTTGTGAAACTGGCGCGTCCGTAACGCGATGCCTGGACGGCTGGAGAAGAGTTCGGTTTGCTGGTCTGTACCTCATTCGGCTCCGTTATTACAGCGAGAGGAGTTCCACTATGGCGATGAAAGACATCAAAGTGGCATACGGTATCGACGTTGATGCGGTGGGCGGATGGCTCGGTTCTTATGGCGGAGAGGATTCGCCGGACGATATCTCCCGCGGACTGTTTGCTGGCGAGGTCGGCGTTCCTCGCTTGTTAAAACTATTTGACAGATATCAATTGAAAACTTCCTGGTTCATTCCTGGCCACTCGATTGAAACCTTTCCCGAACAGACCCAGATGATCGTTGCCGCCGGGCATGAGGTTGGCGCCCACGGGTATTCACACGAGAATCCTATCGCGATGACCCCACAACAAGAGGAGGAAGTACTTGTTAAGACTATCAACCTTATTGCGCAGGTGTCTGGGCGGCGACCATTCGGTTATGTCGCGCCGTGGTGGGAGTTTTCACCTGTGACGAACGAGTTGCTGCTCAAGCATGGCTTCACCTACGATCACAGCCTCATGCACGATGATTTTCACCCTTATTATGTCCGCGTCGGCGACCGCTGGACAAAAATTGACTACAGCAAACCCGCCGCGCAGTGGATGCACCCCCTCGTCCGCGGTCGGGAGACCAACCTCATCGAGATTCCGGCGAACTGGTACCTCGATGACCTGCCGCCAATGATGTTCATTAAGAAAGCGCCTAACAGTCACGGCTTCGTAAACCCCCGTGACGTTGAGCAGCTGTGGCGAGATCAGTTCGATTGGGTCTACCGAGAGTATGACTATGCGGTGTTTACTATGACTATTCACCCGGATGTAAGCGGTCGCCCCCAAGTCCTCCTGATGCATGAGCGCTTAATCGAATACTTTAATGGTCATGCCGGCGTGCACTGGGTCACGTTTGCCGAGATTGCCGCCGACTTCGCTCGACGCCACCCGCGCGTCTCCTTGTCGTAAAGATTTAAAAATAGGAAGACTGAGCGAAGCTTTCAGAGTCTCATATTTGGCACAGCGTCAGTGCAAAAATGAGAATTCTCTTGAATGAATAAAAGTTCAATTCTGCAATATGTTTTCTCGGACCACGAGCTTATAGGGTCAGTTATTGCCTAACATCCGTCCCTTTCTAGAAGAAACATGCCCTTCTTCATGCCGTGGGGCATGCTCTTAAAAATTCTGCGAATTCTTTCCGCGCCAGTGGTACGTTGTTTGCTCCACTTCTTTCTTAGCGAGATTAAATAAAATCTACCGTGTTCTTCTCAAGAAAGAGCAAAGCGCCTTTCCTCCTCTTCAATTAGCTAGATGAGGACAGACGACCAGATTTGCCAAGGAGAAAGTCGATGGAAATTAGAAGTTTAAGGCAAGCAGCGATTGTGTTTATCGTCGGCGCTCTGTCATTGGGAGGAAGCCTACCAGTTAATGCTGACCAAGATCATCAAAACGAAATTGAACAGCGGCAGGAACGGCAACGCCAACAGCAAATGCAACAACGGCAACAACAAGAGCATCAACGTCAAGAGCGGGCGCAACAGCAACAGCAAGAGCGGCAGCATGAGGCTCTACAGCGTCAACAACAGGAGCGTCAGCGCCAAGAGCAAGTACAACAACGGCAACAACAGGAGCATCAACGCCGCGAGTGGGCGCAGCAGCAACAGCAAGAACGGCGGCGCCAAGAGCAAGCGCAACAGCAACAGCAAGAGCGGCAGCATGAGGCTCTACAGCGTCAACAACAGGAACAACAGGAACGCCGCCGCCAAGAGCAAGCGCAACGGCAGCAACAGGAGCATCAAGAGCGGGAGCACCAACACCAAGAGCAAGTACAGCAGCGCCAACAACAAGAACGTCAACGCCAAGAGCAAGCGCAACAGCAACAACAAGAGCGTCAGCGTGAGGCTCTACAGCGCCAACAGCAGGAGCGCCAACGCCAAGAGCAAGTACAACAGCAACGACAGGAACATCAACGCCAAAAGTGGACCCAACATCAACAGCAAGAACAGCAGCGTGACGCTGCGCGGCATTACCAGCAGGAGCAAGCACAGCAGCGGCAACAGCAGCGTCTCTCAGAACAACGCCAGCGAGAACTCATTAAAGAACAACAGGAGCGATTGTCCCATTACCGTCGCGACTTGGAACAGCAACAGCGAGAGGCGCAGAGGAACATCGAAAGACTGCAGCGACAAAATCGTCGCGCGCAGTATCGTTTTCAAGAAGAATATCGAGAACGTTTACATCAACAGTATGTTCGTCTTCAGAATGAGCGAAACTACGACTACTACAATGACCCCTATTTCTACACGCCTCCAAGTTATCGCTATCTGCGTGAAGGTAGATACTATGAAATCAATCAATATGGGGCGGACATACTCCGACAGGCTGTAAACAACGGGTATGAGGAAGGTTTTCGTGCTGGGCAAGCCGACAGTGAAGATGGGTGGCAGCCTAGTTATCGCGATTCTTATGCGTATCAAGATGCAACGTATGGCTATGGAGGTTATTACATACCCCCGAATGAGTACCGGCATTACTTTCGCTCCGGATTCCGTCGCGGTTATGAAGATGGCTACAACAGTCGTTATCAATACGGACAATATGCCGGTGGCAAATACACTATCCTTGGGGATGTATTAGCGCAAATTCTTAATTTGCAACCGCTTTCTTAATGAGAACCCAGGATTTCGTCAGGTGTTCTCCGACGCGCACCGTATGGCCCTGCAGCATGTGAATGAACAGGGCCGGTGACCACACACTTTACGCGATTGGGCTCTACAGTGCGACCAGTAGTGAACTAGCAGTTAATATACTGTCAAATTTGTTGACTGCTTGATGACTCAATCATCTGATGACTCGATTCTTTTTTTGTCTTCAGGTGCAACAGCAGCTCGCCTCTGAGCCGCCAGATTTCCGCTTCATAAAACCGATCGTCGTTGGTCTGAGCTAGCGCAAGGGCTTCTTTCAGCACTCGAAGGGCATCGTCAAACTGCTCAGCCTTGCTGTAGACTTCGCCGAGTAAGGCCAGATAATACGGGCGAGCCAAAAGGGCTCCAGTTTTGTCTATGGCCTCCAGGCCCGTGCGAATCTGAATAATACCTTCCTTGATGTCGCCACATGCAGCCAAGGCCCAGCCACGATAAACCATACCAGTGGCCGCTCGAAAGGAAAAACCTTGCTCCTGAGCCAAAGTAAAAAACTCGTTGGCTGACGCTAACGCGGCGCGTCCTTCCCGTCGGCGTTGGTGGAGCACTGCGGCTGGGCCAAGCAGCATGACGCGACTTAATGGATCGGCGGACGGTTCCACAAGTGACTGCACTTCGCCCAGCTTTTGCAGAGCTTGGTCTGGATAGCCGAGGAGCCACAGGGTTGAGACCAAGGTGATGTAAGAGAGAAGCCCTGGATCTTCTCTTCCACCTGACGCTAACGGATTATGTCGGCGCGGGTCATAGAACTGCAGCGCTGCTTTGAGGCTCCTCTGGGCGCGAGAGAGTTGACCGCGATTGTAAGCGGTGGCTCCTTGGAGAAAGTACGCCCACAGGAGAAGGGTGCGTTTTGAGGCGCGCCGAGCAATGCGGAGTAGTTGCCCTTCGAGCGCATGGGCCCGACGTAAGTTTCCACGCATGTGCAACACACTGGCCAGGAAGCCGAGCACGAGAACGAGTTGAGGAGATTCGTGGACCTGCTGACAGAGTTGGTGCGCACGATTGCAGGCTTCCGCTATTTGTGGCGACCCATAGCCATACACGGTCCCAAGAGGAGCAATTCGGGCAATTTGGAGCGTCAGGTCTCGTTCGAGCCGTTCATGAGAGGGGGAGAGTTTAGGCAAGAGACCTAATCCGACATCAAAATGCGCTAACGCTTCTCTAGGGGCACTCCGCTGTAAGGCATTTTCTCCAGCCTGCTGATGGTAGTGCACGGCGCGCTGATAGTCGCAGCCACGCTCAAAATGCAGAGCCAATTCACCCGCAATTTCTCGTGCTTGTTCCCCATACACCGCTTCCTGCCAAGCTCCGATGCGTTTATGGAGTCGCACCCGTTTATTGAGCGCCAATTGGTTGTACAACACCTCCCGATACAGGACATGGACAAAACGATAATGAGCAGCCGGCACGCCGTCCGGCCCTTCGGTAGATGCAGCGGCCTGCAAGAAGCGGCCCCGTCGCACCAAAGCGTCACATAACGTTTCTACCGCTTCGATATCCTCAGTCAACATTGAAGCAACAGCCGCAGACGAGAATTCAACGTTCACCACACTCGCGGTTTCTAAGATCCGTCGCTCGGTTTGATCGAGCTCCGCAATCTGTCGTGCAATGGTCTGCCTGAGATTATCTGGAACTCCGACTCCTTCCTGTTCCGTTGGCAGCGACAAAGTCCACTGCCCATTGCCGCCCTTAATCCGTGATCGGCGGACGAATTCATCGACGATACTGACCATGAACAGCGGATTGCCGTTCGTGCGCTGGTGAAGGACCTCAGCCAAGCTAGAAGAAAATATGTTGCCCGGAAATCGTTGTGACAAATACTTCGCGATATGCGATCGGGTCAAAAACCCGACTGGCAGCAAGTGACTGTGGCCATGGAGCTGTAGTTCATCGAGCACGTTTCGCAGCGGGTAGTGCTCGACCTCTCTATCGGCTGAGCGATACGTAGCCAAGACGAGCAAACGGGCTCGTTCTCGTCGGCGAGCGAGCATCGTAAGGAGTTCGAGGGTCGCCGTGTCACTCCAGTGGAGATCTTCGAGGACAAGAATAAGGGGCCGCTCATTGGTAATGACTTCTAGAGTCTCTACTATCTCCCGCAACATGCGCTCTGGAGTCGCCCCGTGGACCTGACGTCGGAGCTTCTCTAATTCCGCAGCTTGTAACAGTGAGGGCATTTGCACGAGCCAGGACGGGGCATGCTGGCTCAGGATATCAAGAATCGCTCTTCCTGCAGGTGCTCGGCACAGCCGACTTAACGCTTCAAATATAGGCATATACGGCTCACCAGCGCCATAGTGCTCGATGCATTGACCCCAGCTCATCCACAGACTGGGCATCGGGGATCGGGCATCGGGGAACAGTTGGGACAGGTTTGTATTCCGCTGTTGCCCGTTGCCTATTCCCTGTTGCCTGATGCCTGTCAGAAAGGCGTCAACCAGCGTTGTTTTCCCAATACCTGGCTCGCCCGTCACAAACACAAGCTGCCGTTCACCGCTCACCGCCTTCTCTAACCATTGGTGCAGCTGAGTGAATTCAGTCTCGCGACCCACCAATAGAGAGTGCTGAATGTCAGAACGTGGAACTTTGAACGTGGAACTTTGAACAGGGGAAGGCGTGGTGGTGACGGGGGCGATAAAGCGATAGCCTCGCCGGTGCACGGTTTCAATAAAACGAGGAGCTTTCAGTGTATCTTTGAGCGCCTTGCGCAGTTCTCGCACACAGCTTTTCAGGGCGGAATCTGTGACCCAGGTGCCGGGCCAAAGCGTACTGAGGAGTTGCTCTTTCGTCACTAATTGTTGGTGATGTTCAAGGAGGTAGTGGAGTACGGCAAACGTTTTCGGTCTTAGCCGCACCACTTCGGCTCCCCGAGAGGTCATGCGCCACAACTGTTCGTTTGTCGCATCCAATTGAAAAGGAGGAAAATAGACTCGGGTCGCTGACTTCATGCGCTTCTCCAGCCACACCGAAATTACACCAAAATTACACTTCTTTTCTATGACCGCGGATACACCTTCTGCTACGGTCGGCGCCATCTTGACTCACAGGAGGGATCCGATGAAACAATTTCAGATTTTGGCGGTCACATGTCTAACCGGGCTGTCGTTACTGAGAGGAGCTAGTCCCGTGGAAGCCAAAACCATTCCGTATCACGAGCAGAGCTTTGGCTCCTTTCACAACACAGCAATCGACACCAACGGCGATTCGATTCCTGCGACATTATCATTATTGACAGGGAAGACCTCTGTTGGTCGCATGACAGGAGAGACGCTTGGGGAGTTCCGACCTCTAGGACCTAATGATACGCCAACCGGAGAATGCGCAGCTGGGACCCTTGAATTCACTTTTGTAAATGGGATCGGCATTAACCGTTTCCATGATGGGAGCATTTTAGTTCTTGCGCCGACCTTCTCTGTGTTCTGTTTGAATCCGGCGGCAGGGACTGGCATTTTCATCAATCGGGGAGAGTTTCAAAGTCGAGGGAGTACGAAGCAGTTCGCGGGAGTGTCCGGCTCGTGGGAAACACATGGGACGGCTGTAGGTTTGGTTTTTGGACCGGGAGGGGTCGCCGTGGCTGGTACGATCAATTTTGAACTGAACGGCGCGCTTCTTCTTCCGTAGTCTCATGAAGACAGGACTTGAGGGATAGCACGAGCGGCTCGGGGGTTTTCGCAAGCTTGCACTTGGGGCGCTTGCCGCTCGTCTTTATCTGGACTTTGCGGCAGAGCCCTTAGATTTTTGCCTGTGGCTCGGGGCTTTGATCTTTTAGTTCTTGCCTTTAGCCTTTGGCCTGTCCACTTGCCCCTGTTGCAGCAGCAATTCTCCTCAGTAAATGGTCAAGCGTAAAAGTTGACGATCTGGTTCCCAGGCTCTGCCTGGGAACGCAACTCTGCTTCCTTATCGATCAACGGAGGCGCGTAACCGCGTGACCGCGTCCGTTGCCCGGCGCTCCAGCAGCAGCGTTGGAGCGCGCCATGGCTCGCGCACCGCCAGAGCGCCTTCGCGTGAGTAATAGGAGCCGTGGCTCGCGCCGTGTTGCGGCGAGCGGATCAGCCAGGCAGAGACGCCAGCTTTGACGTCTGCGGTTACGTCGAAGTCGATCAGTCTCGCCACCAGATCCTGCTGGTCCGGCTTGCGGGTCATGCCTCGGGCGAAGCGCGAGGCCGGCCACTGTTGCAGACAGTCCTCGGCGGTGTCGCTGACGTCCGCGTCCTCGGCGCAGTTCCAGGTTGCGCCCGTGCCCATGCTGTCCTTGCCCTCGACAAAATTGCTGACGATCGGAATGATCTCAAGGCGGCGAGGTGCGCCCCGATCAGCCATACTGAACCGCAAGATCGCCGAGCGGATCACGCCGCCTGCGAGGAAACGTTCCAGGTGCTCGTCGGCGAAGTGCACGACGAACTCGTTGGCCCCGCGCGAGCCGACCACGAGCCGCAGGTCTTCACCCGTGTTGCGGTTCGGTTTGTTGCGCAGCAGCGTTGTGTCGCTGCTTGTGGGGAGTGCGGTCGTATTGCCGTCAGGCGGTGGCAGGAGCGCGTCGACATACTCCTGCAGGTCCTCGGCGCACCTCGATAGCAAACCGCCTGGGTTGGTGTAAGGCTTGCCGTTCTGGCAGCCAATCTCGGACATGTTCGTCGCCGGCCAGTGGTACTGCCAGTAGATCCCGACGTTCGCCCCCGGATTTTGTTGCTTACTCAACAGCCAGCCCGGGCTGGTGCGCCACTTATCTACGTCGTCATCGAACTTTGCCGTGTAAAATGCCGGCTGGGAGGGGATATCTTTCGTCCATCCCGCTTCTGTGTCAGTACTGCAGTCCCCGCAAATATTTAGCAGATTGTCGGTGCCTTGTACTTGTCCATCAATGCCATCACACCATGGCTGCTTGCTCTGATTACGAGGTCCAGCAGTATCCATGAAACATATTGCTTTGGATCCGGATACCTTGTTAATCCCTGTGTTTGCCGTAGTGATGATAAGATCGCCGCTCTTCAGCGATTCCGAGAAGCCGATTGAGGCCATAAAGTCGCCAAGCCTGCCGCTCGTCTCCCCGAAACTCTTAGTGTTGTACGGGGCGAGCAAAAGGAGCAGCACGTCCGCGGTCACCGACTTCCAATGCCCGTTGATCCCACCGTAGCTCAGCCCGGACGGAAGCTGCAAATTGTAAGGACCGACGAGCATAGCGCCGCAGGGATCTGTGGAGGTCAACGGCGACGGGCATTGAGTGCTGGTCTGGCCGTTGATCGTGGCGTTGTTGGTGAAGTCCAGAAGGTCCCTAGGGAACAGGTAGGCGTAGCTCGAATCCCAGCTCGTCGCGCCCGAAACGGCCGACGACAGGATCCCCAACTGATCGGTGGCGTAGGGTGCGCCAGCGGCCTTCAGCCAAGCCTCCACCCGCTCGTACATGCCAGTGCCGGTCTCCGGAAAGGTGACGACTTCCTCTGCGGCGAGGCAAGCACGCTGCACGTTGAGAGCGGTCGGGGCGTCGCAGATCGTGTTGACCTCTGACGCCGAGGTGCTGGTGGACGCGGTCGTAAAGTCGCAGTGCAGGTTGGGGTCGTCCTGCGCCGCGAATTGGCAGGCTTGCAGGTGGTATGCTTCCGTGAGAATGGTTACCCCCTCTACGTAGATTCCGTAGTAATAATTTACGATATCAACAAGTTGTGAATAGATCGGGCGATCGTCGAGGAAGGTCGCAGCGGTCGCTGTAGGATTATTGCTTTGCCAGGAGGCTACGGTGGCGGTTGCACATGCGTCAATGACATTAGCGCCGACAGTTGCATAGACCGCATTATGAATTGCATTCAGGTCGTCCTGAACGTATGCCAGCACGTCGTTCTGCCACTGCAGCACCTGCGCTTGCGACGGCGGCACTGGCGGCGTCAGCGCCGTATTGGCCACATAGGTCTTATACTCGTCATAGAGCTGTGAGATGTCGTCGACGGCGTTTTGGAGCGAGGAGGCGATTTGCGTCTGGATACAGGTCTGCGTCGCGATCGCGGCGCGGATCCCAGATAGTGTGTCGTTGATATTGTTGAGGTCGGCGCCGATCTTCTGAAGCTGTGCGCTTATGGCGTCGAGCTCTCCCGACTCGTCGCCGGCGAGGCCGATAGCCGACATCGCCCAGCCGGCGGCTTCCTCGCCAACGCTCTTGCCAACCCCGGTCAGAAGGCTCGTGTACAGTTTAGTGATGGCGGTGGATTCCGCCGCCTCCTGCGCTACGGCTCTACCCGCGGTCGTCAGCATCAGCCCCAGCAGACAAACGACGATGCGCAGTCTGTGCATCGTCACCCACACGCGCCGCCCGGTGGAGGTCAATCGCGTCGCACCTACATCAGCAAGGTTTAAAGCGTTCATTACGTGTCTCCTAACTGGGTTCAAAGTGTTGATCCCATGTCTCCTAAACCAGACCACGCAATATTGATGCACTTTTTGTCACCCTGAAGACAGCGAAGGGTCTCAAAGCTAGATTCTTCGCTGCGCTCAGAATGACAGTTCTAGAGGTCTACAAAGTACACCACTGTCCTGTGATTGGTTGAAGAGACAGGCACCCGCTCGGCCGTATCCGCCTATTCGCGCTCCAGCAGCAGCGTCGGCGCGAACTGCGGCCTGCTTGCCGCCAAGGCGCCTTCACGTGAGTAGTAGGTGTTGCTGCTGGCGCCGTGCTCAGGCGACCGTATCAGCCAGGTGGAGATCCCAGCTTTCACATCCTTGGTCACGTCGAAGCCGATCAGTTTCGTATGCATGTCTTTCTGATCCGGCTTGCGGATTTCGCCTTTAGCGAAGCGCGAATCCGGCCACTGCAAGCAAAGGCCCCTGACGCCTCCATCAGCGCAGTTCCAGGTCGCCTCGCTCTCAACGAAACCACCGGGGATCGGAACGATCTCGAGGCTTCGGGGCGAGCCTCGCTCGGCCAATCTGAGCCGTAGGATAGCCGATCGCAACTCGCCGCCCGCCAGGAAGTCCTCTAGATCGTCGCCGGCGAAGTGCACGACGAACTCGTCGGCCCTGCGCGAGCCGACGGCGAGCCGCAGAGCATCACCTATGTTGCGGTTCGGCTCGTCGCGCAGCAACGTCGTGTCGCTGCTCGCGGGGAGTGCCGTCGTGTTGTTGGGGACGACGCTGAAAGAAATGACGATCTGAGAGAAGCCGGCATCGCTGAGGGAGAAGCCGGAACCATGAAGA
>JACXTT010013675.1_pt1 | contig 10670 bp, 8 predicted proteins | sample 9270951 | NCBI WGS metagenome assembly JACXTT01 (sample SAMN15532306, study PRJNA645909) | rock metagenome | isolation source: weathered quartz diorite | place: Puerto Rico | collected 2017-06-21
CGTTGATAGCCGAGATTGGCGAGCGCTCGTTCGATGCGATGCACGCTCTCCTTGACGGCGGTGTCTGGCAGGCCAACGAGAATCGTCTTGGGCAGCCCGTGCGCGGTATCGACCTCGACCTCGACGGGTAAGGCGTCGATGCCAACCAGGGCAAACGTGTTGAGCTTGGCGAGCATGGTATGAGCCAACGCTGAGTTTTATGGCATGACAAAGTCAAACGCTTGCTCTCAGGGATGGATGTCGATCCGACCGCTGGCGGCCAAGCCGAGATCGCCGCGGCGCAGGATCGATTCGCACAACGCGCCAAACGTCGGCGTCAGTTTGACGCGCGACGTCTTGCCGTTCACCACCAGCTCAATCGGCTCTGCCGCATTGACCAGGCGGCGGTCCAGCCAGAGCGAGAGCTGCTCGACCTTCTCCGCGCGGATCGTCGCCTTGTTGCCGTCGAACTTGACGTCGATCGATTGCCCGCGGGCAGGTTTGTCGATCGTCACCCAGAAGAAATCCTTGATGAAGGCGTCGGTCGGCTCCCAGGTCAGGTGCTTCGGCGCCGGGTTGCGCTGGAACCGATACATGTCCTTGATCTTGTCGCGATCGGGCAAACCGCCATGGCCGAAGCCTTTTTGAAATTCCATCGCTACCGGATACGCGTCGGGGTGGTCGGTGCGCAGCTTGTCGATCGCGGCGGCGAACTTCTCGCAGCGTTCGCGTCGGCCAAAGGCCTTGTCGTTCTCGCCGATCATGAAGGTGAAGCGCGTGTTGCGCAGGCTCTTGGCGGAAATGGTGCCGTCGGTCGGAGCGGCGGCGCTGGCGTGGACAGCGGCAAAGCGTTCCGGAATCTTCGGACCGATGAAGAACGCGCCGTAGCCGCCGTGCGAATAGCCCATCAGGAACACCTTGTCGGCATCGGCCTCGTTGAAAAGGACAAGCTGGCGAATGAGATTGATCACCAGCGGGCAGCAGTAATCATCGTAGAATCCGTTCCACACATCGTTCGGTGCGCGCAGGGCGATGTAAAGGTAGCCTTCGACCGAGGGCTGATCGCGATAGTAAATCTTCATATGGTCCCACTGGCTGTCGTTGACCGCCTTGGGCACCCCGCCGCCGCCATGCATGGCGATGAAGACCGGCCAGCCGGCGGCCGGCTTCTTGCCGACGCGTTTGAGTGTGTACGGGCTGAGGTGCTTGTCGTTCGTCACCTGGTTCTTGTCGAAGTCGGCCTTGAGGTCGGCGTGCAGTTTCGAAGCCGCGTAGGCCTTCCAGGCCGATTGACGCACCGCCCCCTCATTCACTTTCAGGATCGCCTCGAGCGACGCGTCGGGCTTCTTGCCGTTGTCGAAGTAGTCCTTGGCCGCCTCGAAGACGCGCGTCTCCTCTTCCTTCGAGAGCGGCCGTTGTTTGTCCTCCGCTTTCTTGCCGCGCGTGTAGCGATCGGTGACGTTTTCGGCAAAGACATCGCTGGCGCCCGGCGCCCACACCAGCGGGAACCTGGTGTTGGTGCGCTTGAAGCTGGAGGCGTAGATCGCGCTCTCGACGCTGTCCTTTTTCGCCAGGGCGGCGTCGCCGACGAACCAGGCGCGGTTCAGGCCGTTCTTATCGTGCTCGCAGGCGCCGGTGAAATGCCAGGCGTCGTCCCAGATTTCGACCCACATGTGATTACCCGGCTTGTTCGGCCATTTCGGGATGCCGGCAATGCGGGCGGGAATGCCGACGCTGCGGCAAGCATCGATCAGGATGATCGACAGCCCGGTACACGAGGCCATGCCGAGCTTGATGCTCTCGGCAGGACTCTGGTCGGGCCGATTGCGCATGGTGGAATAGCGGACCTTGAGCTTGGTGAATATCACGGCATTGAGCGCCTGCGACGCCTCGGTGATGGTCTTGCAGTCCTTCACGAGGGGCAGGCACAGGTCCATCATCTCCTGCCGCCACGGCTCGCGCGTCTCGGTTACGCTGGCGTATGGCAGGACATCGTTGAGGAAGAGTTCCTCGGGAACCGCCTTGCCCCACGGCAGCTTGGCGCGCGCTTGATAGGCGAGATCGAGATTCTTGAGCAAGAAGTCGGCCTTGAGTGCAGCCAGGTCCCTGGCCGGCATGTTGGCGATGAGAAACGCGATGCCGGACCGCTGCGCTGTCGGCGCGGCGTGCAGAGCGTTCTCCAGTTCCGGGCGGTTGTCCTTGGCCTGGGCGAGGGCGGCATCGACGTCCTTGTTCCACCAGCGCGTTTGCTGGCAATGAGCGGGAGCGCTGAGGGCAAGGGATACCACGATCCCACTCGCGAAAATGCGTTCAAACATCGTTCAACCTCGATGAAGCAATGATTGCTGGAAAGTGAGAACATTGTAACGAAATTTCTCTCTCGCAAGTACAATTTCTTGATGCTTTAGCCACGATCCGTAAGCTTCGGCTTGGGCTTAGAGCGCGGGGACTTCAGGCCGAACAACAAGGAGACGCGGCATGATTCGAGCTTTCACTATTGTTGTGCCACTGGTGGTGCTGGTAGTCGCGGTCGCCGTGCCTGCGCAACCACAAGCGATGCCCGCCTGGCCCGACCCGCTCGGCTACGTCTGTTATCGTGCGACGCAGCCGATCAAGATCGACGGCAAGCTCGACGATCCCGCCTGGGAAGCGGCGCCGTGGAGCGCGGCATTCGTGGACATCAAGGGGGACGCCAAGCCGAAGCCGCGCTATCGCTCGCGCATGAAGACGCTCTGGGACGATCAGTACCTGTACATCGCGGCTGAGATGGAAGAGCCGCACCTGTGGGCCACCTTGACCGAACATGATGCGGTGATTTTTCACGACAACGACTTCGAGGTGTTCCTCGATCCGGACGGCGACAATCAGAACTACTGCGAGCTGGAGCTGAACGCCAAGAACACGACGTGGGACCTGCTGCTCACCAAGCCGTACCGCGACGGCGGCAGGGCCGTCAATGGCTGGGAGATCATCGGCCTGAAGACGGCGGTCCACCTCGACGGCACTCTGAATGACCCGCGCGACAAGGACCGCGGCTGGACCGTGGAGATCGCCTGGCCGTGGCGGGGGCTGAAGGAGCTGACTTCCGTGCCTGTGCCGCCGCGCGACGGTGATCAATGGCGCATCAACTTTTCGCGTGTCGAATGGGACCTGGAGATCGTGGAGGGCAAGTATCAGAAGGTCAAAGGCAAGCCGGAGCACAACTGGGTCTGGTCGCCGCAGGGGGTGATCGACATGCACCGCCCGGAGCGCTGGGGCTACCTGCAATTCAGCACCGCCAAGCCTGGAAGTGCGGCGTTTCGCCCCGACCCGGATCGGCACTTGCGCGATCAGTTGCACCAGGTCTACTACGCGCAGCGCGAGCACCGGGCCAAGACGGGGAGTTATGCCGACTCGGTGAAGGAATTGAAGCTGGAAGGCTTGCCGAAATCGCTGCGCATCGAACGGACACGCTCAACTTTCGAAGCCGAGTTGCCCGCGCGAGGAAACCCAATGTCGCGCTGGGTGATCGCGCACGATTCCTGGATTCGCAGGGTCGATCCGCCGAAGTAAAACTCTCCACGAAGGACTCGAAGAGATCACCTTGTCATTCTTTTCCTCTATGTGCCGTTCGTGTCCTTGGCGGATGTTCTTGGTTTCATTTCGCAGGCAACTCATCAATCACGATGTCCTTGTAGTACGCCTTCGCCTTGGCGCCGCCGTGGATTTGCAGGCCGATGATGCCGGTGCGTTCGATCTTGTCGTCTTTTTCCGTGAAGTCCACGGTGAGGGTGCCGTTGAGCCACAGACGGATGCGCGGACCTTCGCAGCGGATGACGTAATCGTTCCAGTCGTCGTGCTTGACGATCTTCTCGATCACGGCTTTTTCCGGCGCGACCAGGACCTTGTTGCGGCGCGATTCGTCATAGAGGGCGCCCCAGTAACCTTGGCCAATGTCGGCCTGATAGCCGCTCACCTCGTGGTGCTTCGGAATGCGCTTGGTGCGAAACTGCACGCCGGCGTTGGCGTCCTTCTTGTCGCCGACCAGCTTGAACTTCACCTTCAGCTCGAAGTCGCCGTAGCTCTTGGTGGTGCACAAGAATTCGTTGCGCGGCACGGTTTTCTCAAGCGAGCCGCCGATGATGGCGCCGTCCTCGATGCGCCAGGTGGCTTTATCGCCTTCCCAGCCGTCGAGCGTCTTGCCGTCGAAGAGCTTGGTCGGCTTGGCGCTGGCGAAAGTCGCGACGCAGAAAAGCATGGCTAACCCGCAGACGAGGATTCGAGGCATGAGTTACTCCTGGTTGAGATTTCTGAGTCATTTCCTGTCCAATTCAGCACGGGCATCGATGGTGTCGAGCACGCGCCCGGCATCGTTGATCACTGGTTGGCCAATGACTTCTGGACGTTGTCTCTGCCTTGCAGCAGGAAAATCTGGTATCGTAAACTCTGGTCGGACCATGACGCCAACGACAAGAGACTGCCGATGAGTTTTGCCGTCAAGGAAATATTCTACACGCTGCAAGGCGAAGGCGCCAACGCCGGGCGGGCGGCGGTGTTTTGCCGATTCGCCGGGTGCAACCTCTGGTCCGGCCTCGAACAGGATCGGGCCGAGGCAAGGTGCGATTTCTGCGACACCGATTTCGTCGGCACCGACGGCGAAGGGGGCGGACGCTTCGCCACGGCGCAAGCCCTGGTCCATGCGCTCGACGCGAGGTGGCCGAACGCCGACGCGCGGAGCGAGTCGGCCAGCAAGCGGAAGTTCGTCGTCTGCACCGGCGGGGAGCCCCTCTTGCAGATGACCGAGGAATTCGTGCACGCCCTCCACGAACGCGGCTTCGAGGTGGCGATCGAGACCAACGGCACCAAGCTGCCGCCGGCCGGCATCGACTGGACCTGCGTCAGTCCGAAGGCGAACACGGAGCTGCTGCTGCGCGCCGGCAACGAGCTGAAGCTAATCTTCCCGCAGCCGGGCGCAGAGCCGGAACGCTTCGTGCAACTCGATTTCGCGCACTTCTTCTTGCAGCCGATGGACGGCCCAGCACGCGAGGGCAACACGAAACTCGCCGTTCGCTACTGCCTGGAGCATCCGCGGTGGCGCTTGAGCCTGCAGACGCAAAAGGTGCTGGGGATAAAATGAGCGCCTTCGTGATTACCTTTAGCGCTCGCATGGCGCCATGTGAGCGCTAAACGTAAACTCGAAACTTTCACCTCTTCGTTTTCTTCTTCTTCGGCTTTTCGTCTTCGTCATCATCGTCATCATCGTCATCGTCGTCATCATCGTCGCTGAGCAGCGTTTCGCGGATCCTGCGTTCGACTTCGTCGAGGTTGCGGATGCAGAGGAAACCGTAATAGGTAGTGCTGGAGGAGGTGCTGGTGCCGTGGCGACGGCTATGAGTTGTGGTGATGACGGTGACGGATCGGAAGACGATGTCGCCGGCGTCGGCGCCGAAGATCCAGCTCTGCATGCGCCGCATGTGGGCGAGCAGGTCGGGATAGAAGCTTTCCAGCGATGGGCCGCCGAACCAGCCGCCGGCGAAGACGATGCAGCGCTTGTTGGTGATGACGTAGGCGGTGCCCTTGGCCTTCTTGCTTTCCAGGAAGATGACGGCAATGGTCATTACTGGGAGCAGGATAAGCCAGAGGACGACTGCGACGCCGGCGGCGATCCACCAGTTCGCTTCCAGCACCATGCCGCCACCCATGCCGATGAAAAAGCAGATGATCGAAACGACGAATACTCCGATCGCCGCCTTGCCGAGACTGCGGATGCGCGCCATCTTCAAGTCGGGCTGGCCGACCCAGATGCCCTGCTCGCGCAGGCCGAGTTCCCCCTGGACCATCTTCTTGGTGGAGTCGGGCAACAACGTGGCCCCGAGGAGTTCGGCGAACTGCGCGTCCTCATCGGGCGCGTCATCGTCGTCGTCCTCGCCATCATCCTCGGCCTGCTTGGCTTTGCCCTTGGGAGGCTTCGCCTTGGGGGCATCGTCTTCTTCGTCGTCGGTCTTCTTTTTCTTGGCTTCGGTCTTGCCGTTCTTGGAGCCTGATTTCTTGTCCCACGGCGACGAATTATCGCCTTCCTCCTCTTCGTCGTCCCAGGCGGCCGGCGGTTTCTTTGGCGCGGCCTTGGCCGCGGCGCCGGCGGTAACGGAGGTCTGCTGGTCCCCCTGGGCCAGTGCCTTGAACACCTTGCCGCACTTGGGGCATTTGATTGATTTACCGATCAGTTCGTCCTTGACCTTGATCTTGGCCGAGCAGGAGGAACACGCGGTTTGCAAAGGCATGGCAGCGACCTTCATGAAAAAAACGGGCAGACCCGCCATCGGGAAACAGGCCTGCGCCTTGGCAGATCATCCATAGGGTTTGTAACGCTTCTTCTCCTTGGCTTTTTTCTTCTTCGCCGCAGCCTTGGCTTCGACCTTTTCCAGGTGCGGCTCGACGAGGATCTCGTTGACCATCTGTTTGACAAGATCGAGATCATCGATGGCGAGAAACCCAACCGGGGTGCTATGCCCGCCGGAGCTGCCGTACTTTTGGGCGCTTTCCCTGCCGACCTGAACGCCGGCGTCGCCCATGAAATCATAGGCGAAGATCAGATCGCCGGCCCCCGGGAACTTGCTCGATTCCTCGCTTTTCATGGCGGCGAGCTGTGTCGGCGTGAAAGCGCGGACTTCATGCGAGCCGTCGAAGACATAGGCGCGTTTGTTGGTGAGGACATAACAAGCGGCAACGTTGCCGCCGATGCGTTTGCGGAAGAGAATGGCGAGCAGACCGATGCCGCCGAAACCCCCGCCGAACAAGACACCGATGCCGGCGAGCACCAGTCGCGTCCCGATCTCGGAAGCGGTGAAAATTGCCGGGATGCCGGTTCCGAGGCACACGGACAACCCAACCAGCACGGCAAAGCCTCCCACCACGATGCCGATCCAGGCCTTGCTCTCGATAATCTTCGCCACCGGCTTCCCCGCCCACAGCGCCATCTCTTTCTTGGTGAAGGTTTTCTCGATCGCCTTGCGCGCTTCGTCGGGGATTTTCGCTTTCTTGAAGGGATCGGTCCCCTCGCCGAAGCCGAGCTCGACCAGGGCCGAACTCTCTTCATCGGTTTCGACGTCGTCGCCTTCGCTTTCGTCTTCCTCGTCGGCTGCTTCGTTTACTTCCGCCTCTTCTTCCTCGTCGGCTGCCGCATTGACTTCGAACTCCTCCTCCTGCTCATCGACCGCTTCGTTGACCTCGAACTCGTCCTCCTTCGGCTTTGGCGGCTCTTCCTTCTTGGCGGGCGCGATGGGCACGATCCCCTTGCACTTGGGGCATTTGAGCGCCTTGGCCGTCGAGTTCTCCGGCACTTTCAATTTCGTCTGGCACGCGGCACAGACCACGATCGCGGGCATGGGAGGATTCCAAAAAAATGCGCAGGGAGAGATCAGGCTATGAATTTAGCACAAACCGAGGGGGGTTCTCATTCTGAAAAAGATAAATAAAGCGTAATGTTCGCTTCACCCAATCGTCAGCCGTGTCACCGTGATGTGTCCCGCGAAACAGACATCGACGTCGCTGCCGGCGATGCGTGGCCGGGTGTGGTAGTTGCCGTCGTAGTGCAGACCTTCCTCGTGTTCGCGAAAGCTCAACGGCAGCGGGCCGGCCTCGAGCGGACAATGGACGACGCGCGGCTCCGGTTCGTGCGCTGCCAGCGACGGCAGGTTCACATTCCAGAACGTTCCCGGCGTCCACGGCTCCGCGAGCAACATCGGCAGCACCAGGCCCATCCAGCTCCGCGCTCGCTCCCAGTCGATCTCCAGGCCGCGCTTGCGATAGTGCGAGAAGGCGATGCCGGGTTTGCCGTGCAATGCCCCTTCGCGGACCGCGGCGACGGTGCCGGAGATATAGACGTCGGCGCCGAGGTTGCCGCCGTGGTTCATGCCGGACAGCACCCATGTCACATCGGGAACGACCTTCGCCAGCGCGACACGCACGCAGTCGGCCGGGGTGCCGTCGATGGCCCAGCGATGGCTTTCCTTCCGCATCAAGCGGATCGGTCCATCGGTGGTGACGCGATGCCCGCAACCGGACAAGTGCGTGTGCGGCGCGATCCACGTCAAGTGTCCGTGCGCCGCGGCGACCTCCGCGAGCGCCGCGAGACCGGGGGCGTCGATGCCGTCGTCGTTGGTGATCAGCAATTTCATCGTGTGCAACCTCCTACATTATCATCATAGCAGGGTGGTGAGTGGTGGAGGATTGACGATGCATCCTTGGATATTGGCCGAGCAGACCCACGCGTTCATTCGCAGCCAGGAATGGCAAGTTGCCGTGCTGCCGTTCGGCGCCACCGAGCCGCACAATCTGCACATGCCGTACGCCACGGACAACTATCAGGTGGAGGAGATCGGCAGCCGTGCCTGCCAGAAGGCTTACGAAGCGGGCGCCAAGGTGCTATTACTTCCGACGGTGCCGTTCGGCGTCAACACCAATCATCTCGAAGTCCCCGGCGCGGTCGCCCTGAGCGTGACGCCGACGACGCTGCTCGCCGTCCTCACCGATCTGGTCGAATCGCTCGAAGCCCAGGGCATCTACAAGCTGGTGCTTCTCAACGGCCACGGGGGCAACGAATTGAAGCCGCTCACGCGCGAGCTGCACCATCGCACCGGCGTCTTCCTGTGCGTCTGCGATTGGTTCCGTATGGCGGTCGATCAGTATGCGAAGATCTTCGCCAATCCCGGCGAGCATGCCGACGAGGTCGAGACGAGCCTCGGCCTGGCGTTCTTCCCGACGCTGCTGAAGCCCGAGCTGGCCGATGACGGCGCCGCCCGCCCGACCCGCTTCGACGCCATCAACCGCGGCTGGGTCAACATCACTCGTCCCTGGCACCTGGTCACCACCAACACCGGCCTCGGCGACCCTTCCGCCGCCACCGCCGACAAGGGCCGCCTGCTGATGGATATCGTCGTCGATCGGCTGTCGGCGTTCCTCGTGCAGCTATCGGCGGCGCCGATCGATGATGAGTTTCCGTATTGATGCATCAGTCATCCATGAACCACGGATTTCACGGATGGCACGGAAAGGGGAGAATGCCTGTATTCTTCATGCCAATCCGTGCCATCGTGAAATCGTGAAATCCGTGGTTGGTTTCCTCGCTTGACATGATCCGCCCGTTTGCGTTAATTTCACGGCGGAAACCTACCTTTGCCGCCAAGGAGGGCGCGATGGATCTCAGCAAATGGCTCAACGACGAACGACTGCTCGCCAACCTCATCGGCATCCATGTCGTTCTGGCCGCCATCCTTCTTGTATCCATCATTCTGCGCAAGCTGCTCAAGAACGGCGGCGATCAGTTCGTCCGCTGGACCGGCCTCCCTTGGCTCGACGGCGCCAGCAAGGAAGCCGTCAAGAGCATGCGCACCATCCTCTTCTGGACCACCATCGTCCTCATGATCGGCAGCGTCGCCTCCATCGCCGTCTACCACCTGTCCGGCCGGCATGCCCATGACGACTTCAAGGACTGGTACGGCCAGCTCACCAGCGCCCATCTGAAGACGTTCGGCATCATGGTCGGCAAGCTGGTGCTGCTCGCCCTCGGCATCGCTGTCGCCTTCCGCATCATCCGCCGCTTGCGCGTTTTCGCCGAAGCCCACGTTCACTACCATCTACCCAAACACGTTCAGCCCGAACTGCCGCAGGCGGCGGTCATTGACGGCGCGACCGCTCCGGTCGCGAATGCTCCCGGCTCGCCAGGCGACGGCCCGAGGCGCCTCGAAGACACCATCCGCCACTGGTTCTCCATGGTCGAGCGCTTCGGCATGCTCCTGACACTCATCGGCGGGCTGTGGCTGGCCGGGCGCATCGTCGGGCTCACCGAAACCGATAGTTGGGCCAAGCTCGTCCTGCAAATCCTCACCTACTTCATGGTCGCCCGCTTGCTGACGCTCGGTTGCCGAACCATGTTCCATGTGTTCGCCAACGTCGGCAACAAGCACCTCGACAAGGGCCATTTCCACCGCTACTGGGAGCGCATCGTCCGCCTGTTCCCGCTCGGTGAACGCTGCTTCGAGGCGGCGGTCTGGATCTTTGCCGCTTCCCAGTGCGCCCAGGCACTCAGTTTCATCTCCTTCATCGCCGCCTTCGGCACCGGCATCGTCCAGTGCATCGGCATCTTCTTCGGCACCCGCGTCCTCATCGAGTTGCTGCACGTCTTCATCAACCAGGCGCTCGGCATGTACCAGGAAGACCGCGCCGAGGACCAGAAGGGCCTCACCCTAGTCCCACTGCTCGAATCGGTGTCGCAGTACGTCCTCTATTTCGGCTGTGCCTTGATGATGCTGCACGTCTTCGGCATCCCCACCACACCGATCCTCGCGAGCGCCGGCGTCGTCGGCCTGGCGCTCGGCCTAGGCGCCCAGAGCTTCGTCGCCGACCTGGTCGCCGGCTTCTTCATCCTGTTCGAGAACCAATTCCTCGTCGGCGACATGATCCAGATCGGCGATGCCATGGGCAAGGTCGAGGCCATCAACATCCGCTGCACGCAAATCCGCGACGAATCGGGCAAGCTCTTCATCATCCCCAACGGCCAAATCAAGACGGTCGTCAACTTCAGCAAGGGCTACGTCAACGCCATGGTGGACATCAAGGTGCCGACGAGCGCCAACCTGGACCACGTGATGCGCGACATGGCCGAGGCGGGCAAGCGTCTGCGCGAACGCCGCCGCGAGGTGATGGGCGAAACC
>JACXTT010013676.1_pt1 | contig 10669 bp, 9 predicted proteins | sample 9270951 | NCBI WGS metagenome assembly JACXTT01 (sample SAMN15532306, study PRJNA645909) | rock metagenome | isolation source: weathered quartz diorite | place: Puerto Rico | collected 2017-06-21
GGTGTGGACCAGTTCGTTCTTGCCCTGGGCGTTCTTGTAGCGGGCCTGCAGGCGGCGCGCCTGGAAGGCTTCGCAGTTGGACACCGAGCTGATCTCGCGGAAGGTGTTCTGCGCCGGCAGCCACACTTCCAGGTCATAGGTCTTGCTGGCGCCAAAGCCCATGTCGCCGGTACACAGGCTCATGACACGGTAGGGCAGGCCCAGCTTTTGCAGGATGGCTTCGGCGTGGCGCGTCATCTCCTCCAGCGCTTCGTAGCTCTTGTCGGGGTGGACGATCTGCACCATCTCGACCTTGTCGAACTGGTGCTGGCGTATCAGGCCACGCGTGTCGCGCCCGGCGCTGCCGGCTTCCGAACGGAAGCACGGCGTGTGGGCGGTCAGCTTGATTGGCAAGTCGGCCTCGGCGGAGACCACGTCCCGCACAAAATTGGTCAGCGGCACTTCGCTGGTGGGGATCAGGTACAGCGCGACCTGCTCGGCCTCGCCTTCCTGGCCGCCCTTCTTCGCGGCAAACAGGTCTTCCTCGAACTTGGGCAACTGGCCGGTGCCGCGCAGGCTGTCGCCGTTGACGATGTAGGGCGTATAGCACTCGGTGTAGCCGTGCTCAGTGGTCTGCACGTCCAGCATGAACTGGGCCAGGGCCCGGTGCAAGCGGGCAATCTGCCCTTTCATCACGGTGAAGCGCGAACCGGTGAGCTTGACGCCCATCTCGAAGTCCAGGCCCAGCGGGTTGCCCAGGTCCACATGGTCCTTGACGTCGAAGTCATAGGTCTTGGGTCCTTTCCCGTCAGGACTCCAGCTACGCACCACGACATTGCCGTGCTCGTCGGCACCTACCGGCACGCTCTCGTGCGGCAGGTTGGGCACGGCCAGCAGCAAGGTCTGCATGTCGGCCTGGATGGCGTCCAGCCGGGTGGCGGAGGCTTCCAGTTCGGCCTTCAGGCCGGCCACCTCGGCCATGGCCGCGTCGGCCTCGGCGTGCTGGCCCTTGCCCTTCAACATGCCGATCTGCTTGCTGAAAGTGTTGCGCTTGGCCTGCATTTCCTCGGTACGCATCTGGATGGTCTTGCGCTCGGACTCCAGCGCCGTGAACGTGTCCACGTTCAAAAAGGCTTGCGGGTTCTTGCGGGTTTGCAGGCGTGCGACGACCGCATCCAGGTCTTTGCGCAGCAGGGTGATATCTAGCATGGTGGTTCTGTTTTCTTCAACAAAAATGGGCTCTAGCCCTTTATTTTATTGCGCAAGCAGCTATTAATTAGATAGCAATTACGCATCCAGCCGCAGCCCCTTGGGCAGCGGAAATTTCACGGTCTCTGCGATGCCGTCCATCTTGCGCACCGACACGGCGCCCAGCGCCTTGATGCGGTCGATGACGGCGCGCACCAGGATCTCGGGTGCAGAAGCCCCGGCCGTCAGGCCCACGCGCTGGCGGCCTTCGAACCACGCGGGCTGCAGCTCGTCGGCACTGTCCACCATGTAGCTCTCGGTGCCCAGCTTCTTCGCCACTTCGCGCAGGCGGTTGCTGTTGGAGCTGGTCGGGCTGCCAACGACGATGACGATGTCCACCTGCGGGCTCATGACCTTGACGGCGTCCTGCCGGTTCTGCGTGGCGTAGCAGATGTCCTGCTGTTTGGGCTCGCGCACCTGCGGGAAGCGCGCCTTGACGGCGGCGGCAATGTCGGCGGCGTCGTCCACGCTCAGCGTGGTCTGCGTCACCACCGCCAGCTTGGCGGTCTGGCCGGGCTGCACGCGGGCCACGTCTTCCACGTCCTCCACCAGGTGGATGCCGCTGTCGAGCTGGCCCATGGTGCCTTCCACCTCGGGGTGGCCCTTGTGGCCGATCATGATGAACTCGTAGCCTTCCTTGTGCAGCTTGGCCACTTCCACATGCACCTTGGTCACCAGCGGGCAGGTCGCGTCAAAGATGCGAAAGCCGCGGCGCTCGGCCTCCCTCTGGATGGCCTGGCTCACGCCATGTGCCGAGAACACCAGCGTGGCGCCGGGCGGCACCTCGTCCAGTTCTTCAATGAAGATGGCGCCCCGGCTTTTCAGGTCATTGACCACATAGGTGTTGTGCACGATCTCGTGGCGCACATAGATGGGCCGGCCGAACTTCTGCAGCGCACGGTCCACGATCTCGATGGCGCGGTCCACGCCCGCGCAGAAGCCGCGCGGCTCGGCCAATACGATTTCCTGCGGCAACACGGTGGCCATGGTCATAGCACCCCGATCAGTTGCACTTCAAACGTCACCGGCTGGCCGGCCAGCGGGTGGTTGAAGTCGAACAGCACGGCCTCGTCATCACGCAGCTGCAGCACCACGCCGGCAAACTGGCCCTGGCCATCGGGCGTGGGGAACTGCACCACGTCGCCCACGTGGTAGGTCTCATGGGGGTCCCCCATCTGCGTCAGCACCTTGCGCGCCAGCCACTGCTGCATGTCCGGGCTGCGCTCGCCGAAGGCGGCGCCGGCAGGCAGCTCAAAGGTGCGGCGTGTGCCCTCTTCCAGGCCCAGCAGGCACTGCTCCACGGCGGGCGACAGCTCGCCATTGCCCAAGCTCAGCGTGGCCGGCTTGCCGTCAAAGGTGTTGATGATGTCACCCGCGGGCCCACCCAGACGGTAATGCAGGGTCAGAAAGGATCCAGGCTGGACGCAGGGAAGCAAAGAAGTCATAAAAGTCCCGATAAACTGCCCTCCATTGTAGAAAGCTTGCCCACCCATGCGCTTTGCCCGCCCCTTGAGACGGCTGCTACCGCCGCTCGCACTGGCCACAGCCCTGGCGGCAGCCACGGCCCAGGCACAAACCAGCCCCGCCCCCACCGACACGCCGTCGCCCCCCGCCACGGCAGCCCCCGCCTGGAGCCCCGCACAGTGGCGGGCCCTGTGGGACGCCGCGCAGCACACGGCGGGCACCACGGCCTATGAATACAAGTGGGCCTTCTATACCGACATCGGCCGCGCCCGCGTGGCGCGTGTCAGTGGTCTGCGCAACGTCGCAGTGCGCACCGCGCCCAACCTGCTGTCGGTGCACCCGGCCATCCGCCTGACGCTGCAGAACCTCTACACCCCCGGCGAGAAAAGCCAGCCCCTCGCCTTCAACAACCGCGGCACCCCGGGCTATGTGGTGGTGGAACTGGTACGCACCAGCCGCGCCGTGCCGCTGCAGCCGGGGCCGGAGTTCGAGAAGGCCGCCGCCCTGTGGGTCGCCAACGGCCTGCTGCCCGCACCCGATGCCTTGCTGGCAGACGCCAGTGAACGCGCCCGCGCTGCCTACTGGCAGGCCCTGACGCCGCAGGCCGTGCAGGCCGTCCCGGCGGAGCTGTCGCCCAATGTGGAATACGGCAACCACCTCACGCCGCTGACCCGCGCCATGCTCGCCCGGCGCTGGGAACTGGTGCAAGCCCTGCTGGACCATGGCGCGGACCCGCTGCAATGCGGCGTCTTGGGCTGCGTGCCGCACCTGGTGGTTGCCATGCCCGACCCGGCCCAGGCCGCCCAATGGCTGGCGCTGCTGCTGGCCCGCGGCGCCCGGCCGGACACCGTGGACCCGCGCAACCTGGCCAGCGCCGACACCGCGCTGGCCAATGCCATCGCCCAGGACCGCATGGCCCTGGCAGAAGCCCTGGTCCAGGCCGGTGCGTCGCCCGACGGCGTGCCCGGGGTCCTGCATACCCCGCTGCTGCAGGCAGCGCTCAGCCACCGCAAGGACAGCGTGCAATGGCTGATCGCCCATGGCGCCAGCGTGCTGCCGTGGAAAGACCGGGCCCTGCTTCCCTTCGTCGGCGCCAGCAATCTGGCGACGGCGGCCCAGTCCACCGGCGACGCCGACTTCACCGCCTGGGCCGAAAAGACCATGCTGGATGCCGCCAACGCCTCCGCTGCGTACCGCTTTGAGGCCTTTGTCGAGCAAGACGGCAAACGCTACCCCCTGCTGGACGGCGCCACGCCCAAGATCAAGGCCGCTCCCTTCCGCCTGGTGCTGGTGCTGCCTCCAGGGGCCAGTGACAGCGTGACGCTAGGCGCTTCGTTCCAGAAAAGCTGGGCCGACGAAGTGCGCAACGCAGACCGCCGCAACCCGATGTTCCGCCCGTTCTCTTCCGCCGCACTGGCCGAGCCGTCCAGCGAAGACTCCTACGACCTGCTGGTCGGCCAGCCCTGCCCGGCGGACGCCAAGCCCGACGACACCTGCCCCGGTGCGCAATTTGTGCTGCAGACCGACGCCACCGCGCGCAAGGACTTCCACAGCATCCGGCCGGCGGCGCATGAGTATGTGCGCGAGGTCCGCCGCATCTTCGACGTGTCCACCATGCAGGTGCCCGCCGTGCCGCTGGACCAGTTCCGCGGCAAGACACTGCAGCTGGTGCTCAGCACCGCGATCAATGTGGGCGGCATGGACGGCCTGCGCCTGATCCACCCGCGCTTTGTCGCACTGAGCCTGCAATAGCCATGCCCCTGAAAGACCTGCCCCCGGACGCACGCCCGCGCGAAAAGCTGCTGGCCCGCGGCCCCCAGGCGCTCAGCGATGCCGAATTGCTGGCCGTGCTGCTGCGCACCGGCATGGCCGGCAAAGGCGTGCTGCAAATGGCCAAGGAGCTGCTGCAACTTAAAAACAATAGTGCCTCACGCCCGTTTGACGAGGGCCAGGTCGGCTTTGATGGCATAGCCGGCCTGTTGAACGCCACCGCCGACGACCTGCAAGGTGTCAAGGGCCTGGGACCCGCCAAGCGGGCCGAGATCGTCGCGGTGCTGGAACTGGCGCGCCGCGCCATGGCCCAACAGTTGCAGGAGCGCACCGTCATTGCAGATCCGCAGGCCGTCAAGCACTACCTGCAGCTGCACCTGGCCGCCAAGGGGCACGAGGTGTTTGCCGTGCTGTTCCTGGACTGCCAGAACCGGCTGCTGTCCATGGAAGAAATGTTCCGCGGCACGCTGACCCAGACCTCGGTCTACCCGCGCGAGGTCGTCATCCGGGCCCTGCACCACCAGGCTGCCGCCGTGGTGCTGGCGCACAACCACCCCAGCGGCACGGTGCACCCCTCCCATGCCGACGTGGCCCTGACCCAGACCCTGAAAGCCGCACTGGGCCTGGTAGACGTCCGCGTGCTGGACCACATCATCGTCGGGCCGGGCCAGGCACTGTCCATGGCCGAGAAGGGGCTGCTGTGAGCACCGCCAAACCACCCAAGATCGAATCGCTGGCCGACCTCAAGCGCCTCAAGAAAGACATCGAGGCGCACGCCCAGCGCGAAGCCGCAGCCGCCGCAGAGCAGGCGCGGCTCGCCAAGCAACGCGCGGCGCAGCACAACCTGTTCCAGGCCGCCGTCGGCACCGTGCAGCCACTGCCCGAAAAGCGCCGTGCGCAGCTGGCCCCCAAGCCGCCGCTGCCCATCCCCAAGCAACAGCAGCGCGACGAAGCCGCGGCGCTGGTCGAGTCGCTCAGCGACGAGGTCGACGTCAGCAGCCTGCTGGACACCGACGAGCACCTGAGCTTCCGCCGCCCCGGCGTCGGGCCCGACGTGGCGCAGAAGCTGCGCAAGGGCCAATGGGCGATCCAGAAGCAGATCGACCTGCACGGCCTGCGCAGCGACGAGGCGCGCGAGGCGCTGGGCCAGTTCATCCGCGAAGCGCACAAACAGGGCCTGCGCTGCGTGCGCGTGGTGCACGGCAAGGGCCTGGGCTCACCGGGCAAGACCCCGGTGCTCAAGGACAAGGTGCACCGCTGGCTGGTGCAGAAGTCCGAAGTGGTGGCCTTTGTGCAGGCCCCGCCCGCACAGGGCGGCGCAGGCGCGCTGATCGTGCTGCTGCAGCCGCAGCGGGTCGGCTACTGAAAACGCCGTTCAGCCTTGCACAGGCTGGCGCCCCCAGCGCGCCACCACCCAGCCACCGGTCTGGTTGACCACCAGCCCCAGCAGCACGGCGCCCGTGCCGGCCCATTGCAGCGGCAGCGGCACCTCGCCAAAAAACACTGCCGCCGCCGCCAGCCCGACCACCGGCACCAAGAGCGAGAACGGCGTCACCCGCCCGGCCGGATGGCGCTGCAGCAGCCGCGTCCACAGCGCGTAGGCCATGAGCGTCGCCAACAACGCCAAGTAGGCCACCGAGAGCACCGCCGCCAGGTCCATGCCGCGCACCTGCGCCACCACCTGGCCCCAGCCGTCGGACCACACGGCCAGCAGCAGGAAGGGCAGCACCGGGAACAGGCTGGTCCAGACAATGAAATTGAACGGCTCGTACGAACCGTGCCGGTGCGCAAAACGCACCACCAGGTTGGACACTGCCCACATGAAGGCCGCACAGGCCGTCAGCACAAAGCCCACCAGCGTCATCTGCCCCGGCCCCTGGCCGTGCGCCATGCCAATGGTCACCAGGCCGGCCAGCGCCAGCACCAGGCCCAGCCATTGCCAGCCGCGCGCCCGCTCACCCAAGAGCGGCGCGGCCAGCAGCAGCGTGAAAAAGGCCTGCATCTGCATCACCACCGAGGCCATGCCGGCCGTCATGCCCAGCTGCAGGCCCCAGAACAGGAAGCCGAACTGCCCCAGGCCCTGGGCCAGGCCATAGCCGGCCAGAAAGCGCCACGGCAGATTCGGCCGGCGCACAAACAGCAGGAAGGGCAGCGAGGCCGCCGCAAAGCGCAGCGCGCCCAGCAGCATCGGGCCCAGGCCTTTCAGGCCGACCTTCATGACAACAAAGTTCAGCCCCCAGATCACCACCACCGCCAGCGCGCACAGCAGGTCACTCCGGCTCAGGGCACGGGCGGTACTCACCGGTGCCCTCCGGTCTGCGTCAGCGGCCGGCCCTGCGCGATGCGCGCCAGCACAAAAGCGTTGAAGGCCTGGCTGCTGGTCTTGCCCGGCACATAGCCGAACTCGGTCTTCAGCGCGGTGTTCAGCAGCACCGGGCGATAGCGCAGAAAGTCCAGCTGCTCCGGGCCGTAGCGGCTCACGCCCAGGGCCTTGCCCACCGCCAATGCGGTCTTCAGCAGCCAGGCCGGCAGCACCAGCAGCGGCTTGTCCAGCCGCTGCGCGATCTCACGCAAGGGCAAGGCCCCGTCGCCGGCCAGGTTGAAGCAGCCGGCGCGGCGCGTGCGCAAGGCGTGCAGGATGGCACCGGTCACATCCTCGTCCCAGATGAACACAAAAGGGCTGTCGCTGCCGTAGATGGCCAGCAGGCGGTTCTTCTCGAACAGCGCCGTGATCTGGTTGTCCACGCGTTCGCCCAGGATGGTGCCTATGCGCAGCACCGTCTGCGCCAGCGCCGGGTGCTTGCTGCGGTAGTCCCGCAGCATCTCCTCCACCAGGCGCTTGTGGTCGGAATAGGCAAACACCGGGTTGCCGCGCAGCGCATCGCTCTCACGCAGCCAGGCCGGGTTGTCGGCGTGGTAGCCATAGGCCGCGCCGCTGGAGCTCACGACGATGTGCTGCACGCCCTGGGCCACGCAGGCGTCCAGCACATTGCGGCTGCCCAGCACGTCGACCGCGTATTCAAATTCGCGGCTCGAGTCCTTGCCCGGCGTGACGATGGAGGCCAGGTGCACCACCGTGTCGATGGTATGCGCGCCCAAGGTCTGCGCCAGCGCCGGGTCACGCACGTCCTGCTGCAGGTAGGTCACGCCATCCAGGCGCCGCTCCTGCGGCACTTCACGCACATCGGCGGCCACGATGGCCTGCACACCGGGTGTGCGCGCCAGTGCGGCGACCAGCCCGCGGCCCAGAAATCCGTCGGCACCGGTGATAAAAATTCGCTTTGCAATCACGCAACCACTCCCTCCACGGGCTGTGCCGGAGCGCGACGCCCCCACCAGCCGGCCAGCACCATACCGGCCACGATGTCCCAGAAGCCCCACACGCCGGCCACCACGGCCATGCCGCCCAGGCCGCCAAAGAAGCTGAAGATCAGCACCAAACCCAGGCCGGAGTTGCGGATGCCGACCTCGATGGACACGGCACGGCGGTCATAGTCCGACAGCCTGCAAGCGCGCGCGCAGACATAGCCGGTGGCAAAGGCCAGCGCGTCGTGCAGCACCACGGCCAGCAGCACCAGGCCCACATAGTCCAGGAAGTAGCGCCAGTTGCCGGCCACCGCACCGACGATGAAGGCCACCAGGCACAGGAAGCTCAGGATGCGCGCCGGCTTGCGGATCTTTTCCGCCACACGCGGCAGGCGCTCGGCGCAGGCCACGCCGATGACAAAGGGCAGGCCAATGATGATGACAATGTGGCCGGCCATCTCCGCCGGGTTCAGCGCAATCGTCTTGAGCAGCGCCGACGCCGTGGGGTGGATGCCGCCCCAGAAAGCGAAGTTCAGCGGCATCAATACGATGGACAGCGCATTGGACAAGGCCGTCATCGACACCGACAGCGCCACATTGCCCTTGGCGCGGTGCGTCAGGATGTTGCTGATGTTGCCCGGCGGGCAGCAGGCCACCAGGATCATGCCCAGGGCAATGCTGGGTGCCGGCTGCAGCACCAGCGTCAGGCAGAAGGTCACAGCCGGCAGCATGATGAACTGCGCCGCCACGCCCACCCCCATGGCCAGCGGCATGCGCAGCACGCGCTTGAAGTCGGCCACGCGGGTGTCCAACGCAATGCCGAACATCAGGAAGCCGAGCACCACGTTCAGTATCGCCAGCGAAGCGGGATTGAAATGCAGACGAACCTCGTCAACAGGCAGCATGAGAAACCTCTCGTAGCGGGTGATGGAGCAATGTCAGACCAGGGCCGCGGCGGCGGCGCGCACCGCGTTGCGGTACGTGTCCTTGTGCACGTAGTAGGCCATACGTTCGAGCTTGAGGTAGCGGTAGCCGCCCGACAGGTCCGGCGGCGGGCCGGACTTGGCACGGCGCAGCGCGTCGGCCTTGGCTGGGTTTCCGGTCTGCGCTGCAAAGAAGCGCGCCACCAGCTCGGCCTGCTCGTAGCGGCCCTGCCAGCCAATGCCGCTGGCTTCGATCATGCCCATCACCGCCAGGTTGTCGAAGCGCGGCGACAGGATGTTGAGGTACAGCTGCGGCGCCATGCCCTGCCAGTTCAGCAGTTCCTTGGCTATGAAGGGGTAGTGCAGGCTGTAGCCGGTGGCGCACAGCACCATGTCGTAGTCCTTGGACGTGCCGTCCTTGAAGTGCACGGTCTTGCCGTCCAAGCGCGCCACGTCGGCCTTCACATGGATGTCGCCGTGGCCCAGGTGGTGCAGGATCAGGGAGTTGACCACCGGGTGCGACTCGTACATCTTGTAGTCCGGCTTGGGAAAGCCAAAGCGCACCGGGTCGCCGGTGAACCACTGCAGCACGGTGCTGTCCACCTTCTGCTTGAGCCAGGCCGGCAGCTGGACCTTGCCGCCGATGGTGTCGGCCGGTTTGCCGAACACGTACTTGGGCACGAAGTAGTAGCCGCGGCGCACCGAGATGTCCACGCTGCCGGCGGCATGCACAGCATCCACCGCAATGTCGCAGCCCGAGTTGCCGGCCCCCACCACCAGCACGCGCTTGCCGCGGAACTGCTCGGCGCTCTTGTAGGCGCTGGTGTGCAGCAGCTCGCCGTCAAACTGGCCGTCGAACCTGGGCATGCTGGGTTCGGCCAGCGTGCCGTTGGCGATCACCACGCCCTTGAACTCGGCGCTGTGGCTGGTGCCGTCAGCGCCGGTCCAGTCCACGCGCCACAGCGGCGCAGCGCCTTCGCCCACCGGCACCACGCGCTGCACGCGCGCGCCAAAGTGGAAGTGCGCGCGCAGCTGGAAGTGCGCAGCAAAGTCGAAGAAATACTGGCGCATCTCTTGGTGGCTGGGGTAGTCCGCCACCCCTGCGCGCATGGGGAATTCTGCAAACTCGGTGGTGGTCTTGCTGGAGATCAGGTGCGCGGACTCGTAGACCGTGCTGCGCGGGTTGTCGATGTTCCACAGCCCGCCTACGTCGGTGTGCGACTCAAAGCCCTGAAACGGCAGCTTCAGCTTCTGCAGGTTGCGCGCGGCGGCCAGGCCGCTGGGGCCGGCGCCTATCAGGGCGATCTGGGTGCGGGTATCGATGGTGGCTTCTGCGGCCATGGGTGTTGTCTCCGTTGTTATTTGAAAAATCCGTGGCTTCAAGGCTGTGGCGGCAGCCCGGGAATGGCGGTGGCACCGGCCTCTCCCACACGCGGCTTGCGCGGCTGCCCCAGCAGGATGCAGTCATGCAGCGCCGCCGGCAGGCAGGACAGCGCCCGCGACAGCCAGCCCATGCGCCGCGGCAGCACGACGTGCTCGCGCCCGCGCGCCACGCCTTGCAGCATTGCCCGGGCCGCGGCATCGGGCTCCATCAGGCCGGGCATGACAAAGCGGTTGCCGGCGGTCAGCGCAGTGCGCAGGTAGCCGGGGCTCACCGTGTGCACGCGCACACCACTGCCGCGCAGTTCGGCGCGCAGGCTTTCCAGGTAGCGGATCAGTCCGCCCTTGCTGGCGCAGTACGCGCCATTGCCCGGCATGCCGCGCCAGCCGGCCAGGCTGGCCACGCCGACCAGTGCGCCGTGACCCTGGGCCCGCATGCCGGCGACAAAGGGGTGGAAGCTGGTGGCCACGCCCAGCAGATTGATTTCCAGCATGCGGCGGAACACGGCCAGGTCATCGGCCTGCGCCGTGTCAAAGCCGCCGGCCACACCGGCATTGGCGATCACCAGATCGGGCATGCCGAAGCGGCGGGTCCAGTC
>JACXTT010013677.1_pt1 | contig 10669 bp, 9 predicted proteins | sample 9270951 | NCBI WGS metagenome assembly JACXTT01 (sample SAMN15532306, study PRJNA645909) | rock metagenome | isolation source: weathered quartz diorite | place: Puerto Rico | collected 2017-06-21
GAACAAGGAACTCACAGCCGCTGAGAGTGACCGTATTCAGAAACAATCACAGTACCAGCAGACTCTGGCGGGGAACGCTGAACTGCTGGAGAATTCTGACAAAGACAGCTTGATTGGGAAGCTTCGGGCTGACGAAGCCGATCTGAAGATGCAGTATGCCCACTTGACCTCTCAGTTCGACGAATCCTACCCCAAGGTGATCGAGCTCAAGGGGCAGCTCCAGCAGCTGCAGGAAAATATTCAGGCTGAAGTCAAGAAGATGAGCGCTCGGGCCGAGACGCAATATCAGGCCGCGCTGCACCATGAGAAGCTGCTGCGGGTTGCGTTCGAAGCGCAAAAGGAAGAGGCCAACAAGTTAAACGAGAAGGCGGTGGACTACAACATTCTGAAGCGGGACTATGAGACTAACCGCAAGCTTTATGAAGAACTCCTGGAAAAATTAAAGCAGGCGGGAGTCTCTGCCGGTTTGAAATCCAGCAACATCCGAATCGTGGACGCGGCTCGCGTACCGACTTCTCCCTCCAGCCCGAACATCCCTCGAAATATCGAATTGAGCCTGCTGCTGGGGACTTTAGGCGGCATAGGCCTTGCGTTTGTGCTCGAGGCCCTGGACACCACGGTCCGCACTCCGGAGCAAGTCGAGATCGTATCGGCTCTGCCCTCGCTCGGGATCATTCCTCTCAGCGTGAACGGGGTCAGGCCGTTCCTGACGGGACGCCCGGCTACAGGCATGGAGTTGATCACGCACAAAAGGCCCCAGTCGCAGATCGCCGAATCATTCAGAAGTCTGCGGACGTCGATCCTTCTGTCAGGGTCGTTTGATTCCCGTCCCAAAGTGCTTTTGATCACCAGCGCTCTCCCCAAGGAGGGTAAGAGCGCAACCTCGGTTAATCTTGCAATTGTCCTGGCACAGAAGGGTAGCCGGGTGCTGCTGGTCGATGCCGACATGCGGCGGCCGACCCTGCACAAGGTGCTCGGCGTATCCAGAGACGTCGGCCTGAGTTCGCTTCTTGAGGAGACCGCAGTGGAGGAGACCGCGATCCTGCCAGCGCCGGAATTTCCCAATCTCTTCATTTTGCCTGCTGGCCCGAGCCCCAGCAATCCGGCCGAGATGCTCGACTCGGATCTCTTGCGCAAATTCCTGAAACAGTGGCGCAGCCGATACGACTACGTGATTATCGACAGTCCGCCGTCGCTCTCCGTCACCGACGCAGTCGTGCTCTCGCCCGAGGCTGACGCGGTCGTCGTGGTCGTTCGTTCCGGGCAGACCACCAAAGACGCGGTCCGCCGCACTCGCGATACCCTGTATCAGGTAAACGCAAGAATCATGGGCATCGTGATGAACGCGGTCGATTTGCGATCCCCGGACTTGTACTACTATTACTACTATTCGAAGCGCGGAAACGGTTACTACAACGACGGGGCAGTCCGGAACTGACAGCTGTCCACTGGCAGGACGTGCGTGCTCAAGACACTCTGCAGTGCCGGTGAAGCTTCACGTCCATCCTTCTTGACCGTAGAGGCAACCAAGGTAGAATCACTCGACCTGTGATGCCGTCTCCTATCCTGACGATTGGGCTGCCGGTTTACAACGCGGGGCCGTTTTTGCGCGATTGCCTGCGTAGCGTCTTTGCGCAAAGCTGGTCCGACTGGGAACTGGTCGTCGCGGACGATGGCTCCACCGACGAGAGCCTCTCGATATTAGAAGGCATCGACGACCCTCGGGTTCGCCTGGTTGGTCCTAACTCTCACCAAGGTTTGGGCGCCTGTCTCAATCGAATCACAACCAACGCGCGTGGCCGCTACATTGCGCGGATGGATGCCGACGACATGATGCACCCGTCGCGCCTGGAACGCCAGTTGCGTGTCTTGCAGGATCGACCTGACCTGGATGGGATCGGTTGCGGCATGGTCATTCTGGACCGGAATCTCGAACCGGTCGGCGTGCAGCTCAACCCCGCTGAGCATGCAGGCATTTGCGCTGACCCGTTGGGCGGGATCCGGCTGGCCCATGGGACCTTCGTGGGCCGTGCCGAATGGTTTCGCAGCCATCCTCATAACGACAATAGTCATGGATGTGAAGACTGGGAGTTGTTATTTTCCACATTCCCAAAAAGCCGGTTCGCGAATCTTCCGGAGCCGCTTTACTTTTATCGCGAACTGGATTCGTTTTCCGTTCCCAAGTATCTGCGCCGGCAGCTCAGAGCCAGTGCCTTCTCCTGGCGGCACGGCCGTGACCGGTTCGGCACGGCAAGCACGGCCTGGGAGTGTGGCAAACGCTTCGCACGGGCATGTCTCTACGCGAGCGCAGGTGCGCTGGGCATGGCGGAACTGCTGGTGAAGAGGCGCTATGCTCCAATCGATGCAGCTTCCGCGGAGCAGTTGCGCAGCACGATCGAGCAAATCCAATCAGAAAGCCTGCCTTTCGTCGCCAGCGGCCTGCCAAGCCCCAGTCAGTAGGCAGCCCATTCGGGATGCATTACCCCTACTCGCAGTATCGTTCGGACAAGTCGGCCGCAGTTTGCAGAGCTTCTTTTTCATCCCCGAGTTCGCCTGGAAACCGCTGCATCACCAGCTGCGCCAGTTCGGCATGGCTGAGACCACCATCCATCAATTCCAACATCGCCCGCGCGATTGCCCCGGTCTTGTTCAGTCGAGGGCGATAGGTAGGAGCGCGCTTGTGCAGGCTGGCAACCGAGACGAACCGGCTGTTGAAGTTTGATTGCCGGAATTCCTCCTTCGGCTGTTGAGAATCTGCGGCTGCAATCCGCGTGTTCCACTGCCATACGTAGTCATCCTTCTTTACCGCCGTAAAACGCAGGTTCGCCTTGATCTCATCCTCCGGGCCAATCCGCACCTGTTCGGGCCACGGCGCGAACGCATTCGGGTAGATTCCCCCCGCGTACTCGGCCCGCGTATGCCCCGGAGCCGTGGACATAAAAACCCCCTCGGCGAGTTCCGAATCGAACCAGAATCCGTAACCGTTGGCGCGCGCCGTCCGCCTGGGCTTAAGCACGACCTCCGCAGAGACTGACGGATCCTGCAACTCACGGTAGTCCAGCGTGGCCACGCATGCCGGCTCCGTGACTATCCGTTTAGATGTGAAACTCGCCTTGAATTGCCAATCGGTGCCAAATCGATTCCCCGCTGAAAGATTCACTCCCCATCGTCGGTCGCGCCAGCCGGCGACTTCTTCCGCGTAAACCGCACGCGGCAGATTCACTGCCGCAGTCCAGACCCGCTCCAGCCTCGGTACCATCGCGCCACCGGAGGCCAGGAACCTCTGCCGCGCATCAATGAGGGTGGCGAGGCTTCCGTTGTAAATCGGGAGAGTTCCGTGAATGTCGGCCACAATAACATCCGCACGCTCCGGCAGCTCGACACGCGTTGAGAGATCGCGAATGAATTCGATCCGTTCGGCGCAGCCATTGTCCTTTGCGATCTGGCGCGCCAGTTCGATGATTTCTCCGTTTTCGATGGCAAACACCTTCCGCGCACCGAATTGACAGGCGAGTATTGCGAATATTCCGGTGCCGGTGCCGATATCGACCACAACAGCTCCGGGCTTGACCACTTTTTCCAGAGCGCGGCGGTATGATCCCACGCGCACGCGATGGGCGATCATCCAGCCGTGGTCGTGAGCAGAGTACATAGATGTCCCTGATTTCCTTAGCTTGGCATGATGGGGGTCCGGACTTACAATGACAATGATAAGAATGCCGAACCCCGACTTACTGGTCTCCACCGATTCGATCGTCACTGTAACCCAGGCGCAGGTGTCCTGTGAAGTGAACGGCGAGGCCGTCATCCTGCACTTCGACAGCGGCAACTATTTTGGCTTGAACGACGTGGGCACGCTAGTGTGGAAGATGATCGAACAGCCCCGCAGCGTACGCGAGCTTCGCGACGCCGTGCTGCGCGAATATAAGGTCGGACCTGAGCAGTGCGAGCGTGAGCTGCTGGAGTTTCTGAAAGAACTTCGTGAGTGCGGAATAATCGAGGTCCGCAATCTGACCGCGGCGTAGAGTAACGTCGCTCGGCCCAGGGCAGAATGCCAGCGTTACTACTTGTCGGGCGCTTAGGCCTGTAGCAGAACAGCTCGCGCAGCATATTCCTGGTGTGCGCGTTTCACCGCCCTGTCGAACAGCAGACGAAATAGCGGCTGCAAAGCAGGACGCCTGCGCAGCAGGCCGGCGACCGCCACTCCGTAACGGGAGTACAGCGGAACTACGATGCGAGCCACGGGATCACGCTGTTCGTAGGATTCCCTCAACCATGCCCGAACCAAACGTGTGCGGGGACAATCAACCCCAAAGAGCACTTCCGCAATCCAACACGCACCCGCCCTGCTCCCCATCGTGCCGTCAGAGTTCATGCCGGTGCCTCCCCTGGTTACTTGCGTGACGTTTCCGTAGCAGGCCAGGCGCGGAGCGGAATATTTCTTTCTGGATACTTGCGTCTCTTCGCGTGCTTGCAGGTCCACATTCTTCATTATTGAAATTTCCCTCACGTGCTTTTTATACCACTTGACGGGCATTCTTCAGAATCCCTTTTTTCGAAAAAAGTCCGGAGCCACACCTCCAGCGCCACCGTACCGGTCGCGCGGTCAGAGGCTGCGGATGCCTCGGGCGTGAGCTTAGCTTTGTGTGCGGAGAACTCGTTTTGCAGGACGAGTGGATCCAAGTATCCAAATTTTACTCCCGAACACCCTGGCTTAAGATAGGCCTGAAACCTAGGATAGTCACTTGCGGCTGCATCGTTCGGCAGGAAGGTAAAGTCCGCCTTCCAGTTCCTGTCGCGAATGGATTCCGGAAGAATGGCGCGCATGGCTTCGCGGAAAAGTCCCTTTGAGCGTCCCTGCCAGTTGACGATTTCGGCAGGGATGGCCATGACAAACTCGACCAGATCACGGTCCAGGAACGGGTACGCTTCTTCGAATCCGCGTGCTGCGGAGATCTTGCTGCTCTCCTCACGCAGGTTCAGGTAATGAACCGAAGTGGCAAATCCATAGCAGGACGAACCCTGGCTACTGAAAGAATTTCCTCTCGGCCGCCGCTGGTTCACGCGACGATGAAGAGCCCGACTCCTGAAAGCTTTGCTGTACCAGGAGGGACGCTGGTCCGAGCGCAACACGCCGTCCAGCCGCCGTGCCATGGACTTCAGGAAACGAGGAGTCAGATCACGGAGGAGCGCTTCGCGAAAGTGCTGCCTCAAGCTGGAGGGACCTACGTCCGCCATCGAAGCAGCCAAGGCCGCAAATTCGCGCCGGAACTGGAAATAGCGAAGCCGGCGCGCCAGTTCAACCAGGTGCGCATCGCTGTGCATCATTTGGTCGCCGTAGTTGCCATTCAGCACAACCCGGCACCCTTGTTTCCGGGCAAGGCTCATGCAGTCGAAGACCGTATCCCAGTGAAATCTCGGAACCTCGTCACAGTACAGAAACTCCTCCGGAAAGCGCAGGGACGCGACCCGCACTCTGTGAATCTTGACATCATACGCAATCTCGATGTCATCCAGAAAGTGCTCCTCATCGGCAGGAGTCCCGCGAGGAAACGTCATCGCCACTCCCACGCAATCCTCGACTGGCGCTCCCGCTTTCCTGAGCAGACTGGCCTGGCAGAGAATCGCCGAGGAGTCGAGGCCGCCGCTCACCATTACGCCCACCGGATGTGAAGAACGCAGGCGCCGCCGCACTGCCTGCTCGAAGAGCGCGCGCAGCGCTTCGGCGTATTCCCCGATCGAGCCGTAGCGCAGTTGCCGGGTGGGATCGAAGTCGAAATACTGGACCACTCTCTGCTCTTTGGGTGTGACCACAACCACGTGGCCGGGAACGACGCGGAAAACATCCTTGAAGCAGGTGATGCGTCTCTCGTACCAGTCGCCCTCGAGAAGCAGGTCGGCCAGGCCGTCGTCGTCGGGCCGGGCGTCAAAGCCGGGATAGGCGAGAATGGCCTTGATCTCGGAAGCTGCAAGAAAAGTATCGCCGGTCTTGGAGTAATGCAGCGGCCGGATGCCCATAACGTCGCGAGCCAGGACGAGCTTCTGCTGTGTACCGTGGAAAATGGCGATGGCGAAGTCGCCCTTTAATTCCCGAGGGAAAGATTCTCCGAAGTGCAAGTAGGCGGCCAGGGCGAGGGCGGCGTCGGGCGTGGCAGCTTCGTCGCGCAGGCGTCCGGGCGGCAACTTCTCGCGCAGTTCGTCGCGATTGTCGAGGCGGCCGTCAAAGCAGATTGCCATTTGCGGCGGACATCCCGGCGGCTGGGCCTCGGTGGTGGATTCCAGGGTGGTGCGAAAATGCTGGAAGGCCAGCCCGGCTGAACCGGAAATCCACAGTTTCTGACCGTCGACGGCCCGGTGCTTGAGCGGGGCGGAGAGCTGTTCGAGGATGGAGTGCTCGGCGGGACGCCCGTCAAGATGAAACAGAGCAACCAGGCCGCTCACTGTGGTGTCAACTCCCGCGACAGACTGGAAAGGATCGCATCCGCCACGGCGGGCAGCAGCTCCAGACCTCTGGGATAAGACAGTTGCCGGACGGGGACTGCGGCGGTGACTTTGCCAGCGAAGGCAAACTGGCGTATCAGCCGGGCCGGGGTCACGACGCAGTCGTTGAAGGTGTTCGCAATCAACGGCAGGAAAGAGGCGCGACCCAACAGCGTTCTCACCCCGATTCGGCGCTTGCTGTTCCTCTTGGGGAGCACATACAACGCCCGCAAAGGAACCATGTTCCCGGCGTGGCCCTGCGGGGACAGCGGAAAAATCATCTTCGTGGTTAAGCTGTTCATGGGAATGGAGCGGCGTCCGCTGAAGAAGGCATCTGCGGTTTCGGGCGTCAGCTTCAGCCGGGGGAGGCTGGGATGAGCCAGCAGCTTGTTGCCGTCGGGCTGAAGCACCAGAACGTCGTCGGTCAGCAGGGAATAGCCTCTCTGCACGAAGGCGGCCGCCAGGGTTGACTTCCCAGCTCCCGAGGCTCCAAGAAAGGCAATAGCTTCGCCATCCACCACGACAGCTGTCGTGTGCAAAGGCTCGATGCCGCGAGTCAGCAAACAGAACGACAGCACCTGCCCGATCAGGTAGGTAAGCAGAACTTCATCAGGAACATCTCGAAGTTTTCGCCAGCGCACCTGCTTGCCGTCGCTGGAGACGAGGAACTCGAAGTGTCCCTTGCATCGCATGTGGGTCAAGCCATCCTGAAAGATGCTGCATTCGCTGAATCCGTCGTCTTCGTAGGACGCAGGGGTCTGGCTGGAAAGCTGCCAGGACGCGGCCTGTGAGTCGTCCACTAGCTCGACATCGGCTGGAAGGCGATTCTGGTTCCACTCCGGGCAGGGAAGAGGGACCACAGACTTTACGCGGAGTCCGTACAGTGAATAGGTTCGGCCACTCATCTGGAAGTTACCGCTCCCCCGCGCTGAAGGAGAGCAGCGGAGTGTAACGTTGGTCCGCCTCGGCCCCGCCCATCAGGATCTTTCCGCCGCTTTCCAGCCAGGCATGAGCCTCCAAGCCTTCCGTCGGCTCTTTGGCAACACCGATTCGAACCGAGGCAGGAATTCCACCGAATCCAAGCAAGGCCTGAGCGGCAAGCGCCTGGGTGAGACAGGTGGCGCGTGGGATGTATCGGCTGGCAACCTGCACTGCCCACACTCCCCGCTCTGTGGAAAACCGGCTCTGATTAATAGGATAAGCAGTATTACCAGAATCCCCGCATCTCAGAGCCAATTTGGCGGACATCCTCTGCAAAATTCTAAACGGAAGCAGCCACAAAGCGATGCGAACCACCGCCAGGAGAGCGACGGCTCGAAGCAGAATGATCCGCTCCGATGCAGGAAGGCGGAAGAATTTACGCAGGCGACGCATGTTTTGGAGCCACAGCCCAGCTTGCCATGAATTGCTGGTGATTCCGCAGGGTATAGACCGTTGATGAAGATCCTGGCTGGGAAGCATCTTACCAGAGCGGCAGAACGCGGGTGGAACGATATATGGTGAGGGAATTTCCGTGGTTTAATTTCTGGGCGACTTACAAAAATCAGAAATCGCTTGCCTGGCGACATGGAAGACCCGGTGCGTGCGCATGACGCTCATGGACCGTTCGGGCGTGCGAACCGCCTCTTCCGTCGCGGGATCGAACAGATTCCGCGCGAGGTAGGTTGCGCGATCACGGAAACCGGAATAGGCCTTTAACGTCAACAGGCGCGCCTTGATACGCGACATCGAACCCTCGGACGAATAGCTGCCAATGATTTCCCTGGCGATTGAGGCGGCGACCGGATCGCGACCTAGTCTAGGTTGAATAGAGTCCGGCGCGCGCGCCTGGCACATTTGGTTTGCCAAAGACAGCGCGACCAGAAGAACTCGCATTGCTCCCATGCGGCTGGCTTCATTGACAATGTAAGTCCAATCGAGCTCCTCGGGCGACGCAAGAAGGTTCGCAATGTCACACACCCACTTCAGGCATGACCATAAATGCTTGAAACCATGAACGCTGAGCACCAGCAAAGCGTCCTCAGGTGAGAGCACCCGGAGCTGGAAACTGCCTATCGCCAGGAACCTCGCGCGCGACCAGAGCCGGTCGAAGTCGAATGCCAAACCGAGTCTGGCCGGCACCACCTGCCAGTGAATTTCCACTTGGGTCCGATTGCTCTCATGAACAAAGTTATATTCACAGGTGCCGTGTAAGTATCGTGCTTCCTGCACCGGTGTCAGGCTGTACTCCGCCCGGTAGCCTAACTCGGGCATGATTCTCAGAGCGCGGCGGACATCTTTTTCCGGCAACAGAAGATCCAGGTCGCAAGAGTCGCGAATGGCCAGGTTCCCGTAAGCCGAGGATGCCAGGATGGGACCCTTGTACGGTATTGCCCGGATGTTCTGGGCAAGCAAGGCTCGCACGATTCGCAGTACTTCGGCAGTTAACAGCAGATTTTGCTGTGCCGCTTCCCGGCTGTTCCTGACGAGATATTCGGATGCAGCGGAGGGAAGGGAACAGGTTGAATCTGACATCAGAGTGTGACCAACCAGAGAAGTCAGCTCATGGGATTCGGCATATCTGAGGAATTTCTCCCAGTCCTGGACCTGGGCGGCAAGACTACGGACCAGGATTTCGTCGGCGGGGAGCGTTGAGCAGGCGAGCAGCAGTTGAAATTCGACATCGAAGTCGGCAGCCGCCTGGCCCAGCATCTTCACACACTAGCAGGAAAGCCGGACTTCGATCCACCGGTGACTCGAGCAGAGGCAACCGTTGCTGAAGGACCTGAGGGAAAGTTTTCCACAGCTCTCGCGACAATTCCTGTTCCGATGATCCGCGTGGTGGAATTTTGATGCGGAATTTCAGAATTGTCCAGCCCGCCTGCTGCCGACCAGGGATTCATGTTTGCACTTTCGCCAATTTTCTGCCTTGGATACGATGAATTTGCTTTTTTGTTGTGGCGGAAATCTTGAGGGCTAGTGCATAATCGCAAGCAAGCCACCAGCCGGATGCAGGGTCGCAATAGACAGAAAGTGGGGAAGGGATGCGGGCTCTAATCACCGGGGGTGCCGGGTTTATCGGCTCCCACCTGGCGGAGAAACTTCTTGCACTGGGACACGATGTAACGATTTTGGACGACCTTTCCACGGGCAGCGCTGAAAACATCGCCCACCTGAAACACCACGTCGCCTTCGAATATCATCTGGACACAATTTTCAACCGCCAGCTCCTGGCGGAACTGGTAGATCTTTCCGATGTCGTTTTTCATCTGGCGGCAGCAGTGGGCGTGCGCCGAATTGTTGAGTATCCAGTCCGCACGATTGAGACCAACGTACGCGGCTCCGAGCTGATCTTGGAGATGGCTGCCAAGAAACAGAAGCGGGTCCTGATCACATCGACATCTGAGGTTTACGGCAAATCCAACAAGCTGCCGTTTTCCGAGAAAGACGATCTGGTTTTTGGGTCAACCTATAACTGCCGGTGGAGTTATGCGTGCTCGAAAGCAATCGACGAATTTCTGGCTTTGGCTTATTACCGCGAAAAGAAACTTCCTGTCACCATTGTCCGGCTGTTTAATACTGCCGGGCCCCGCCAGACCGGACAATACGGAATGGTGCTGCCGACGTTTGTGCGCCAGGCGTTGTCGGGAGAACCCGTTACCGTGTTTGGTACGGGAGAACAGACTCGCTGTTTCGGACACGTTGACGACGTAACCGATGGAATCATCGCTTGCGTAACTTCGCCCGGAACGATCGGGGAAATCTTCAACCTGGGAAACACCGAACGGATCACGATGACGGCCCTTGCGGAAAGGATCATTGCCGCCACTGGGTCAAAAAGTACAATTCGATACGTGTCCTATTCCCAGGCTTATGGAGAGGGATTTGAAGACATGGAGCATCGAATCCCGGACATCAGGAAAGCGCACGAGTGCTTCGGCTACACCCCCAAACGCTCCCTGGACGAGATCATCCGCGCCGTAATTCAGCACGTTCAACGACAAAAGGCTCAGAAGGGCATCGCTCTTTCGCATGTGGCGTAACGTTCTACCCTTCGTTGTCACCCTCTCCGCCTCGGTGCTGGCAACGGCCGCCACGATCCGGATAGCCCGCCGGAAGGGCTGGTTGGTGCATCCCCGAGCTGACCGTTGGAGCCAGACTTCGGTTGCCAAATTCGGCGGTGTTTCAATCCTGCTGACCTTTTTGCTTG
>JACXTT010013678.1_pt1 | contig 10669 bp, 9 predicted proteins | sample 9270951 | NCBI WGS metagenome assembly JACXTT01 (sample SAMN15532306, study PRJNA645909) | rock metagenome | isolation source: weathered quartz diorite | place: Puerto Rico | collected 2017-06-21
CACGCCCTGGCTCACGCCCGTGCCGTACTCGCGACTCGCGGTGAGGATGGTGGCGAGGCTGTGCAGGGCAGGGACCTGGAGGCGGTCGGCACAGTCGCGCAAGCGCGGCTCAAACGACGCCGAACCCGCCACCTGGGAGGCGATCAAGAGGCGTCTGAGCTCGATCGCCAGGTCGCTGTCGACCTGCAGGGTCACCGAGCCAAGCGCCAACAGCGCGCTGCCTCCTCCGCTCAGTTCGAGCAGGAACAGCTCGAGCAGCGGGGCGAGCTCGCGCGAGAACCGGCGGCGCCGTGCAATCACGGCGGATCGAAGGCGCACTGCGACCACACCAACGCCTGCGACCGCACCGACGAATGCGAGTGAGAGCGCCGTGGCGGGGTCGACCACGAGCCCTGTGCTCAGTCCGAGGGCGGCGAGCCCGGAAGCCACCGCGGCAGTCAGCACGGCTACCCGCTCCGGGCTCTCACGCCAGCCCGCACGGTCGAGCTCTACAGCCAGGCGATCACGCCCAGCGTCGAGCTGGGGCAACCGTGGCCATTCGATGGAGAGTCGACGAGGCTTTCTCGTCGCGAGGACTGAGACCGACGCGCATCCGCCGGCCACGAGCGCCGATGCGATGACGAAGGGCTCAGGCATCGACGATCCTCACCCGCTGCAGGCCCTCGAGGCGCAGGAGCCGGCGCATCCAGACGAAGCTCGTCGCCATCACCGCCAGCATCAGGAGCAAGAAACCCTCCCCGCCAAAGCTGTGGAATTCGTCGAGGTACGGCGATCGGAGCGTCGAGAGGACCAGCAGAAAGGCAACTGGGAGGCACACGATGATGGCCGCGGCCGACCGCGCCTGAACCTGCAGAGCTTCGGCTTCGCGCTCGACCTCCTGGGCGCCCGAGACCGTCGACTCGAGTTCGGCAAACAGCGGCGCGAGCTCTCCTCCACCCGGACCCTGGATCAGGACCGCCGCCGCCAGCATGTCGAACAGCGCCTCGTTGATCCGGTCGCGCGCCGCGCACCAGGCCTGCCTGCGGCCGAGCGTCGTGGCAGCGATGACGCGGAATTCGTGCCTGAGGGGCACAGGTCCACGCTCGGCCAGGACGGCGATCGCCTGCTGCAGGCTGCCGGCGCCGACCTCGAGGACCTGGCGCAGCATACGCACCGCCTCGAGCACAGCGTCCTGCCGCTCGCGTCGCCGCGACCGCGACCGCGTACCGACGACAGAGCGCACGACCGCGACGGCTCCCACGCCGGCCGGGGCGCAGAGCGCCGGCAGACCCGTGATCACAGTCGCCACAATTGCGGCCGCCGCACCAGATGCGACCTCGAGGACCAGCAGCCGGGAGGGAGTGAGCCATGACCAACCGGCCGACGCCACCAAGCCTGACTCGCGCCACCAGAACCGCCGCCACAGGGCTCGCGCGTGGGACGTGCCCGGCGAATCGATAAGCGGCGCGGGCAATGCGACGCTCGAAACGGCGATCGTGACCGTCGCACCGGCGCACACCGCCGCCGCGACCTCAAGCATCGAAAGCATCCAGAAGCCCGTCGACGTCCGCGACCGCGGCGAGCTTCATCCGCATGCGCTCGCTGATCGCGTTCAGCGAGCCGGCGCGGTGCCAGCACGAGTCGTCGCCGAGGCGGACAATCTCCTTGACCACAGGCCGGCCGTCGTCGACGCCTGCGACACAACCAACCGAAAGCAACCTGCGAACGCGCCGGTCGGCGGCACCCGAGCGCGTGAATCCGGCGAACAGGATCAGGTCGACGGTGTGGACCACCTCCGCGAGCACGGCCTCCGCGCGAGGCGCCTGTGGATTGCGAAGAGCAAGACGTACGAGACGTGGCAGTGTGTCGCGCGGGCTGTCGGCATGGATCGTGCAGATCGAGCCGGGGTGTCCGGTGTTCATCGCGTCCATCAGGTCGAGCGCCTCGCCGCCGCGGACCTCGCCGATGACGATCCTGTCCGGCGACATCCTCAGCGCCTCGTGGACCAGCAGCTGGATGGTGATCGCGCCCTTTCCCTCCGTGTTGGGCGGGCGACCCTCGAGCGATACGCAATCTGGCAGCTCGCGCCACAGGTGCAGCTCGGCCTGGTCCTCGATGGTCACGATGCGTTCGTCGTCGCCGAAGAGGCGCGCCAGGACGCGCATGAACGTGGTCTTGCCCGCGCCCGCGCCGCCCGCAACCAGGATGTTCAACCGGCCCGCGACTGCTGCGTGGAGAAACGGGACCAAAGCGGCCGGCAGAAAACCCGATCGCTCCAGCGCGCGCAGGTCGGGGAATCGGGCGGGCGGATGCCGCCGGATCGTGACGCTCATCGGTCGTGCGGGCGGGCACAGCGCCGCGTGCAAACGGCTGCCTTCAGGCAACGTCATCGTTACCATCGGACTGGCGCGATCGAGCCGTGCTGCCGCGGCGCCGTCCGTGTACCAGTGCACCAGCTCGATGAGACCGGCCTCGTTCTCGAACGGAGGCGGCACCGCATGGCGGCGGCCGTCACGAAAGACGAAGCACGAAGTGGTGCCGTTGATGCGCACCTCTTCTACGTCGGGATCCGCGAGGTGCTCGGCGAGCGGCCCGAGCGGCGTCACATCCGCGAAGACTCGCCGCCACAGCAGCTCGGACTCGTCGCTCGAGGTCAGCTCGTCCGCGACCATCTGACCGACCAGCTCGTACACCCAGAGCTGGTCCTCGATGCGAAGTCGCGTGCGTTCGCGTAGGGAGAGCTCTTCCGCCAACCGCGCCTCCACGCGAGCGCGCACCCGCGCCTCGACGGCGGCCAGGTCGACTGCGATCACGGCTGTGCGACCAGCGCCATCGCTTGATCCGGCGCACCGACCGGCGCCTCGTTACCTGCTGCAGCACCTGGTGCCGCGATGACTGCGATCAGGCGCATCGTCTCCGCCGCGTAGACGAAGGCGGGCGCCTGCCGTGACGGGACGGCCACCACGTAGCCGCCGGTAACGACCTCGCGCACGTCGACACCGAGCGCGAAAGGAATGACCGCAGGTCGGTCTGGCGTGCCGCCGATGATCAGCAGGTCGACCTTTGACCCCGACGTGGCCGGCGGCGCGTCTTTGACCGGCAGGAACACGAGCCTCTCATCGGCCGTCAATGCCGGCGCGGCAAGATCCGTCTTCTGCAGCAGCTGTCCGGCGAGCAGGTCGTGTGCGGCGCGCGCACCGCGCAGCCTCGGTTCGTCACCCGACGTGAAGAGGGTGTCGATGCCATCCGGCATCACCACCGGTTCGAGTCGGAGCACATCGCGGGTCAACTCGGACCCGGACGTAACGCTGCGTGACAGCGCGTAAACGTCGACCCGTTCGCGATCGGGATTCGTGAACACGATGAGCGCGGCGCTCACCAATCCGCCGAGGCCGAGTGCAGCGAGCGCCGCGATCCAGCTCTTCATCGAGCCGAGAAGTTAGGCGCTCAACGAGACGAATCCAACCCCGCCTGTTAAGGACGGTCGGAGTCTTCCTCAGTCTCCTACAGACATCGGTTGTTGGTGGGCCAGTTCACGCAGATCTTGTTGTTCGAGGCCTTCGTCGGGTCAGCGATGTTGTCGTTGTCCACCGCCCACGCGACGATGCGGTATGTGTGCTCGTGGTCATAGATCAAGAACTGCATGCTCCAACCCGTGGATGTGGCACCGGGTGATGTGAGCGTCGCCAGCACGCTCGTAAACTGCGGCCGCCAGTCAATGCCCGGGGTCCCGGGGCACCCTGAAGACCCACACCAGTACTCGCCGTGCTCGATGTTGCGGATGGCGACTCGGACGTACTGGACTCCGGGATGAGCCCCGCCCGAATCGGTCGCGGTACCCGAAACCTGGACGTAGTACGGCATGAAGAAATTCCCGGTGACCGGGTCGCAGCAGGACGGGTGAAAGATCTCGCGGAAGGTGGGATTGGTGATCACCGTGTCCGGTGGATTCGTGAGGCTGGTCAAGGTGAACCTGATCGTTGGCAGGTTGGGGTCGTGCTGACCGTCGGTATCGACCGCGTCAGATTGAACCAGGAACCCGCCGCCGACCGACGGAGCCGGGAAGCTTGCAGACCAGGCTGACGACGTGCTGCCCGGAGCTGCGAGTGTGGCCGACATCGTCTGGAATACGTTCGACCAGGTCGAGCCGACCGGATCCCACCACCGCCCGGTGGCGGTGTTCTTCACGCCAACGTTGACCTTGGCCACGCCGACGTCGTCGGTCGCTGTGCCCGTCAGCTGGACGGACACCCCGTTGTTGGGCACAGTCGAGCCGTCAGTGGGCGAAGTGATCACCGACGACGGCTTGGCGCTGATTCCGCCACCGAGGTTGAACGCGTAAATGAGGCCGTTCGCGCTGCCTATGTACATATGGCCGTTGGCGAGCGCGGCCGAGCTGTACACGAACGAGCCCGTGTTGTACGACCACAGCTGATGGCCGGTCGACGAATAGGCGCGGATCGCTCCACCCATATCGCCGACAAACGAAACACGGCTGCCGGCCGGGCCACTGACTGCGGGCGACGAGATCACTTCCGGCGTGGACGGGTTGAAGTCCTCCGTCTTCCAGACCTTGGCGCCCGTGGTCGCGTTCAGGTCGTACACGCCCGCCCCGTAGCCGATCAGGAGGTCGTTCCCGACCAGGGCGGCTGTCGATCTGGTTGCGCCGCCGGCCGCAGGTGAATCGTTCCGGATGGAGAACATCCACGACAGCACACCCGTCTTGAGGTTGATGGCGTAAACCTCGCGGTATTTGCCCGCCACGTAGACCTCGCCGTCGGCAAAGCCGTTGACGCCCGGAGCTGAGATCGTCGGCCCGGCGCCTACGTCAGTGTCGGTGCCGACCGACGCCTGGTAGCGCCATACCTTCACGCCGGTCACGGCGTCAAGCGCATAGACGCTGTCCTCCGGGTCGCTGGTGCCGAAGACGATGAGGCGCCGGCCGCCCGAATCGACGCCGAAGGCGGGCGGAGACCAGCTGCCGCCGAGCGGGCTCTGGAAGCTGTTGAACTTCCACTTCAGGCTGCAGTCGACAGCCGAGTTTGGATCGACCGCGTTCACTGCCCAGAAGTCGCCACCATCCGCAGCGCCTGTGGGACCGTTGTCTCCGACGTACAGCACCTTGCCTGTGCCGTCCGGGTCGACGACGACCGGCGAGGCTGACACGACGCCAGTCGTCGTATAGCTGCAGATCTTCTGTCCTGTAGCTGCGTTGAGCGCGTAAACATTGTGGTCGGTCGATCCGACATAGAGGACGTTGCCGTCAATCGCCACCGACGACTGGATCGCGCTCGCCGTCTTGTAGTACCAGACGCGATCACCGGTGTTCGCGTCGTATGCGCTCAACGTGCCGGTCTGATTGCCGATGTACACCAGGGTCTTGCCAAGCTGGGCGTTGAAGGCGACCGCCGGGGCGGTGTAGGCGGGCGCGCCCGTGTTCGCAACCCAGTCGATTCCGAGCGATGCCACATTGGCGGCCGTGATCGTGTTGTCGGCCGAAATGCCGGAGTGAGTTTGGTCGTGGTGGAACATCGGCCAGTCCGTAGCCGGCCCAGAAGCCACTACCGCGCCAGTCGGAAGGCCGGTGAGCATACCCGCGACGACGGCCGCGCCTGCTACCACGGCCTTGACTCGCCCCGCACTGTGTCGGCGCGCGAGGGCGAGACGCACCCCGGTCAACTCAACTCCCTCCCAACAGATCCTGTAGCGATCCTAAACGTCGCCACAGGGAGACTGTCTCCCGAGTCCCTGCCCCGTAAATGGGACATCTGTCCACCCCGATTCCGATATGTACCGGGGGGCCCGGACATCAGCCGGGTGGCCCTTTCTAGCCTGTAAATAGTGGCTTGACAGCACTCAACTCATGTCTATCGTGCTGGCATGACCCGCCTGATGACCGCCCCAATTCGTGAAGCCGGCGACGCCGAGTCGCGGCGTAGAGATCTCATGTCCGCGTCAGACCAGCTGCTCGACGAGGTCGAGATCCTTCGGCTGGCCGACAAGACCGACGTCCCCGCGTCCCTGCAGGACGCGATCGATGCGCTGCAACGACGGCTGAGTCGCAACCGGCCGCCGGTCGCTCCCGTCACGCTGCATGCTGCCCACGACCTGGTGTTCGCGGTCCAGCAGCGTCTGATGGCGGCCAACCCCAAGCATCCGCGGCCAAATCGCCATCAGGGCCGGCCGACCGGCCAACCGTTGATGACACGCGTCCATCCCGAGCGGCTGTGGAAGCTGCTCGCACTGCCTGCGCCACCCGACGGCTCCGCCGACGCCGACTGGCTAGAGCTCGTCGAGTCAACCGTCGAGCGCGCGTGGGATCGCTGGTGTTATGCGCAGCAGCACGCGGTGCGCGCGGCACGCACGCGCACCAGACCGCAGGTTGCACTGGCGGTGGCACGCATCGCCTGGACCAACTACTGGGAGCTACAGCAGGAGGCGACGGCGATCAGGTATCGGCTGGGCGCCCGTGCCTCGTCGATTCGCGCAGGAGGCCTCGCAGCTCTTCGCCGGTGATCCGCCGTGGTGAGGCGCGCACCCGCTCGGCCAGCAATGACAGGAACGTGCCAAGCCGTGCGTCGTCGAGGTTGATCGCTGCCTCGATCACCGCCGCCGCAGCGCCTTCCTCGCCCGGTGCGAGCACCTCCACTATCTGACGGGCGAAGTCCGGCGGCAGCGGCTCCATCTCGGCCCGAGTGTAGTCGGCGCCTTGCCGCTGACTAGAATCCGAGTCGATGCAGCCGGTCGTCATCGGCGACGTGATCTGGGAGCCGAGCGCCGATGTCATCGCGAAAAGCCGGCTCAAGCGGTTCATGGACCGCCACGACATCGCCACCTTCGACGAGCTGCTCCACCGCGCCGACTCCGACATCGAGTGGTTCTGGGACGCGGCGATCAAGGACATCGACATCGCGTTCTTCCGCCACTACGACCAGGTCGTCGACCTCTCGAAAGGCAAGCCGTGGGCAACGTGGTGGCGCGGCGCCCGCATGAACATCGTCCAGAGCTGTCTCGACCGCCACCGCGACCGCGAGTTCCATGACAAGACCGCGCTCATCTGGGAGGGTGAGCCCGGCGAGGTCCGCAAGCTCAGCTACGGCGAGCTCGACCGTCAGGTGTGCAAGCTCGCCGGGGCGCTGAGGCGCCTCGGGATCCTGCCCGGGGACCGCGTCGGCATCTTCATGCCGATGTGCCCTGAGGTGGCGATCTCAGTCTTCGCCGTTGCAAAGATCGGCGCTGTGATCATCCCGCTCTTCTCGGGCTACGGCCCGGAGGCCATCGCCACAAGACTCAATGACGGCCAGGCCAAGCTGCTCATCTGCGCGGACGGCTTCTTCCGGCGAGGCAGTGTCGTGCCGATGAAGGAGACCGCGGACAAGGCGCTGGTCAGCTGCCCAACCGTGACCAAGGTCATCGTCCATCGCCGGGTGGTGCGCGAGGTCCCTTGGACGCACGGCCGCGACCAGGTCTGGGAGGTGCTGCTCGAGGACGAGCCAGACCACGCGCCGACGCACGAGCTCGACCCGGAAGACCCGCTGATGATCATCTACACGTCCGGCACCACCGGCAAGCCGAAAGGCACGCTGCACGTGCATGGAGGCTTCCCGGTCAAGGCTGCGCAGGACATGGCGCATGGCTTCGATGTCGGCGAGGACGACACCATCTTCTGGTTCACCGACCTCGGCTGGATGATGGGCCCGTGGCTCATCTTCGGGTCGCTTGCGCTCGGCGCGACGATGGTGCTTTACGAGGGCACGCCCGACCATCCCGGACCTGACCGGCTGTGGCGCATGGTCGAGGACCATCGCGTGACCGTCCTGGGCGTTTCCCCCACCCTCGTGCGGAGCCTGATGACGCACGGCGAGGAGCCACCCGCAAAGCACGACCTGTCGAGCCTGCGCATCCTCGGCGGTACGGGCGAGCCCTGGAACCCGGAGCCCTTCAACTGGTTCTTCAAGCAGATCGGCCAGAGCCGGATCCCGATCATCAACTACACCGGCGGGACCGAGATCTCGGGCGGGATCCTATGCGGCAACGTCATCACGCACCTCCGACCGTGCTCTTTCGCCGGTCCGCTGCCCGGCATGGCAGCCGATGTGGTCGACGGGGAAGGCAATTCCGTGCGCGGTGAGGTTGGAGAACTGGTGATCCGGAACCCCTGGCCGGGCATGACGCGTGGCTTCTGGGGCGACCGCGAGCGATACATCGAAACCTACTGGAGCCGCTTTGATGACATCTGGGTGCACGGCGACTGGGCGTACGCCGACCCTGAAGACAACCTCTGGTATGTGCTCGGCCGCTCAGACGACACCATCAAGGTGGCGGGCAAGCGGCTCGGGCCTGCGGAGGTCGAGTCGGTGCTGGTTGGCAATAAAGCGGTCGCAGAGGCCGCGGCCATCGGCGTACCCGACGAGCTCAAGGGCGAAGCGCTCGTGTGCTTCGTAGTGCTGCGACCGGGTTATGTCGGCACCGATGAGCTCGCGATCGAGCTGACGGAGCTCGTGGCCGGCGCGCTCGGCAAACCGCTGCGCCCGAAGTCGGTGCATTTCGTTGCCGAGCTGCCGCGCACGCGCAACGCCAAGATCCTGCGCCGCGTCGTCAGGTCCGTGTACACAGGCGTGGACCCGGGCGACCTGACGGCGCTCGAGAACCCCAGCGCGCTCGCGGCGATCAGCGCAACGAGAGGCTAGAAGTTCAGGACGCGCTCGGCCTCCATCGTGAGGCGGACCAGGTCAGGTGGCGTGATGAACGCGCCGTTCGCGCCCAGCATCTCCGCCGAGACCCCACGGGCCTCCGCACAGCCTTTTCAAACGTAGAAGCTCACGCCCTGCGCGACGCACTTCGGCATGAGGTCGCTCAAAGGTGGGAGGCCGACTCCGCGGACGCTCGCGATCACGTCCGGCTTCACGAGGTCGACCGCGTCGCCCGCAAAAGCAACCCCGACCTCGACGCCGGCAGGTCCGGCACCGTTGGCGGCGATGTGCAAGGGGATGCTCGCCCGCGTTGCGTCACCGGGACCGGTCGAAGCGATGATGAGCAGCTTCGGCATGCGGCCCCAGTATGCCCGAGGCACGTAGAAACGTGAAGCTCACCCGCGCCGACTGGGTGCGCCTGCTGCTGCTGTGGCTTGGAGGCATCGACCTGCGCCTCACCTTGCTGGCCGTGCCGCCCTTGATTCCCTTGATCCACCGCGACCTGCACCTCGACGAGAAGTTGGTTGGGGCGCTCGTCGCCGTGCCGGTGCTGCTGTTCGCCTCCGCGGCGGTGCTGGGGTCGCTGCTCATCGCCAAGCTGGGCATCCGCAGGGCTCTGCTCATCGGACTCGGTGCAGTAGCCGTGTTCGGCGCATTGAGGGGCGCCGGCTCCAACGTACCGACCATCTTCGCGTGCACGTTGCTGATGGGCGCCGGCATCGCGGTGAGCCAGCCAGCCTTCCCGGCGCTCGTGCGCGAATGGTTTCCGCGCCGGATCGCGGTTGCGACCGCGGTATTCAGCAACGGGATCCTCATCGGCGAGACCGTACCCACCGTTTTCACGTCACCCATCGGCGTGCTGCCCGCGGTGCACGGCGACTGGCACTGGGCGCTGGCCACGTGGTCGGCGCCAGTGATGCTCACCGCGCTCGTGCTGTCCGCGGCAGCTCCCATTTCGCGCGGCGCTCGCTCCACGCCTGCGCGATGGTGGCCGGCCTGGCGCGAGGCACAAGTGGTCCGCGTCGGTGTCGTCATGGGGATGGCTTCGGCCGTGTACTTCGCCACCAACGCGTACATCCCCGACTTCCTCGACCAGAGCAGCCGGCACAACCTGATCCCGGCCACTCTGGCCGTGCTGAACGCCTCCCAGCTGCTGACTGCGCCCGCGGTCGCATTGTGGGATCGGCTGCTGACCGGCCGCGCCGGGTTCATCGGCTCGTCGGCGTTGATGGTCGTGTCTCAGCTCGGGCTGGTCTTCACCCCCGGACCCGGCGTGGTTTTCTGGGCCTTCGTGCTCGGTTTCTCGATGGCGCTCGCCTTCATCGTCGTGCTCACGCTGCCGCCCAAGCTCGCGGCCCCAGGGGAAGTCCCGCGCATGAGCGCCGCCATCTTCACGATGCAATACACCACCGCCTTCGTCTTGCCGCTGATCGCCGGCGCCCTGTGGGACGCCACCGGAGTGGCGGTCCTGGCGTTCGTTCCCGGGCTTCTCGGGGCTGGTCTGATGGCATGGCTCGCGCTGCCCTTGAAGCTGCCGGACTGAACGTTTATCAACGCTGGCTGAACCCCGAATAGCCTGTGCTAGAGTCCGGCCAAGCCCGCCGTGCGGCGAGTTTCTGGGAAGAAAGATTGAGTACGAAATCGCGCCAGATCTCCCCTGGCGGGGCCGCCGACAGCGCGGCCCAGGCGGCTGACACCTCCGGGGTCTCGGGGGGTCTCGCCCGCGAGATCGCGGCTGAGCTCGACGAGCTGGAGTTGGTTCCTTTCTCCGACGCCAAGGCCGCTTTTGGGCCGGCGGTGGCCATCGAGCGCCGGGCCCGAGACCTGGGCCTGGAAGGTCTGGAGCGGCGCGCGCAGCTGATCCAGGCAGACGTTCTGGGCCGCATCGGGAAGCACACGGCCAGCGGCCAGCTCATCCGCGAGATCAACGAGTGGGCCCAGGAGCAGAACAACCAGCAGCTGCTGGCGCGCAGCCACCGCTTGCTGTCGATGTTCTT
>JACXTT010013679.1_pt1 | contig 10669 bp, 12 predicted proteins | sample 9270951 | NCBI WGS metagenome assembly JACXTT01 (sample SAMN15532306, study PRJNA645909) | rock metagenome | isolation source: weathered quartz diorite | place: Puerto Rico | collected 2017-06-21
CGCGAACATGCCTTGTTTTATCATAATTTTGAAACGCGTATTTGAAATGCATAAGAATCACTTTAACGGCACGTACAAGCTAGACCTAGATGCTCCCACACCTGGTGCTCCATGAACAACTCTTTTGTTAGTTAATGCAAATTCTCCTAGGTAATGACCTACCATCTCGGCCTTTATTATAATTGAATGAAATTCTTTGCCTGTGAAAACCTGGATAGTTAAACCAATCATGTATGGCATGATTATGACATCACGTAGATGTGTCTTAATCGGTGTGTTGAGTTTGCCCGCTTTTACAAGCTTTATTTCTTCAAGCAACTTTCTTTTATTATCAGTAATTCCTCTTGTAAGCGATCTCCTAGCTCTTGATGGTAGAAGCTCAAAGAATTTTTCAAGAGGCATATTCTGCAGTTCTCCTATTTCGGTTCCGCGGTATCTGAATTCCTTAACCATTTATTTGCACCATTACTTTAGAGGGTTCATAACAGACCATATTATAGCATTCCTATCTTTGTAGCAAGATCTCTTGCCTTCTCTACACTTTCAAATTTTACAAAGGCCTTTTTTCCATAAACTGTTCTGCACACGTTTACCCCGACTGGAGTTTCATTGTAGAGAATTTTGACTGCTTCTATTATTTTTGGCTTGGAAGATTCTTCTTTTACCAAAAAGCAGATTCTACTCTCGTTCTCTACTAATGAAAATGTCTTTTCTGTCACGTATGGCTTGAGTATAATGTGAATTGCCTCTTCTATGTTCATCTTGTATTCACCATTAATTCTAAATGAGTAGATTTCATCGTCCCAAGTTCTTCAATAGCACCTTTTGAAAATACTGTCAATCTAATTGGTTTTGCTCCTGGAGCCAAATCCAACACGCTTAGATTTTTTACGCTAACTGCATCTACACCTGTTAATGAACCACATGCCTTTGAAAGATTTTTGAGATTGTTTACAACAAGTAAGATGCTTTTCCCAACTTTTGTTTTTCTTCCTCGAAGCATTGACTTGCCTGAGCGACGTTTCTGCCTATCTTTTAATCGTTTAATGTCTTGAGATAAATTCAGTGCATCAAAAATTTTTAAGAGATCCTTTGATTTGGATATTGATTCTATTTGGTCTGCCACAATCATTGGAAAAGAATTGATTTTGTCGATTTTATGACCTCGTAGCTTAACGAGGGTAGAAGATGCAGTAGCCGCTATTGCAGAACATAATGCCAGTTTGTTTTCCTTTTTGTTTATCGTTTTATAGATAACTTTCTCTACAAGTGGTGGATGAGCTTGCCTACCTTTTCGAACCATTGCTACTCCACCACCTTGACCCTGACGTCCACCTCCGCCGCCACTCATTCGCGCAACTCTAGCTTGACCATGACCAGTTGGAGGACTGTTTGATTCTGCAACTACATCCATTCCTGCGTTAGGATACCTGCCTTGCTTTTGAAATTTGTGAGATTCTAAATGTATGTATGCTTTATGTATCAGATCATTTCTTAATGGAGTGGAGAAAACTATCGGCAAATCTACTTCACCATCTTGTGAACCAGAAGTTGACAGAACCGGAACTTTCATATCATTATCTCCAAAATTTTAGGCTGAGTAGTTTTCTTTAATTTTGGTCGAACAGGAGAACGAAGTTTGACTAGGCGCCTGTATGTTCCAGGAATTGAGCCTCGTATGACTACATAGTCCCCCTCTATCAATCCAAAGTGTTTGAATCCCCCTGACGGGTTAATTTTGAATTCGTCGTTTTCTGAATTCCCCATAATCATTATTCTATTGTTATACTGAATTCGTTGATGAAATCCCCTTTGACCAGCTCTTGGAACTGTGTACATAATAGTTGCTGGACTAATTGGTCCAAGTGTACCAAGAGCTCGCACGCTCTTTCTTGATTTGTGTTGCTTCTTTTTTACACCCCATCTGGTAATGGGACCTTCGAATCCCTTTCCTTTTGTTATAGCAGCAACATCAACCTCAGAGCCTTTCTGAAACACTTGATCAATTTTTACTTCTTTTCCTAACAGTTCTTTAAGATATGCATATTGTTTTTGAGTGTCTCCTCCCTTTACAGATATTTCAAAGACATAAGGTTTCTTTTGCTCCAATCCTGCATGACGCGGTGTTACTGCTGCAATTGCAAAGAGATCTACAACATGGCCAAGCATCTTCTCCGCCCTTGCCAGTACTTTCTCATCATATTTTGTCTTGAAAAGCCTCGATAGTTCTTTTGGCAAGTCTTTTGCATAAATATCGAAAATAGAATCCAAACCATATCTGTCTTTTGAATAACCCCTAATTCCGATGATAGTTATTGGTGGTGTGACAACAACAGTTCCAAGGCCAACTAACTGTTTGCCAAAATTAGGTGTTTTTTCCCTATCGTCGATACTTGCAATACGCATGCAGGCCGCTTTAAAACCTGCATAGCCCTGAAGCTTTGGTTGATCCCCATCTAATTGGGGCCATGTGCGTATTCTCGCTTCCATACTCTTTGCTCTAGCCCTTGGCAAATATGCAAGACTTCCCCTCCTTGGTTGACTATGTTTCCTATGTCCCATGAATAAGCGCAGATGTCGTTTACCCCATTATAAGTCTATAATCAAAAAAATTCTGAACTTGGTTTTTTACAGGATCTTTTTTGCTACAAGAATTTTAGAATATGCGTCACAATGATTATTACGCCAATCACAATTCCAACAATTCCTGCAAATATAGCAAAGAGAAAGAATTTTTTTCTTTCAATAATTTCTTGACAGAAGAATGATATTAAAACTACTTGTGAGTCAAAATATTGAATATAGCAAGTGTTCCAAGCATTGCCTCTTCTAGCCTGACTGTTTCTGTAGCTTGATCAGGAAAAAAATTCAATATTTGAGACCGTTCCACACTATGTAATGTTTTTCCCATGATTTCATGAACGCCTCTTTTGGGCGAACCAAAAACTATCAAGACATTCTCGCGCGTGATCTCGTCGAAATATTTTTGGGCCTTGTGTATAATCTTGCCTTTTCTTGATGTGAATATGATATAAGATTCCCAAGAAGAGACCAGCGTGTATAAACTTGAGCTTTCTTTTACTTCATATCCCCAATACTGATGTATCTCTTCTTTTTTGATCTGGTTTACCGCAAAATTCGGAAATCCATTTTTGAATCTAATAATAATTCTTTTACCTTCTTGATCTTTGCCATAATAAGGTATAAGATTGTCAAGACCAACGTCTAAGTATTTTCCTCCTCTAACAAACACTATGACGCCTTCACGAACGTCACCAGGTTTTATCTTGCGTGAATCAGAGGTAAGAACATGCGATGGAATCTTCAATGGACTGAGACTTCCTGCAAATTTCAATTCATTCATTTTTTTATAGAGCAGTCGACGAAGGTATTGTGGAGTTTCGAGATACTTCAAGATTGTTCGTAGCAGTGACAAGTCACGCTTGTTGCCTCCTGCCTCATGGTAGAGATATATCGTATCCACTTGAAAGATTGCACAGGTTCTCGCGATTTGTGAAATTTTCATAGTTTTTCCACCTAGAGTAGATTCGTCAATTAACGCCGAGTCTGGAATAGCTATTGAAAGTTTCAATATAGCCCGGTACTTTGTAGTGCTATAAAATATTAGATGTTTATTTTTGGCGTTTTGCGGCGTTTTCTTTTGCTTTTGCGGCGTATTGTTCTATATCCTTTTCCGCAATTCTTGTCATAACTTTTGAATCATTAAGTATCTGAGCCATCTTGATGTGTTTTACTCCTTCTTTTTCTTCACTTACCAAATAAATTGACTCAATTGCCAATGCGGCAGCTTCAGCAAAAGACATATCTTTTTTGTAATATTTTTCGAGGTACTCTGTTACCTGATCTGAACCCGCCCCTATAGCAACCGCATCATATGATATGTAAGTGCCACTAGGATCAGTTAGGAATATAGTACTCCCACTTCTGTCAATACCTGCAATTATTAGCGCAACTCCGAATGGTCTCACTCCTGCATATTGAGTAAATTGTTGACATTGGTCTGCAAGATGCTTTGCCACTGATTCGACTTCAATTGGTTCATCATAAATCATCCTGTTGCTTTGTGAGAAGAATCTAGCATTATCAACTTGTGATCTTGCATCAGGAATATACCCTGCTGCTGCTACACCAATATGATCGTCTACTTGGAATATTTTTTGCGTAATTTCAGCATTTTGCAATTTTCGTGGTTTTTCTTCCACCCCAAGAATAATTCCCTCTTTGCTTTTGATTCCAATTGCAAGCGTACCGCGTCTTACTGTTTCAATTGCATATTCAACTTGGTAAAGTCTCCCATCAGGAGAAAAGACAGTAATTGCTCTATCATAACCCGCTGCTGCTGGAAGCATTTCAAAATTCTTACCTTTGAAGGTTTAATTTAAGTTTATACAAGTAAGTGACATGCACTTTGAGATCTCGTTTTATGGTCATGAAAACATAAGATCACTTCATCCAAAAACAATCGAAATTACGACACAACCAAATCTTACAATAAATGGAGATTGCATCGTAGGTGTCAAAGCAAATTGTGCTTGTTATGATATCCCCGAACGACTAAAATCACTTCTAAAAAGTTCCAAGTCAGAAATAACATGTACTATAAAAGTCAAAGAATTAAAATTTAAAATCAAAGGGAAGGGAAATGAAAAATTAACCTTAACCAATCCGCATGACATTGTGATTAGAACTAGTTCATTTGTATGCCCACGTACGCTAGCAACAAATTGTGATGCTGCTGCAAATACTATTCCAAGAAAGATGGTGAAATTGTTGCGTAATTGCGATACAAAAGGAATTTTTTCGATAGAAGTGTAATCAGTTATTGTTTTTGTAAAGTAGAACTGTTGTTTTCAAAAACTTTAGCGACTGCTCTGTTTACAATCTCTACAAGAACATGTTCATAATAATTAGGATCTTGGGTATCGGTTTTTAGATTCTTCTTTTGCATTTTCGATACATTGTTTTGAGATATATTTCTGATTATTTTTTCCATTTTTATTGAAGTATCAGCAATTGTTTTTGAATGCATCATTTCAAAATTAGATGGAAGTTTATGTCCAAGGATTCTAACGGAAGTGCCATAATATTTCATTACTGCCCCACGAATCTCTTCCATTTTTACAATTTCGATTAATCCAGATTCTTTTAAAATGTCAAGATGATGCCTTATCGTGGTTGTAGCCTTTTTGTATCCTGCCTTGTGCATCTCCGCTACAATCTTCTCAGTTGTTAGTTGTTTGTGGTACAATATCTGTAGAATTTTAATTCTAGTGGGATCATCCAATGCTTTTGCCTGTTCTGCATTTGTGGTAAGAATTTTGTTAATTCTGATTTCTTTTTGTAACAATGTAGACATTTCTAATTTCAATCTTATTTTTGCCTAAAAGATCGTGAGATTATATTTTTTTGTCCTATACGTAACTTTTTTTGACGTTACTAAATACTTTGGATAGAGTCGAAATTGATGGATACGCTTTCATTGGCATAGTTTCAAACCTAACAAAATAATATCATTACAATACATTTACGACCGTTATCACAATTATAGTTGTATTACAAAAAATTAAAGAAAATACGAAATTAGGAAATTTCAGGCAACAAACGGATTTTTACCTGTTTGATGAGCGGTTTGGCATTAGGCCTTGAAATCAAAATTCAAGTCAGAGTTTAATTCCAGTGATCTTTTCGTATGCAGCAATGTATCTTGTAGACAATTCGTTCCGTAACATATCTGGCAATTGCGGGGCCGCTGGCTCTTTCTTTCTTTTTCTTTCTTCTTCAAACTTCTGTTGATAGCCATGTAAGGCAAGCCAATCACGCAATAGTTGCTTGTCGTAGCTTTCCTGAGTTTTCCCTATCTGATATGATTCTTTAGGCCACATCCTATATTCGTCGGGCCCTATAGAGTCACCTAAAATGATTTCATCGTCAATTTTACCATATTCTAGCTTCAAGTCTGCGAGAATAAATCCAGACTTGTCTGCAATCTTTGCCATTTTTTCATAAATTTGAATTGAGGTTTGTTCTAGCCAATTGTATTCCCCTGATCCAACAAGTTTCCTATCCAGCGCATCTTTTTTGGTTATGGGAATATCATGAGTTTTCGATTTTGTTGTGGGGTCAAAAAGTGGCGTTGCTAATTTTGCTGCGATTCTGGTGTCAGAACCAGTCTGGATTTTGATTTGACCCTCTTTCCATCTTTGAACCATACTGCCATAAAAATATCCTCGTACCACGCATTCTATTGGTATCATTTTCATTTTTTTGACAACCATTTTGTCTTTTGCATCTGTTCTAATGTAATGATTTTTTATAGGCAAATTGTTGAACCAAAATTCAGCAAATTTGCACAGGACTTCGCCTTTCCTTGGAATCGGGTCAGGGAATTTTACATCAAATGCAGACACTCTATCAGAGAAATGAAATAGCAAGTTACCATCAGGCAACTCGTATATGTCTTTGACCTTTCCTGAGCGCAGAAACTTCAATTAGGCGTTCATTGAACTGACTTGAATTTAAGTTGATGGACAGCTATGAGCCCATCATGCCAACCATTTTGGGAGCAGAACGATATGGCTTTGTAATGCTAATTCCTTCATCTGTTGTCACTGTAACCTGTTGGAGGTTGTTATTAGATGGCGGAGACAAGATTTCCTTTTCCCCAGGATTCAAGACTGGGATTATATCTGGTTTGCTACCGTCTCCATAATCAACTCTTACATTAGTGAGTGGCTCACTACCAGTATTCTGAACAGTTACATGTGTGTTTGTCACAAGTGTCTGCTGATCGATAAATGGGTCAAGAGAAATTGAATATTTTTCTGTAGGTCTGGCAAAAAAAACAATAATGACGACTGCCACTATTACACCGGCTGAGATTCCGGCAACAGCCATCTTATTCACATCATAAAATACTTGAAGATAACTATAAGGCTATTTATTGCCCTGCCCTGGGATTGCTGGCAAAGTAGTTGTTGAGATAACATTTTCTATAGCGCGTATTTTTTTTGTAATTATTCGTTCAATTTCAGGTCTAGTTGATACCTGAACTTTTACAAAAATATCATATTGACCATATGTTCCCATCACTTCCTTTACTCCATCAATTTTTAAGATTTCATTCATGACATCCATTTCATGGCCTATCTTACTTTTCACTAAGACAAATGCTAATTCCATTTCATTCACCTTTGATTTCTGCCCTGCTCTTAAACGCGGGTTTTATTCCTAGTGTAGAATAATCTCCAGAAGAACATGTAAAGCACATCGAGTTTACATCCATACCAACAGCTTGAGCAAGATTTTTCGCATCGTTATATCCTAGAAAATCAGCGCCAATAATTTGCCGTACTCTTTCTATTGATTCTTCACTGGTGTATTCTTTATCGTCACCCATGAATGTAACAAGTTCATCTTGCGATGGAAAATCTATTCCAGCGTAGCATGGAAATCTGATAGGTGGAAATGTAATTACCATGCTAATTTTTCTCGCGCCTGCCCTCCGAAGTGCCTTTATGATAGCTTTCGAGCTTGTTCCCCTAACCAAGCTATCATCTACCACTACTACATGTTTACCATCAATCACTTGTGTTATTGGAATAATCCATCGATTGATTTCTACGCGGTCAGCTTGATGAGGTTCAATGAAACTTCGCAGTGGACCTTTTCTGCTATATCTATCCTTAAGCAACCCTTCTTCGAAGGGAATTCCTAGTTCTTGTGCGTAACCAAGAGCTGCAGGTCTTGCAGAGTCAGGCACTGGAATTACAATATCTGCGTCTTTGATTGGAAATTTCTTTGCTAGAAATTGACCAATTTTTTTTCTTGCCATGTAAACGTTTGAACCTTCCATTACGCTTGAAGGATGAGCAAAGTAAGTAAATTCAAATGAGCAATGTGCAGGCATCTTTTCTTCTGAAAACATTTCAGATTCCAAACCGGCATCGCTAATTTTGACCAGCTCGCCGGGTTTAACATCTCGTACCAGCTGCGCACCAACTGCTGCAAGTGCAACAGATTCTGATGCAACTATGTAGGAATTGTTATCTTTCCTATGGCCAATCACCATGGGCCTAAAGCCTCTGGGATCACGCGCCGCATATACCGCGTTATCATCTGAGACAAAAGTAAAACAAAAAGAGCCTACCATCTCTGTCTTTAGGATGGATAAGGCATTTCCTAATTTTCCATTTTGAGACATCAAAGACACTAATCTTTTTGCTGCAACCAATGTGTCGCTCACGTTCTGCGGAGTAAAGGTACAGCCGCCTACCATGCCTGCCAATTCTTCAACATTAGATATTGTTCCATTATGAGCAATACAGAGGTCTTTTACTTTCAATGGTTGAGCATTTTCCAAGTTGCTCTTTCCAATAGTAGAGTATCTGACATGACCTATGCCTGCAGACGAGGCGTATTCTCTTGTAATTTTGTCAAATTCAGATACAGCGGAAGAGACCAATCCCATCTGTTTGTATGGGTTTTTCTTTGGAACTGCCACTCCCCATGCTTCTTGACCCCGATGTTGAAGTGCTCGTAGTGAATCAATTATCATTGGGATAACATTAGCGCCATCTAAACTAAAAATTCCAACTACACCGCAATTTTCCTTAACCATGGCTTACCAGCGATCCCAATGAGTTTAACCATCTTTCCTGAGCTTTATCAACCCTTACACGAATTTCGCTCTTGTTACCATATTTGAAAGCAATATTAGAACCTGAAAACTTGCCAATAATCCCATACTCTACACCATGCTTTTCAAGAACTGATTTTATTTTTTCAATATTTTTCGGTTCTACTGTTAACAAAAATCTTGAATGTGACTCAGAGAACAATAATTCATCTATCCTTAAATTCTGCGCTGGCATTTTATCAAGACAAATTGTACACCCTATCTCGTTTTTAATACATATCTCAGAGACAGCAATTCCTAGTCCTCCCTTTGAACAGTCATGTGCATTTTTGACCAGTTCTTGACTTATGAATTCCAAAACACATTCCTGATTGGCTTTGGAGAGACTCATGTTTACAATAGGACATTTTCCTCCGATTATATCATGAACGTATTCATAATATTCCGAACCTCCAAGTTCATCGCTAGTTTTGCCTATTAACACAAGTAAATCATTTTTTTCTGTTGTTTTTGGAATTAGTGGTTTTGTTTCAATTAGTCCCATAACACCTATGAGTGGGGTAGGTTTGATTGGTCCAATGACGGTCTGGTTATACAAGCTTACTTTGCCACCCACACAAGGAATATCAAAATATTTTGCATATCTTGTTATTCCTTCAAGAGACTGCTTGAATGTCCAAAATACCTCAGGATCTTCAGGATTTCCAAACTGTAAATGATCTACCATCCCAATTGGAACAGCGCCAGTGCATACCACATTTCTGCACGCTTCATCAAAGCAACCCATAGCCCCCTCAGTAGGATTTATGTAGCAATGCTTTGAATTCCCATCAATTTTAACGGAGAGAAATTTGCCATTATCAAGTCTCAGGACAGAGGCGTCGCTTCCAGGCTTTATGACGGTTCGTATTCCTACTTCGTGGTCATATTGTGTGTAAACCCACTGTTTACTTGATATATTTGGATTTGCCAACATTTTCAGTAATGTTTCTGATAGGTCTGTTGGGGTGTCGGGCTTTTTAGTTAATTCTATATTTTCGAGATATTTTGGAGCTATTGCAGCCCTATCAAGAAGAGGAGCATTTGCGACAACTTTACTTGGAAGTCTTGCAATCACATCCTTTTCCAATCTTACCTCCATGGTAGAGCCGCCAGTTACATTACCAATCACAGAATATGGCACATGAAATTTTTCACAAATGTTTTTCAGAGTAACTAGTTTTTCTTGAGATGTTATTACTAGCATTCTTTCCTGTGATTCAGAAATCATGAGTTCAGAAGGTGTCATGCTCTCTTCTCGTTTATGAATTTGCGACACATCAAGTTCAATTCCAACGGACAAGGCATCTGCAGTTTCGGAAATCGCACATGAAAGTCCTCCACCACCGAGGTCTTTCATCGCTTTTATGCAATCTTGATTTCTCGCTTCTAGTATCGCTTCAATTACAAGCTTTTCAATAAATGGATCGGGAATTTGTACTGCTGAACGATTTTCTGCTTCCAGCTTGTCTGATGCAAATTGTGAACCGCCAATTCCATCCCTGCCAGTAGAACCACCAATTAAAACAACACAGTCCCCTCGGTCAGCATGATTTCTTATGAGCTTATCTTTTTTTCCAAATCCTATTGCGGCCACGTCAACTAGCGCGTAATTTGTAAAACATTTATCAAATTCAATTTCACCGCCTATTGTGGGTATTCCAAGACAGTTTCCATAATCAGCAATTCCACGAACGGCATTTTTGAAAAGCCAACGTGCGTGCGTATCCTTTTCAATATCACCAAATCTCAATCCGTCCAAAATGGCAATTGGTCTAGTACCTGCCGAGAGAATATCTCTTATTACTCCACCTACACCAGTAGCGGCTCCACCGTATGGCTCTACTGCAGATGGATGGTTATGGCTATCAATGTGTACTTTAACTACATAGCCATCTCCCACGTAAAGGACTCCCGAAGAGTAAACTTGGCCCGAAAGCACTGTACTGTCTTCAGGTGGCAAAGATTGCCAGA
>JACXTT010013680.1_pt1 | contig 10668 bp, 8 predicted proteins | sample 9270951 | NCBI WGS metagenome assembly JACXTT01 (sample SAMN15532306, study PRJNA645909) | rock metagenome | isolation source: weathered quartz diorite | place: Puerto Rico | collected 2017-06-21
GCGGGGGCGGCAGGGCAGGGCTCGCCGGCCGGCGTTTCGGGCTTCGTTCCACGCCCCTCTGCGTCGCCGTCGCGCTCCTCGGCGTGAAGGTCCGCACGCTCCCCGCGGGCAAGGGGGGTTGGCTCACGAGCCTCCTCTCGCGGCTCGCGGTGTTCGGTGGATACGTGCTCGCGCCGCCGTACAAGTTCTACGCGTACGGCCCGTGGGCGATCGCGGCCGCGATCCTCGTCCCCATGCTCGTCGTCGCGATCGGCACCCGAGTCTTCGGCGGACAGAAGCCGCTTCGCTGAACTACTCTGCGCGCCGTGGCGCGCGCCAACGATCGAAGAAAGGCCCGCGCGTTCGCTGCGGGCCTTTTTCTTTCCATCGCGATCACGCTCGCCGTCCGCGACTCGCACGCGGGAGGTCCGCTCGGTCCGAACGGCACGCCGATCCAGACGAGTGACTACGGCATCGATCTCTTCCAAGGACCGGTGCTCGCGTCTTCGCGTGTCACGGCGCTCGGCGGCGCGTACAGCGCGCTCGCGGAGGGCGCCGAGGGCATCCCGTTCAACGCGGCGGCGGCGTCGCTCCGGTATCCGTATTCGACGACGCGCGTCGACTACGATCTCACCGCCGGCATCACGTTTCCCGGCTCGCTCAACGGAACGGACTTCGACAACAACGGGAAGATCGGGTTCGGCTACACCGGCTTTCTCTTCCTCACCGGCGGCGCGCTGATCCAATCGGGCCCGTTCGGGATCGGGGCGAACCTCTCGGTCCAGAACTACTCACTCGACACGCCTGCCGATCAGATCGTCCGTACCTCGGTGCCGGGCGCGACCATCCGGATCTTCAAGCTCGACATGGTGGCGTCGTACGGATTCGCCGACGAGCAGCTCCACGTCGGCGGCGGCGTACGGGGAGCGTTCCTCACCGCATCGACGGGCAAGATCCCGCTGTTCGGCGAGACGCTGCTCTTCGGGAGCTATGGCATCGGCGGACAGGGCGGGATCCTCTGGACGCCACGCACGCTCCCGCTTCGTCTCGGGATCACCGTGCGGTCGCCGATCATCGGCGCAGTCTCGCTCGCCCCGAACGCGACCACGAACCCGGCGGGCGATCAGATCATCGGCGGTATGTACCTGCCGACGGGCGCCGACCTTCCGTGGGAATTCGAATGGGGCTTCGCCACGCAGATCGGACCTCGGCCGCTCAACCTCCGTTGGCAGGACGAGGATCTCCTCCACGGGGAGGAGGTGGAAGAAGAGCGAAGGATCTACACGAACACCAACACGCTCGAGCCCCAATACAAGGCCGCGAGGCGGATCCTCCGCCGGCGCTACCGGGCCATCGAACGGCGCAAGCTCCTGCTCTCGATGTCGATGGTCGCGACGGGACCCACCGAGAACGCGGTCGGGATCGAATCGATGCTCACGCAGACCGTCGACCGCTCCGGGCAGCACTTCAGCTTCACCGTGCGCGGCGGCGCAGAGGCCGAGGTGATCTCGAATCGCATCCAGCTCCGCGCGGGCGGCTACATGGAGCCGACGCGCTTCGCGAGTGGTCAGTCGCGCATGCACGTCACGACCGGCGTGGAGTGGCACGTCTTCGACTGGGACGTGCTCGGAATCTTCCCCGAAGACTCGCAATGGCGAGTCACGGGCATGCTCGACATCTCACGCCAGTACTTCGGCTGGGGCCTGGGCCTCGGCCTGTGGCGGTGACCCCCTGCTCGTCGCCAAGCTCGCCACGCGAGAGCGTTGGTCGCCAAGGCGCCAAGGCGCCAAGCTCGCGTTGCGCGCGCAGACGCGCGCAACCGAGTTGTGATGGCCGCCCCTAAAAAAATGGTCGCGCGCGCTGCGCGCGCGACGCGCTTGGCCTCTTGGCGCCTTGGCGACCAACCTCTCCGTGGCGGCCGTGGCGGCCGTGCAGCCAGCGTCAGTCGAGCGACACATCGAGCGGCAGCGAGCTGCGGTCGCTGGCGCGCGCTGCGTCTTGGAGGACGCTCCGCGAGTCGAGCACGCTGAGCGTTTGCATCTCGAGCGCGCCGATGCGGTCCTCCGGAGTGAAGAGCGAGTCGCTCTTCTCCATCGAGAGCTTCTCGGGGGCGTACGTCGCGCCCGGCGCGTCGGTCGAGAGGATCGAGTAGTCGTCGCCGCGACGGAGCTCGAGCTCCACGGTGCCCGTGACGTGCGCGCCGATCCCGGTCGCGAGCGCATGCTTGAGGAGCCGTGCCTCGGGGTCGTACCAGCGGCCTTCGTAGAGGAGCCGACCGAGGCGGCGGCCCAACGTTGCGTACTGGTCGAGCGTGTTCTCGTTGTGGATCGCGCTGAGGAGGCGCTCGTAGGCGATGTGGAGGAGCGCCATGCCGGGCGCCTCGTAGATTCCGCGGCTCTTCGCCTCGATGACGCGGTTCTCGATCTGGTCGCTCACGCCGAGGCCGTGCCGTCCGCCGATCGCGTTCGCTTCGAGCACGACGTCCGCGAGCGAGCCGAGCTTCTTCCCGCCGAGGGTCGTGGGTACGCCGCGCTCGAACGCGATCGACACGCGCTCCGGCTCGATGCGCACGTCGCTCTTCCACGACGCGACGCCCATGATCGGCTCGACGATCGTGATGCCTCGATCGAGGCGCTCGAGGTCCTTCGCTTCGTGGGTGGCGCCGAGCATGTTGCTGTCGGTGCTGTAGGCCTTCTCCGCCTTCATGGAGTAGGGAAGCCCCACCGTCTCGAGGTACGCGCACATCTCCGCGCGCCCGCCGAGCTCGCCGACGAAGGCGGCATCGAGCCACGGCTTGTACACGCGCATCTCCGGCTGCACGAGCAGGCCGTAGCGATAGAAGCGTTGGATGTCGTTGCCCTTGTGCGTGGAGCCGTCGCCGAAGATGCCCACGCCGTCTTCGCGCATCGCCCGCGCGATCGCCGTGCCCGTGACAGCGCGACCGAGCGGCGTGGTGTTGAAGTACTTCTTGCCCGCGGTCGACAAGTGGAAGGCGCCGCACATGAGCGCGATGATGCCCTCGCGCGCGATGGCCTCGCGGCAGTCGAGCAGGCGCGCCGAGACCGCGCCGTGACGAAGCGCCTCCTTGGGGACGTCGCGCACGTCCTTCTCGTCGGGCTGCGCGAGGTCCGCCGTGTACGCGTGGACCCGGAGGCCGCGACGGCCGAGCCAGGCGACGGCGGTGCGCGTGTCGAGGCCACCGGAGAAGGCGATCGCGACGGACTGCCCCTTCTCGGGGAGGGTGCGGAAGATTCGGGCCATGTCGCCCTCGCTATAACGGCTATCCTTCGCGGCCGCCACAGCGCGAGCAGTGCGCAGCGCGTTTGGCCGTGGTACGTCACCACGGCCATGCTGGATCTCTCTTTGCCGATGCCGCTCCCCGCGAACGAGCCCGTTCTCTCCTATGCGCCCGACTCGAAGGAGCGCGCGACGCTGAAGACCGCGCTCGCGGCGATGGTGAAGGAGCAGCCGGACATTCCGCACGTGATCGGCGGCGAAGAGCTTCGGGATGGCGCGACGTACGACGTCCGCGCGCCGCACGACCATGGGCTCCTGCTCGCGAAGGCCCACGACGGCGGCTCGGCGATCGCGGCGCGCGCGATCGAGGCGTCGCTGCGTGCGGCGCCCGCATGGGCCGCCACGCCGTTCGAGGAGCGCGCGCGCGTGTTCCTTCGCGCCGCCGATCTGCTCGCAGGGCCGTGGCGCCAGACGCTCAACGCCGCGACGATGCTCGGGCAGAGCAAGACGGCGTTCCAAGCGGAGATCGACGCAGCGTGCGAGCTCATCGACTTCCTGCGCTTCAACGTCGCGTACGCGTCGCGCCTCGCCGAGCAGCCGATCTCTCCGCCGGGTTTCTCGAACATGCTCGAGCTACGCCCGCTCGAGGGCTTCGTGCTCGCGGTGACGCCGTTCAATTTCAGCGCGATCGCGGGGAACCTTCCGTCGTCGTGCGCGCTCATGGGCAACGTGGTCGTGTGGAAGCCGTCGGAGAGCCAGAGCCTCGCGGCGTTCCACACGATGCGCCTGTTCGAGGCCGCAGGCCTTCCGCCCGGCGTCATCAACGTCGTGTACGGAGATGGGAAGAAGATCGCCGACACGTGCCTCGGTCATCGCGGCCTCGCCGGGATCCACTTCACCGGGTCCACCCAGGTGTTCCAGTCGCTCTGGCGCACCGTCGGCGAGAACATCGCGAGCTACAAGAGCTACCCGCGCATCGTCGGCGAGACCGGCGGCAAGGACTTCGTCTTCGCCCACCCGAGCGCCGAGGTCGACGAGCTCGCCGTGGCGCTCGTGCGCGGCGCCTACGAGTTCCAGGGACAGAAGTGCTCCGCCGCGTCGCGCGCCTACGTGCCCAAGTCGCTCTGGCCGAAGCTTCGCGATCGTACGGTCGATCACATCAAGGCCATCACGATGGGCGACGTGACCGACTTCCGGAACTTCATGGGCGCCGTGATCAACGAGCGTGCGTGGACGCGGCTCTCGGGGTGGCACGAGCGCCTGAAGAGCGACGCGCACGTGAAGCTCCTCGCGAACGAAGGCTGGTCCCGCGAGCGCGGCTGGTTCTGCGGGCCGACGCTCGCGGAGATCTCGGATCCCGCGCATCCCGTGCTCGCCGAAGAGCTCTTCGGGCCCGTGCTCTCCGTGTACGTGTACGACGACTCGAAGCCGAACGCCGTCGACGATGCGCTCGCGCTGATCGATCGAACGAGCCCCTACGCGCTCACCGGAGCGGTCTTCGCGCGCGATCGCGCGGCCGTGGCGAAGGCCGTGACCCGGCTTCGCCAGGCGGCCGGCAACATGTACGTGAACGACAAGCCCACCGGCGCCGTCGTCGGACAGCAGCCCTTCGGCGGGAGCCGCGCGTCGGGGACGAACGACAAGGCGGGCAGCGCGTACAACCTCCTCCGGTGGGCATCGCCGCGCGTCGTGAAGGAGACGTTCGTGCCGCCGACCGCGGTCGGGTATCCGTTCATGGGGGCGCAATGAAACGCACGGCGAGCATGCTTCGTTCGGCCGGCGCGATCGCGGGTCTCGTCGGAGGCGTCATCGCGGTCGCGGTCGTGCCCGCCGCGTGCTCTTCGAAGGACACCACCACGCCCGAGCCCGCGGTCGACTCCGGGGCCACGCCGTTCGTGTATCGGGGGACCGCGTGTCTGTACGACGTCGCGCCGCCCGAGCGACACGCGTTCAAGGATCTCGCGCTCGACGACAAGGCCGCGGCGGGCGCGGCGGCCGTGCGCGTGCGCGTGGGTCTCGGTGGAACCAGCGAGGCGGGAAGCGCGGGATACGCCGATCCGTCGCGCAGCGCGGTCATCACGTGGGAGACGAAGACGCCGACGAAGGCCGCGCGCGTCCGCTTCGGACAGAGTCCGACCGACCTCGGCGAGGTTCGGCCCGGCTACTCGTGGGTCACGCCGGCGCCCGAGGTGGGCTTCGGACAAGACGAGCCCGAGACGAACATGCACGAGGTGCATCTCTGCGGGCTCGAGCCCGGACGCACGTACCACTATCAAGTCGGCGGAGGCGCGCCGGAGACGTGGAGCGCCACGCAATCGTTCACCACCGTGCCGGCGAGCGGCGCGGTGACGGTGGGCGTGCTCGGCGACTCGCGCGACGACGTCACGGTCTGGCAGATCGCGCAGCGGCGCATGCGCGACCTTGCGCCGAACCTGCAGATCAACACGGGCGACATGATCGCCATCGGTACGAAGCAATCGCTCTACGATCAGTGGCTCGACGCGATCTGGAAGGACCCTGGCGGCGGGGGAGGGTTCGTCACGCTCGGCCAGCAGATGATGGTCATGGTCGCGGGCAACCACGAGAACGATGCCGCGCGCTTCTACGGCGCGTTCGCGATCCCGGGCACCGGCGCGTGGGCCGAGTCGTTCGCGTCGTTCGACGTCGGCGGCCTCCACATCGCGATGTTCGACGATCAAGGGCCGGCGCTGATCCCGACCGGCGAACAGGCGAAGGCCACGTTCGCTTGGCTCGACCAGGACCTGGCGAAGGCGAACGCGAACCGCGCCAAGGTCCCCTTCGTGCTCGTGGTGCATCATCGCGGGCTCTTCACGACCTCGAACCACGCGAACGATGCCGACGTCCTCGATCTCCGGAAGATCCTCGCGCCGCTGTACGACAAGCATCAGGTCGACGTGGTCCTCAACGGGCACGACCACGCCTACGAGCGGTCGAAGCCGCTCCGCGCGGGCGCCGACCCGCGTGGTGCGCCGGAGGTCGTCGCGAATGCCGCCGCGGGCGCCGCGCGCGTCTACGTCGTGAACGCAGGCGCGGGCGCGCCGGCGTACGGCGTGGCCGATGCGCCGTTCATCGAGAAGTCGACCGCGTATGGCAAGGGCACGGCGTACTCCGGCTGCTACGGCCTCATCAAGGTCGACGGGAAGAAGCTCGTGTTCGAGTCGTTCGCGCTCTCGTCGTCGGGCGCCGACCCGAAGATCGATTCGTTCGAGATCAACCGCTGACGCGCAGGAGCACGAGCGCGCGCTTTGGACGGTCGGACTTCGTCGCGAGCTCGCCGAGGCATGCGGGGCCGCCCTGCGCGAGCTCGCGGCACACGCTCGGCCGACGCTCGTAGATCGCGCAGGTGAACGCGCCGTTCGCGCCGTCGACGACGAGCGCCGCGCAGCGAAGGAGGTCGTCGTGTCCGACGACGGGCTCGAGGCGCATGAAGGCGCGATGGCCGTCCCATACGACCCAGCGCTCCGCGTCTTCGCCGAGCCGCGCGTGATCGTCGCCGGTCACGCGAGCGTGGTGGAGAGACTGCGAGAAGCAGCAGGCGCCGCAGCGGATGCACTCGCGGGGTACGGTGCCGTCGTGGTCCACGTACGTCCCATCGTACCGCGCGCGAGCGCGATCACGACCGGCACGACTGCGAGGAAGATCGTGCCGACGACCTGACCGCCCAGGACGAGCGACGAGCCGTGCGCGAGGAGCGCATAGACGGTGAGGAGGCAGAGCGGCGCGAGCGCACGCGCGCGAACGCCGAGGGCGAACGCGCTCGCGACGAAGAGCGCGACGAGCGCGCCCGAGAGCACCTCGCTCACCTCCGATGTCCCGCTCGGGGCACGCGTGCCGTCGACCCATGCGCGCGCGATCTCGATCGCGGCGATGCTGACGAGGACGGTGGCGCCGACCAGGCCCGCGGCGCGAGGGCGGCTGGTCGTGCGATGAAGGAGCGAGCTTTCAGGCATGATGAACGTGACGGTTCGCAACGCGTGTGCCGACGATCTTTCGTGGCAAGGAAGCTGCTCTCGTCACCCGATGGGATGACGATGTGGAGGGATGTGGCGCACGCAGCGCCATCGCGAAAGACATCGCGGATCTTCGTGCGCCACGCGCTTGCGCCAAGTTGGCGCAACATCGCCAGCCCTCGTGGTAGATCTCGATAGAGGAATGGCCGAGGACCGAACCCGATCCGTCGTACCGCGCGAGGCCGATGCGTCCGCGGGCCTGCGTCTGATCGTGTTCTGCGGAGGCACGGTCACCTCGCACGTGCTTCCGCGGGCCGGCGAGGTCGTCATCGGCCGCGGAGACGACGCGCTCGTGCGGATCGATCACGCGACGGTCTCGCGCAAGCACGCGACGCTCCTTCTGGGGCCGCCGCTCCAGATCGTCGACCACGGGAGCTTCAACGGCACGTCGATCGGCGGGAAGAAGCTCACGCCGAACGCGCCCACGCCGATCGGCCTCTCCACGATCGTCGAGCTCGGCGAGACGATGGTCGTCGTACAGGTCGAGGGCGCCGTGCCGGTGCAGACCTCGCGCAGCCTCTCCGGCGCACCGAAGCGCGACGACCTCTCGTCCGGGATGCAGCACCTCTACCGGCTCATCGAGAACGTCGCGCAGAGCAACATCACCGTGATCGTGCGCGGCGAGACGGGGGCGGGCAAAGAGGTCGTCTCGGAGGAGATCCACAAGCGCTCCGCGCGCGCGAATGGTCCGCTCGTGAAGCTCAACTGCGCGGCGCTCCCCGAGCAGCTGCTCGAGGGCGAGCTCTTCGGCTACGAGCGCGGCGCTTTCACCGGCGCTACGCAGGCGAAGGCCGGCCTCATCGAAGCGGCCGACGGCGGCACGCTCTTCCTCGACGAGGTCGGCGAGATGCCGCTTGCCACGCAGGCGAAGCTGCTCCGCGTCGTCGAGAGCCGCGAGGTGATGCGCCTCGGCAGCCTGCGCCCGAAGAAGGTCGACGTGCGCTTCGTCGCAGCGACCCATCGCGATCTCGAGGAGATGGTCGCGAAGGGGCAGCTCCGACAGGATCTCTACTACCGCCTCGCGGGCGTCACGCTCGTGGTGCCGGCGCTCCGTGAGCGCGTCGAAGAGATCCCGAGGCTCACGCACGAGTTCGTCGCGCGGTTCTGCGCCGACGCGCGGAGGCCCGCGGTGCCGGTCAGCGACGCTGCGATGGCGGTGCTCAAGAGCTATCCGTGGCCTGGCAACGTGCGCGAGCTCCGCAACGTGATCGAGCGAGCCGTCGTGTTCTCGCGCGGCGTCGCGATCGCGCCGGATCATCTCGGTCTCCCGCTCGATCGCCACTCGCGGCCGCCGGGGCGCATCAGCGCGCCGGGCTTCCCGCAGGCGCACGTTCCGCAGGCGCCGTCCCCGCCGTCCTTCTATGGGGGGCCTCAGGTGCCGGCGCCGTGGAACCCGCCGCCGCCCGGCCCGCCCCCCCCCGCTGCGCCCGACCCGGCCTTCGCCGCGACGATGATGCAGCCGCCGGGCGCGCCGATCCCGACCTCGCCCATGGCGGCCGTTCGTCCGAGCGATCCGGGGTCGCCGCACGCTGGCGGAACGGTGGTGATGGGCTCGTCGCTCCCGCACGAGATGGAAGCGCTCGAGCGGCAGCGCATCCTCGATGCGCTCGCGCGCTGCGGCGGCAATCAGACTCAGGCGGCCGAGATGCTCGGCATCTCGCGACGCACGCTGCTCCGCCGTCTCGACGAGTACGCGGTCCCGCGTCCGCGCAAGTAGCTTCACGCCACGGCGCCGGAGAATTAATGTCCGCGGCATGTGGAAGAATGCTCTCCGCCTCCTCACGAGCCGCGGGCTCGCGTGGTCCGTGCTCCTCGTCGTGCTCTTCACCACGTGCCGCCCGAAGGCGCAGCCAGCGCCGGCCGTCTCCGCGAGCACGTCCGCGAACGCGATCGCGAGCGCGCCGCCCGTTCCGCCTCCGTCTCCCGCTGCGCGCACCGAAGACGAGAAGAACACGATCGGGGTCTTTCGCAGCGCCGCGGCCTCCACGGTGTTCGTCACGCAGACGCGCATCGTCGAGGACTACTTCGCAGGCACGCTGCAAGAGGTGCCCACGGGCTCCGGCTCCGGCTTCGTCTGGGACGATCAAGGCCACGTCGTCACGAATTTCCACGTCGTCGAGGGCGCGCGATCCGTCACGGTCACCTTCCACGATCAACAGACGTTCGAGGCGAAGGTGATCGGGCTCGAGCCGCGCAAGGACATCGCGGTGCTCAAGGTCGAAGCCCCTGCGAAGCTCCTCGTGCCTGTCGTGACGACGAAGGGCGGGCAGCTCGAGGTGGGTCAGAAGACGATCGCGATCGGCAATCCCTTCGGCCTCGATCACACGCTCACCACGGGCGTGATCAGCGCGCTCGGACGTCAGGTCGCCGGTGCGGGGGGCGTCACGATCCGCGACATGATCCAGACCGACGCGGCGATCAACCCCGGCAACTCCGGCGGGCCGCTGCTCGACTCGTCGGGGCATCTCATCGGCATGAACACGATGATCTACAGCAAGAGCGGCTCGTCGGCCGGCATCGGCTTCGCCGTCCCCGTGACGACGATCGCCCGCATCGTGCCGCAGATCGTGAAGACCGGTCGCGCGGAGCAGGTCGGCATCGGCCTCGCCGTCGATCCCCAGGCGCAGCTCGAGCGTCGCCTCGGGGTCGATGGCGTCATCATCCTCCAGGTCCCGGAGAACGGTCCGGCCGCCGCGTACGGCCTCAAAGGCCTCACGCGCACGCGGCGCGGCCTCGCGATCGGCGACATCGTGATCGGCGTCGACGCGAAGCGCATCGCGCACTTCGACGATCTCTACGGCGCGCTGGACGAGCACAAGCCCGGCGACACCGTGAAGCTCGTCGTCCAGCGCGGGGACAACGCCGTCACCAGTCCCGTGAAGCTCGTCGCGCTGACCCAGGCCGGTCTCATCTGATCGAGGCAGGGAAATGTGAGACGACCGCCGCGGCGGGCTCTCAAAGGGCATGCGAAGCGCTTGCACGTCCCTCGTCTTCCTCCTCCTTGCGATCGTTCCCATCGGATGCAGCCAACCCGTCGAGCACGAAGAAGACGACGGTGACGTGACCCTGGACGGGCTCACCGGGGAGGACGTCGAGAGGGCCGCGTCGCGCGCGCTCGCTCGAGCGAACGCCGCTGGGACGGACTTCGAGTCGGCCGAGAGCGGACCGGCGACCGCAGCGCCGAGCGATGCAGAGATCCATCCAGCCAGCACGTTGTCCGGCCTCGATCGCGCGCTCGGCGCAGGGACGTGGGCCTACGCATTCCGGATCACGAAGGACGGCCGGACGTCGACGGAGCTCGCGTCGGCCAACGCGTCGCGATCGATGTGGGCCGCCTCTGTGTTCAAGGTCGTCCCCGGTTCCACCGCGTTCGCGAATCCAACGGTCGCGCCCGAACCCGCTACGTTCACGCTGCGAACGA
>JACXTT010013681.1_pt1 | contig 10668 bp, 7 predicted proteins | sample 9270951 | NCBI WGS metagenome assembly JACXTT01 (sample SAMN15532306, study PRJNA645909) | rock metagenome | isolation source: weathered quartz diorite | place: Puerto Rico | collected 2017-06-21
GCTAATCCGATTCCCGTATCTGCGAAACGGATCTGTGCATTTCCGTTGCGGGGCTCCAAAGAGACTGTCAGAGTCCCGCCATCCGGCATCGCCTTGAATGCCTTCGACGCCAGATTATAAAAAACCTGGCGCATCAAGCTTTCGTCGACGTTGGCCTCAACAGGTTTCAACGATGTGTCGATTTTGTGCGCCGGCTTCAGTTCCGGGCTGTTTCGCATCAGTTTCATAGTTTCGGAAATCAACTCTCCCAGATCGGCCTTCGTCCGGTTTGGCGTTCGCGGCCGCGCGTAAGAAAGGAACTCCGTGATGGTGCGGTTGAGCCGCTCGGTCTCGCGATGGATAATTTCCGCGAGTTGGTCTTGATCCGAAGTGAGCTTCAAATCCGACCGCAACAGGTTGAACGATCCGGCAATCGAGGCCAGCGGATTCCGAATTTCATGTGCGATGCCCGCAGACATGGCTCCAACAGCAGCCATCTGTTCCTTTTGGCGCATCTGCCGCTCCAACACACGAAGCTCCGTCACATCATCGAAGCACCAGACGTAACCTGCCGTATTCTTTTCATCGATCATGACGGGGGAAACCGAAAAGCGAAGGTTAATCGGAACCTGCCGGCGGTGCCACGTGGAAATCTCGAAACGCCCGAAACTGATTTCGGGTAGCATTCCCGGGAAGACCTGCCAGACTGTCATTCTCAATGCTTCGCCCGAACGGTATCCCGTGATTTCCTCCGCGGCCCGATTGAAGAGGTAAATCTGTCCACGGAAATCAGTGGTCATCAGGCCGGACCCCAAGCTATGGACCATACGATCACTGAACGCCTGCAGGAATGCAATCTGGCCAGTCGATTTTTCCAGTTCGGCGCCTGCTCTTCGCCAACTCTCCGCCAGGAAATTCGAGAGAAACCCGACGGAGCAGAAGCCAAAAATACTCAAGCTGATGATGTATTGCAGTGAGGAAAGATCGGGCCAAACATTTGTCGTGGTAGGAACATAGCCAAAATAACCGAGATCCATGTGAGCGAAATGGATCATCGAGCTGGCGGTTCCAGCCACGAACGCTCCGCGCCGCTCCAGCAGGATGCTCGATATCACGATCTCCAGAAAGTACAGCGACACGAAATAACTGTCGATGCCGCCTGTCCGGTTCACCGTCCACGTAATGAGCATCAGGTCTACAGCAATTTGGACGTAGGATTGTGCAACGTAGGATTTGTTGAGTCTGAGAAGTGCGAACCAGCAACCGGACAGCGCGTAGACGGCGTTCAGCAGAAGGAACAGGTCTGCTGAAGGCTTACGTATGCCTTCAGCCGCGACGAAAAGCGTGAAGACCGCCAGCCGGACATAGATCAGGCGCAGTAGCCATTTGCGCCGGTCTTTCAGGATGGGGATGGCGGTGTCGGCCATTCTATTACTTGCTCAATTGTCCAACCAACGTGAATATCGGCATGTACATGGAAATGACGATTCCCCCGACAGTCGTACCGAGCACGACAATAATCATCGGTTCCAAAGCCGTCATGAGGTCGCCCACTGCGGCGTCGACTTCTTCTTCGTAGAAGGCCGCGATCTTGGTCAGCATGGTTTCCAAAGCGCCCGCCTGCTCACCGACTCCGATCATCGAAACCACCATGGTGGGAAACACACCCGATTCTTTCAACGGATCGACGATCGTGCGGCCTTCGGAAATGGCCTTCTTTACGTTGAGAATGGCCTCTTCGATAATCGCGTTGCCCGAGGTATGCGCCGTGATGTCCAGACAATCCAAAATCGGAACACCGCTGGCGATGAGTGTCGCCATGGTTTGGGTGAAACGCGCGACGGCGATTTTTCGCAGCAATGGTCCGAAGACGGGTGCTTTCAAGATCAAACGATCCACTGTGTACCGCCCTTTTGGCGTTCGGTAATAAGACCTCAATAGAAAGATCAGAATAACGATACCGATCGCAATGAATATGCCGTAGCTGCCGACGAATCTACTGGCGCCGATTACAATTCGGGTCGGCAGCGGCAGATCCACACCCATGCTCGCAAAAAGCTCGGTGAACATGGGAACCACTTTCCACAGAATGAGGGTGATGACGCCGCTGGCGATCACCACCACGGCTACCGGATACACCATTGCCGATTGTACGGCACGCTTCAACTTGACGTTCTTTTCGATGTAAACGGAAAGACGCTGAAAGATGGTGTCAAGGATACCGCCGGCCTCTCCTGCTGCCACCATGTTGGTATACAAATCATCGAATATTCTCGGATGACTCTTCATCGACGCCGCAAGGCTGTTGCCCGATTCGACCTCGGTTTGTACTGCCTTCAACGCCGTCGCGAATTTCTTGTTATCCTGCGTGGCCGCCAGAAGTTCAATGCATTGGACAAGAGGCACGCCGGCGTCGATCATGACGGAAAATTGCCGCGTAAAGACGGCCACGTCTTTCTGCGTCGGATTTCCACCGAACTCCAACGATTTCTTGGCGGCTTTCTTTTCCTGCGCATCGACCAAAAAGATCTGTTCGCGACGAAGCGCCAGTGCGAGAGACTGTCTGCTATCAGCGACTCGTTCGCCCGAGACCGTTTCTCCCTGCCGATTTCTTGCTTTAAATGAGAAATTTGGCATACACCCTCTCCTTCATCATCGGGCATTGTACTTAAATGGCACACTTTCGCTATACATTCCTTGAATGAAAGCGCAATTACTGTAGCGGCGCTCTATCGGGCTGGGAAAAAAATGAGGAAGCCTATCGGTTATGCGGAAGGAAGCCCATCCCGTCTGCGCCCGTTAAGGAGGCTTCGCGCCATTTTCTCACCGGGCGCAGCCCCCCTTCTTTTTTGAGGCTGCGCGCTGCCGCGCTTGCGCTTCGCGCAGGCATTTTTTTCACAGCGCCTATGACCCCCGCTACAGTTCCTTGCGGTCTACCCGCGACCGGCTTCAAAATAGGTGATACATGAAAGTACAGCCTGGAACGACAAAGCTCTATTTGGCTGGATTCTTCCTGCTGATGCTGGCGCTGCTGGTATTTGTTCAGGCGGCCTTTAATCTCGATCCGTTTTTCAGTCCATCGGAGCCGACGCAAATTGTTCTGCTGTACACACTATCGACTTTTATCTTTCTTGTCCTTCTGATCTTTGGTTTCGTGCTACTTCGCACGCTGGTCAAGGTGTGGATCGAGCGGAAACAACAAAAGCCCGGATCCAAATTCAAGACCAGTATTTTGGTGTCGCTTATCTCGCTGACCCTGATTCCGGCGACCTTGCTCTTCCTTTTCGCGTTCGGTTTGGTGAATCGAAGCATCGTGAAGTGGTTCAGCGTACCGGTGGATCAGATTTTCACCGCCTCGGCCGACATGAACGCTGAATGGCAGAAGGAGCACGAGGCCATTGCTCGATCAATACTCGTACATCTCGATCGCGCTCCCGAAACCAACCTGGATGAACTCCGGCAGACATTCCATTTGAAGGGGCTCCTGGTGATCGACGATCGGGGTACGATCCTGCGATCCTCGGCCGAGCCGAACGTCGCCACGATGGCCCTCAGTAACCAAGTACGGTCCAGCCTCGGCGGGGATCTCGAAACGTTCCTCGATATCGATTCCTATTGGGTCGTCGCCCGGCGCACCCGTGCCGATGCCGACATTATGGCTGCGGTTTTTCCACGACCCGAACGCATTGTTCAATTAGCCGCAAAGATTCGTCAAGAGCGGGAGCACTACAATGCGCTTGTCCAAAATCAAAAGTTATATCGGGACACTTACGTCTATATCCTCATTCTGATCACCGTCCTGATTCTCTTTGCCGCGGTGTGGATCGCTTTGTTTCTCTCGAAACGCATCACCGTCCCCATCGAAGCTCTTTCGGAAGCAACTCGCGAAATCTCCGCAGGTAACCTTGATTATCGAGTCCACGTCCAGGCACAAGATGAACTCGGTTTGTTGGTCCGGTTATTCAATGACATGGCCGGACAGCTGCAAGCCACCACACGCGAGCTTGAAGCGCGCCGGCGTTATATGGAGATCATTCTCGAAAGCATTCCTACCGGCGTAATCTCCGTCGATCCCGATCTTCGAGTGAACAAAATCAACCGCGCAGCGCGCGCGATGTTCTCGAGCGAGGACGCAAATACGCTGGACGAAATTTTCGGCCAGGACTTTCTTGCCGTTCGCGAGCTGTTGTCTGCCTCGGATGGAAATTCGATCACCCGCGAAATTGAATTCAACGTACATGGGCGGCCGGCCCACGTGGCCGTAACGGTTACACGCTTGATGACCGGCGGCTTCGTCCTCGTGATCGAGGACCTGACTGAAGTCGCGCGCGCGCAAAAGGCGAGCGCGTGGCGCGAAGTAGCGCGGCGGCTGGCGCACGAAATCAAGAACCCGCTGACGCCTATTCAACTCTCGGCCGAGCGCATCGCGCGAAATATCAGCCGCCTGCCGGCCGCTTCGCCTCGAGTCGCCACGGTCATTGAGGAGTGCGTTGCGGCGATCGTGGAAGAGGTCTCCAGCTTGAAGCATCTGGTCGACGAATTCGTCCGGTTCGCAAGGCTGCCTGCCGTATCGCGCGTTCCGAACAGCATGAAAGAGCTGGTCGATCGAACGATGGCGCTGTATGAAGACCGGCTGGATAAAGTAAACGTCGTGATAGAGGTTTCAGAGGACCTTCCGCCCATTCTGATGGACTCGCTCCAAATGAAGCGCGTTCTCGTCAATCTCCTCGATAATGCGCTCGATGCGCTTGCCGGTGAGCCCCTGCAGGAATTGACAATTCGGTGCGAGCTCGCGCGCGACGAGACCATGGCGCGGCTGACCATCGCCGATACCGGCAGAGGAATCGCTTCCGAAGATCGTGAGCGGTTGTTCACACCATATTTTTCGACCCGCAAGCAGGGCACCGGCCTCGGACTTGCCATCTCGAGCCGCATTGTTGCGGATCACGGCGGTTATATCGGTGTCGAACCGAACTCGCCCAAGGGCACTCGATTTATTCTTGAATTACCTGTATGCCAAGAATCCTCATTGTCGATGACGAGCCCGGCATCCGGCAGTCGCTGAAAGGGGTTTTCGAAGACGAAGGTTTTCTAACAGAAGCGGTGTCCTCGGGCGAAGAGTGCCTGAAGAAGTTTGAGCAAGACGCTTATGATCTTGTGCTTCTAGACATTTGGCTGCCCGGCATTGACGGCATCGAGACGCTGCGCAGACTGCGCGAAACGTCCTCTCAAACACACGTCATCATGATTTCGGGTCACGCCACAATCGCCACAGCCGTCGCCGCGACGAAGCTCGGCGCCTACGACTTCATCGAAAAGCCTTTGTCACTCGAGCACACGCTGCTCATCGCCAGAAATGCCCTTTCCCATCGCCGGCTCGAACAAGCCAACGACCTGCTGCGCCACCAACTCGAAGAACGATTCAATATTGTTGGGGAGAGCGTACCGACCAAGGCATTGCGGAAGCAGATCGCCATTGTTGCTCCCACCAACAGCCGCATCCTTATTTATGGGGAAAGCGGGACTGGAAAAGAACTGGTCAGCCGCAACATTCACTTCATGAGCAATCGAGCCAACGCGCCGTTTGTGGAAGTGAATTGCGCTGCTATCCCTGAAGAGCTGATTGAAAGCGAACTATTCGGCCATACGAAAGGATCGTTCACCGGAGCGAGCGATCTCAAGAAGGGTAAATTCGAACTCGCCGACGGCGGCACATTGTTCCTCGACGAGATCGGCGACATGTCTCTCAAGACCCAAGCCAAAGTTCTGCGCGTTCTTGAAGAACAAAGCTTTCAGCCGATCGGCGCCGCAACAGGCGTTCGCGTCGATGTACGTGTCATTACCGCAACCAACAAAAATCTGCAAAACGAAATTGCGGCTGGCCGTTTTCGTGAAGATCTATTCTATCGATTGAACGTCATTCCTTTCTTCGTACCCCCACTGCGCGAACGCCGCGAAGATATACCGATACTCGCCCGATATTTCTTGCGCGTGTTTTCAGCCGAACACGGCCGGGGGCCAAAGGAGTTCACTTCGGAGGGGCTGGACATGTTGGTCGACTATTCCTGGCCCGGAAACGTCAGAGAACTCCGAAACGAAATCGAGCGTCTGGTTATCATGATTCCGGATGAGGTCATCCGGCCGGGCGACCTCTCACTGCCAAATGGCAACACGTCGCGCGCCTCGACTCTTCACGAGGCGAGAGCCCAATACGAACGCGAATTCATTGTTACGAAGTTGAGGGAAAACAACTGGAATATTTCACAGACCGCGCGCACCTTGGGATTGGAACGTAGTTATCTGTACCGGAAAATGAAGGTGTATGGCATCGAGAAGTAGGGGAATGGGAATTAGCCACAAAAAGGCACAAAAAACACAAAAAATCCTTTTGTGTCTTTTGTGCCTTTTTGTGGCTAATTCCTCTCCTTCTCAAGCCCCCGGTCCGCAATCCTACGTGCTCCGGCCGGCGCGTGTCTTTGACGGCGAATCCGCTCAACTTCACGACGGCTGGGTGGTAGTCGTGCGTGGTGAAAAAATCGATGCTGCCGGTCCGGCCACCTCTGTGCGGATCCCCGCCGGCGCCGAATCCATCGATCTGCCGGGATTGACGTTGATGCCGGGACTCATCGATGCCCACTCGCACGTCCTCTTGCATCCGTACAGCGAAACGCCCTGGAACGACCAGGTGGCTCACCAAGCTCCCGCCCTGCGGATCGCGCGCGCGACGAATCACCTTCGCAATACGCTGGCAGCGGGATTTACGACAATTCGCGATTTGGGAACCGAAGGCGCGGGTTATGCCGACGTTGGCTTGAGAGACGCAGTGGCGCAAGGCATCATTCCGGGACCGCGCATGCTCGTCGTCACACGGGCAATTGTAGCAACCGGTAGTTATGCTCCAAAAGGTTACCCGCCGGAGTGGCGTGTCCCCCAAGGCGCCGAAGAAGCCGATGGTGTGGACAGCCTTATTCGGGTTGTTCGCGACCAGATTGGAAAAGGCGCCGACTGGATTAAAGTGTACGCCGATTATAGCTGGGGCCCCAACGGCGACGCCCGGCCGACTTTTTCACTGGACGAACTGAAGCTCATCGTCGAAACAGCGAAGAGCAGCGGCCGTGCTGTGGCCGCCCACGCTTCGACGCCGGAAGGAATGCGGCGGGCAACGCTGGCGGGAGTCGAAACCATTGAACACGGTGACAACGGCACAGCCGAAGTCTTCCGATTGATGAAAGAGCACAATGTGGCGTTCTGTCCCACATTAACAACTTCCATCACTATTGCGCGTAATCTCGATCGGAAGCGTGCCAGTTTCAGGGCCGCCCTCGACGCGAGGGTCACGATAGCCAGCGGCAGCGATGTCGGTGTGTTTGCTCATGGCGACAATGGCCGCGAGCTAGAGGCTATGGTCGACTTCGGAATGTTGCCGCTTGATGCTCTGCGCTCGGCGACCTCCATCGACGCAGGCGTACTGCACATGGAAGATCGCATCGGCCGAGTCCGCGATGGTTTGCTTGCCGACTTGGTTGCCGTCGACGGTGATCCCACACGCGACATTTCGGCGGTCAGGCGGGTGCGATTCGTCATGAAAAACGGCGTCATCTTTCATCGCTAATGCACAGGCTCGGGAGTGACTTCCACCTTATCTCGAATGGCCCGCCACCTTTTTTCGCTAATGCCAGGAACAGCCAGCAGCTCCTCGACGCGTTTGAAGCCGTGGTTCTTTTCGCGAAAAGCCACGATGCGTCTTGCAAGCGCGGGCCCAACGCCCGGCAGGGATTGCAGTTCCTGGACTGAAGCCGTGTTTAGGTTGATGATGAGAAGAAGGATTGCAGTGATTTTCATCCCCGGCCATACCGCTTTTTGACGAACTCGAGCGCTTCGGACCGGTCGGTGAGCCGGCCTTCGAGCTGCGCGTCTTCCACCGTGGTGAGAATTTCCTTGAATATCGGCCCAGGCGTAAGACCCATCATGATTAAATCGTTGCCTGTAATGAGCGGTTCCGGACAGATATCTTTATCCGTCCAAGATGCGCGTTTGCTGAGAACATAATTGACATCGGCAAGATCCTTTGCATCTGCCATAAGGTGAATGCGCGCAAGTTCCACGTGATCTTCAAAACGGCTGAGCCGCAGAAAGCGTTTGAGTTCCGCCACCGACATCTCATGGACTCTGGAGAACTGGGGCAGGTTTCCAATCAGGGCAATAATATGATGCATCTCGGCGCGCGAGAACTTCAAGCGTTCAACGATTGTTGCCATGGTGGTGACGGGCGTATGGTGAAGTAAAACCGCTATCGCAAAATCCGCCATAGCGCCCTGTTCAATAAACGCAAGGGATGATTCGATGTGACCGCTCCACTCGAGCTCTGGGAAAATTGCTTTCCGCAGACCCGACTCCTCCATCAGGCGAAAGCCTCTCAACGCCTGGCCCTCAGTCAAGATTCGAGAGACCTCTTCACGGATGCGTTCGCTGCTGACTTGATGAATCATCGGAGCCATGGAGAGAACCGCTTCCCAGGTTGCCCGCTCAATTTCATATCCAAGGCGCGCGCCAAACCGGACGGCGCGCAGGATCCTCAACTTGTCTTCCTCGAAACGGGCGCGCGGATCACCGATCGCGCGAACTAGTTTTGCGCCGATATCGGCTCGTCCCCCCACATAGTCGATCACTTCTTGGGAAATCGGATCATAAAGCAACCCGTTGATCGTGAAGTCGCGGCGCAGGACGTCCTGTCTGGCATCTGTAAAGACGACCCCGGTCGGGCGTCTGCCATCAATGTAGGCTTCATCGGAACGGAATGTCGCAACTTCAAACGGATGGCCCTGAAAAATCACCAGAATGACGCCGAACTGTGCGCCGATGCTCTCGGTCCGGGGAAATATCTTTATGATGTCTTCAGGCCTAGCGCTGGTCGCGATGTCATAATCGGCAGGTTCAATCTTCATGACCATATCTCGCACGCATCCCCCGACGAGATATGCTTCATGCCCGTACTTACGCAGTTGCTTTATGATCTCAATCGCGGGGCCCGGCTTCATAAGCGTATGATAACTTCTTTTGTGGGGAGGTCCCTCTCCCCCCTGGGGGAGGGCGGCCCGAAGGGCCGGGTGAGGGTCGCAGGTTTCGTCAAATCTTGAGACCCTCACCATTTCATTGAGGCTTCGCCCTATCGGGCTCGCGCTTCGCGCCCTCTCCCAGCGTAATGAGGTGTTATGCCATTCCAAGGTGTCGACTTTTATCGCATCGACGACCTGCTGAGCGATGAAGAACGTATGGTGCGCGACACCGTTCGCCGATTTGTTGACGAGCGGGTCGTGCCGATCATCGACAACCATTTCGAGGCAGCAACTTTCCCATCCGAACTGATTCCTGAAATGGCACAGATGGGTCTGTTCGGCGGCACCCTGCCTGAAGAATACGGCTGCGCGAATATGAACAACGTCGCCTACGGTCTGGTGATGCAGGAGTTGGAACGCGGCGACAGCGGCCTTCGAAGTTTTGTAAGTGTTCAGGGCGCACTCGTCATGTATCCGATCTTTACTTTCGGGACGGAAGAGCAGAAGCAGAAATGGTTGCCATTACTGGCCAAAGGGCAGAAGATCGGCTGTTTCGGTCTCACTGAACCCGATCACGGGTCTGATCCAAGTGGTATGGAAACGCGCGCGCGCCGCACGGAAAAGGGTTGGTTGCTCAATGGGACCAAGCGTTGGATCACAAATGGCACGATATCTGACGTCGCCATCGTCTGGGCGAAGGCGGAAGGCGAAATACGCGGGTTTATCGTTGAAACCAACGCGCCGGGATTTCAGGCGCCTGAAATCAAGAACAAGCTGTCCCTGCGGGCCTCGGTAACCTCGGATTTGATTCTCGACGATGTCCTCGTTCCTGAAACCAATCTCCTTCCTAACAGCGCCGGTTTAAAAGCACCATTGATGTGCTTGAACCAGGCTCGCTATGGAATCGCCTGGGGAGGGATCGGCGCCGCGATGGCCTGTTACGAATGGGCCGTCGAATACACGAAAGGAAGAATTCAATTCGACAAACCCATCGCACAATTTCAACTGGTTCAGGAGAAGCTCGCGCATATGTTGACGGAAATCACAAAAGGACAACTGCTCGCGTGGCGTCTCGGCCACCTGAAAGATGAAGGCAAGCTTCACTTCAGCCAAACATCCATGGCAAAGCGGAACAACGTGCGAGTCGGCCTCGAGACAGCGAGGCTGGCACGCGATCTGATGGGAGCAAATGGGATCACTTTGGAATATCCCGTATTCCGCCACATGTGCAACCTCGAGTCGGTTTACACGTACGAAGGAACCGACCACATCCACACGCTTATCTTGGGAGAACACATCACCGGCTTGCCGGCGTACAAATAGGGACAATAATCCGATCCTGGGAAAAAAATCTGGTGGTTTCCGTCTTCGCTCACTTCGGTTGCGAAGACAAGCCTCCTATCTTAGGAGGGGACTCTACTTCTTCCGTGGCCGCGCGTTCTTGGAAAGAGATGATGCGTTCGGCGACGCGCAGGCGAGCTTTTAGTTCATCGGGATCGAATGGCTTCGTGACAAAATCGTCGGCCCCAGCTTCCATGCCTTCGAGGTAGTCCTTTTTCCCGATCAACGCAGTGATGATGATGACGTCGGTTTATTTCGATTGCTTGTTTTTGCGTAGGCCCCGGCACAATTT
>JACXTT010013682.1_pt1 | contig 10668 bp, 6 predicted proteins | sample 9270951 | NCBI WGS metagenome assembly JACXTT01 (sample SAMN15532306, study PRJNA645909) | rock metagenome | isolation source: weathered quartz diorite | place: Puerto Rico | collected 2017-06-21
GGCACCCCTGACGCCGCAGGCCTTCACCGACGCGGTCATCGTACGTAACGCCAGTCTCGAGGCCATGCGACAAGCCGTCGTGGCCGCGAGCGCGCGCATCAAGCCGGCCGGCGCGCTCGAGGATCCGATGTTGAGCGTCTCGGCCGCTCCGCGCACATTCGGCGGCGCGATGGGACCGATGGGCGACATCGAAATCAGTCAGGCGCTGCCCTGGTGGGGAACGCTCGAAGCGCGAACCGAAGTGGCGCGTGCTGAGGCCGAGGCCGCGAGTCACGATGTGGACGCCCTGCGCTTGGGTGTTACGGCGCTCGCCCGCGGAGCCTTCTCCGACTGGGTGTTCGTTCATCGTGCGCTCGACATCAACACCGCCAACCAAGCGGTGCTCGGCGAGCTGCGCAACATCGCACGGGAGCGCTATTCGACCGGTCAGGCGCCGCAGGAGGATGTGCTGCAGGCGGATGTCCAGCGCGCGCTGCTCCGGCAGCAACGTCTCGAGCTCGAGCGCCAGCGCACGGTCATTCAGGCACGCATGAATGCGCTGCTCGATCGCAGGCCCCAGGAGGCGATTCCCCAGCCCGCCGAGCTCCCGGAGGTTGCGACTCTACCGGCGGAAGAGCGCCTCGCGGAGCGCGCGATAGCACATCCGCAGCTTCGGCAGCTGCAGGCCGAGGAGCGCGCTGCCCAGGCCCGGGCGCACCTCGAGGAAAAGGAGCGCTATCCGAAATTCGGCGTGAGCGCGGGCTACAACAACATGTGGTCCGATCCCGCCCAGCGCCCCATGGTGGGCCTTTCCATCACGCTGCCCGTCGATCAGGAGAAGTACCGGGCGGCGATCGGCGCGGCGCGCGCGCAGGCCCGCCGCAGCGCCGCAGCACTGGACGATCGGCGGGCGACGGTGTTCGCCGACCTGGCAGCGGCCTATGCATCGACGCGTGAGGCCGCGCAGTCGCTCGCACTCTATCGAAACGAGCTCGTACCGCTCGCGCGCGCCACCCTGGACGTGGCGCGCAGCGAGTACGGCAGCGGGCGCGGTGACTTTCTCAACGTGCTGACCGCCGAGCAGCACCGGCTCGACACTGAGCTCGGGCTCGCTCGAATGCAGTCCGAGTATTACCAACGCTTGGCGCAGCTCGAGCATGCAAGCGGAGGTGGGTTGCTGGAGGAGGCGCCGCCCCGCCTGAAGATCGAAGGAGAGAATCCATGAAGAACTATCGAGTGGCGTTCGTGGCCGCGCTGATAGCTAATGTACTGCTGGTCACGATCCTCGGGGTCTCGTGGTGGCGCTTGCGAGTGGGGACGTCGGGATCACACGCCCACTCACAGACAAGCGCCGCGCCGATGTCTCCGGCCTCGCGAGCGACGGCTGCGGAGGCGGAGCTCTCTCTGGCTCCGATGCAAATCTCCGCGCAGCGCTTGCAGAGCATCGGGGTGCAGACGGGCGAGGTGCAGCGTAAATCAGTCAACGATCGTGTGCTCACCACGGGCAACGTGGCGATCGATGAGACCAGGGTTGCCTACGTACAGTTGCGGTTTTCGGGCTACATCCAGAAGGTGTTTGTCGATGCCACCTACCAATCCGTGCGCAAGGGGCAGCCGCTCTTCACGGTGTACAGTCCCGAGCTCGTGTCGACCGAACGTGAGTACCTGGTCGCCCGAAGCAGTCAACGGCAGCTCGCACGGGTCTCCGATCCCGATATCACCGCCGATACCGCCTCACTGGTGAATGCCGCAGCAGAGCGACTGAAGCGCTGGAACATTCCGAATAGGGAAATCGCTCGACTGGAATCGAGCGGACAGGTTCTGCAGGACCTCGAGATCGACTCCCCGGTGTCAGGCTATGTCACCGAGCGCGAAGCGTTGCCGAACAAGTATGCTCAGCCGGATACCCGCCTCTACACCATTACGGATCTGTCCACCGTATGGGTGTTCGCCCAGGTCTTCCAGAACGACCTCGGGCGCATCAAGGCAGGCGATGCCGCCACGCTGACCGTGGACACCTATCCGGGCAGAACTTTCACTGGCCGCGTGAACTTCATATATCCCGACATCGACATGACGACGCGCACCGCGCGGGTCCGGCTGGTGTTTCCGAATCCCGCGCTGCAGCTCAAGCCCGGAATGTTCGTCAACGTATCACTCGACATCCCGATGGGCGAGCAGCTGGTAATCCCCGCTGCGGGAGTCCTCCACTCCGGCACGCGACAGATAGTGTTTGTGGATCATGGCGGCGGCAGTCTCGAGCCGCGCGAGGTAGAGCTCGGTGCGCGGGCGGGCGATGACTTCATCGCCCTCAAGGGCCTGCAGGCCGGCGAGCGCATCGTCACCTCTGCGAATTTCCTCATCGATTCCGAAAGCCAGCTGCAGGCGGCGCTCGGAACATTCACTCCGCCGCCCGCCGGCGCCGGCGCGACCGCGGCGCTGAACGCGCCTCAGATCAACGTCGAGCTGTCGACCGAACCCAGTCCACCGCGCAAAGGTGACAACCTCGTGCGCGTCAAGCTCACCGACGAGAAGGGCTTACCGCTCGCGGGCGCGCAGGTGACGGCGACCTTCTTCATCGCGGCGATGCCGGCCATGGGGATGGCGGCAATGCGCGCGGCGGTGACCTTAAGCGCGCGGGACAACGGCGTGTACGAAGGTAAGGTGGAGCTCGAAAGCGGAGGCACCTGGCAGGTGACGGTCGTCGCCAGGAAGGGCGAACAGGTGGTGGCGAGCAAGCCGCTGTCAGTGAATGCGACCGGGGGCATGTAAGTGATCGCACGAGTCATTGAATGGTGCGCGCGCAATGCCTTTCTCGTGTTGCTCGCGACGGTGCTTGCCATCGCTGCCGGGCTTTGGTCGATGACGCGCGTGCCGCTCGATGCGCTGCCGGACATCTCCGATGTCCAGGTCATCATCCACACGGCGTGGGTGGGTGAGCCGCCCAACGTCATCGAGGATCAGGTCACCTATCCGATCGTCACCACGCTCTTGGCCGCACCCCACGTCAAGGCCGTGCGCGCCCAGACCATGTTCGGCGATTCCTATGTTTTCGTCGTGTTCGAGGACGGGACGGACCTCTACTGGGCGCGCTCACGCGTGCTCGAGTACATGCAGCAGATCGAGGGTCGGCTCCCGACGGGTGTCCATCCCGTGATTGGCCCCGATGCCACCGGCGCCGGGTGGGTGTACGAATACGTCCTCCTCGATCGCACCCACAAGCACAGCCTCGCGGACCTGAGGAGCCTCCAAGATTGGTACGTGCGCTACCAGCTTGACACCGTGCCCGGGGTGGCCGAGATCGCCTCGATCGGCGGATTCGTCCGCCAGTACCAAGTGCAGCTCGACCCGGTCAGGCTCCGCGCCTACAACATCCCGCTCTCGACCGTGATCGACCGGATCCGGGCGAGCACCAACGAGGTGGGTGGACGACTGCTCGAGCTCGGCGGCGCCGAATACATGGTTCGAGGACTCGGCTATTTCCGCTCGCTGGAGGACCTTGCCAGCGTCCCGGTCGGTGACCTGAAGTGTACGCCGGTGCTGGGACGCGATCTCGGCACCGTTGCCTTCGGACCGGATATCCGCCAGGGAGTCGCCGAATGGCAGGGAGAGGGCGAGGCCGTCGGCGGCATCGTCGTCATGCGCTACGGGATGAACGCGCTCGAGGTGATCGACGGGGTCAAGGCGAAGATCGCCGAGATTGCCCGCTCACTGCCGCCAGGGGTCGAGATCCGTTCCGGCTACGACCGTTCGGGCCTCATCAGGGCCTCCATCCGCACGCTCGAGCGTGACCTGGTCGAAGAGGCTGTCGTCGTCAGCGCCGTGATCCTCCTGTTCCTGTGGCACGCCCGCTCAGCCCTGATTCCGATCCTGACTATCCCGATTGCGGTCCTGGCCTCCTTCATACCGATGTATTACCTCCACGTCTCGAGCAACATCATGTCGCTCGGCGGACTCGCTCTCGCGATCGGCGTGCTGGTGGATGCCGCCATCGTCATGGTCGAGAACGGGTACCGTCACCTGGCCGAGCGAGAGGCGCCATCGCTGGAGCCGGCAACTGCCCGGGGACTATCCGCCCCGCAGGGGCGGCCGGCAACGATCCTCCTCGCCGCCGCCCAGCAGGTGGCGCCGGCACTCTTTGTGTCGCTGCTCATCATCATTGTCTCGTTCCTACCGGTATTCATGCTGCAGGCGCAGGAAGGGAGGCTCTTCAGCCCGCTGGCGTGGACCAAGACCCTCGCGATCGCCTGCTCCTCGATTCTCGCGATCACCCTCGTGCCGGCCCTCATGCCGCTCTTCATCCGTGGCCGGCTGCGACCCGAGTCGAGAAACCCCGTCTCGCGTGCGACGCAAGCGCTCTATCTTCCGGTGCTGCGGCTGTGCCTGCGCTCGCGCAAGGCGACACTCACCGTTGCAATCATCGCTCTCGCACTCACCCTGCCACTCGCCTCAAGGCTCGGCAGCCAGTTCATGCCGCCCCTCTTCGAGGGCTCCTCCCTTTACATGCCCACCGCCCTCCCCGGTATCTCCATCACCCAGGCGTCGCAGTTGCTGCAGGAGCAGGACCGCATCATTCGCACCTTCCCCGAGGTCGAAACGGTGTTCGGAACCGTCGGACGCTCGGAGAGCGCAACCGACAACGCGCCGCTCGACATGTACGACACAACCATCATGCTGAAGCCCCGTGACCAATGGCCCCCGGGCATGACCTACGATCGATTGATCCAGGAGATGGACGCCAAGCTGCAGTTCCCCGGCCTGACCAATACCTGGACAATGCCGGTGGAGAACCGCCTCGACATGGAGCTGACCGGCATCAAGACACCGGTCGGCATGAAGATCCAGGGACCGAGCGTCGAGGGGATCCAGCAGGTCGGTGCGCAGATCAGCCAGATATTGTCCGGGCAACCTTATGTGCAGTCGGTGTTTGCCGAGCGCGTCGCACAGGGCTTCTACGTGAACGTCACCGTGAACCGTCCTGCCGCCGCCCGTTATGGCCTTACCGTCGCCGACGTCCAGCGTGCCGTCGAATCGGGCATCGGCGGTCAGAGCATTGTCGAGACGGTCGAGGGGCGCGAACGCTATCCCGTCAACGTGCGCTACAACCGCGACTTCCGCGATGACCTCGCCGGCCTCAATCAGGTCGTGATCGACACGCCATCAGGTGCTCAGGTCCCGCTCGGCGAGGTGGCTACGGTCTCCTTCTCCCGGGGACCCTCGATGATCCGCGATGAGGAGGCGCAGTTGACCGGATACGTGTACTTCAATTTGACGACTTCCGACTATGGAGGCTTTGTCGCACGGGCGGATCGGCTGCTGCGCCAGAAATTGACGCTGCCGGTCGGTTACACCTACAGCTGGTCGGGCGAATACGAGTTCCAGCTGCACGCCAAGAAGCGCCTCGAGCTGATCCTGCCTATCGTATTCTTCGTCATCTTCCTGCTTCTCTACCTGCTCTTCCGCTCGGTGGCAGAGGCAGCGATGCTGTTCTTCCCCACATTCTTTGCGCTTGTCGGCGGGCTGCTCTTGCAGTGGCTCCTCGGATACAACTTCAGTGTGGCGGTTGCCGTTGGCTACATCGCGTTGTTCGGCATTGCGGTGGAGACCGCCGTCGTCATGATGGTTTACCTGCGCGCGGCGCTCGATCAGCGTCTGGCCCAGAATCGACCGATGACGCACCAGGACATCGAGGCGGCGACCGTCGATGGGGCGGTGTTGCGCTTGCGGCCGGTGCTCATGACGGTCTTCGCCGTTATCGCGAGCCTCGCGCCCCTGCTGTGGGAGACGGGGGTCGGCTCCGACGTGATGAAGCCGATTGCCGCCCCGATCGTCGGCGGGATGCTGACCTCCACCATGGCAGTGATGATTCTCGTGCCGATCCTTTTCACGATGTTGAAGGAGCGTGCATTGCGGCGTAGAACACTGCAGCAAACCGGTCAGGCGGCGGATATTCGATGAGCGAAAAGACCTCGCTATCACGGACCCTTCTTTCGCCAAACATGGGCACACCGATTGCACCACGGTCACCGTATGCATGACGATCACCGCGGTCGCGCCGCGCACGATCACCGCGGCATGATCGCGGATCTCAGAAAGCGCTTCTGGATCAGCCTAGTCCTGACGCTGCCGGTGCTTGCCCTTTCGCCGGTGATTCAGCACGCGCTCGGCGTTGGCAAGGGCTGGCGCTTCGCGGGTGATGCTTACATTCTGAGCGCATTGTCCAGCGTGATCTATTTTTATGGCGGCTGGCCATTCCTGGACGGCCTGCGACAGGAAATCGCTGCCCGCAACCCTGGGATGATGACGCTCATCGGCGTCGCGATCACTGCAGCTTACATCTATAGCCTTGCGACGGTAGTGGGTCTTACCGGCACCGACTTCTTTTGGGAGCTCGTCACTCTGATCGACGTCATGCTGTTGGGCCACTGGATCGAGATGAAGTCCGTCATGGGCGCCGGCGCGGCGCTCGAGAAACTGATCGCCCTGATTCCCGAAACCGCTCATCTGCAGGAGAGCGACGGCACCACTCACGAGGTCCCCGTCAACTCACTGAAGGGCGGGGAACGTCTGCTGGTCAAACCCGGGGAGCGAATTCCCGCCGACGCCGTGATTATCCAGGGCCAGAGCTCGGCCGATGAAGCGCTGCTGACTGGAGAATCCCTACCGGTCGCCAAGCGAGCGGGCGACGGCGTCATTGGGGGAGCCATCAACGGTGAGGGTGCCCTCGTCGTCGCGGTCCGACATATAGGGGCGGACAGTTTCCTGTCCGGTGTCATCCGGCTGGTGCAGGAGGCGCAGGCCAGCAAGTCGCGCACGCAGGACATTGCCAACCGCGCGGCGTTCTGGCTGACGGTGATCGCGCTAACCGTGAGCGCGTTGACATTAGTTGCCTGGCTCTCCTTCAGCGGACAGGGGTTGGCGTTCAGCATTGAGCGCGCGGTGACAGTCCTCGTCATTTCCTGCCCACACGCGCTCGGCCTCGCAGTGCCGTTGGTTGTCGCCGTGTCTACCTCAATCGCCGCCGCCAACGGCCTCCTGATTCGCAACCGAGCCGCTTTCGAGAACGCGCGCGGGACTCAGGCAATCGTCTTCGATAAGACCGGTACGCTGACCGAGGGGAAATTCGGAATCACGGACGTTCTCTTGTTCGATAAGACAATGAGGGCAGAAGATGTAGTGGCGTACGCCGCCTCGATCGAGCAGCAGTCTGAACACCCCATCGCTAGAGGCATCGTCAAGGACGCCAAAGACAAATGGCCGGTGGATAACTTCCATGCCATACCGGGCAGGGGCGCGGAAGGAACCGTCAATGGCAGGAACATCAAGGCCGTCAGCCCAGGTTATCTCCGGGAAAAGGACATCAACTCTGACGATTCTCGCATCGAGGCGCTGAGCGTTCAGGGAAAGACGGTCATTTTTGTCCTGATCGGCGATGAACTGACAGGTGCCATCGCGCTGGCCGATATCGTCCGACCGGACTCGAAAGAAGCCATTGCTCGACTGAAAGGAATGGGCATTCGGTGCATCATGCTCACGGGAGACAAGCGGGAAGTCGCCGATTCGGTGGCGAGTGAAATCGGGCTGGACGAGGTTATTGCGGAAGTCCTTCCAGACCAAAAGGTTGCCAAGATAAGGGAAGTCCAGGACCGCGGCCTGATCACCGCCATGACGGGCGATGGAGTGAACGATGCGCCTGCGCTCGCGCAGGCGGATGTCGGTATCGCCATCGGCGCAGGAACCGATATCGCGATTGAAGCCGCTGACATTATCCTGGTAAAGAGCAACCCCCGTGATGTCGCCACGGCCATCGGTCTGGCGAGGGCCACGTACGGCAAGATGATTCAGAACCTCATCTGGGCGACCGGCTACAACGTCGTCGCCATTCCAGCGGCGGCTGGTGTGTTGGCTCATTGGGGGATCTTACTCGGCCCGGCACTGGGGGCAGTGCTGATGTCAGCGAGCACAGTGATCTGCGCGGTGAATGCGCGCATGTTGCGGTTGACTTGAGAAGTTTCTTCTTTGCGGCGGTGTGATTGTGTGGGTTGATACGACCCGAGCATCCCTGACGCTTCTCAGGAAATCGATGGCGGCGGGGCGCGACGATTAGAGTGTCACGGTCTGTTTAGGTGACGTTGGGCACATTTCTCTGCGCATCGCGTCCCGCGAGGGCCCGAACGTTGCGTCGAAATCCTGACTGTGCACCCAATCTGCCGTGATCCCCGGAAACCCGCCGGGCGTCGCCATGTGTCTCTCCACAATCTGCTGGTCGGCACGCTGCCATGCCAGACGTTCCTCGATGGAGCGGTGAATTGCCTGGAGTGAATCGAAGCACGCCATGCTTCTTCGGCGGCCCACCGCCGACGAGGTGGTCTCGATCAATCTCCAGGGGCTTGTCGTACCCGCGACAAAGACTACCTGAACGGTAATCACTGCCTGCTCAGGTGAAAGCGGCCGTGACAGTTCGCGCGCGAGGGTTTGCAGCTCTGCAACGGTGTTCGAAACGTACTCGGCGTCGGTTACAAAATCACGGGTGACGTTCACGAAACACCATTCGGATTGCAGGGGCCATGGGCATTCTCGGGGAGCATTGGGGCACATGCTCGTGTCACAACGAACTAAAACGAATATGCAAAGAACCTCCGACGATCGGTGGCAGCAGACCTCCCGCGCAGCCCCCGTTGCCGATCGGTCATCGAGTCCGGGGCGCAGGACATACCGGGTATCTACGGCGTCCGGGAACGTGCGCACGCGCGGATCCCGCGCCAGGCTCGGGTCGGGCCGCTCACGCCGCTCGCTAAAAAACTCGAGGATTCGGGAATAACGACGGGCCGACGGCAGTCTCCTCAGTGAACACAGCATTCCAGGAGAACCCCGTGTCGACTGACAAATTGCTTCGATCGCGCCGCAGCGCCCTCAAATGCATGGCCTATGGCGGGGCCGGCACCCTGTTCGTTCTGGCGGGCGGGGTGTTCACACCGGTCGACCTGGCAACGGCCAAGGAATACGGCCGAGGCGGGGCAAAGCCGGCAAAGCCGCTGTTCGTGCAGATCAGCGACACGCACATCGGGTTCAACAAAGAGGCGAATCCCGACGTCAATGGAACTCTCACGCAGACCGTCGATCTCGTGAACGGCATGGCGGAGCAGCCCGCGCTGATCATCCACACGGGTGACATCACGCATCTTTCAAAGCCCGCTGAATTCGATCTGGCCCAGCAAATGCTCGCGCGTCTGCGCGCCACCGAGCTGCACACGGTCCCGGGGGAGCACGACACCACAGATGCGACCGTGACCGAGTACTTCAACCGATTCGGCAAGGCGTCAAACAACAAGGGCTACTACAGCTTCGATCACGCGGGCGTCCACTTCGTAGCTCTGATCAACGTGCTGCAGTTCAAACCGGGCGGCCTCGGGACCCTCGGGCCCGAGCAACTCTCGTGGGTGACGGCCGACTTGAAATCGCGGTCAGCCAGTACCCCGATTGTCGTCTTCGCACACATGCCCTTATGGACCGTCTACGAGCCATGGGGGTGGGGTACGGGCGATGCGGACCAGTTGATGAGCCAATTACGCCGTTTCGGCTCAGTCACGGTGTTGAATGGCCACATCCACCAGATCGTGCAGAAGGTGGAAGGCAACATCACCTTCCATACCGCCCGCTCGACTGCCTACCCCCAACCGGTCGCGGGTGTAGGTGCCGGACCCGGCCCGCTCAAGGTCCCCGCCGATCAGCTCCTGAGCATGCTCGGGGTGACCAGTGTAACCGTCGTGAAACATCCGAGTTCGTTGCAGCTCAACGACGCGGCGCTGGCCTGAGGAGAGCACGCGTGAAACAGGCAAATTCCAGCACGTCAGTCGCGCTGCTCGGCTTGCTGGCGCTCGGTTGCGCCGCGACATTGGCGCCCATGCCGTCCCGGGCGGAGGACCAGGCCAAGGTGCTCATCAAGGATTTCATGTATGCGCCGATGTCAATCACCGTCAAGGCCGGTACCAAGGTCACCTGGCTCAACATGGACGACGAACCGCACACGGTCGTCAGCGACACCGGGCTTTTCCGCTCCGGCGGTTTGGACACCAACGAGACTTTTTCGTACAGGTTCGACAAGCCGGGCTCCTACCACATCACCTGCTCCATTCATCCGCGAATGGTCGCAACCATCGTAGTCGAGTGAGGAGCATGAAGGCGGCCGCGCAGGTGGGTTTGGGCGTCGCCCTCACGGTTGTGGCAGCGGCACTGGGCGCCGCCGTGTTCCTGGCCTCCGGCGCTTACAACATCGGCGCCGACGATCATCACACGAAGCTTGCGCTGGCAGTGATCGAAACCCTGCGTGAGCGCTCGATCAGCGTGCGGGTCGCCTCGATCGAGGTTCCCAGTCTGGAGGACCCCGCGCACATCGCGGCGGGCGCCGCCCGTTACTCGACACTGTGCGCGGGCTGCCACCTCGCGCCCGGCGTGCTCAACTCGACTCTTCGCCCGGGCCTCTACCCGCACCCGCCCAACCTGGCGCAAGAGGACATCCGCGACCCACGCCGGGCTTTCTGGACGATCAAGCATGGCATCAAAATGAGCGCGATGCCGGCCTGGGGCAGGAGCCTGGACGATGCGACGATCTGGAGCATCGTGGCGTTCCTGCGCCAGCTTCCGGCGATGTCGCCCGAGACCTACCAACAGCTATCGAGCAGCATGACC
>JACXTT010013683.1_pt1 | contig 10668 bp, 9 predicted proteins | sample 9270951 | NCBI WGS metagenome assembly JACXTT01 (sample SAMN15532306, study PRJNA645909) | rock metagenome | isolation source: weathered quartz diorite | place: Puerto Rico | collected 2017-06-21
GTTGGCATTAAATGCGGGCGCGGGCGAGGCAGGGCTCGAAGGCGCTGCCGGAGCGGACATGTCGCTGGCCTGGGACAGGCCGCAGGCAAGCAGCGATACCAGTGCTGCCAACGAGGCGGTCTTGCGGGTCATTTTATGCATGGGCTTCCATTGTGGCGTCCGTGACACTGGACTACGATGAAGAAGCCCCGAGTGTACGTACCACTTCTCTGTCGAGTCAAGCATTTATGCCGTTCCGTTACCAAATTGTTTGACAAGATCAAAGGCTGTTCGTGTTCAATTTGAAAACAATGAACGATGGGAGTATGGACAAAGCGATGCCATATCTTTACGGGATAATGTCGAAATTTTACCTACATACCCCCGGGAGTATGCACAATTTTCCGCTATGAAAGCTCACGTGTGAGGCGAGGAAAAAGCTGGATTGGAGTCAATTGAACTCTGGCAAGATGGGTAATACCAATGTTGTCATTTTTTACTCGTTTTCACCGTCCCGTGAACCTTGTTTGAACGACAATGGGATCCCGCCGGCGCTGGCAGATGCGGCCCCCGTGGCTTACAATCTGCCTTTGGCACCCGCCCCGCATGATTGAAAGCCGCCCATGAGCACACCCCTGTCCCAACCCGACGACGCCCAAGTGATCGCCGCCACCGAGCGCTGGGTGGAGCGGGCCGTGATCGGCTTGAATCTCTGTCCTTTCGCCAAGGCGGTGCAGGCCAAGCGCCAGGTGCGCTACGTGGTCTCGGCCGCCACCACCGCGGAAGCCCTGCTGGAACAATTGATGGACGAGTTGCAGCTGCTCTCGGACAGCAATCCGGAAAAAGTCGACACCACCCTGCTGATCCATCCCTTCGTGTTACAGGATTTCCTCGACTACAACGAGTTTCTCGACATTGCCGACGCCGCCGTGGAAGACATGCAGCTGGAGGGTGAATTGCAGATCGCCAGTTTTCACCCCGACTACCAGTTTGCGGACACCGACGTCAACGACATCGACAATTTCACCAACCGCTCGCCTTATCCCACTCTGCAACTGCTGCGCGAAGACAGCATCGACCGCGCCGTGGCCGCCTTTCCCGAGGCGGAAGCGATTTTCGAAAAGAATATCGAGACCATGCAGGCCCTGGGCCACGATGGCTGGGACAAGCTGGACGTGGGACCGGCGCGGGGATGAGCGATTCTCATATCGAGCCGGACGAAGCCTGCCCACTGCCTTTGCGGCCGGACACGCCCTGCGTGGCAGTGTGTTCGACCACCTTTGATGACGTCTGCCGCGGCTGCGGACGGACGGTGGCCGAGGTGGCGCACTGGGTGTCGATGAGTGCTGCGGATAAAGAATTGGTATGGCAGCGAATCCTGGCGCAGGGGTATCCGCGGCGAAACAAGTAGATGCACGCTGCCGCAGCGCCAAGTGAGGGGACGCACACCTTTGCGGCGTCGGTCCCCGCCCGCGCTTCTATTTAAAAGCTGCCAATAAAATCCTTCTTGCCGACTTCCACCCCGTTGTGACGCAGGATGTCGTACGCCGTGGTCGCATGAAAGAAGAAATGCGGCAGCACGTAATGCATCAGATAGGTCTGTCCCTTCCACTGCTTGGCTTTGTCGCCGGAACCGGTGGTGATGTCGCGCGCGGCGGAGGCTTCGATGCCGTCCTGGGGCACGCTGTCGATGAAGGCCAGGGTTTTGGCAATGCGTTCCTTCAACTCGGTGAAGCTGGTTTCCGTGTCGTCGTACTTCGGCACGTCGACACCGCCCAGGCGGGCTGCGCCGCCTTTGGCAAAATCGCAAGCAATCTGTACCTGGCGCAGGAAGGGAAACATATCGGGAAACAGGCGGGCCTGGAGCAGGGCGGCCGGCTCGATTTTCCTGGCCGCGGCGTGGGCCTCGGCCTTGTCGACCAGGCTGGACAGGCTGCCCAGGATTTGCTTGAACACGGGCGCGGAGGCGCTGTACATCGAAAAAGTCATGGTGATCCTCTGAGTGAAGTGGCGCGATGATAGCAAGTCCTGCGGCTTTGCGCCTGGCGCGGCCGGTGTCTCCATTTTGCCCGTCCAGAACAGAGTTGATGACGGGGCTGTGAAATTACGTGATAATTCCATGCAAGCAAGTCTTTCCCGCTAACCGTTGGCCGAACCGGGCGCCGTGGCGCCCCTGGGCAGAATGATCTGGAACATATAAATGGATAGCAAGGCCGCTCCCAGCCTGGGCGCCCGCTTGGGCAAGCTCTACGGCCTTTCGATCTACGGCGCCATGTTGCTGGTGGTGGTGGGCGGCCTGGTGCTGCCCGCCATTGTCGCCAGCTACCTCTTGATCGGCGTGCAGGAACAGAAATCGGCGCGCGCCGCCCTCGACGAAGCGCTGGCCCGCAACACCGACATCCTCGCGCTGGGCATGCAGGAATCGCTGTGGAACATGAATGCGGAATCGGCCAGGTCGCTGGGCGATTCGCTCATGCGCGACCCCGCCGTGCTGCGGGTGACGGTGACGGGGCAAAACAACGCGCCTTTCATGGACTTGCATTCGTCCAGGACAGCCAGTGGCACCCTGTTGTCGAGCAGCCGCGAAATCATGGTGCGGGGCGAGCGCATCGGCCAGGTCACCGTGCAGATGGACGACGCCCGCAGCCAGCAGGACCTGCGCGGCAAACAGTCGAATTATGCGCTGCTGATCGCCAGCCAGATCGGCACCTCCCTACTGCTGATCGTGCTGTTCCTGAATAAGCGCCTGCTGCGCCCCCTGCGTCAGCTGATGGGCTTTTCCGACCGCCTCTCGCGGGGCGATTTCGACACGCCGCTCGCCATGAAAAGCGCCGACGAGCTGGGACGCCTGGGCAGCCAGATGGACCAGATGCGGGTCGCCATCCGCAGTCTGTTCGACGACATCGGCCAGCGCGAAGAGCGCTTTCGCACCATCGTCAACCAGATGCCGGGCGCCGTGTTCCGCTACCGCCCGGACGGTCCGATTGAATTTCTCAGCGACGCCATCGAGCATATCAGCGGCTATCCCGCGGCCGTGCTAGTCAACGGTTCCACCTCGCTGTGGGCCGACATCATTGCGCCGCCCGACCGCCGCATGCACCGCCATGCCGTGACCGCAGCCATCGCCTCCGGCCACGCCTACGAAGTCGAGTACCGCATCAACGACGCCAACGGCATCGAGCGCTGGGTGGCGGAAAACGGCCAGCCGATGGTGATGGAAGACGGCAGCGTGCGGGTGGACGGCATCGTCGCCGACATCAGCGAGCGCAAACACAATGAGATGCGCATCGAAGGCCTGCTGGCCGAACAGAGCGCCATCCTCGACAACGTCATGTTCGGCGTGATGTTCGTGCGCCACCAGCGCGTGGTGTCCGTCAACCGCCGCTGCGAAGAGCTGTTCGGCTACCCCAACGACAGCCTGACGGGCGGCTCCACCGCGCTCATTTTCCCCTCGCAGGAGGCGTTCGACTCGGTCGGCCAGCAGCATTACGCCGTGCTCGCCGAGGGCAAGTACGTCACCGAAGAACGCCAGTACCGCCACCGCGACGGCAGCGTGTTCTGGTGCCTGGTCAGCGGCTTCGCGCTGGACGCGCTGCGCCCCCACGAGGGTTCGATCTGGGTGTTCGCCGACATCACGGAGCGCAAGCTGGCCGAAGAAAAGCTGCGCCTGTCGGCCACCGTCCTGGAACATATCGCGGACGGCGTGATGGTCACCGACACCGCCGGGCGCATCGTCGCCGTCAACCCCGCTTTTACCCAGATCACCGGCTACACCGAGGCCGAGGTGCTGGGCGCGCCATCGAGCCTGTCGCGCCAGGGCCGCTACGACACCGACTTTTATCACGGCCTGTGGCAAGACCTGGCCGACACCGGCTTCGGCCGGGGCGACATCTGGAACGTGCGCAAGAACGGCGACACCTATCTCGAGTCGCTGACCGTCTCCGCCGTGCGCGACACGGAAGGCGCCGTCACCCATTACGTGGCCGTCTTCAGCGACATCACAAAGGTGCGCCAGTCGCAGGACCAGCTCGATCACATGGCCCACCACGATCCTTTGACGAGTTTGCCGAACCGCCTGCTGTTCCACGACCGCCTCAATCACGCCCTGCAGCGCGCCGTGCGCGCACAAGAGCAGCTGGCCGTGCTGTTCATCGACCTCGACCGCTTCAAGAACGTCAACGACACCCTCGGCCACCACGTGGGCGACGAGCTGCTCAAGCAGGTGGCGGGCGCGTTGGCCGGCCAGCTGCGCGAGGGCGATACCCTGGCCCGCCTGGGCGGCGATGAGTTCATCGTCCTGCTGGAGAACGTCGACGGCTTCGGCGCCGGCCACGTGGCCGAAAAACTGGTGACCATGTTCGAGCAGCCTTTCATCGTCGCCGACTACGAACTGTTCGTCACCGGCAGCGTGGGCATCAGCATGTTCCCCGGCGACGCCGCCGACCTCAATCTCTTGATCCGCAATGCCGACGTGGCGATGTATCAGGCCAAGGCGCGCGGCCGCAACGGCTACCAGTTCTACGCGCCGTCGATGACGGGAGAGGGCGTCGAGCGCCTGCGCCTGGAAGCCATGCTGCGCCGCTCGATCGAGAAGAACGAGATCTTCCTGAACTACCAGCCCCAGGTCGATATGGCCAGCGGCCGCCTGGTGGGCGTGGAGGCGCTGGTGCGCTGGCACAATCCCGAACTGGGGCTGGTGGCACCCAGCCGTTTCATCCCCGTCGCCGAAGACACGGGTTTCATCAACCAGCTGGGCAAATGGGTGCTGGAAGAGGCCTGCCGCCAGATGGTGCGCTGGGAAGCGGCCGGCCTGGTGGTGCCGAAGATGGCCGTCAACCTCTCCGTCAAGCAGTTCGAGCGCGGCAGCATCGTCGGCATGGTGGGTGCGCTGCTGCGCGAGACGGGCCTGGCGCCCCAGCGCCTGCAGCTGGAAGTGACGGAGTCGGTCATCATGAACACGGGCGACGCGCTGGCCTTCATCAAGGACCTGCACGCGATCGGCGTGGGCCTGGCGATCGACGATTTCGGCACCGGTTACTCCTCGCTGGCCTACCTCAAGCAGCTGCCGGTGCAGACCTTGAAGATCGACCGCAGCTTCATCCAGGACATCGCCACCGACAGCAATGACGAAGCCATCACCATCGCCATCATCCAGCTTGGCAAGAGCCTCAATTTGTCCGTCATCGCCGAAGGGGTGGAGACGGAGCAGCAGGCCGTGTTCCTGCAGCGGCACGGCTGCCGCCACGCCCAGGGCTACCACTTCGCCCGGCCCGCGCGCGCCGACGCCATCCTGGAGCACTGGCTGGTGACGACGTGAAGCGCGAGAGTTTCGTGAAGGCCCCGCGCGCGGGGCGGCGGCGCTTTTTGCTGGCCGGGTTGTCCGCCGGCGGCGCGCTGGTGATCGGCGTGGGCCTGGCCCTGCCGCCCCGCCAGCGCCTGCGCACGGCCCACGCCTTGCCGGTGCGCGATGGCGCGGTGGCCTTGAACGGCTGGGTCGCCATCGAAGCCGACAGCACCATCTCGGTGGTGATGGCCAGGAGCGAAATGGGGCAGGGCGTGCACACGGCCTTGCCCATGCTGGTGGCGGAAGAACTGGACATGCCGCTGGCCCAGGTGAACCTGCTGCCGGCGCCGATCGACAAAATCTACGGCAACGTGGCCGTCATGCGCGACATGCTGCCGATGCATCCGGACACGCAAGGCGCGCTGCGCGAGAGCACCGACTGGGTGCTAGCCAAGGTGGGGCGCGAGCTGGGGCTGATGTTCACTGGCGGCTCCACCAGTGTCAAGGATGCCTGGCAGCCCATGCTCGAAGCGGGCGCGATGGCGCGCGCCATGCTGGTGGCGGCGGCCAGCAAACAGTGGCAGGTCGATCCCCACAGCTGTACCACCGCCAACGGCAGCGTGCTGCATCCGTCCGGGCGCGCCGCCAGCTACGCCAGCCTCGCACGAGCGGCCGCCGCCATCGAGATCGACCCCGCCGCCATCGTCCTGAAAACGCCGGCGCAGTTCACCCTGATCGGGCGCGCCCAGCCCCGCCGCGACAGTCGGGTCAAGGTCAATGGCAGCGCCAGATTCGGCATCGACGCGCGCCCGCCTGGCCTGCTGTACGCGGCCGTGCGGATGGCGCCCGTGGTGGGCGCGAAAGTCGCGGCCATCGATGCGCCGGCCGTGCACGAGCGGCCCGGCGTAAAGGCCGTGATCAATTTTTCCGCTGCGCTGCCCGCTCACAGCGGCGCCGGCGCGGGCGCCGCGGTTGTCGCTACCACCTGGTGGGGCGCGCGCCAGGCCGCGGCGGCCCTGCCGATCCGCTGGGATGAAGGCGCCAACCACGCTTTGTCGAGCGCGGCGATTTTCAAGGCGTTTGCCGAGCACCTGGACCGGGGCGCAGGCCATGTCTACCGCAGTGTCGGCGGCCAACCCGCCGGATCGGGCTTGAGAACCATCAGCGCCGAATACCGCGCGCCGTTCCTGGCCCACGCCACCATGGAACCCGTCAACTGCACGGCCCAGGTCAGCGGCGGCAAAGTCAGGCTGTGGGCCTCGACCCAGGTGCCCAGCATCGCCGTCGACATGGCCGCCAAGGTGGCGGGGGTGGCGCGCGAGGATGTCAGCATCGACGTACTGTACAGCGGCGGCGGCTTCGGGCGCCGGCTGGAAGTGGACATGGTGGCCCAGGCCGTGGCGGCAGCGGCAGCGGCCGACGGCATGCCGGTGCAACTGATCTGGTCGCGCGAGGACGATATGGGCCACGATGTGTACCGCCCGGCCGCGCTGGCGCGCTTTTCCGGCACGCTCGATCAGGCAGGGCGGCTGGTGGGCTGGGACAACCGCTCCGTCAGCGGCGCCATCGGCCACCAGTATTTTCCCCGCGCCCTGGGCCTGCCCGGACTGGGGCCGGACAAGACGGCGGCCGAGGGCGAATTCGACCTCGCGTATGACATCCCGCACGTGCGGGTGGCCCACGAGATCGTCGACAGCGCCGTCCCGATCGGCTACTTCCGCTCGGTGGGCCACTCCCATAACGCCTTTTTCAAGGAGAGCTTCGTCGACGAACTGGCCCATGCGGCCGGCCAGGATGGCGTCGCGTTCCGCCGCACTTTACTGGCGCATCATCCCCGCTATCTGGCGGTGCTCGATGCGGCCGTGAGGCACGCAGGCACGGCACCGGCAGGCCGCGCCCATGGCGTGGCGGTGCATGGCTCCTTCGGCTCCATCGTCGCCCAGGTGGCGCAAGTGTCGATTGAAAGCGGCGCGATCCGCGTGCACCGGGTGGTGTGCGCCATCGACTGCGGCCTGGCCGTCAATCCCAACATCATCGCCCAGCAGATGGAATCGAGCGTGGTGTTCGGTTTGTCGGCGGCGCTGGGCGGTGAGATCACGGTCAAGGACGGCCGCATCGAGCAATCGAATTTTCATGATTATCCCGTGCTGCGGATCGACCAGGCGCCCCAGGTCGACACCATCGTCATGCCCAGCGCCGCGCCGCCCGAGGGCGTGGGCGAACCTGGTGTGCCGCCGGTGGCGCCGGCGGTGGCCAATGCGGTGTTCAAACTGACGGGGCAGCGCTTGCGCAGCCTGCCGCTGAAACTGGTTTGAAGCTTAGCCGAGCAGGGTCTTGAGATTGCTGTCGCGCTGCCAGCTGCGGCGCTCTTCCGAACTGCCGGCCAGGCGTGCCAGCTCGGCTGCCGGGGTGGCCTGCTGGGCCGCCAGCAGGCGCTCGGCAAGGGCGGGATCGGGCAGCACGGTGCCGAAAAACGCCACCGTTTCGTCGTGCTGGATCAGCAAAGTCGGGAAGTTCTCGATATCGAGCTCGCCCACGATGTCGGCCTGGTCTTCGATGTCGATCCAGACGAAGTGCACGCCCGGGTGGCGCGCCGCCAGCTGGTCGAAGGTGGCGCGGTAAGTGGTGCAGGTGCCGCACCAGCCGGCGCACAGGCAGGCCACCGTCCAGCCGCCCTTGGCGACTTGTGCGGCAATGGCGGCGCGGGTGGCGGGTTCCAGAGTCAGGCTGTGCATGAGCGTATTTTAACGTGAGCCGCCGCCGCTTGCCTGCCCGGCGCCACTGCGGCCCGGTGCGCGCTGCTAAAATACGCCCATGTCTGCCATCCTGCCCACCATTCTCGCCATTGAAACCTCGTCCGAACTGGCCTCCTGCGCCCTGCTGCGCGGGGGTGTGCTGACGCGCCGCGCTTCCAACGGCGTACGCACCCATTCCCAGTCCATCCTGCCGATGGTGCAGGAGCTGCTCGCCGAAGCGGGAATTGCGCTGGCCGATTGCGACGCCATCGCGTATGGCGCCGGACCCGGCTCGTTCACGGGCGTGCGCACGGCCACCGGCGTGGCCCAGGGCCTGGCCTTCGGCGCGAAGCTGCCGGTGGTTGCCGTGGTCACCTTGGCCGCGATGGCGCAGAGCGCGGGCGAAGCGGCCGGCGCCAGTGCGGTGCTGGCGGCGCTCGATGCCCGCATGGGCGAGGTGTACTGGGCCCGTTACCGCAAGGAGGGCCGGGCCTGGATCGAGATCGATGCGCCGGCGCTGGCCGCGCCGGAAGCGGTGCCGGCGCCAGGATCGGCCACTGCCTGCGGCAACGCCTACAGCGCCTATCCGCAAATGGCGGAGGCCGATGCCGCGCGGGCCGAAATCATGCCCGACGCGGGCGCGGTGGCGCAGCTGGCCGCGCTCGAATACGCGGCCGGCCGCGTGCTGACGGCGGCCCAGGCCCAACCCCTGTATTTGCGCAACAAGATCGCGTTCACCAGCGCCGAGCGCAGGGTGATCAATGCCGAGAAGGCAGCGGCGCTGGTGAATGGGGAGCCGGCGCGGTGATGGCGGCACCGGTCTTCGACCCAGGCACCGCGCAGTTTGAACGCGACGTGTTTGATCGCTACAGTTACTCGCCCATGGTGGTGGGCGACCTGGACGAGGTGATGGCGATCGAACAAGCCGTCTACCCCCATCCCTGGACGCGGGGGAATTTCCTCGATTCGCTGGCGGCCGGCTACAGTGCCTGGACCCTGCGCGACGGCCCTGAACTGGTGGCTTACTTCCTGCTGATGGAGGTGGTCGATGAAGCCCACCTGCTCAACGTCTCGGTGGCGGCCGCGCGCCAGAAGCAGGGTCTGGGCCGCTACCTGCTCGACAAGGTGGCCGCCTGCGCGCGGGGCCTGGGCGCCGCATCCATTTTGCTGGAGGTGCGGCCGTCGAACCAGCGCGCCCTGTCCGTCTACCTGCGCCACGGTTTTACGGAAATCGGCCGCCGCAAGAATTATTATCCCGCCCACCACGGCTTGCGCGAGGAAGCCATCGTCATGAGGTTCATGCTGTGAGCGATATCTTGCATCCGCGCAGTGCGGCCTTTTTGGCCGAGATGGGGATCACGCCCCTGTGGCAGGCGCGCGGGGCTGCACCGCCGATCGCGGTCGAGGCCCCGTCGGCAGTGGAAGCGTCGCGGTCCACCGATCCCGATCTGTCGCAGCTGGACTGGCGCGGTTTAAACGACGCCATCGCCGCCTGCGCGCGCTGCGGCTGCAAGGACGGCCGCAAGAGCGTGGCCGGCGACGGTGCACGCGCGGCCGTGTGGATGGTCACGGCCGGCGCCACCACCAGCGTCGACGAGGCGGAGCGCACGCCGCTGGCGGGCGCACCGGGCAAGCTGCTGGCGAACATGCTGGCGGCCGTACAACTCTCGCGCGAGGAAAACGTCTACGTGACGAACCTGGTCAAATGCCGCCCGGTGAGCGCCAATGGCGGCGAGCGCGCCCCCACCGCCGACGAAGTGGCGGCCTGCCGTCCCTTTCTGGAACGGGAGCTGGCCCTGTGCGGCGCCAGCACCGTGCTCGCTCTCGGTCAGGTGGCGACCAATGCCTTGCTGGGCCAGCCGCAGCAGCAAGCCCTGTCCGCCTCGCGCGGCGTGGTCCACGCTTTCAATGGCGCGGCGCTGGTGGCGACCCTGCATCCGGCCGAGCTGCTGCGCCGCGCGCCCGACAAGGCGCTCGCCTGGGCCGACCTGTGTCTGGCCAAGGCCGGCCCGATCCCTGGCCGCGGCCCCGAGTGAATGCCGTCAGCGCCCTGGGTTATCCCATGAACTACCAGGCGCTGTACACCCGGCGCTGGGGCCAGCTGCACCATCCCCACGTGCGCGCCCTGGCCTGGCTGCTCGACTCGCCCGGCCTGCTCGATCCCGCTGCGCCCGACTGGGCCGGCAAGCTGGCCGAGCCTACCATCGTCACGCCCGCGATCGCCCACTGGCTGGCGCAGCTGGACCGCGATCCGGCGCCCCTGCTGGACGCGCTGGGCGAGCGCCCCTTCACCCGGCTTGGCCTGTACGCGGAAAAGCTGATGGCCTTCTTTTACGGCGCCCAGGGCCGCCTGGTGGCGCACGGCCTGCAGGTGCGGGCCAGCCGCAACGACACGGTGGGCGAGTTCGATTTTCTGCTCGAAGCAGAGCAGGGGGCGGTCGAACATATCGAGCTGGCCACCAAGTTCTATCTGCTGCAAGGCGAGGCGGCATCCCGTTTCGACACCCTGATCGGCCCGAACCTGGCCGACAGCCTGGGCGCCAAGATGCGCAAGATCGTCGGCAAGCAGCTGGCGCTGGCCGATCATCCGGCGGCTCAGGCCATGCTCACGCGCCCGGTCGCGCGCGCGCGGGCGCTGGTCAAAGGCTGGCTGTTCTATCCCCTCGCAGC
>JACXTT010013684.1_pt1 | contig 10667 bp, 12 predicted proteins | sample 9270951 | NCBI WGS metagenome assembly JACXTT01 (sample SAMN15532306, study PRJNA645909) | rock metagenome | isolation source: weathered quartz diorite | place: Puerto Rico | collected 2017-06-21
TTCACGCCCTCGCGTTTCACGATCTCGGAAGCGCAGAAGCTCTGGCTCTGCGGCTGCAAGCACACCGGCGGCCGCCCGTTCTGCGACGGCACGCACAAGAAGCTGCCCGAGCCGTCCTAGGCGATTCTCGTCTAGGCGGTAAGCGACACGCATGCGTCTTCGTAGCGGCCCGGCCCCATGTCCTGGCTCTCGAAGATGTGGCGCTCGCGGATCCAGCGGAACGACTCTTCGAACACTTCCTTGGTGTAGGGCTCGAACACGATGCGCTCGCCCGGGCCCCAGCGCCGGGTGTCCGCGAGCGTGATGAAGCGCGCCGGGAATTCCTTCTCGTAGTGATGCGTGTAGAGCTCGGGGCGCAGGTCGATATCGCGCTGCGCGCGGCGTAGCGCGCGGAAATACTTTTTCACATCTTCGGGATCCGGGTCGTTATTGAGCATCGACGCCATCATGAACGTGGTGTCGATCACCTTGCGGAAGCCCATCTGCTCGAGGAAGTAGTACGGGCCCGAGAACACGGCGGCCGCCGGCACCTTGCGGTCGTAGAGCTTTTCCATGCGCGAGAACAGGATTCCATCGGCAAAGGAGAGCGTGATGTCGGAGAGCGGCATGTACTGCTCGAGTGCCTGGATCGTCGAGTAGTGGCTGCCCGACTGGTGGCCGACGGAGATCGGCACCCCGCGCAGATCCTCCGGCGCTTTAATAAGCGACTCGGGCGCTACGAACACCGCCGAGGGCGAGACCGAGTACGCGTCGGCGTACATCTTGGCGTGGCCCTTGGAGGCGGCGACGTTCACCGTCCAGTGGCAGGCGCAGCTCACGTTGCTCGCGCGTCCCGCTTCGATGTTCTGGTAGGCGCCGACCTTGTTCGGCGTGGCGTGCGCCTGGGCGAGGTCCTGGCCCTTGAAAGCCTCACGGAATTCGTAGTCGAGCCCTTCGGCCTTGAAATAACTCTTTTCCTCGGCCACCCACTCGTGCAGGCGGAAGTGCGGCGTTATCAGGAATCTGGACATTTTCTGGCGATCTCCCCGGCGGAAAACGATCGTAAAGATAAGCGGGAAATGGGCAATCCGTAAGCGACCCGTAGCTGCCTGCAGCTTAGCGTTGGGCCATGTCGCGCAGCCACGACAGCAACGTCAGGAGCGGAAGTAAGCCGGTCGGGCCTTGGGGCTCGAACCCGTTGCGCAACCTCCCGGGGCTACGGTAGAGCCATGAAACTGCGCTCGCAACTCGAGCAGCAGGTGGAGTCTCTCTTCGCGCGCTGCCCCGAGCTCTGGGGCTTCGCGGTGCGCACCGAGAACGACGAGCTTTTCGTTTCCGACGTGGGCATTGCGCCACGCCTGTCGGCCGAGCAGTACGGCGAAATCTTCCAGGACATCGCCCGCACGCTCGCCGAATTCCTCGAGGAACAGCCCGAGGCGACGGAGCTGCTGCGCGGGCGCACATTCGCGCGCACGCTTCACTAAGTTTTTAACATTCGTGTAGCAATTCGCATTCTCGGGTGCCGCCTGTAGTGCGCTCGGGAAAATCCCGATGTCGCGTGTCATCGAGGGTTCTGTAGTATTTGCAGTGACACAGCACTGCTTGAAGGCGCTACAGATGAAGATCCTCGATTGCAAGCCCGGCCTTCCCGACAGCCTCCTCGTCCGCCTCGAAGCCGACGTCGAAGCCAAGATCCGCGCGCTCTTCGCGCGCTGCCCCACCCTGCATGGTTTCTCGGTCCAGGACCGCGCGATGCTGCCGCGCGACCTCGACCAGTCGCGCATTCCGGATGCCGATCTGTTTGTCACCGAAATCGGCGTCTTTCCGAAGCTCGAATCGCAATACGACGAAATCTACGACGAGATCACGCTCGCGATCTCGGATCTCGTGAAGGACCAGCCGCAGGCCTACGACTTCCTGCGCGGCCGGACTTTCGCGCGCTCGCTGCACTGAAATAACCCAACGGGACGGGAGGCGCTCGCCGCTGCGGCCAGGCTGAAACTGGCCGCAGCGGCTGCAGCGCCATTGGCGGTGCTACGCTGGCGCCTGCCATGCCGGCGAACCTCTCGCCCGAGTACAAGGAAGCCGAGCAGGCCTATCGCCGCGCGCGCGAGCCGCGCGAGCGTCTCGAGCGGCTGAAGGAGATGCTGCGCACGATCCCCAAGCACAAGGGCACCGAGCATCTCCAGGCCGACATCAAATCCCGCATTCGCGAGCTCACCGACGAGCTCGCCGCTCCGCGCAAGGGCGGCCGCGGCCACGCAGCCGCCCTGCGCCGCGAAGGCGCGGCGCAGATCTCGCTTGTCGGCCCGCCGAACTCCGGCAAGTCGACATTGCACGCCGTGCTGACCGGCTCGCACAGTGAAGCGGGGCCCTTTCCGTTCACTACGCAATCGGCGATTCCGGGAATGCTGCGCTACCAAGACATCGCCTTTCAGCTGGTCGATCTGCCGCCCGTGGCGGCGGAGCACCTCGCGCCCGAGCTGCTTGGCATGCTGCAAGGCGGCGACGCGGCGTGGCTGGTGGTGGATCTCGCCGACCCGGCGACGCCCGAGCAGGTGCTCGCGGTGCGCGACGAGCTCGCGCGGCGCAAGATCGTGCTCGATGAGCGCTGGCCGGGCCTTGGCGCTGCACCGCCAGGCGATGACGACGTCTTCCGCGTGCGGCTGCCGACGCTGCTCGTGGCGAACAAGAGCGATCTCGACCCGGAGCCCGATGAAGCGAAGGTGCTCGAGGAGCTTCTCGGCCTGCGCTTCCCGGCGCTCTCCGTGTCGGCGAAGACGGGCAGCGGCCTCGGCGAGCTGGCGCCGTTTCTCGTGCGTGCGCTCGGCATCGTGCGCGTATACACCAAGCTGCCGGGCAAGGCGGCTGATCGCAGCCGGCCCTTCACGCTGCGCGCCGGCGACCGCGTGCTCGACGTTGCGCGGCTGGTGCACGCGGACGTGGCGGCGTCGCTCAAGTACGCGCGCGTCTGGGGCAGCGGCGAATTCGACGGCCAGCAGGTCGGTCCGGAGCATCGCGTCGCCGACGGCGACGTGCTCGAGCTCCACGCGCGCTAGCTCATCGTCGGTTTCGGGTACAGTCGCGCAAAAGCCAACACGCCAAATCACTGTGACCGACAAAGCGGCCGTCAGCCTCGACCTGAGCCTCCAGGTCGGCAAGTACGACATCCAGAAGCTGCTCGGCAAGGGCGCGACCGGCACCGTGTACCTCGCGCGCGACACCTTCACCGGCAAGGAAGTGGCGCTGAAGACCATCGAGCCCGAGGTGTTCCGCGATCCGGAATTCGGCACCGTCTACCGCTCGCAGCTCTTGAACGAGGCGTCGCTCGCCGGCAAGCTGCGCCACCCGCACATCGTCGCGATCCTCGACGCCGTGGTAGGCGAGGACTCGGGCCACATCGCCATGGAGCTCGTCACCGGCGGCGATCTCTCGGCCTACGTCGCACCGGACAAGCTGCTGCCGGTCGCCGATGTGCTGCAGATCGGCTTCAAGTGCTGCGGAGCGCTCGAATACGCGGCGCGTGAAGGCATCGTGCACCGCGACCTGAAGCCCGCGAACATCATGATCGCCTCCGGCACCGACGTGAAGATCGCCGACTTCGGCGCCGCGATCCTCAAGAAGAGCCAGGTGGTGCAGACTGCACAGATGGGCTCGCCCTACTACATGTCGCCCGAGCAGATCCAGAGCAAGGACCTGAGTTTCCACAGCGACATGTACTCGCTCGGCGTGGTGCTCTACGAGCTGCTCACGGGCAGGAAGCCCTTCGTGGCGGAGAACCTCGACGCGCTGATGGACAAGATCGTGAAGCTGCCGCCGCTGCCGCCCTCGGAAGTGCGCGCCGAGCTGCCCAAGGCGCTCGATGCCGTGATCCTGCGCGCGCTGATGAAGGCGCCCGCGCAGCGCTATCCGTCATGGAAGGAGTTTGCGCTCGAACTCTCCAAGGTCGGCCAGACGGTGCTGCCGCAGGGCGCGATTCCCGACAGCGAGAAGTACGTGGTGCTGAAAAGCGTGCCGATGCTCGCGCCGCTCTCCGACGCCGAGCTCTGGGAGCTGGCGCGCGCCGGCAAGTGGCGCCGCCTCTCGAAGACTCGAGTGGTCGTGCGTGAGAAGGAGCGCGGCACGAGCTTTTTCTTCCTCGCGCGCGGTGAGGCCAAGGTGACGCGCGGCGGACGGCTGCTCAACATGATCGGCGCCGGCGAGTTTTTCGGCGAGATGGCCTACATCGCCGGCGGCGAGGCGCGCCACGCCAGCGTCGAGTCGCACACCGACTGCCTGCTCGCCGAATTCGAGCCCGCGTCGCTCGACAAGATGAGCCTCGGGGCGCAGCTCCAGCTCACGCGCGCGCTGGTGCGCAACGTCTCGGAGCGCCTCGCGCTCGCCAACACCCGTATCGCCCGCTAGCCGCCCTGCGGCTCTCAGTCGGACCAGAGATCCAGCGGCACTTTGCGGAAGAACCAGTGCTCGCCGTTCGCGTCGCGCAGGCAGACCTGGTAGCCGGAGACGCTGAGCCGCGCGGCGGCGCCATCGGTTCGTCTGAGCGTGGTGGTGAACGTGTCGCTACGCAAGTCGGCGCCTTCCGCCCAGATGATCTGCGGCGCGAGAAAGCGCGGACGCGAACGCAGCACCTCGTCAATACGGCCCTGCAGGTCGTCGCGCCGACCGGACCAGTCGGGCGAGGCGAATTCGACCAGCGCCGCGCCGGGCTCGAGGTCGAAGATCTCGGCGAGCGTTCGTTTTGCATCGTTATGCAGCGTTGCGCGTCCGGCGGTGCGCGCATCAGCGGGGCAGAGCTGTGCGAGCTGGGCGCGGCCGGCATGCGGCGCGAGCAGGCAGAGCGCAAGGAAGAGGTCCCGGCAGTTCACTTCGCCGGCACCTGCGCGAGGTTTCGCAGCCACGCCTCGGCGTTGCCGTCGGAGGGCGCACGCCAGTCACCGCGGGGCGAGAGCGAGCCGCCGGAGCCGACCTTCGGCGCGTTCGGGATGGCGCTGCGCTTGTACTGGCTCGTCTGGAAGAAGCGCCGCAGGAAGACCGCGAGCCACTTGCGGATGTCAGCGAGCTTGTACTTGTCGCGCCAGGCGTTCCAGGCGAGATACGCCACCTTGGCCGGCGCGTAGCCGAAGCGCAGCGTGTAGTAAAGATGGAAGTCCTGCAGTTCGTACGGGCCGACCGTTCCTTCGGTCTTCTGCTTGCCCGGGATGAGCTCGGGGCTGATGTCCGTCTCGAGCACGCGGCGCAGCGCGCGCTGCACGTCTGCGCTGAACTCCTTCGAGTCCGCGACCCAGGCAATGAGGTACTGGATCAGCGTCTTCGGCACGCTCGCATTTACGTTGTAGTGCGACATGTGGTCGCCCACGCCGTAGGTCGACCAGCCGAGCGCGAGCTCCGAAAGGTCGCCTGTGCCGACGACGAAGCCAGCGTGCAGGTTTGCCAGGCGAAAGAGATGGCTGGTGCGCTCGCCCGCCTGCACGTTCTCGAAGGCGATGTCGTAGACCTTCTTGCCCTTCGCGTACGGGTGCCCGATGTCTTTCAGCATCTGCAGGCACGCCGGCCGGATGTCGATCTCCTCGGCGCTCGCGCCCACCGCGCGCATCAGTTGCCACGCCTGGTTCTTGGTGCGGGTGCCCGTCGCAAAGCCGGGCATGGTGTACGCGAGGATGTTGCGCCGGGGCAGCTTCAGCTCGTCCATGGCGCGCGCGCACACGATGAGCGCCTGCGTCGAGTCGAGTCCGCCGGAGACGCCGATCACGAGCTGTTTCGTGCCGGTCGCGCGCATGCGGGTTACAAGACCCTGCACCTGGATGCGGTAGACCTCCTCGCAGCGCAGGTCGCGGTTCGCCGTATCGCTCGGCACGTACGGGAATTTCTCGACGCGCCGCGCGAGCGCGAGCTTGTTGCCCGGCAGCGGCAGCGAAAACTCGATGTTGCGGAAGCGCTCGACGTCGGCGCGATGGCGCAGCGCCGTGGCGCCGAACGTGTTCTGCCGCATGCGGTCCGCCTGCAGCCGGCCGAGGTCCACGTCGGCATAGGCGAGCTGCGGCTCGGACGCGAAGCGCTTCGATTCGGCGAGCAGCGTGCCGTTTTCGTAGATCAGCGCATGCCCGTCCCAGGCGAGATCGGTGGTCGACTCGCCCTGGCCGGCGGCGCTGTAGAGGTACGCGGCAAGGCAGCGCGCCGATTGGTTCGCCACCAGCTGATGCCGATAGCCTTCCTTGCCGATGACCACGTTGGAGGCCGACAGGTTGGCGATCACCGTGGCGCCGGCGAGCGCCGCGTAGGAGGAAGGCGGCGCCGGCACCCAGAGGTCTTCGCAGATCTCGACCTGCAGCACGAAGTCCTGCTGCTCCGCATGCCGGAAGATAAGATCGGTACCGAAGGGTGCAATCTGCCCGGCGAGCCGGATCTCCCGCATGCGGGAGGCGTCGCCGGGCGTGAACTGCCGGCCTTCGTAGAACTCGCGATAGTTCGGCAGGTAGGTCTTCGGCACGACGCCCAGCAGCCGGCCCTGCGCGATCAGCGCCGCGCAGTTGTAGAGCCGTCCTTCGCGCGCCACCGGCAGGCCGACCAGCGCGGCAAGCCGCAGGGCGCGCGTGCGCGCGAGGAGCTTCGCGAGCGCGTCCTCTGCGGCGTCGATCAGCGCCTGCTGGTGAAACAGGTCTTCGCAGCTATACGCGGACAGGCCGAGCTCGGGAAAGAGCGCGAGCAGCACCTTGTCGCGCGCGGCGCGCTGCATGAGTTCCAGCGTCGCTTCGACGTTGTACTCCGGATCACCCACCCGCACGAGCGGCGTTGCGACCCCCAGCCGCACGAAGCCGTGCGCATACGGGTTGAAGAACTGCCTCACGGCGCAATTTTACCGCACACGCATTATGGTGCTATAAGCCATATATATGCGCCTGCTCGCGGAGACCGTGCTCCTGGTGCACGCCGTGGTACGCGTCGAGCTCGCCGACGATTTCAGCTACCGGCTGAGCTACGACGAGCTGGTGGTGTACCAGAACGGCAAGCGCCGGGTACGCGGGCGCGTGCAGCCCTACGAGCTGCGTTCGGTCGAGCAGCTGCGCTACGACTTCGAACGCGACGTCGAGGCAGTGGGCGGCCGGCTTGGCTAGGCTGCTCGAGCTGCGCATCGGCGATGCGCGCGACGCGCTCGACCGCTTCGAAGCGGCGTGGAACCGGCGCACCGAGGGACGCCGCGCGCAGCCGCTCCACGTGCTGTCGATGGCGGATCTGCCGCTCCTGCTGCGCACGCTGACGCCCGCGCGCTGGGAGCTGCTGGAGCGGCTGCGGGACGCAGGGCCGCTCTCGATTTACGAGTTGGCAAAACGCCTCGAGCGCGACTACAAGAACGTGCACACCGACGTCACCGCGCTCGCCAGAATCGGGCTCATCGAGCGCGCCGCCGACGCTCGAGTCTCGGTGCCGTGGGACGTGGTGCGCGCGGAGTTCTGATGGATACGCGCCGCGTTGTCGCTTTTGCGCTGCTGGTACTGGCAAGCCTGCTGTGGTCCGGCAACTGGGTGATCGGCCGCGCGGTGCGCGATGCCTTCGACCCGATCGCGCTCAACTTCTGGCGCTGGCTCGTCGCGGCGCTCGTCATGGCGCCGTTCGGCATGCGTGAAGCGCTCGCCCATCGCGCCGCGATTCGCCGGCACATCGGGCTCTTTGCGCTGCTTGCGGCGACGGGCGTGGTTGCCTTTCAGAGCCTGGTCTACCTTGGCCTGCGCACCACCACGGCGATCAACGCGCTGCTGATCAACGCGGCGGGGCCCCTTTTCATGATCATGTGCTCCTGGCTGCTGGAGCGAGACAAGCCGTCGCTCAGACAGATTGGCGGCATGCTGATCTCGTTCGCTGGCGTGCTCATCGTCGTGTCGCGAGGAAGCTGGCAAACGCTGCTGAGCCTCGAGTTCCACCGGGGCGACGCCTGGATATTGGTCGCCATGCCGATGTGGGGTCTCTACTCGGTGCTACTGAAACGCACACCGGTAGAAGTGCGCGGCATCGCCTTCGCTTTCTCGATCGCTGCGATCGGCGTCGCGATGCTTTTTCCGCTGTATGTCATCGACGCCTGGGCGGAGCCATTTCGCCGCCTGAGCGCGGCGCAGGCGGGCGCCATTCTTTACATCGCGATCGCGGCCTCCGTGCTGGCCTTCCTGGCATGGAATCGCGGCGTGGCGGTGGTCGGTGCCAACGCTGCCGGCTTCACGCTGCCCCTGCTGCCGGCATTCGGTACGGTATTGGCAATCCTGTTTCTAGGGGAAGCGTTTCAGGGTTTCGACGCCGCCGGTTTCATCATCATCGTGGCGGGCGTGGTGCTCGCGACCTATCGTCGCGGCTGAATGGCTAGAGCCAGCCCGCCTTGCGGAAGCGCCAGAACAGGAAGCCGTCGATCGCCGCCATGATGGCCATGACGACCGGGTAGCCGTAGCTCCATTTCAGCTCGGGCATCTGCTCGAAGTTCATGCCGTAGATGCCGACGATCATGGTTGGCACGGCGACCAGCGCGCCGTAGGCCGCCAGGCGCTTGGTGATCTCGGTGTCGCCGATTTGCACGAGGCCGAGGTTGACCTGGATGGCCGTAGACACCGTGTCACGGGCGGTGTCGATCGACTGGTTGACTCGCACCAGGTGGTCGTAGACGTCGCGGAAGTATTCGCCGAGCCCAGCGCACACCTGCGGCACGCGCCCGCCGAACAGCCTGCCGGTGTACTCGAGCATCGGTCCGGTGGCGTGCTTGAGGGTGGTGAGCTTCTGCTTCACGTAGTAGAGCGACTCGATGTTGGCGCGCGGGTCCTTGGCGGAGAACAGCTGGTGCTCGATCGTCTCGAGCTCGGTCTCCACGGCATCGAGCACCGGAAAATAGCGGTCGACCACGGCGTCCATCAGCGCATAGAGCACGTAGCCCGAGCCGTTACGCAAGAGCTCCGGCTCGCGCTCCGCGCGCGCACGCACCCCGAGGAACCCCTGCTCGCTGTGCTGGCGCACCGAGAGCACATAGTTGCGGCCGACGAAGATGTCGACCTCGCCGATCTTCAGCTCGTCGCCGACCACGTCGACTGTGTTCACCACCACGAAGAGCAGGTCGCCGTACTCCTCGATCTTCGGCCGCTGGTGCCCGTGGCGCGCGTCCTCCACGGCGAGCGGATGAAGGTCGAACTCCTCCTGCATCTCGGTGAGCTCCTCGTCGGTCGCATCGCGCAGCGCCACCCACACGAAGCAGCCCGGGCGCTGCAGGTAGTTCCTGATGTCGTGCTTGTCGATGTCCGCGAGCTTGCGGCCTTCCTCGTAGGCGACGCAGTTGATGAGCATGTTCGGGTCGCGATGGTAACCCGATAGAATCGACGAATCGCAAAAGTTGATCTGACCCTTATGCCGGACATCAGCCGCCGGGCCGCAAGCCTCGGCACCGAGAACGCCTTCGTCGTGCTGGCCGAAGTGAACGCGCTCGCGCGCGAGGGCCGGGACATCATCAGCTTCTGCATCGGGCAGCCCGACTTCCCGGCGCCCGAGCACGTGCAGGACGCGGCGATCCGCGCCATCCGGGCGGGGAAGCACGGCTACACGCCGTCGGCGGGGATCGACGAGCTGCGCGAGGCGGCGGCGCGCTACATGGGGGCCATGCGCGGCGGCCTGCCGGTCCGGCCGCAGGACGTCGTGGTCGGCGCCGGCGCCAAGCCCTTCATCGCGTATGCCATCCTGTCCACCACCGACTACGGCGCCGGCGACGAGGTCATCTACCCCAACCCCGGCTTTCCGATCTACGAATCGCAGATCCTCGCGAGCGGCGCGAAGCCCGTGCCGATCCACCTGCACGAGAAGCGCGGCTTCTCCTTCGATCCCGATGAACTGGCACGCCTGCTCAACAAGAAGACGCGCCTCCTCATCCTCAACTATCCGCACAACCCGACCGGCGGCTGCCTGACGAAGCCGGAGCTCGAGCGGATCGCGGCGGTGCTGCAAAAGCACCCGCAGGTCTGGGTCTACGCGGACGAGATCTACTCGCGCCTGGCGTACGTCGGTGAATTCTTTTCCATCGCCCAGGCGCAGGGGATGTACGAGCGCACGATCATCTCTGACGGTGCCTCCAAGACCTGGGCGATGACCGGCTGGCGCATCGGCTTCACCTCGAACCCGGCGCTCGCGCCGGTCTTTACGCGCTGGATCACGAACACGGAATCCTGCGCCTCGCAGATCAGCCAGTGGGCCGCGGTGGAAGCGATCAACGGGCCGCAGGACGCCGCGCGCACCATGCGCAATCGCTTCCTCGAGCGGCGCGACCTCATCGTGCGTCTCTTGAACGAGGTGCCGGGCGTACAGTGCCAGGTTCCGGGCGGCGCCTTCTACGTCTGGCCGAACGTCACCGAGGCCTGCCGCATGATCGGGGCCGCGGATTCCGAAGAGTTCCGCAAGCGTCTGCTCGCCGAGGCGGGGGTCGCCGTACTCGCCGACATCCATTTCGGAGCCCGCGTGCCGGGCGAAGGACAGCATGTGCGCTTTTCATACGCCGCCTCCAAGCAGGCCATCGAGGCCGGGGTGCAGCGCATGGCGGAATTCATCCGGAAGAACACCCGGAAAGCAGCATGATCTGGAAACCGAGTGTCACCGTCGCTGCGGTGATCGAGCGCGGCGGGCGGTTCCTTTTCGTGGAAGAGCGCATCGACGGCCGCCTGGTCCTCAACCAGCCC
>JACXTT010013685.1_pt1 | contig 10667 bp, 11 predicted proteins | sample 9270951 | NCBI WGS metagenome assembly JACXTT01 (sample SAMN15532306, study PRJNA645909) | rock metagenome | isolation source: weathered quartz diorite | place: Puerto Rico | collected 2017-06-21
GTTCGGCCAGGTTGCCGCCCAAATCGCCGTTGGGGCGGGGGACGCGCGCTTTCCGCCGCCCGACGTCGCATGGCGGGCGCTCACGCGCGCCGTGCAGGTTCCCGCCATGAGCCGCTACGCGTTCCAGTTGGGCCTGGCGGCGTTTCGTGAAGCCGCCGCGGGATACATGCAGCGTCGGTTCGGTGTGAGCGTCGATCCCTACAAAGAACTGCATCCGTTGCTGGGCTCGAAAGAAGGCATCGCGCACCTCGCGACGGCCGTACTCAATCCCGGTGACGCGGCGATCGTGCCGGTGCCGGGCTATGCCGTCTATCATGGCGGCACCGTCCTCGCCGATGCCGAGCCGTGTCTCTACGATCTCACGCCGCGCACCGATTTCCTGCTCGAGTTGGAGGAGATCCCGGCCGATGTGCTGAAGCGCGCGAAGCTCGTCTACCTGAACTATCCGAACAATCCGACGGCGGCCGTGGCGCCGCGCGAGTATCTCGAGCGCACCATCGCGGCCTGCAACAAACACGATCTCGTGCTCGCCTACGACAATCCCTATTGCGAGATCACCTTCGATGGCTACGTTGCCCCGTCGATTTTCGAAATCCCGGGCGCCATGGACGTCGCGGTCGAGTTCCATTCGTTGAGCAAGAGCTTCTGCATGACCGGCTGGCGGCTCGGCTGGGCGGTGGGTCGTGCCGATCGGATCGCCGCACTCGCGCGCGTGAAGAACTACGTGGACACCGGCGCCTTCCTCGCGGTCCAGGCGGCGGGCGCCGAGGTGCTCAAGCAGGCGGAGCGCATCGCCCGGGGATACGCTGCGCAGTTCAAGGAGCGGCGCGATGCGATCGTCCCCGTGCTTCGTGCCAACGGGTTCGAGATCGAGTCCCCCCGCGCGACGCTGTATCTGTGGATTCCATTGCCCGACGGGTTAGCGTCGGCGGCGTTCCAGAAGCGCGCGCTCGAGGACGTCGGCGTGGTGACGTTGCCGGGCAGCGCGTTCGGCGCTGGTGCCGAGGGATTTTTCCGCATTGCCTTGACTGTCCCCGTGCCGAGACTCATCGAGGCGACGGAGCGGTTGGGAAGGGTGCTTGCCACTGTTTGACCGCCAGGTAGGAAAGGTCCCGATCGGGCGTGCGTGGCTCGTCACGGCGGCCATTCACATCCTCGCCGCGGTGGTGTTCTTCACGGTGAACCTGGCGGCGCCGTGGCGGAAGGCGGAGTACGTCGTGCTTCCGCCGCGCGACTTCGGCGATTCAATGGTGTTTGTGCCGGGCACGCGGGAAGCACGCGCGAAGGGTCCGACGATCGTTTCCACGCGTCGCGAGCCGCCGCCACCGGTCGCCGCGCCCACACCGCCTCCCGCTGCCCCTGCGCCGCCCGACACCGGATCCACACTCCCAGCCTACGATCCAAACGCCAGTCGCGTGGCGCCCGCGCCGCAAGTCGGCGACGGCCGGCTGTGGGTGAGCCCGCGGCCCGGCCTGCCCGCGGCGGTGGCGGATGCGCTCTACGGCGACTCGACGGCACGGCGCACGGCGGCGATCGACCGGTTGAAGGTGATGGTGGACTCGCTGAATCAGGTGCTCGATCAGATCCAGCGCGATCATCAGCGGCCGAAATGGACCATCGGCGGGACGCCTGAGAAGCCGCAGTGGGGAATCGATTCCGCCTACATCCACGTCGCCGGCATCAAGATCCCCACGATGGCGTTGGCGCTACTCGGCAATCTCCTGCCGCAGGGCAACTTCGACGAATCGATGCGCGCACGGCAGTTGCAGTACATGCGGGACGACATCATGCAGGCAGCGGCGCGCGCTCAGACCCTCCAACAATTCCGCCGGTACGTGCGCGAGCTGCGGGAGCGGAAACAAGCAGAGCGCGACGCCGAGGAACGGCGCCGCGCCCAGGATACCGTCAAAGCTGTGCCGTAGCTGCTTTACTAACTGTCCGCGTGACGATGGCGAACATCCTTCCGACTGCCAGGCGTTATGGAACGATGATTTTTCCCAGCATGAATGGATGCGGGGTGCAGTGATACGAAAACCCTCCGGCGACCGGGAAGGCATGAGAGAACCGGTCTCCCGGGGTTAGGTCCGGAGAATTCCAGACCGCGTTGTCGGACGTGGTCGTGTGTGGCGCCTGCGGCGGCGTTTCGCAGTTGATCCAGGTCACCGTGGCGCCCACCGGGACGTGCACGGTATCGGGATGGAAGCCGAAGTTCCGGATCGCAACGATGTAGTGCATCGAGTCGATGACCGTCACAGGCACGCGGCACTCGGCCGCGGTGTTGACCGGGCCCGCGCCTCGCTCGGAAAAGCAGGCCACAACCGCCACACCTGCCAGCGCGAGCACTCCCACGATGAGGCGCTTCATGGCCGCCTCACGACGACGACACCCTTCATGAACGGGTGCGGCGTACAGTGGAAGGAGTATTCGCCCGGCTGTGCGAACGTGTGACTCCACGTCTTGCCGGGCTCGATGGCGCCGGAGTCCCACGACTTGTCGTCGGCGCTGATGGTGTGCACCAGGGGATCGGTGTTGGTCCAGACGATTGTGGTCCCCGCGGTCACTTCGATCCGGTTCGGCGTAAATGTCATCGTCCGCATCTCGGCGCGCGTCGCGCCTGCAGGCGCCGACCCTTCGCCACCCTTCGCCGGTGCCTCACCTCGCCGCCCGAAGTACCGGCTCAACGTGAAGGGAATCGTGAACTCGAACCCGCCGCGGACTCTGTCGATGCCGCGCGACGCGCCTTGCAGCGTGGCCGTGTTCGTGTTCGTCACCTGCAGCGAGAGCGTGTGTGGCGAGTAGGGGATCGCGAGCTGCAGTCCCGCGCCCCAGGCGACTTTTTCGCCCGCGCGCTTATTGATCAGGGTCGTCACATCGCCGGCGAGCGCGACCCAGCGGTGCAGACGCAGCGTCGCGCCGCCGCCTACGGCGTACCGCGTGGTGTCGCTGTGGTAGCCGTTAGACAGAAATCTGCCGACGGCCATCAGCCGCAGCCGGCCTGCCGATCGAGCGGCGGTGAGCTCGGCATCCGCACTCCCCGCTGCCTGGTTATAACCAGCCTGGAGCGCCACACCCGAGCGGCCGTAGCGCGCGAACAATTCCCATTCGTTGGGAAACGCGGCGGCGATGTCGGACGAGGTTGCGTAGTTGAAGCCGATGAGGAGCGGAATGGGAAGCTGATAACTGAGGAGGAACGTCGGCGAATTCGTGACTTTGCGGAGTGGGGCGTCACCCACTCCGAATCGGTGCACGAAATTGAACTGCAGCGTGCCGCGCGCGCCGAGCCAGCCACCCGACAGGTTGGGTGGTCGCTCGAGGACGGACTGGCACGAGGCTACATCTGCAGCTCCGAGAGACGCAGATAGGGCGCAGGTGACGAACACTGCGATCCGACCCGGCATAAGCAATCGGGCCTCCTCATGCGAGTGACGCAGCCTCGAGGCGGCCGAGCGCCGCCTCTTTGCCGACGACCGAGAGTAGCTCGTTCACTGGTTCCGACACTGTACCACCGGTCAGCGCGATGCGGATCGGCTGGAAGATCTTTCCCGCCGGCACGCCCCGCTCTTCGGCGAGATCGCGCAACACCTTCTCGATGCTCGCCGGCGACCAAGCCGGCGCGTTCTTCAGCGCGATGACGCTGGCCGCGAGCGATGCGCGGTAACCGGTCGGGTCCTTCGCGATTTCCGTCTGCGCTTTGTCATCGAGCGTCACGAAGCGTTGGTCGAGCCGCACGGCCACCTGGCGCGCGACATCGAGTGTGGTTCGCGAGCGCGTCTTGACGGCGGTGATCACCTTGAGCACGGCTTCCTTATTCCCATTGAGACCCAGCTTGGCCAGCTCAGGTTTCACGAGCGGATAGAGCTCCTCGGCCGACTTCGCGGTCAGGTACTGTCCGTTCATCCACTCGAGCTTCGTGGTGTCGAACACGGCGGGCTTCTTGAGAATGCCGTCGAGCGTAAAGAGGTTTCGCAATTCCTCTTTGCTCATGATCTCGCGATCGCCGCCCGGGCTCCACCCAAGCAATGCGAGGAAATTGCGCATCGCTTCTGGGAGAATCCCTAAGTGTTGGTAGTCGCCGACAGCGGTCGCCCCGTGCCGCTTGGAGAGTTTCTTTCCGTCCGGTCCGTGGATCATGGGCACGTGACCAAAAACCGGGGTCACTTGGCCCAACGCCCGATAGACCGCGATCTGTTTGGGCGTATTCGAGATGTGGTCGTCGCCCCGGAGGACATGCGTGATCTGCATGTCGATGTCGTCGACGACCACGGCAAAGTTGTAGAGCGGAGAGCGGTCCGAGCGCAGAATCACGAAGTCGCGGATGTCCTCGCCCTTGAAGCTGATACGGCCGTGCACCGCGTCCTCCCACGACAGCTCGCCGGGAGGTACGCGCAGGCGGATCGCGTCCTCCTCCATGTAGGCTTTGCCCTCTTTCAGCAGTTGATCGGCGACCTGTTGGTGGCGGGCGAGCCGAGCGCCCTGGAAGATCGGGGCCTCGTCCCAGTCGAGCCCGAGCCATTGCAGGCCGTCGAGGATTACCTGGGTGTGTTCAGCGGTGGAACGGGCTTTGTCGGTGTCTTCGATCCGGAGGAGGAACTGCCCGCCTTCTTTGCGAGCGAAGAGCCAGTTGAACAGAGCTGTCCTGGCTCCCCCAACGTGCAAATAGCCTGTTGGGGATGGTGCGAATCTAACGCGAATGGTCATCGGGGCGAATAATCAATGATCAGTGATGAATGATCAATGATCAATGATCATTCGCGCGAAGCGCGCACGGAGGAGGGGGGATTCGAACCCCCGATAGGGTTTTAAAGCCCTATAACGGTTTAGCAAACCGCCGCCTTCAGCCACTCGGCCACCCCTCCACGAGGTGCGGAAGCTCGCAATTCACTAGGGCTTGTGCAACCCCCGGCAATCGGCTCCCGCCGTAGACGTCGCGGTGCTGGTGGCAGAATTGGTGGCACTCGCCCGCTGATCAGCTTCGCTTGAGCCCTTGCCGTGCCAACTCGGCCTGCGAAGTCGCCTCTCGGTCGCCAGTTCCCGACAAGCTTGCGGCAACGCGCGCCGCGTCTTCGGCAAAGTAATTCTCTGGCGCGTGCCTCATGTATCGCAACGTCATCGCGGACGTGGAGTGTCCGAGCAGCTTCTGGATTCGCACGATCGGAATGCCTGCCTGTGCGCAGTGTACGCCGAAGGTATGCCGGAGGTCGTGGATCCGTACGTCGTGCAGCACGGCCTTGAGGCATGCGCGCCGAAACACGCGCTGGGCGAGTTGATAGGAGCCGATGGGGTGCTGAAACACGTGGTCTGCGGGTCCGCCTGGGTACCGCGTCCGATGTTCGGCCAGCACGCGAGCCAGCGGCAACGGAATCGGGACAATTCGCGCACTCGCCGCCGTCTTGAGACGGCGCGCTCTGTCGTGGATGCTGATCAGCTGCTCGGACAGGCGAACGTCGCTCCAGCACAGGCCCTGCGCTTCGCCCACGCGGCACCCCGTGTAGGCTAAGGTGGCAAACAGCGGCCACCAGGGCTGGGGCAGGGCAGCTTCAAGTTGTGCCAGCTCTGACGCGTCGAGCCAGCGCTCACGGCCGGCGGACTCGCGCTCGCGGGGTACGGCGGGGCGGTTCACCTGGAGCTCGCGTTCCTGCTCGCCCCAGGTGAGGAACGCGCTGACGGCGCAGAGGTCTCGGTTGATCGTCGCGCCGCTCGTCCCCTCATGCCGACGCAATGCGCGAAAGTCTGCGAGAAATCCCTTGGTGAAATCCGAGAGCACCGCTACGCGGCCCCGGGGCAACAGTGCGATCAGGCGTGCCCAACTAACTTTGTACCGCTGAGTTGTTTTGGGAGCGTAAGGTCGCCTCGTCTTTGGACTCAGGCTCGCCGGATCATCGAGCCAGGCAAACCACTGGTCGAGTAGCGGTCCCAAGGCCGGGCTGGCAGCTGCGGCCAGCCGGTGCTGCAGCGCTGCGGGGTCTCGCACGTAATCCTCGTGAACGTCAGCGATGCGCAGTTTGCCTGCTGCCAGCAGACGAAGCACGTCGAACCGCCCCGCATCCTTCAGGGCCTGCAGGGTCCGTTCCATGGCTTGAGCCCGTTTCTTGCGCGTAGTCCCGGTCGAGACCTTCAGTCGCGGCAGTCCCTGCCAGCGGACCTCGATGACGTAGCGGCTACTCTCGGGCCGCTTGTAGATGCTCACTTACTCCTCCTCCGCTCCTCGATCAGCGACGCGATGTCCGACAACCGCCACCGCAGTGTGTGCGGCGCCAGTTGAACTGCGAGATGCCCAACCACCTCATAGACCCGCTTCGTGGCAATGGCGAGCAGGCGGCCCACTTCGGCCGCGGTCAGCAGCGGCTCAATGGTGCTCACCCTCGCGAGCGCGCTCTCAAGCCTGAGTCCATGATCCTTCCGCTCACTGGCGCTCACGACGGCGTTCTCCTCCGCCGCTCCGCACCCACGTTCCGCCGGAGCCGACCGCCTTTCCCGCCTTCCAGATATTCCCGGCGGAACCGCCGGAGCTCCGCGAGCTGAATCATCGAGATGCCGTACCGCCTCGCGTCCTTCAGCAACCCGAGGCGGACATAGCGATTCACCGCCATGACACTCTTTCCGAGAAAGGCGGCGGCCTCGATCTGCGAGAGGTAGCCACGGGGACCGATCTCCGTCACGTACTCGCGCGTGCGTACCCGGCGCACGAGCCGGATGCCGGCTTGAGGGCCGGGAGGATTCTCTTCGAGGACCCTGATGAGATCAGGACGGGCGCGTCCCATTTGGTGGACCTTGAAAGTGTTATAGCTGTCATGTCATCTTATTGCGAGGTCTCACAGGTGTCAAGCGCTCAGAAAGCGCGATACGGGGCTCACGGACCGAACAGGGAGTCGGCTAATCCAGGCGTACTCCCGTAGAATGGCCGGCACAAATACCGGCACAAATACCGGCACAAATACCGGCACAAATACCGGCACAAATACCGGCAGACATACCGGCAAAAACGCCGGGTGACGAGCGGAGTAACGAGCGGCCTCACGAGCGGTCTTGTCGATGAAAAGGCGTTCCAGAGAGGAGGATCGTATGCGCACGCGGTCGGGTCGAGAAATCCCAGAGGCCCTGCAGCGTCACAATGAGACGCAGCGGCGCGATCCGGAGGATGTAGTCAACGATCTCCGATGGCGCGTCCGGGTCGTCGTGTTGTGGCGCCAACGCGATGACGACCCGGAGCAGTGGATCTACCTCGAGCGGATGCTACCGGGTGAGTTCTCTTACGAGACCGTGAAGCAGCGGTGGGGCGGCGGCGCGTACCGCATCCGGCTGTTCGGAGCCTGGAATCGCGCCCGCCGGCAGGAGGTGTATCTCACGCAGGTGGCGTTCTGGATCCATCGCGGATTTCCGCCCACACCAGCGCTGCAAGGTCGGTTGCGGACGTCTCGCAGCCCCAAGTAGAGCCGACTGAGTAAAGAGAAACCTCGCCGCGGGCGGCATACCATCTTCTCGAGGTTTTGTTCCCCGATAGAGCGGTCCCCTCCACTAGCGTAGGGCTGCGCTGCTGAGTAATCGTTGTGGCAACGGAAACGCCGCCAGCTCGCGTGACACGACCCCAAGTCTCATCCGAACCTCTTGCTTCGCCGGAAGCACCGATCGCACTGACGCCCGCGACGATGGAGGCGGTGTATCTGGCGAAGGCGTTTGCGCCCGCCGAGCGCCCCATGATTCTGCACGGCGAGACGGGATCAGGCAAAACGTATTTCGCCGAGTACATCCACCGTCTGAGCCGTCGGAGCGGTGGCTTCCACGCGCTCAGCATTGGGACCGTCCCGGCACAACTCGTGGCCGACAAGCTCTTCGGCCACGTCAAAGGTGCCTTTACAGATGCGCACCGCGTGCGCGCCGGGCTGATCGCGACCGCCGGATGTGGGACGCTACTCCTCGATGACATTCAGACGCTCGATCTCGGCATGCAGGAACAGCTCTACGAGGTGCTCGATCGGCGCACGTACAGCCCTGTGGGATCGGATTGCGTCGTTAGCATGGTCTGCCGAGTCATTCTGGCGATGACGGAAGATCCCGACGTGCTGATGAGCAAGGGGCTGCTTGTGCCGGATCTTCGCTATCGATTTGACGTATGTGCGATCAGGATGCCGCCGCTGCGTGAGCGGCGCCCGGAGATTCCGATTCTCGCCAGGACAGCGCTGGATGCCTGTCCCGCGACGACCAAAGTAGATGGTCCGACCCGATTTCAGAAAGCGGCGCTGCACATGCTATGCGAGGCCGAGTACAAGGGAAACGTGCGGCATCTCATCGATATCGTGGAGCGTGCGTATTTGCTGGCTCGCGCCGATGGTCGGGATGAAATCTGTACGCAAGATCTCGCCGTGGAGTTGCCTGCCACGCTGCGGTACCAGCGGCATGGGGATGCTGCTGCGAACCGAGCGGTGGTGCAGCGGATGCTGGAGATAACGGGAGGGAATGTTAAGGCTGCAGCAGAGAGGCTCGGAGTGAGTCGAATGACGGTGAACGCGATCCGCGCGATTAATCCGAGATAGCCTGTCCCCGATCGTGCGCCGGTGCCGATTCGGTGGCTCACGGACAACGGCAGTATCTATACGGGGGGCGTAGTCTACCCGAAAAGAGTCTCATGAATTAGGGACCAGAGCTCAAGTCACTGTGTTTCTTGCCTAAGCCAATCGAGAGGAGGTAGGGATTGACCCGATCAGTCGCCCTCTCGGTAAACGAATTCCACTGCGTGAGAGAACGTCTGCCCCTCGCCTTGTATGGTAAGGATTCCTGTTAAGAGCACTTTCCCACCATTCGAAAGCTCCGGTCTATTCCAGAACCGGCCCTCACGATCCAAGAAGTGTCCGGCAAACCGGATCGTACCAAGCTTTGTCGAGGGACACTCGATTACCAACGTGTCCGGTCGAATCATCGGAACATTGCAGATAACTCGAAATGTGCTATCTCCCTTGAACTCCAGTCTCGCTTCTGGCGTCGGGAAACGGGGGGCGTCATAGTGCAGACTACCGTCATAGAAGTACTCTACTGACTTCAGATCCAACCAAGATAGTTCATATCCATTTTGAACGACATCTGAAGTCGGAAAATAGAATCCATTAGGATCAAAGAACCCTTCGTGCTCCGAAGCAGCCGGTGTGGAATCCACCACCCTCGCGACAGTCGCAGACGCGGTTTCGGCGTGTACGCCGCCCACCTGTGTCCCGCTCTCGTGCTTTGTTGAGTTTCCGCGGCACGCGAGTAGGAGAAGCGCGAGCCAGGCCACCGGGGCTGCCTCACGAATGCCTCTGATGATCCCGGCCCGCCTGGAGTCAGCCGAGAGTGTCCGAAATGATGGCAGAGCCCTGACTGAGTCTCTAAACAGCGCACCGCGCTTTCCAGGCCTGAACAAGTACGCAGTCAAGAGCGCTCCCAGAGTGGCCACGCCCATTGGGAAGGACTCGTTTTGGTTGACGGCTCTCACACGCTTCATCGGCATGGCCGGAACGCATTCGAGAGCGACCCACCTACGACGAACACGTGATGAAAGTGTGCATTCTGTGGAATGCTCCGTAGGTCCACATGGTCACCCACTTTCCGTACAGCGGTCGGTTCTACATTGAGTGTGAAAACCATGTTCGGGAGCGAGCAAAACCGAACGGTCACGTCATTGCCGACACTGACCTGTGCCAGCCCGTAGAATGCATACATCTCTGACCAGGACATGTCGAGCGGACGAGTTCCTCCAACAATGATCCCACCATTGCCAGAAATGATCCAGCCATCCACCGGCCGGTCAGAATGCAAAACAGAGTCCATGTATTGAAGGGCGAGAATTGTCACGCCATCGTGAGATATATTGAGACCGGGATAACGCAAAGAACGACCGTTTGCCGCTACGATACTCAGAGACGTGTCCTTAGTCATCGGGCAGAGTCGGCGCAGAGTCCCGATCGGCTGTAAGGCGGTCATCCGTCCAACAGAATCGTTCGAGATTCTTAGGGGAAGAGACTCCACGGGACATCCCGCGGATTGATTGAGGGACTCCCCCATTTGGTGCAGTGGTCCAAATGATAAGGGACCGACGACTATAGACCACAGCATGCTGCTGCACGCAAAGGCATTCCGTGGGACGTTAACTAATAGGTCCTTGCATTGCATGATCGACTCACGCTTTCACTCACAAGGTTCTTTGTGCGCCTGACTCAACTCTGTCGTTCTAGGGGCACGCGTTGATACCTTGGCCTCCCATAAGCGTCGACTGGGCACGGGCCTGATTCTGTGCTATTGCCTCAAGCATTGACGCATACGGCCCATACCCTCCCGCCCAAGAGAAATGCACAGGATCACTTACCCCTCCCCACCTGAAGCCAGTTTGACGAGCTGCAGCTTCAAGGACTACCATGCTAGCCCAGTCCTCGGCACCCACGGAAATGTCGAGAGAGAATCCCGCTTCGTGCGAACTAAAGCCCGGCATCACGGGAGTATAGTACTGGCCAATGCCAGCCTCCCAGTTCGTGCGGATGAGACTCTGCTCCAACGTAAATCGAAACGAGCTGGTTATGCTGATGCTAGCTCCTCTTGATACCGCAAGGTTCACGAACGCGACGGCGCGCTCAGCAATTGACGCATCAACCTCGATCTGGCCACCCAAAGTCGCTGCACGACATCTACCGATCTTCCGAGGC
>JACXTT010013686.1_pt1 | contig 10666 bp, 13 predicted proteins | sample 9270951 | NCBI WGS metagenome assembly JACXTT01 (sample SAMN15532306, study PRJNA645909) | rock metagenome | isolation source: weathered quartz diorite | place: Puerto Rico | collected 2017-06-21
GATAATTTTTGCGCCGAAATCGCGCATCGAAGCATGGAGTGCGTCGACGTCATCGCGCGACCGCAAACGGAAACAGAAGTGATGGAGACCAATTCGGCCTTGATTAAACGATGTGTCGCGGTGCTCGGCCAGAGCGGGGCGAATTAGGACACCTGTGCGGCCGCCAATGCAATAGAATACGTCGGGCGCGTCGTATTGGATCCGCATGCCAAAAGTCTCCTTGAGCAAGCGGTGATAAAAGGCGCGACTGGCGAGGACGTCGCGCACGGTGAGTTGAATGTGGGCGATGCCATTGACGTCGATCATGTTCTCATGATCGCTCTCCGCGCCCGGATGCGCTAGCCGCGTTCGTTCGGGGCTTGGCTGATTCATGGCGCCGCGATGCGGGGCCTCGAGGAGGAGGGCTGGCCACTACCCGATCGGCGCGCTGAAATACTGCGCAGTGCGAGAGCAGCACGCAAGCATTGTGCAAGCGAGGGCGGCTCGCGTCGTCGTCAGTGCTGCGGCCGCGCGGTTCGGTCGACCTGAACCGAGGCGATTGCGCCGGAATGCGCGAGGGTGCGCACTTGCGCCGGCGTCGCCTCCACCAGGAGCATCGGCTGATGGCCAAGTCGCTCGATGCGCGAAGCCCCAGCCCGCCGTGCGGCCCTCTCGGCGCGGACGATCGCTTGTGCTGCAGTGAGGCCGGGGCGCGGCGCCAGCGTCTCCACGATGAAGCGCGCAGGCTGGTTCTCGGGCAGCTCCGCGAGGTCGGCGAGGCCGCGTACTTCACTTGGTCGCATCAGGAGGCCTTTGGCGGTTTCGACCGGTGGTGTTTCGGCGATCGCCGCCGGCGGCGGCGAAGTTGGCCCGCCGAGCGCAGTCAGCGCATCGGCGAGACGAATACGGGGGCGGCCGGCCACGTCCAATCCGCTGGATTTTAGCGCCGGTTCAATCTGGTCCACCGTCGCCGCCGGGCGCGCGGAACGGATCGCAGCAAAGGCGCCAGTAACGTGGGGCGTCGCCATCGACGTGCCGCTGAACACGGCGAAGCGTCCGCCTGGAATCGACGAATTGATGTTGACGCCGGGCGCCATCACATCGACCTGCGGACCGCAATTGGAGAAGGGCGCGAGCTGATCCTGCTTTGTGCTCGCAGCGACAGTCACTGCCGTCGAGATGCAGCCCGGGAAACTGACGGCCGTGCGGTCGCCATCATTGCCAGCCGCGATGATTGTGGCCACGCCCGCGGCGCGCAATTGATCGATCACGGGCTTCGTCAAGTCATCGTCGCAGAACGTCGTCGAACGCCCTCCGCCGAGCGACAAGTTGACGGAGGCGACATGACGCTGCGCCGCGATTTGCAGAATGTAGTCGAGGCCACGGATCTGATCCGACGTGTAGGAGGCGACGCACGACGGCTGGCCATCGCATTGAGCCGGGCTCGAAAATGCACTGAAGACTTGCACGGCGACGACCGATGCGTCTGGCGCCATGCCGGAGAAATCTGCGCCCCTGCCGGCGGCGATGCCTGCGACATGAGTGCCGTGCTCGCAGCCGCTCGCCCCGCACGGTCGCGCAGCGCCAGCGCCCATTTGCTGCGCCTGGCCGTTAGGACAAACGCTGCTCGAGCCTTCGAGCGCCGAGGTCGTTGAGAAACACGCCTCGCCAACCACGCGTCCAATAAGGAAGGGGTGCGTCGCGTCCACTCCTGTGTCGAGGATGGCCACAGCCTGGCCATGTCCACGCCCGCCCATAGCCCAGAGTTGCGGCGCTTGCACGAGGGGTCCGCTTTCGGCGAGGGTCGCGTGGGCGATGCGGTCTTCGCTCCAGCGCCTGAAGTGCGGGTCCGCATAGAGCGTGGCGAGCTGCACGCTCGTTACTTCCGCGACGACGAATGGCAGGTGCGCGCTGAGGCGCTGAGCATTTTCGACACCGGCGCGGCGGAAGACCGCCATGGCCTGGCTCTGCATCTCGGTGAGCGCAGGACGTACGCCCGCAGGCTCGGCAAGCTCCACGATGACGCGGACCTTGCCGCTGGGTCCCGCTCGCGCCTGGAGCGACGAGAGAGTGTTCGGTTGTGGCGACGGCGCGGCCGGGGCGCACGCAAGCGCTGCGTTCGCGGCGGTCGACGTACTTGAAGTGCCCGGCGCGCCCGAACCGGAGGCGCTGGTGAGAAGCGCGAGCAAGGTGGCGGCAATCCAGCGGTGATGGCGTGACATGACACGTCTCTCCTGACCCCCAGGCGCCAGCCTATCATGAACTTGAGACCTGTGGCGCTTCTCTCGCTGCTTGTGCATGGGAGCGCGGGTTCCTGTTGACTCTTCAGCCGAATTTTCCGCGTGTCCGCAAGCTCCGTTTCCATACCGCCGAGGGCGGCTCGCCGTTCATGGACGCCAAGCTCCGCAAGACGTCGAACGAGATCGAATTGGACTTCGCGCTGGCAATACTGTTCAGCAGCCAGATGCTCTTGAGCATCGGCGGCATCATCTGGGATGCGGTAGATTTCTTTAGGGCGCCTTGAGGTCGGCGACTTCCTTACCGGATGACGACCCACACCTGCATCTGTGACGACCGATGGGTCACGGTCGTTCCCATGAAGCTCGCACCCGCCCCACCATTCACGTCGAGGCGGCCCCGAACGGGTTGTTCGCAGGCCGCCTCAAGAATGCTCGCTGGCAATTCAGGCATTGCGCGCGGCGACAAATTGGGCCGTATCGAGGAATTCCTTGAACTCGGCGACCTTGCCGTTTTTTATCGTGAATATGTGCGCCCATTCCGTGGTCACCTTGCGATCCGTCTTCTTGAATTTGAGCGCTAGTCGTCCAAACACAAAGACCTTGTCGCCGTCGCTGTAAATCTCGTTGGGCTGAAACTCGGTGAAATCTTCATTCTCCGCCAGGATCTTGAAAAACTCCTGCACGGCGATAGTGCCTTTGCGCGGACCAAAGCGAGCGTAGTCATTTGGGCGCCCCACCATTTCCCACCGGACGTCCGGAGAGAGCCCAGCGATGATGGTCGCAATATCGGCGCGTTGAAAAGCGGCGTAGAGACTTTCGACAAACGTTACGTTCGCGGTCTTCATGATTTCCTCCGACTAGCCACATGCGCGCCTTATACGCCCGACCGTCGCGCTTGGATTATGGTAACGTGAGTTACTGTTGCGACGGCCCGCGCTGGCGCCCACAACGACGCCAGGCGCGGGGGAGCCTTCGTCAGCCCGCAGGCAAAAGCACTGTATCGACGACGTGGATTACGCCGTTGGACTGGATGACGTTGGCGATGGTGACGTGCGAGGCGTCTCCGCGCACGTCAGTAATGACGATGTCATGGCCCGATTGCGTTACGCTCAAGGGTTCGCCCTCAACGGTTGTGAGAACCGCTCGTCCATTGCCGTCTCGGACGCGCTGAGCGAGGTCGGCGGCTGTCAGGCGGCCAGAGACGACGTGATACGTCAATACGCCCGTCAACGCGGCGCGATTGGCCGGTTGCAGCAGCGTGTCAACGGTTCCGGCTGGCAATTTGGCAAATGCGGCATTGGTCGGAGCAAACACGGTGAAAGGGCCGGGGCCCGAAAGAGTGTCGACTAAGCCCGCCGCGCGAACAGCTGCGACCAAGGTTGTGTGGTCCCGCGAATTCACAGCGTTTTGGATGATGTTGCGCGTGGGGTACATAGCTGCGCCGCCGACCATGATTGTCGGTTCTGCAGTCATTGGCGAGCTTGCGCTCATGCCGCTATGAGCCATAGCGCTTTGCGACGCCGCGCCGTTCTCGTTTCCCATCGCGCAAGCCGATGTAACCATCAGTGCAGCCGCCGCGACGGCGTACCAAGCACTCGTTCGTGTCATTTTCGATCTCCCATGGCGTCCGCCTCGGCGCCGCATGGGAGTTACGGATGTTGAAACGACCCGGATCACATGAGCGATTGCGATCGATTCTCCAAATCGTGGACTAGACGTCGGCCAAGGCAAACGCCATTCGACCAATCCAACCTTGCGCCTTCAGTCGTCCTTCGGTGGCGAACAAGCAGACGCAGGCCTCGTCGCCTTGCACAATCGGTTGGTGATTGAGATCCGCGCCTGCTGCGGCAAAGTCGCCGGCTGCGAAGACACCCAGCTCGTCGCGGTATGCGCCCTTGAGCACGGTGCAATATTCCGCGCCCGAATGTTCGTGCCGCGCCGAGACCATGCCCTTGGCGACCGAGAGCACGTAAACTCGATTCTCCGGCGCATGGGGCGTCTCCACCGCAGCGACCCATACTCCGGGGGCAACCCAACGCCTCGCCTTTAAGGGCAGGCGCTGCAGCAGTGGACGCTGATCGGCGGGTTGGGCGTTGGCAACGGGCGCATCGAGCCGAGCCAACGTGCGGGCGAGAGCGTCCGCGTTGAGTTCTGCCTGCGGAAGGTCGCTGAGCGCGGCCCCTGATGTCGCCTCGAAAGCACCCACTCGAACGCGGCAGTCCGCGCACGCCTCGAGGTGCGCGCCAACGACTAGTCCAAATCCGGGTTCTTGAGCGCCGGCGGCGTAGGCCGCTAGAATCTCAAGTGAAGGGTGGTGACGCGGGATCACGAGCATTGCTCCCAATGTGCGCGGAGCTTGATGAGCGCAAGCCGCAAGCGCGATTTTACAGTTCCAAGCGGGAGCGCAAGCCGTTCAGCTATTTCCGAATGAGGGCGGTCCTCGAAAAACGAAAGTCGAACCACTTGTCTCTGCTCTTCGGACAGGCTGGCCATCGCCTCGGCGATCCGACCCTCATCGTCCTTGCGCGCGGCCGCGTCGTCGGGCGCCTCGTCTTCGCTGTGCTCGGGGGGAGGATTCTCGCTTCGATACGCCAGCTCAACTTTCTCGCGCCGAAGCCGGTCAATCCAGGCGTTCCGAGCGATCACAAACACCCACGTAGAAGGCTTGGCTTTGGCCACATCGTATGATGCTGCGCGCCGCCACACCGAAACCATGACATCCTGAGCCAGGTCTTCTGCAACAATGGCCGCGGCGCCCAGGCGAATGAGGTACGATTTCACTTTGGGCGCGTAGCGCGCAAAGAGCGTTGCAAAGGCGTCCTTATCGCCCGCGCCGATGCGGACAAGAAGTTCCTCGTCGGCTTGTTCGAGCAGACTATGCACGGCGAACCCCCGTTTCGCTCGCGGCAAGACGCCTGAGAGGCTGGGCGCGGGGGCCAAAGCAAGAAGGCTCATCCGATCTCATACGCGCGAGCCCGGAGGAGGGATCACCTGATCCGCTGCGCCGTGCGCTGCGTAAATTCTGGGGCCAGCCGGAGGCGTTCGCGCTGGGGCGGAGCACGTGATGGCCTTTACCTCGATCCCTTCGCCGCGCCGGCAAAATATCGCCGTCGTAGGCTCCGGCATAGCAGGAATGTCGGCCGCGTGGCTGCTGAGCCAACGGCACGACGTTACGATCTACGAGAAGAACGCACGCCTTGGCGGCCACTCGAATACGGCAATTGTCAATACAAGCCTGGGCCCGACGCCAGTGGACACGGGCTTTATTGTCTACAATGAAGTCACGTATCCGAATCTAAAGGCGCTGTTCGATCATGTTGGGGTCGCCACCGAGATATCGGACATGTCGTTCGGCGTGTCTCTGAACGGCGGGCAGACGGAATATTCCTCCCTCGGCGCGTCCGCGTTTCTGTGCGGCGGCAGAAATCTTCTCAGTCCGCGTTTCTGGTCGATGACACTCGATCTGCTGCGCTTCTATAGACATGCGCCGCTCGAAATGCTGCGTACACGCAACGACATGATGTCTCTTGGCGAATACTTGAAACGGCGTGGCTATGGCGTGGCGTTTCAGGACGATCATCTCCTGCCGCAAGCGGCTGCAATCTGGTCTGCGTCGCTGGCGGAAATTCGGCACTATCCCGCATGCGCATTCGTGCGCTTCTTCGAAAACCACGGCCTTTTGCAGCTCAAAGGCCGCCCCATTTGGCGAACGGTCACCGGCGGCAGCCGCGAGTATGTACGCAAGCTGACCGCCCGGTACGCGGATCGCGTCAGGCTCGGCGCTGGCGTGGTTTCCGTTCGGCGCGACGAGGGTGGCGGTTGGGTGCGCGATGCGGCGGGCGGGGCGGCGCATTACGATCACATCGTCATTGCCGCGCACGCCAATGAAGCTCTCGCGATGCTCGAGGATGCAAGTTCGCAAGAACGGGCGTTGCTTGGCGCGTGCCGATACACAAAGAACCGCGCCATCCTGCACACGGACCGTTCGCTTATGCCTCGGCGTCAATCCCTGTGGTCGAGCTGGAACTATGTCGGCGACAACCCTGAGGGCGGATGCGTTGTCTCCTACTGGATGAACAAGTTGCAGAACATTCGCTCCAGCGAGCAGCTCTTCCTCACGCTCAATCCGAAAACACCGCCGCCTGACGAGACCATCCTTTACGAAGCCAACTATGACCACCCGTTCTTCGACGCCGCCGCCATCCGCGCGCAAGAACAACTTTGGTCGATTCAGGGTGTCCGCAACACGTGGTTTTGCGGCGCCTATTTCGGCGCGGGCTTTCATGAGGACGGATTGCAAGCGGGGCTTGCGGTTGGTGAGCAACTGGGCGGCGTGCGCCGCCCCTGGCAAGTCGAGGACGAGTCTGGCCGCATCCATGTGCCGGCGGCGCAGTCAGCGCTTGCGGCATGAGCCAGTCCGCTATCTACGTTGGCCGCGTCGCTCACGTACGGCCAGGCGCTCACCGACTGCGCTACAGTGTCTTTATGCTCGCATTGGATCTCGATGAATTGCCGGCCCTCGGCGCGCGGCTGAAGCTCTTCTCGCACAATCGTTTCAATCTTTTGTCTCTGTTCGATCGCGATCATGGCGATCGGCGCAATGATCCGATCAGGCCATGCATCGAAGCGAAGCTGCGCGACGCCAATATCGATTGGGACAACGGGCGCATCGTCGTTGTGACCATGCCGCGCGTGCTCAACTACGCATTCAACCCGCTTAGCATTTATTTTTGTTACCGGCGCAATGGCGAGTTGGCTGCGCTGGCGCACGAGGTGTCGAATACTTTTGGCGAGCGACACTTCTACGTGCTGGCGCCATCGTCCTCAACGGATGGGGAAATCACCCAGAGCTGCGAGAAGACCTTCTTTGTCTCGCCATTCCTGGAAATGGATCTCCGTTACGAATTCCGCGTGATTCCGCCTGGAGAGAGGTGCGTCGTCGCCATGACTGTCCGCCGCGGCGAGAAAATTGCGCTTAGCGCCTCATTCGTGGGCGATCGCCGGCCGTTGACAGATTCGGGTCTGCTGCGCGCGTGGGCCGCCAATCCGTTCATGAATGTCAAGGTCATCACCGGCATTCATTGGGAAGCGCTGAAGATGTGGATGAAGGGCGTGCGTTACATTGGGCGCCGAAGCGTCCTCTCAATTGGTCACTCGGGCGGGGAGGCGAATGGCTCGCCTCCCCAATCGTGCAAGGGCTAGAGGCGCCGGCAGTCGTCGCCATCGCGATCGCAGCGATAGTAGTGGCAGTCATCGCCGTCGCGGTCGCAGCGCTGCACGGTGTAGCCGTCATCACCATCATAAGAACGGTCGCGACCGTAGTACCGGTCCCGCTCGTCTCGGCTATAGCCGTACGAATAGCCACGCTGATAGGAGTAGGAGCGGGCATACCAACCGCTGACGCGCCGACAATCATCGCCGTCGCCATCGCAACGGTAAGTCGCGCACCGATCGCCGTCGCGATCGCAACGCGTTATTGTTCGGCCGTAATCATCATCGTAATCGCGATAGTAGCGTTGCGCGTTTGCGGGCGCGGCAAGGCCGGCGATGGACAACATCGCCGCCGACGCCAGCACGGCGCCGAAGAGCTTGTTCATGGTCACTTGCTCCCAGTGAGGTTCTCGGCCCTCCCATCAAGGATTGTTCGCGCGAACCTGAATCTGGGCTGAACTTTTTCAAAGAATTGCAGTTGAGGACCGGTTCGGAACCTTCCGTGGTGGAATTGTCTTTTGGGCGTTTTGTCTCGATCGCTTTGGCGCTCCCGCCCCAGGCGCTTGCCGCCTCTTCGGTGTGAAGCGGTGCTCAATCACCGTCAGAACGTCGGATGATGCGGAACTCAAGTCGCGCCCACGGCGTTGAGCGGCTGCGTCAAATGGAAAATCGTCACGGTGCGGTGCACGTCCAGAGCGGCGACACGCAGCGAAACAAGAACAGGGAAACAAGAGATGTCAGCCAGAGTCGCGCTCGCTGTTGCAGCGATTACGCTTGCCGTCTTCGCGCAGCCGGCGCTTGGTCAGGGTGTTGATTCACGCAGCGGCTATTATGACCGAGACCGTGGCTATTCTGACCGAGACCGTGGCTATTCTGACCGGGATCGTAATGGCGCGCCTGGGAACCTCCAGGACGCTTATCGAGCCGGATATCGAGCGGGGTACCAGGATGCCTGGCGGCGCAACCGATATGACGACCGCCCGCCGAACTGGTACAGAAGTGGCGACGAGTACCAGGGCGGACCCGGCGATGACCGCGACGCGCGGTGGCGGCGCCACTACGGACAGACCTACGATTATAATAACGACAGCTTCTACCAACAATGTCGCAGCCAGTCCGATCCGGCCGGCGTGATCGCCGGCGCCCTCATCGGGGGACTAATAGGAAATGCAGCAGGTGGGCGCCGCTCAAGGACGGGCGCCACGGTAGCAGGCGTCGTTGTTGGCGGAGCGGTGGGCGCGGCTCTGACGAATCATTTGAATTGCGATGATCGAAGCTACGCCTACAGATCGTACTCTGACGCCTTCAACTCCGGGCGACCAAATAGCGATTGGCAATGGAGCAACCCGCGCAACGGGGATAACGGCGATTTCCGGATCGGAGATTATTACAATGATCCAGACGGATTCCGCTGCACGACCTACACCCAACGTATCTACGTGGAGGGCGCGCCCCAGACCGCAACAGGGCGAGCCTGCCAACAACCTGATGGCTCCTGGGCTATTGTGAGCTAGCTATAGAATTTGAGCGGGTTGTTCTCGGCACGTTCGGCGAACGGAGCGCAACGCGGCAAACCACGCTCCGGGCAGGTCTTGGGCGAGGCGGTCATTCGAAAGATCAGGTGCTATCGGGGAGGGCTTGGCCCAGAGGCGATATTCGGACACAAGCGATTACGTTGCGGGCAAATCCCGAACTCTTGCAGCCAGGCCGGGTTCGATGCGCTCAGCAGTCACTCGATTGTCGCTGGTCATCGCGAGGATCAGTCGATCCTCATCAGGATACCATAGATAACACGCGTTGAAGACATCGTTGCCGCCGGCGGCGCCCATCGTGCGCGCTCCTCGCCGATTGCGGTGAACGTAGAGCGCGTAAAGGTTGTCGTGGGCGACGCCGCCCAACATTGTGCCTTGCTGGAGAGCCGCAATCCATTTGGCGAGTTCACGTGACCAGGTTCGGCGATTGCGCGCCACCTTGGACGCGATGCGCGAAAAGACGGGTTTCAATGGGGTGAGACGTTGCCTGAAATCGCGGGCCCCAGACCTGGTGGGTCATCGTTCGCGCGTTTCAAACCCTTGATGTCTATCTAATCGCGACTGCGAGCGGGCTGACAGGTGAGGGTGCGCTCCTGCTTCTTATTTATGCGCTCTACACCGCTTATCCGGTGAGGCGTTCGCGCCCATAATGCTGACGGGGAATTCATCATGACAAACGATCTCTGGGCCCTGGTTGCAGCGATTCTGCTCGCGATAGCGCAGATCACCATCGCAAGCGTGCTCACCTTGCGCCAGCTCGGCGGCGATTGGGTCTTGAGTTCCCGCGATACTCAGCGCGAGGTTGTGGGTGTTAGTGGGCGCTTTGTTCGCGCGCATCGGAATCTGTTGGAGATATTTCCGCAGTTCGTCGCAGCACTCTTCGTCGTTCATGCGGCGCAGAGAGCGGGCGCGCTCGCGAGCATCGGCGCTTGGACGTTTGTTGTTGCGCGCGTCCTATACGCGCCCGCCTATGCGTTCGCACCGCCGGGCCTGCGGCCGCTATGCTGGACGGCGGCGCAAGTCGGTATTTTCATAATCTTGGCGGACCTCCTTTGGTGATTGCGACGAAACCCACGACGGACCGAAACTCGAGAGCGCCAATCGTGCTGGTGTTTTCTTCGCGCTGGCGGCGCTCATATGCTTGATGGCGGGCTTGTCCCTGTCCGCGCCTGAAACGCCTCTGCGGGCGATATGGGCGATCAAACCGCGGGAATATGACCAACTCCTCGCTTTTGCGCCGCGGTCTTGCGTTGGATTCGCAATTCTTGCGGTTGTTATGGCGCTGGCCAGCCTTGGCGCGATCCGCCGAACGAGATGGAGATGCAGATGGCGGATGGCGATCCTAATATTTGCCGGCAGCGGAGCCGGCGCCGCCATGCGGTTGGTCATGGGTGATTTGGTTGAGGGGGCCATCGGCGTCATTGTTGCGGTCGCGATCGTCATTGCACTAGCTCAATCGAAAGTGTGGGGCGCCAGAACGCGTCACCCTCGGACAAGAGTGCGAGTGACATGATTGCGCGCCGTTCAAAATTCTATGTTGAGGATGTCATGAGTCTTGAGACGCTTTCGCAATTGATCCAGGCGCTCGCAGTGGTTGCTGGGCTCGTGTTCGCGGTGGTGCAGGTTCGTGAGTTCAGGCGAGAGCGTGAGCGCAACTCTGCATTGGAGCTGCTCCATTCGTTTCAGACGCCGGAGTTCGCGAGA
>JACXTT010013687.1_pt1 | contig 10666 bp, 7 predicted proteins | sample 9270951 | NCBI WGS metagenome assembly JACXTT01 (sample SAMN15532306, study PRJNA645909) | rock metagenome | isolation source: weathered quartz diorite | place: Puerto Rico | collected 2017-06-21
ATGATCTCGAACAGTTCCGGCCGCGTGCAGGAAAAATGCTCGCACAGAGCATTGTTGAGTTTCTTGCCGGTAGCCTTGATGTGGGCCTTGAACAGATCGATGACGAGCGGCAAGCAACCACCGCACCCGGTGCCGGCTTTCGTAAGCGGGTCGCGGTTCTTCGCAGAAGGTGACGATCTTGTAGGATTGCTCGGTATCGAATTCGAGGAGGCGTTCGCAGAAGCGATACCCCACCATGCCGTTTGCCGATGACAACGACGGTTTTCTGCTGCTTGGAGGTCACCACGGAAACCTCGGAGAGAAGGTTTAGAGCATAGGCTTTGGAGGTTAATTGCAACTTTGATGCCATCGCTAATCCGTGAGTGACCCTGATCCATAACCCTTTTCAATTCATTGAGATAGAGTTCGCCGTACGCTAGCAAATGAACTTCATGCTCTTGTTCCAAGCATTGATACTGTGCATTCGTTGCCTACTCCGAGAGCAATTACAGCTTGGAGCAATTTGTTTTCAACCAGCCTCTGGATATTTCCCATTTCCTTGCTTATGATCGACAACCTCGGACCCGTTGTCGAGAGTGACCTTTGTTCCAGGAGCCTACCATGCGACGCAGCCTCATTCGTTCGATCACCGTGCTTGTGTGCGGGATCGGTTTCTTGTTCTCACAGAGCCGATCCGTCTCGGGTCCCGGCGACGCCATCGTGCCTCCCGGCGCCAAGCTCGAATTGCTCTTCGGCGGCGGCGTCGTCCTTACCGAAGGCTGCGCGTCGGCTCCCGACGGCACGATCTATTTCAGCGACATCACCTTCTCGCATGTGAGCAAGGACAAGCACGGCGTCATGGAGGCCGGGCATATCTGGAAGTTCGATCCGAAAACGAAGAAGGCGACCATCTTTCGCTCCCCCAGCGGCATGTCGAACGGCATCAAGTTCGACGCCTCCGGCAATATGATCGTCGCCGAAGGGGCCGACTTCGGCGGGCGGCGACTGGTCAAGACCGACTTGAAGACCGGCAAGAGCTACATCCTCGCCGGCATGTTCGAAGGCAAGCCGTTCAATTCACCCAACGACATCACCATCGACGAGAAGGGGCGCATCTACTTCAGCGACCCGCGCTACCTCGGCCACGAGCCGATCGAGCAACCGGTGCAAGGCGTCTACCGCGTCGATCCGGACGGCAAGATCACGCGCGTCATCACCGATGCGGGCAAGCCCAACGGCGTCTGTATTTCTCCCGATCAGAAGACGCTCTATGTCGTGTCGAACGACAACGGCCACTGGGGCATCGAACGCCTGCCCAAGGACGCGCCGGCGCGCAAGGGCCTCATGGCGCTCCTTGCCTACGACCTCGCCGACGACGGATCGGCCAAGTTTCGCAAGATCCTCGTCGACTACGCTCCGGAAGACGGCCCCGACGGACTATGCGCCGACGTCGAGGGCAACCTCTATGTGGCGGTGCGCGATGAAAAACGCCCCGGCATCTACGTCTACTCTCCGCAGGGCAAGGAGTTGGCATACATCAAGACCGAGATCCCGACCAACGTCGGCTTCGGCCGCGGCGCGGAGAGCAAGATGCTGTACATCACCGCGGGGAAGAGCTTGTACCGCATCAAGCTGAATAAGGACGGGTATCAGTTGCCAGCGAAGTGATTGCTTTGAATCTTCGGAGCCCGAGCGCCAGCGTGGAGCAATGATGCGCCTCGCTGGCGCTCGGGCTCTGACAATGTTTCCTTACTTGATCGTCCACAAGTACAAGGTGTGCTTGACCTTCTCCTCGTCAGTGACGCTCACCGTCTTGTCCGCTTTCCACTCCCCCATCGCGGCATTGTGCGACACGATGCGCGCCCCGGACCTCAGCGTTTTCTTCAGGATCGGCAGGAGCAACAGGTTCAGACCTTCGCCCTGGCTGAGCATGACGACGCTGGCGTCGCCAAGGTCGGTGACGGCCAGCACGTCCTGTTTGCGAAAAGCGACGCTGTCGGCGACCTTTTCCTCCTTCGCGTAAGCGACCGCCTCCTTGAGCAGGTCGGCGTCGTTGTCGATGCCGACGCCGCGTTTCGCCTTGAAATCGGCGACGGCCGTGACCACGATTTCGCCTTCGCCGCAGCCGAGATCGTAGACCACGTCGCTCTTGCCGACTTCGGCGAGCTTGCACATTTCCGCGATTACTTCAGCCGGAGGCGCGTCGAGGCGAGTGAGTATCCGGTCCGGCAATTTGTCGTCCGCTTTGCGCAGGTCTACTTCGATGACCTTGCCGGCCTGCGCCAAGATGACGCGCGAGCGGACGACCTCGGTATCGTTCTTCGACTCCCATTTCGCGGTGATCGTAAGGGTGAAGGTCTTGCCCGGCGCGACCGGCGGCGTCACGAAGATCCGTTTCGTCCCCGTCTGCTTCGTCGGCCGATTGTCGATCAAGAGGGTTGCTTTTTCGTCGGGCAGGAGAATGCGCAAGAAGACCGGCTGCGCGGCGTCCTGGGCCGCGACACCGCCGAGGCAGCAGAGCGCCAGAAAAATGCAGACGAACGCGAAAGATCGCCGCGACATGGTGCGGGCTCCAACAAGACAGCCGAAATGCGATCATTACTTGCTGATCGTCCACAGGTACAAAAGGTGTTCTTCGCCGATTTCGTCCACGAGCGTCACCGTTTTCTCCGCCTTCCAGTCGCCCATCTTGAAATCGTGCGACACGATGCGCGATCCAGGCTTGAGCGTGTTCTTGAGGATCGGCATCAGCCGCAGGTTCACGTCCTCGCCCATGTAGAGCATGACGACGCTGGCGTCGGCGAGGTCCTTGATGTTCAGCACGTCTTGTTTGCGGAAAGTCACCTGATCGGTCACCTTCGCCTTCTTGGCGTTCTCGGCCGCCATCTTGAGCAGTTCCGCGTCGATATCGACGCCGACGCCGCGCTTGGCCTTGAAGTCGGTGACGGCGGTGATGACAATTCGGCCGTCGCCGCAGCCGAGATCGTAGACGACGTCGTCCTTGCCGACTTTGCCGAGTTTGCACATCGCCTCGACAACCTCGTCCGGCGTGGGAAAGTAGCCGATCAGGAACTTATCGGGGTTCTTGGGGTCAGCCTGGCGCAGGTCAACCTCGACGACCTTGCCGGCCTTCACTTCGACGACACGCGTGCGAATGACCTCCGTGTAGTTGTTCGGCTCCCAGCGGGCCGTCAGCGTGTAGGTGAAGGTCTTGTCCGACTTCAAGGCCGGCGTGACGAAGACGCGACTCTTTCCCGTTTGCTTGGTCGGCTGTTCATCAACCAGGACTTTCGCATCCGCTTGCGGCAACAGCACACGGATATACGCCGGCTGATCGGTCTGCTGGCCGCCAATGGAGCCGGCGAAGCAAAGGACCAGCGCGGCGCAAATGGCGATCGAGATCAAGCGTATCATGAAAGGTATCCCTTGCCATTGCAACACACGACTCACTCGCTCGCCGGCTTGGCAAAGGTCTTGGCATCGAGCTTGGCGGCTTTCATCTCGGTCACGTCAGCTTCCACGTAGAGCTTGCCGTCGTGCTTCAGCACGATGTGGTGCGGCATAGTGACGCCGTCCACTGTCTTGAAGTCGCTGAAATAGAACTCTGCCGTCACATCCTTACCTTTTTGCTCCGACGACTTCGTCTTGAACTGACTCTTGACGACATGGTCCGTCTTCTTGTCGAAATAGAGTCTCACCGTCGGGAAATCCTTGCGGCTCACGACGACCACGCTCGTCATCATGTCGCCAACCTTGGCGGTCCCATCGGTTTTCACCGAGTACGCTTTGTCCTTTAACGGAAGCAGGTGCATGATCCAGCCGGCTTTCTGGCCGATCTGCTGGGTCGCGAGTTCTTCTTTGGGCATGTCCGTGACGCCCTGATCGGTCTTCATCCAGCCCTTGTCGCCATCCACGCACAAGGTGAAGACGCCCAGGATCTCCATCTTGAATTGATTGGGACGCTTCATGTGAATGACGCTGGTGTAGGGGAGGCCGTCCCCCATGCCGTAGTAGGTTCCCTTCTCTTTCATGATGGTGGAATCGAACTTGGCGAGCTTCTTCTCGCCGCCGCCGGCCTGAATCGCCTTATTGATGATGGCCCGGCCGTCGTCGTCGCCTGACACGGCGATGTCGGCACAGGTCAGCAGTAACGAAAACGTGATGCAGATCGCAAACAACCTTCGCATGAGGCTTCTCCCAAACGTAGGGACAAGCTGCCAGCTTGTCCCTGAAGATTTAACAACCACTGATGCCACGGGGACAAGCTGGCAGCTTGTCCCTACGAGATTACTTGGCCGCGTTGCGCTTCATCGTGATCGTTGTATGAATTCCGTCCTCGCGGAAGCGCAGGTCGGCGCGGATCGTCGCGAACTGATCGAGCATCTGGCTCATCGGCGACTTCGCGTCGATCCCCTTGTTCAGCTTCGGCTGGCGCACCGAGCCGTGGCGGAGGTTGATGACCTCCTCCTTCTGCCAGTCGTAGCGGAACGGCGCCAGGTCGGGGCTGACCGGCACGAAGCCGAGATATTGCAGGGCGGCCGCCTCGACGGCGGGACTGTCGTCCTGCGGGCCGACCACGCCGCTGCGGAACAAGGCGTACAGCAAGCGGTTATTGGTCTGGGCCCGGCGATGCGTTTCGTACTCGAGGTAGAGCCGCAACAGGTCCTTCGACTTGACCGCCGCCTTGGGGCCGAGGAAAAGCGAGCTGTTGACCTCGGCGACGTCCACCTTCTTGCCCTTCTGGTCCTTCAAGGCGACGCTCTTGTCGATCACGTCCTTGATTGGCTCCTCCTTGAAACTGAGGTAGAAGGCGACATCGACCAGGGCGTAGTAAAACGTCGGCTCCAGACGGCGCTCCTGGCCGATGCCGATGCCTCGGCCCAGACGCTCGCCGTCCGTCTTGATGCGAACGATGGTCGTTCCCTTGTACGGCTTGTCCATCGGCTCCCACTTGAACGCGCCGGGGAGCGTGTTCTCCATCGCCTTGCGCACTCCAGTCAAGAGGCCGGCGAACACCATCGGCGAACGGACGTCAAAGGCGATCGTCAGCGGCATGTCGAACATGAGCCGCATGTCGTCGATGAAGTCGTGGCGTTCGTCGGGGAACATCTGGCTGCGGATGTACGATTCGAGCAGTTTCTCGTAGACGGAGCTATCGTCGAAGCGGACGGCGAACCAGTCGCCGAGCCAGGAGCGCAGGGCGACGTCCACCATGAGATCAGCGCCGCCGCGGCCGCCGCCGCCGAGGAAATTATCGAAGCCTTGCGGCGAAATGTGGATAAGGTACTTGACCAGCGTCTTGTCGCTGAAGACCGACGGGTCGATCTTGATGGTGCCGCCGCCGGCGACGCGGCGCAGCTCGTTGTACTGCGTCGTGCGCACCAGCGGCAGGATGTAGATCTCGGTCTTGACCTGGTCGTTCTTCATCGACAGGCGGATGCCGATCGGGTCGAAGAACTGCCGCCACAGGCCCATGTACTGATCGCGGAACATCTGATACTCGAACTGCTCGCTGCGGGTAACGTTGTCGATGGGAATTTCGATGAGCGGCGTGGCGAAGTGCTGCGTGTTGTAGACGCTGCTGGCGGCGACCTTGCGGGCACTGTCCCACATGACGGCATTGCCGTCGGGCATGAACAATTCCGGCGGCTGCAGGCCGGTGGCTTGGATGATGTGGTCGTAGCTCTGCGGCAGCTTGCCCGTCTCCCAGGCGGTGTACATGGCGCCGTGGGTGACCATGTGCAGGCTGGTCATGGCTTCGAGCCGGCGGCGTTCCTTGATGCGCACGGCCGGGCCGACCAGGTTGCGGATGAAGGCATCCGAGAGGAAGACGAAGCCGTCCTCGCTCGGATCGTCGAGGCGGAAGATGGTGCGCATGTACTGGAAATCGAGTGAATCAGCGAGTCGTTTCAGCTTCCCCTTGTGGGCGTCGATCACGCGCCGCACGGCGGCGCCAGAGTTTGAGTAAATCGCATACTCGTCGATGGCCGCCCGGTGCAGGCTGACCTCGCGATACGTCGTCACGAAGCTCTCGATGGTGACGCCCTGATATTCCGACTTGCCTTCCTTGAGGTCCTTGCCCCATTTCTTCTTGGCCTCGGCAAGGTTCGGCTCGGCGCCGGTCTCAAAGAGGGTCTTGTTGGTGACCTGGAAAATAATGGTGAAATCGCTGCCTTCGCGGAGGTACGGGTCGTTGCCGGTGATCGCCAGGCTTTTGATGACGGCCGGCCCGAAGACGCGCGCCAGCCCGGTGCTTTTCAAGCAGAGCTGCTGTTCGAGCTTTTGCTTGATGCGATAATCGCGGCTGTTGACTTCGTAGGCGCGCGCAACCGACGTGCCCCACTCGTCGAGCAGGTCGCCGGTTTCGAGGAACTTGGCGAACGTCTTGAAGGTGATGTAGTAGTTGTCGTGCGGAATGAGCTTGGCGAGCGGCTCCGGAGCGGGCTTCTTGGTTCCCATCATCTTGACCCACGGATGCTCGTCGATATCGACGCCGCGGACCTGACTGATCGGCACGTTGCGTGGCTCATTGACATCCTTGTCCTTGAAACGCCGGCCACGCTCGCGCATGCGGTTGAGAGCAAGCGATTCGGTGATGGCGGCGGCGCCGGTGGTAATCTCGTAGGTGCGGTGCAGTTCGCCCTTCATGCCGCCCGGCCCACCACGATCGCCCATCCAGGGCCGCCACGGGGCATCGGGGCCGCGCACCTTGTATAGTTGATGCGTTGTCTCGCGCGCGAAGCTGTAAAAGCCGAACTCCGGCGTCTGCGCTTCGAGCAGAGCGAGGTGAATTGACTGGCTGAGGGCCCAGTTTCCTTCCAGGTCGTTTTCACTGATGGACCGATTCTCCTCGCGGCGGAAGCCCTGGGCGGGCATGGGCGTCTTCTTCGCCTTGGCCGGGTCGAGCGTCAGCTTCTCTTCGCCCCATTGATTTCGCTCTTGCATCAATTCGTGCAGCGTGAGCTTCTTTCGTTCGAACTGTTCCGGGCCCCCCTTTGGATAGATAAACACAAACGCGGCCGGCTTCTTGCCGGTGAAGACGCCGTAGAAATCGAGGGCGATGTCCTCCTCGCGGGGATCCTTGCCTTTGTTCTTGAAGTCGAGGTCCTTGTCTTTCGGGAAGACTTCCTCTTTCTTGTCGTCCTTGAAATCCTTGTCCTTGTCGATCGGCTTCTTATCGTCTTTTTCCACCTTGGCCGGCGGTGGCGGCTTCGGTTCTTCGTCGAATGCCTTGATGTCCGGACCCTCCTTGAAGCCGAAACGCCGGCCGAAACGGTCCATCAGGGCTTCCTGCGCAAAGACCAGACGCGCGGAATCGTCCTGCGGCACCAGGCGCGGCCGCAGCATCGGATCGACGAACATCATGTCGCCCCACGGATCCCAGCGGCGGCGCATCCGATCTTGATTTTCCGGGACCATGTCGGCGGGCCGGGCCATGCGCAGATGGAAGTAGGTCTTCTGATTCACTTCCTGCGTGCGGAACACGAGAACCTTTGGCGGATCGGCGTGCAGCAACGTGGGGGCGCTCAACACGACCGTGACAAGGAAAATGAGCCTGGACTTCATGGGAACCTCCGGCCTGAAGGAGTTCGAATCCGTGCGAAATGCATGGCACGAGTCTACCGGCGCGGAGGTTAGCGCGTCAAGGAATTGCCGGAATTTATTTGGTTTGCCTCAGAGCCGGAGCGCCGGCGAGAGTTCGAATCCTTCCTCGCCGGCACTCGGGCTCTGAAACGCGATGCTAGATCATTTTCGTCGCCAGCGGATCGCTGAGTCCCGTGTTAACGAGCGCCGAATTCTGCACGCCCAGATTGACTCCGCTCACCGTCATGCCGCGCGTTAGGGTGATGGTGGGCGATACCGCCGTTTGCTTGGCGCCGGCGGGGGCCACGACCTTGACCTTGTAGGAGCCGAGGTCGAGGCCGTCGAAGCGGTAGCTGCCGTCGCACAGGGTCGTCGTGGTGGCGACCACCGTGCCGTCGAGACTCAGCAATTGCACCGCGCGGCCGGACAGGCCAAGCTCCCGCGGGTTCAAGACGCCGTCGCCGTTATTGTCCACGAAGACGCGGCCGGTGATCGAGGTCTTGAAGAAGAACACGCTGTCCTGGAGATTCGACACCGTGGTATTGCGGCGAATCACGTCGGCGAGCGTGGTGTGCTCCAGCATCGTGCGTTCGGCGCCGGTGAAGACGCGTTGATACCAGAAGCGGTCGCCGTCGCGCAGGCGGCTGAACTGATCGGCGATGATGCGTGCGAAGGTCGGGCCGACGCTGCCGCCGGGCACGTGGTTCTCGGCCAGGCCGCCGACCCACAGGTCGATGTTGTTGACGTTGCCGTACAGCTTTTGCAATTGCTGCTGTAGCTGCTTGTCGGAGGTGATGTCGGCAAAGGTCTTGACGCGTGGCAAGCCGTAGGCGGCGCGGGTGGTATTGTAGTCGGCCAGGCCGTTGTCGCGGCCGCGCTGGATATTGAGCGAGGCGAGGTCGAGCCCGCCGGCGCCGGGAGGGCCGAATAGGAAGTTGCGCAGCGAATCCACGACGTGCGTATCGACTTCCTGAGCGCGGTCGGAAGCGAGGTATTTGAGAACCGGATCGATGCCGGACTGCTGCACGACGCCCGGATTGAAGAAGTCCTGGCTTAGCGGCAGCGCGGGCCGAAGGGCGTTGCCGTTGTTGTCGAGGAACTCGACGTCGTCGCCGACGAGCGTATGGCCGACGCGGAAGGCGGCGCTCGAGAACTCATTGGCGATGCCTGGATTGACGTTCGGGTTGTAGCCGGCATACGGTCCCGGCGCCGCGGGGCCAAGCAGGGCGGGGAGAAACTCGTTGTAGGTGATCGCCTGGAGTTCGCCTATCACCATGCTGCGGGCCTTTTGATAGATCTGCTCGTCGTTCCAGTTGGGGTTGGCCTTGGCGATCAGGTCGGCGAGGCGGTTATGCTCGCGAACGAAAAGTGTTTGCAGCGAGGTCAGCTCGGTGTTCTCGTTGGCGCGGACATCACCGGCGAGGAAGAGCTGGTTGTCGGGAACGAGGTGGGCGTCGTTGGCGTTGGCAAGGCCGGCCGTGTTGAAGGGGAGCAGGTTGCCGGCGCTGGTCTTGAGGTGCCCGCCGCTGAAGGTGCGCAGGGCTGCGGCGCGCGCGGCGTCGGAGCCGTAGACCATCGAGCCGTCGAGCCAGGCGGTGATGTTGTTGACCTGCTGGCGCGGATTGCTTTTGCTTGTGCCGGTCGCGGGGTCGAAGTTGGAGCGGTTGAGGGTGATGACCTGCGTGCCGGTGCCGTTGGGATCGAACTGCGGATCGCCCTTGGGGACCTGAATATTGAACGCGGTCGCCGGTGAGGCGGAGGTGGTCAGGTCGAGATCGTGATCGATGAACTGGCCCCAGGCGTAGACGAACGCCGACATGTCGCGATTGTTGATGATGTCGTCGGTCTGGGCGGCGACGGCATTGCTGATGGTACGGGCGTCGGGCCGGGTGGCGCCGGCGGGAATGGAGATGCCGTCGGCGTAACCGGCGGGGGCAACGCGTAAAAGGTCGGCGTTGTCGCTGCCCCAACTGGTGTGGATCAGATTGTTGCCCGTGCCGTCGAGCGATTCGACCAGGGCGGCCGGCTGAATACGGTCCTCCAAAAGTTCGGCGGCGAGACGCGGGCCGCGACGACGAATCGTGTCTCCAGGCGATCGCGTCGAGAGCAGACGATGGATCCAGTGAAACAGTCTCATATTCGATCCTTTCATGAAGACGGGAGTGTGGGTATTGCGGCGAGGGCCAGGGCGATCGAGTGATCACTCCAGCGCGCGGAACATCCGGGACGCGGCTGACCGCATCAACGCAAAGTCAATTGGGGGAGAGAGGAAGATCGATCAAGACGGGAAATGTCTCCAGCTCCGCGGCCCGCGGCTATTGGCCGGGGCCGGAGAATCGGTACAGCGAGTTCGTGCCTGAGGGGTTAGTTTTCTGCTGCGTCTTGCGGCTATTCGCGGACTGCCGGCTCGTCGTGGTGATGGGGGCCTGCAACTGGAGGGCGGCGGCCTGGGTTTCGATGGCACGCATGAGCATCTGCATCTGGGCGGCGTCGAACTGGCCGTTGCTGCTGCCGTACTGCATGAGCGGATTTTGCATGTCGGCGCCTTGGGCAAGGGGATTCTGGAAGCCGCCGCCCTGCACGACCGGGTACTGCATGCCGCCGGCTTGGGCGAGCGGGTATTGCATGGCGCCTTGCTGGCCGAGCGGATTCATCATGGCGCCGCCCTGCCCCATGGGGGTCTGCAAGCCGCCGCCCTGGCCAAGGGGATTCGTCATGCCGCCGCCGGAAGCAAACGGGGTCTGCAAACCGCCGCCCTGACCAAACATCGGCAGTATCGGCTTGGGCATGCCGCCGCCTTTACCCTTCGGAGATTGCATGCCGCCAGTGGTTTGGCCGAACGGCGTCTGCATGCCGCCGCCGGTTTGGCCGAACGGCGTCTGCGCTTGGCCTTTGCCGCACATTTTTTGCATGCCGCCGCCTTGCTGGCCGGTCGGTTGCACGCCGGATTGGCCCGGAGGGGACTTCTGCATGCGATATTGGCCGTGGGCGGGCACACTCCCAGCCACGGCGAGAACGGCGAACGACCCCATTGAAATCAGCAAACGGCAACGATTCATATCGTTCTCCTTCGTCAGACGTGACAGCGGAGCGAGTTCAAGAC
>JACXTT010013688.1_pt1 | contig 10665 bp, 8 predicted proteins | sample 9270951 | NCBI WGS metagenome assembly JACXTT01 (sample SAMN15532306, study PRJNA645909) | rock metagenome | isolation source: weathered quartz diorite | place: Puerto Rico | collected 2017-06-21
GTGGAGGATCGTGTGTAGCTCGACGCCGCTCAGAAGACGCTTCGGTAGTTGGACGGCCAAGCTGGTTAGGGGGGGTTCGGGTGCGGTGCCAGATTCCTTGGGAGCCAGGTTGATCGGCGAGCGTTGGTTCGGGGCTGTTTCGATCGCCATCGGTTGGGATGAGTCCACAGCCGCGCGCTGACCCTGACCCATGTCGACGGAGGCGATGAAGTCGCTCGGGTAGCCCGTGATCCGCGCGCCTTCTGGAAGTGCTGGAGGTCCGCCGGCAGGTTCGTGCACGACTTCGGGAAACGCTTTCGCGTCGACTTCGAGCGCTTCGGAGGGACTCAGTTCGTGGTAGGCCGTCTGTGAGGCCAAGCGCGCGAAGAAGGCCAGTGCGTTGTGGCGCGCCGCGTTCTCAGCGTCGAGAGTCTGCTGCCCCTGGTCGAGTGCTTGGAGCTGCGGGACAATCAGCGCGTTTGTGTCGAGAGCCATGAGGCTGTCGGCTGATCGCGGTCTTGTGTGACGTCGAGCTGGAGCTCTGTGCCGCGCAGACCTACTCCAATGCTCGTGGCTCTGAGCTTGTGCGGGCGGGTTTGCCAGAAGCAGAAGCACGGCGATCGCCGCCATAACGTTGCCTAGGCTGCGTAGACGTCGCCGCGCCATTCATCCCCCCGTGTGGTCGTCCTCTAAATCAGCGGCGGAATACTCCGCTGAGGAAATGTTCTATCGGCGGATCGTCTACACCGGCGGCGCGGATGCGTCAAGCAGTTTTGTCAAGTCGGGGGAAGCGAACATCCGCAAATTGCGCTGAAAACCCACGTTTACGATGGCGACCCTGCTACTTACACGTATCGGACAGCGCTTTTATCGCAGCATGTGTGCGGCGAGATGGGAGCCTCGGTCGAGGACGAGCCTCGGCTCGCGCCGCGCGAGACGGTCCTGGCGGCGACTTTCTCAGCACGGCGTCGCTTGCGCGCGTTCCCACGGCGGAGCTCACCTTCCAACGCGCTTCGCGCGTCGGGCTAGAGCGGCTCAAACTAGCGCGTGGGGCTCACTCGCTCCACCGCACGAGCGTACTCGAGCAGTATGGGCCGCGCGCAGATCGCCGCCTCGCCGCCTGCCCTGAATCGTTCAGTGCATGTCCTCCCATCCGCGCCACCGCGCTGCCGATTGGCACTCCAGCCGCTCGACCGCGAGGCTTTCCTGCTCGCGCTCGAGCATATGCCATGCAACGCGGGTGAGTACGGGCTCTCGCGGGGATGCTGAGCAATGCGGGGCGAACTCCGAGCGCCGCTCGCGCTCGTCGTCGACGATCAACAGCATGGTGCCAGCGCGCGCTCGCGAGAGCGCGGTGTAGCTCCAGGCGGCGGTCAAATCTCGGGTCGACGCCACGACCACGGCGCGCTCTATGGTCGCGCCCTGCATGCAGTGTGCGGTCAGCGCGTAGGCGTGCTCGAGGTGCTCGCGCACGTAGCTCGCAGGGAGCTCGCGCTGTGCGCCAGCGTCGGTGAGGAGCACGACATGGTCGCGACCCACCCGGCGAACCCTCGCGCGCGTGCCGTTGTCGACGTCGAGCGCGCGTGCGTTGCGCCGGCAGATGACGCGGTCGCCGACGGCCAGCTGCAGGGCACCGTAGGAGCGCTCCTCACCGAGCAGCCCGAGAGCCCTCATTAGCTCTCGGGCTGCGTGATTGAGCACGGCGCGGGTGCTGTTCTCGCGCGCGATCATGATCGCTTCATCTATGCCCGCGGCCCGCCGAGCAGCTGCCCACTCGCGCAGTGCTGCGCCGTGCGCGCTCGCTGCGTCTCGATGGCTTTCGATCCGCCCGGCCTCCTGGGCCCACTGCAAGTAGCGCGCTGGCCGCTGGGCACGCAGGGCTCCAAGCGCGCGCCGCTCCGCCGGGTCGCGCTGGCGCAACACCTGGGTGAGCGGCGTCGTCCCGAGCCCGCGCGCGAGCGCGCTGAGCCAGCCTCCCGCCTCCACGGAGGGAAGCTGGCGCGGGTCGCCGATCGCCACCACCTTGGCCCCGGCTCGCACAGCGGCCTCAAATAGGCGTCCACTTGACCTCGTCGCCGCCATCCCCGCCTCGTCGAAGATCACCACGCAGCGCTGCGGGAGCTCGCCGTCCATGGACTCGAGCTCGAGCAGCAGGCGCTCGAGCGTGTGGGCCCGTAAGCCCGCGCGCTCGCGGAGCTCGCGCGCCGCGCGCCCTGTCGGCGCGACGCCCAGCACCTGAAAGCCTGCGCGTTCATAGGCGGTGCGCAACACCCCCGCCACGTAGGTCTTGCCCGTCCCCGCAAGCGCTTCGATCACGCTCACTCCGCCGGCCCGCGAGAGCGTGGCGCGAACCACGTCTGCCTGCTGCGCCGTCAGCGCCGGCGTTGCGGTGGCTAGCGTCGCCTCGATCAGCGCGGGGTGAAGCTGCGCGCAGCGCTCGTCGCATCGCCCGAGCGCGGCGGCGATCAGCCGCCGCTCGCACGCCAACAGCTCGGCCGTGGTCATCTCGCCGTCGCCGATGGCGATTACATCCGTGCGCCGCGAGAAACGCTCAGCGCGGGCGCGCAGCTCCGCCACCAACGCTCCCGAGCGCTCGCGGGCGGCGAATTCCTGCAGCAGGACGCGCTCGTCGAATGCGTTGCGTCGCTCGGTCAGACCATCCGGGCCGGCGAGGTGATCCTCAAGCTGGCTCTCGGCCGTAGTAGAGGGCGCCCGCCCGTGCCCGAGAAGCCGCTCTCTTTCGGACCTTAGGATCGCGGTCAGCTCCTCTTTGCCGAGCCCGAGCTCGCTCGCCCGGGCGCGCACCTCCTCGCGCCAGGTGTGGGTGTCGTTGCCGTAGTGCCTTCGCTCGCGCGTGGTCAGCGCCGCCGCTTCGGCCGAGGCCTTGGTGTCGAGTCCGATGCCGCCGGCCTCGGCGGCGCGCTGCATCTCGTGCCGACGCTTGGAGAACTCGGTGAGCACGGTTGCAGGCACTGCGATCAGCTCCGCCGCGCCCTTGCGCACCGCTCCCCACGCGAGACCGACGCGCTCTGAGACGAGCGCGCGCAAGTGGGCCTGGTAGAGGTATCCGGCAGTCTTGGCCGATCGGTAGAGCGGCGTGGCGTGAAGCGCTGTGTAGCGGCCATCGGGTCCGCGGGCGAGGTTCGCCGCCACCACGTGGGTGTGCAGTTGGGGGTCGAGGGCCCGGCTCAGCCGGTGGCGGTAAGCGGCGGCGATCAGGCCTTGCCCACTCTCCACGCGCTCGCCGTTGTGCCCCCGACGAACCTGAACTGCCGTGTCCTCGAGGTAGCTGAGCGCGGCGCGCAGCGCCTGCTCGTGCGCCAGGATCAGCTCACGCGTTAGCTCGTCGGAGCCGATCGCCGCGAGCACGCTCACGGACTTGGGCGCCGAGAAGGTGAGGTCGAGTGCCGCGACCTTGGGGTTGCTGGGTGAGGAGCGCAGGCGACGTTCGGGATGGCGCGGATCGGAGCTCGCGAGCAGTGCGGTGAACTGCGCTCCCGAGACCCTCCCCGAGAGGCCTAGCGCCTCAGCGCCAGTGCCCACCCACTCGCCCGGCGCCTCGCCGCGTCCCGAGTAGTAGTCGTCGCGTCCCTTGGCCACCTGCTGCTCGTAGTAGCGGTGCTGGCCGAGCGCGATCTTGCCGATCGAGAGCATTGGCTGACCAAACTAGCAAAACAAGCATGCTTTAGATGCAACTGTGTGCCGCGAGGCGGAGCGAGCGTTAGCGAGCGGAGCTGAAGCGGCAGGGATGCCTTTGGGAGAGGCGGGATGGCTTGGCGCGGATGCGCGGCCTGCGTGGGGCGGCGCGGCGGCACGAGGGCGCGGTGGCGTCTGGAGGCGCGGCGGCTTAGTGGCGCGGCCGGGTCAAGGCGCGCAGCGTGACGTGCTCGGCCGCAGCGAGCGGGGTCCGCCTGCCCAGCACACGCGTGAGGAGCCGCTCCGACAGCGCCGATGGCCAGCGGCCGCGGCGCCTCGCGTACCAGATCGTCCCGGCTCCCCACGCGAACAGACCGAGAACGAGGAACGCCGCGCAGTAGGCGTAGCCGCCTTGGCTGCCGGTGGCCCAAGCGACCCACCAGGAGCACCAGCCGACGACGCGCAGGAGGGTCGGGCCGAACCGCCAGGCGATCCATGCGAATGCGGCCAGCAGGCCAAGGAGTGAGATCGCGCTCGGGAGCGGGCTCCGCCGCGCGGTCAGAAACAGAGGCACAAAGGACACCTCGACGGGATTTATCAGTCGCTTGGGACACAAGAATCGCGTCAGATGGGCGAGTCGCAAACCCGACGACCTCCGGAAACGAAAAGGAAGCGCAGGGCGAAGCGGCCGACATCACAAGACGCTTGCGCGGCGGAACTCCTGCCCGCGTGGAGGCGCTCCGATCGACCTTGTGGACTTCGGGGGCGCGACCGGATAGTCAGACACATGAGCATCGCGCTCGTCGTCTTGCTGGTCCTCGTGCGCGCCGGTCTGCGACGGCGGTCGTTTGCGCAGACCTGTGCGAGTTCCGAGGCTCGCAGAGAGCGCCGCGAACGCCAGATGCTCGCCGCGGCGGTCATTGGGATCGTCGTGAACATCGTGATCCCGCTGGCCGTGGCCATCATCTTGACGCGCACGCAGTCCGCGGCGCGCGCACCTTCCGTTCGGGTCGTGGTCATCATGCACGCGACAGGCACTCAGATCGTGTGCCGGCCGGCTGGGACGAAACTGCGGGAGAAGCCGGCTCCAGGCCTGAGTCCCGAGGGGGCACCGCGTACACGAATCTTGGCGATGGCTTCGCCGCGGGCGGTGGTATCCGGCCTGACGGCCGCTGAGACGAAGTGAGCGAGGTGCCGAGCTCCTTGGGCCTGCCGGCGTGCGAAACTGGCGCGAGTGAGGCCCAGACCGACCGAAACGCCAAGAGGGCGGATTCGGCGGGGACCGACTTCCCGGTGCTGACCGTCGTATTCGATACCACCGTCATTCGATCGGACTGGCTCCTCGAGGGCCCCGCTGGATCGTTTGTGGTCGCCGAGGCGGCCGCCGGGCGCCTTCGACTGGTCGTGCCCGAGCTGGTTCTGCGAGAGGCAGTGAATCTCTACCGGCGCGAGTTCAAGGCTGCTGCGAAGGCCTTGCAGACGGCCGTGCGAGACTTCGGCCGACTGGCGGCGGACGACGTTGGGGCACAGCTCCGAGGCGTCTTGGCCGACCGCGACGGCGAGGAGGCGACCGCCGAATACGAGAAGCGCCTGCGTGACGTATTTGAGAAAGCCGACGGGATAGTCGCGCCCCTTCCACGCGCCTCGCACGACGAGTTGATTACGCGAGCGCTAGCGGGTCGTCGACCGTTCGACCAACACGGACGCCGCGGCTACCGCGATGCATTGATCTGGCACACGGTTCTCGAGGTCGCCAGCAGGCACGGACACGTCGTATTCATCTCAGATAACGCATCTGACTTTGCGGCGTCGAGGAGCGAGCCGAACGCGCTCGCAGGCAACCTGCTCGACGAGGTCGCGGCCATGCGCGACGCCGATCATCCCGATGCAAAGGTCGATCTACGCGCTAGGCCAACCGTGTTTGTCGAGATGGACTGTGCACCTGAGGAGCTCGCGGCCATCGCATTCCGGCAGCGCCTGAAGAAGGAGCGCAGTTTTCGCCTGCGGGGGGCTGAGCAGCCCGACGCCGCCTGGCCGACGTCGTGGCCCGATTGGGAGGTGGAGGGCGACATCGGCGTCGAGTGGGAGGACAGCGATCTGGACCTCGTTGGCGACGTTCGGGACTTCGACGTGGACTTCGTGACGGCTGCAGACGACGAGGGATTGTTCGTTCAGCTCTCTGGGCACGCCGACGTCCAGGTCGCGTACACGATCCGCGGGTCGTCGACGTGGCTTGACAATCCGCCGGAAATACTGGATGAAATCGACTGGGACGAGCAAACGGACACTGGTCGCTACACCGACGTCGTCCCGGCAGCACTCACGTTCGAGGCAAACTATCGCCCAGGTGCGCCCGAGCTGCGACGCGTCACGCTGGCGACGATCAGGGAGTTCTGGGACGGGGTCGAGCCGGGCCGGGTTCTCGGGGGACCGATCGACAGAGACGCGAGATAGAACGACGCGCGCGCACCCACGCGTGAGGGGTCAGCGGCCGCGGTGCACAGGCTCTGTGGCGCTGCGCTGGTGGACAACCGTCGCTTGAGCGAACTCACGGACGTGCTGAAGGCCGAGCGCGGTTCCAGGCTGGCGCGGAGGCACGTAAGGTCTGGGCTGACTGCGGCGGGCCTCGGAGCGGTTCAGAGGTCGCAAGCGAGGAGCTCTTCCGCGACCGGCAGCTGTCCTGTTGTCTGCAGCCGGGGCATCACCGCACGCACGAACGGTCCAGAGTCGAGCTCTTGCCCGATCCACTGGCGTCCGGAGCCCTCGCCTCAGAGCTCAGCGTGACGCGGGCTGCGTGGGGACGCTTGCGGAGTCGCGAAGGAACGGCTCTAGGGGTGTTGTCGAGGGCAACACGAAGCGGGCGTGTCAGCGTTCGAGCTGCTCCGTCGACATGGTCGTCGACCCGATCCCGGCACGCACGACACCGACAGCGTCCGCCACGTTATCTGACGACACCCAAAGGCACTAGCCGCGCCCGGGCGCGTGCGAGACTCCGGTCCGCCGACGAGGAGAGCGAGCAGCACCGATGGGGGAGCGCGTCAAACGCAGCGGCAGCGACGGCCGCGGCTGTGAGGCCATGACCGAGCTCGTGGTCAGGCCGCTATCTCGGGAAACGGAGTGTCCGCCCGAGATCTGCGGCGGAGCGCGCGGGTGCGAGGCCGTTCGACGACGCACGAGATTGACTTGTGAGATGCGCGCAGCAGGTGCGGTTTACGGCTCGTCGATCGATCTCATTGCCTCGAGCGTCTCGGCTTCGCCTTTCGCATCACCGAACTGGCTGAACAGCTCGAGGGCAGCAAGACACTCCCGGTGGGCCCGCTCACGGTTGCCCAAGCCGCGCTCCGTCTGCCCAAGCAGCAGGCGCGCGCGCGCAAGGCTGCGGGTCTGTCCGATCCGGCAGCGTAGATCCACCACATCTTGGAATTCACCTTGCGCCGCATCGAGCTCGCCCAAGCTGAGATGGAGGCTGGCGCACGTTCGCTTCGCCTGCCGGATTCCGAGCTTGCCGGTGAAGGCGCAGGGCCGCGTCGAATCCATCTCGCGCCACCTGATCGTTGCCGACCCGGGCTTCGATCGCCGCGATTGGATTGACCGCTTCCGCCTCGTTGAGGGGATCACCCACTGCGCCGGCTAGCGACGGTGATCGGTGGCAGCCGCAGAGAAACGGCGCGCCCGCGGCGTCCAGGCCGACGGAACATAGACTCACCCCGCCGTGGGGCTTCGTCATATCTCGATAGGGGAGCTTTGGGCAGGATGGAGCGTCTACTGGACGATCGTCCTTGGATGCATACTCTGGTACGAAGGTCCGAAGGACTTTCGCAGCGTCATCGCGTCGATCGGCGCGGGCGCTGGAGCTGGAGCGTTCGTTGGCGCGTTGTTTGCAGCTGGAATGTGGCTTATCATCCGGATCAGGTATGGCTTCTAGCATGGGTTCTGAGTTGAGCCCGAGCCCTGATCTAGCCAGCAGACTTCGAGCACTTCCCTGGCGCGTCATTGCCATTGGATGGCTGTCTGTGGTTGCTACCGCAGGGTCTCTGGTCGCGCTCAGTGCTTCAGCCTTCGTCGTAGGACTGACGTTCGCCGCCGTTGGCAGTGTGCTCGGCGTGCGCATCGTCTGGCCGGTAGCTCAGCGCGGCCCGTCACGACGACGTATGCAGGCGGGGCAGCTTGCGTCCCGGACATCGCACACGTTGAACAGAGTTTCGCTCGGCGCCTCCCGCCCTCGGCGTCCTGGCGAGCTTTCCTCCACCGACCGATCGCTCCTGAACAGATACCTCCGAAGAGAACCAATCGAGACGTCTGACGTCGCCAGGCTCCTGTCCGGGTCGGAGCAACTTGTAGTCTCGATCATCGACCGGTTCGGAAGGCAGCGCGAGCGCTCGCTCGCGTCTGCCAAGGTCATCGTTTCGTACGACGGGACCGCCAACGCGGCCGATGCGATCGCTCTCAGTCGCATCTTCGCTCAGGCTGGCGCCGAGGTCGGGCTGGCCTACGTTCGCCACACCCATGAGCCCGACCGCGACCGTGAAACACTGGTCGACCACGAGGCCGCGACCCTACTCGAGCACGGCGCAGCCTTGTACGGCGATCCCGTCGTCGGCCGACACCTCCTCGTCGATCGCTCGACCCCTGACGGGCTCCGCGCGCTTGCGGAGCGGACGGATGCGAGCATGATTGTGTTCAGCTCCGATCCTCGCACTCCCATGGGCCGCGTCGGGATCAGCAACTCGGCTGAGCGGTTCCTCGAAGGCGGCACGATCGCGATCGCGATCGCCCCCGCAGGCCTCGCCGCTGATGCCGCAGCAGCCAGCCAGCTAACTGCGATCCGTACGATCGTCGTCACCGGAGATCTGGACAGCAGCGCCTACGCTACGGCCGAGACTCTCGCTGCCGTGCTCGGAGCGAACATCGTGCCCGCGTGCGACGCACCAGACCTGCTCATTGTCGACTCCCGCCCGGAGGCGAAGCACGGACACATCGCCCTCAGCGCCTCCGCGACGCACTTGATCGAGATTGCCCCGTGCGCGGTGCTCGTGGTCCCTCGCGGCACACCCCTGCTTCCTCGAGCTTCGAACCGACAGCTGAGCTCCGCGGTCGTGAACGATCCGCTGCCGACTGGACCGGTGTAGTCGCGTACGAGGCCCTTGTGGCCGCTTGAGCTTCGTCTCTGAGCTGCTGGCGCTGTGTCTCCATTGGGACGACGTGCCAGCCTGGACGAGGAGAGCGGGTCGGACGGAGACACCGTCGTGCGCTCTAGTCGCCCACGCCGCACCCAACTGTGCGCGACGCAATCCGCCTCGCACGGCTCGAAGCGCATGGCGGAGCTGGGAGGCACTCGAGCACCATCGCCGCGGGGACGACGGCCGCCCAAACGTCTCCGGGCCGAAGCCAGCACAGTCAGCCCACCGCGTCCGTTCGCGCGAGTCGAATCACTCAGCTTGCGTCGGTCATCTCTCGACATTGGACCCCAAATTGGACCCCGACGCCTGCGTTGCAATCGCCACGAATAGCGAGTAAGCCTGCCAACTCGGGCTGATCACATAGTCGGGAGACAACAGTCGGGAGACGGTGTGTGGTTCCACCTGACGGTGGACTGATGTCCCGGTAGATACCGGATACCGACGCAAGGTGGGCGGCCTGTATGGGCATGGCGCGCTACGTGGTCGACGCGGTGCGTGTGGAGGGACGCAGTGCTCGGGAGGTTGCTGCGGCCCACGGGATCTCGCGCAGCTGGATATACGAGCTGATCAAGCGGTTCCCCGCGGGCGGATATGAGGCGGTCAAGGAGCGCTCGCACAGGCAGCGCTCTTGCCCGAGCGGTACTACGGGCCCATCCGCCACCCTCCCGGCCAGACGCGACTTCGCCAACGGCCTATACGCACCCTCGCTTCCCGGGCGAACATACGCAGCCCCTGGGCCGGGGAGGGCTTCCCCAGTTCTCGCACCGACCATTCGACCGTTCCGCTCCCTCTACCCCGGGGGTTCTTGAGCGCTGCACTTCGAGGATCTACGCGGCGTCGATGGCCGTCGCCCCGAATTCCCAGGCTCGGCTCCCCCTTGTCCCGCAAGCCGGTTGGCGTCACAGGGCGGCAGGATTCACTTGACGTTGCGGACCGGCCGGTTGCTCCCCCAAAGGGCCTTCGACACTGGGCTCCGACGCAGGGCGTTTCGCCCCGCGCCGCCAGTGTGCTACCCGGCGCCCTGGCGCTTACCGGGATCAGACTTCCACCGGCGGGCCGATGCGAGCTTATGTTCAGATCAGGTAAACGCGCTGGCACCACCTCCGAACTCTGGGCGCACGAAACTCGCGCTAGCCAGCGTGCCGACGTGTGTCCAGCGGCGTCAACACCGTGGGCTCCTCGTCTTCACCAGCTTCCGCCTTGACGAGCCGCTCGTCAGTCAGAGCAAAGACCCGCGCCATCACCATGAGCAAGACAAGCGCCATATGGCACGCGAGGGCGAGACCGACGATCCCGACCGCACTCTGTGCTTCTCCGGAGGTTGCGGACGCAATGACAAAGAGCGTCGCCGTGACGATGCTGACGAGCGAGGCGTACCCCGCATTGGCCGCAAGTTGACGCAGGAAGCGTCCATGTTCGGAATTGGCCTCACTCCGTACCGGCCTAGTGTCCAGCCAGTCCATAGCTCGCTGTGACACCTGAAGCATGGCACCAAAGAGAAAGGCGCTCAAAAGCCCGGATACAGTCAAGAGGCCGACGCTGGCCGCCTGCGGCAGGGAAATTTCAAGCCAGCCGCAGATACCGAACACCAACAGCGGCACGCCGACAAACAGGGCATAGTCTTGCCAGCGCGCCTTTCCTGTCGCATCATCGACGTATGTCTTGTAGTGAGCCGTGATGATCTCGAGAGGGCTCGCCTTCACATCGTCCCTTCACGTGAGGTCGCCGATGGCTCGTCGAAGCTCGGCAAACAAGCTCGTCGCTGTGGGTTCGCCGTTTTTCTGAAACTTGAGCTTGTCCAGGTCAACCGTGAACGCGTGACCAGCCTCTGGATACTCGATGTTGAATGTCCGGGTTCGATCTCCATCCA
>JACXTT010013689.1_pt1 | contig 10665 bp, 6 predicted proteins | sample 9270951 | NCBI WGS metagenome assembly JACXTT01 (sample SAMN15532306, study PRJNA645909) | rock metagenome | isolation source: weathered quartz diorite | place: Puerto Rico | collected 2017-06-21
TCGCCGTCGGCGCCGCGCACCGGCGCCGCGCAGGAATCGATGCCCGGTTCATAGGCGGAGAAGCTCCAGGCGCAGCCGCGTTCGCGGTCGGCGGCAAGGATATCGGCCAGCCGCGCGTGGGTGGCCGGGCTCTGGCCGGTGACCGTCGGCAGGGGATCGGGCCCCAGCAGCTCGCGCAGCGTCTCCGGCGGCAGTTCGGCAATCAGCATCCGCCCCGGCGTGGTCAGGTGTGCGGCCACGCGGCTGCCCACCTGGATATTGCTGACCAGCGAGGCCGCGGGCATCTGCCGCAGCAGGTAGAGTGCATCGCCGCCATCGCGCACGGCCAGGTAGGCCGACAGCTGCAGCGACGCGCTCAGCCGGGCCAGCACGCGTGCGGCAAAGCTGGTCAGGTCATTGGTGGCCAGCACGCGCGAGGCCAGCTTCAGGAAGTTGAAGCCGACCTGGTGCCCGCCTTGCGGCAGGCGTTCCACCATGCCCTCATGCTCCAGTGTGTCCAGCAGCCGCATCACGGTGACGCGGTTCACGTCGATGCGCCGGCCCACTTCGCTCAGGTTGGCGGTGGCGCCGCCCTCGGCGATGAAGCGCAGCAGGCGCAGGCCGCGGATCACCGGTGAGACCAGCTGGGCTTCGCGGGCGTCCTCGGTATCGCCATCGTCGGCAAGGTCAGGCTGTGGGCGGGACTTGGGCATGGTGGTGTCTGCTGTCAACGGAAAACGGCCGCGCAGGCGGCCGTGCTGGCGGAAACGATCGCCGCGGCCTCAGCCGAGGGCGACGTTCCAGGCGTCGTAATCGTACACCCAGTCGGCATTGCCGCCTTCCTTCAGCCAGGCATTGCTGCGCGAGCCGATCTGGATGCGGCTGGTGCGTTCATGGCGCGCGGCCTGGTAGCGCGCCAGGGCGGCGGGCACGCCTGCGGCACCGCCGGGTGCGGCATCGGCAAGGCAGCGCGCCAGCACCACGGCGTCTTCAATCGCCATGCCGGCGCCCTGCGCCATGAACGGCATCATCGGGTGGCAGGCGTCGCCCATCAGCGTGACCGGGCCGGCGCACCATGCCGGCAGCGGGTCGCGCACGTACAGCGCGGAGATCAGCACCTCGTCGCAGGCATCCAGCAGTGCGCGCGCCTCGGGGTGGAAGTCGGCATAGGCGCTGCGCAGGTCTTGCACGCGGCCCGGCGTGGTCCAGGACTCATGGCGCCAGGCTTCCTGCGCGACGGTGGCGAAGATAAAGATGTCGCGGCCGCGGTTGAGCGGGAAGGTGACGATCTGCGTGGTGGCCTCCGGGCCCCACCATTTGGTGAAGGCGCCCAGGTTGGGCACGCCGGCGAGGCGCTCGGCCGGAACGACCGCGCGGTAGGCCACCACGCCGGTGAAGATCGGGCTTTCCTGGCCGAACAGGGTGGTGCGCACGGCGGAGTGGATGCCGTCGGCGCCGACCAGCACATCGACGCGCTCCTGCGCACCATTGGCGAAGCGCAGCGTGGCGCCATCGGCATGCGGCTCGATGGCCACGGCCTTGTGGCCAAGGCGCACGCATTCGGCCGGCACGGCGGCCTCCAGCGCGGTCATCAGGTCGGCGCGGTGCATGGTCAGCTGCGGGGCGCCGTAGCGGCGCTCGGCGTCTTCCTGCATCGGCAGGCGGGAAGTTTCTTCGCCGGTGTCCCACATGCGGCTGATGCGGTGGCTGGGGCGTGCGGCGGTTTCGCGCAGGGTGTCGCCGATGCCTAGCCCGTCGAGGGCGCGTACGGCGTTGGGGGTCAGGTTGATGTCGGCGCCTACGCGGGCGAAGCGGGGGGCTTGTTCGTAGACGGTTGCGTCCATGCCGAGCTTGCGCAGTGCGATGGCTGCGGCGAGGCCGCCGATGCCGGCGCCGTTGATTCCGATCTTGAGGGGCATTTTGTCTACCTGCTGGTTGTATTTTTGTTCAAAAATGAACTATATGTTCATAAAAATATATGAGCGTGAAGGGTGAACAGTCAATTAAGGGTGAACCCTAGGAGGGGTGGTTTTCAGTCTTTGGTGGGATGGGGCTGGGGCAATGCGGTCGGTTTGTGGCTTCTGGCAGCGTGGCTGTTTCGCCGGCGTAGCCGGTGAGTCACTTTTTGTCCGAGCGACAAAAAGTAACCAAAAAGCGCGTCGCCTATGCGGCTGGCAATCAATTCCACGGCGTTGGTCGTATGGGCGGCGGTGCTTGCCGTTTGGGCGTGGGTGCCCGTTCGACCCTGCTACGCCATGTGAGTGTGGGATAGTGCCTGCGTTAACCCACTATTGAACGATCCCCATGCAGGGCGTAGGCCGCCTGCTGCAAACGGCATTGCGGGGACGCCTACGGCTGCTGCGCAGGCTCAAAGTGCCCTGTCGGTTTTTTTCTGCGCTTGCGCGGAGCGCAGCCAAAGGCGTTGATGCGATATCGCCAAGCCCCCAAAAAAAACAGCCGCACACAGCGGCTGCTCTTGAACCCATCACTGGTACAGGACCCCTCAAAGCCCCAACACAAGCTTCGCAATGATATTGCGCTGGATCTCATTAGACCCCCCATAAATCGAAGCCTTGCGATAGTTGAAATATCGCGGCGCCAGCACGGCAGCATAATCCGGCCCGACCTGCGGCGCGGCCTCGCGCCCTTGCAACGCAGCCCACGTATCCTGCACGAACGGCAACGCAGCCGGCCCTGCGGCTTGCACGGCAAGTTCGCTTGCCGCCTGCAGAGTCTCAGTGCCCGTGAGCTTCAGCATGCTCGACGCAGCCCCGATCGAGGTCCCGGATTCCATGCCTGAGAACACCCGCAGCTCAACCGCTTCAAGCGCGGCAGCACGCAGGTGCAGCGCCGCCAGCTTGTGGCGGAAGGCGGGATCGTCCAGCAGGCGGCCACCGTCGTCGGCAGGCTGCTCCGCGGCGATGTCCGCAATCTTCGACAGCTGCTTGCGCAGCATCGGGCTATACGTACCGCCGCGCTCGAACTCCAGCAGGTACTTGGCATAGGTCCAGCCCTTGCCTTCCTCCCCGATGCGGTTCGCCACCGGCACGCGCACGTTCTCGAAAAACACCTGGTTCACTTCCTGCTGCCCGGTCATGGGACCGTCCAGCGTCGGCAGCGCCGACACCGTGATGCCGGGCGTATGCACATCGAGCAGCAGGAACGAAATCCCTTCCTGGCGCTTCGATTCTCGGCTGGTGCGCACCAAGCAGAACATCCAGTCGGCCCACTGCGCATGCGTGGTCCAGATCTTGGAGCCGTTCAGGATGTAGTGCTCGCCCTCGCTGTCGGTGCCATGATCGGCGCGCATCTGCAGCGAGGCCAGGTCGGAGCCGGAGTTGGGTTCGGAATAGCCCTGGCACCACCACACGTCCGAGCTCAGGATCGGCGGCAGGAAGCGCTGTTTCTGTTCAGGCGTGCCGTACTTCATGATCACCGGCGCCACCATCTTCAGGCCCATCGGCGACACCGGCGGGCAGCCGGCGGCGGCCAGTTCGGACTGGAAGATAAAGCGCTCGGTCGAGGTCCAGCCCGGGCCGCCGTATTCCTTGGGCCAGTTCGGCGCGGCCCAGCCGCGCGCGTGCAGCGCCTTCTGCCAGCGCAGTTGCGCGGCCTTGTCGAGATAGCCGTTCTTGGACTGCGCCATCATTGCGCGCAGGTCGGCGTCATAGGCCTGGGCGATCCAGGCCCGCACGTCTTCGCGGAACTGCTGGTCTTGCGGGGAGAAATCGAGATTCATCGACGGGCCTCGCTGGGTAATCGTCTGTGTTCGGGGATGCCGGCTTCAGGCCGCGGCCTGGGCGGGGTAGAGCAGGTCGGCGTAGCGGCGCAGGTGGTGCTCGGCCGAGCCCAGCTGCAGGTCGATCGCGGTGACGCGCTTGAAGTAGTGGCCCACGGCCAGCTCTTCGGTGACGCCCATGCCGCCGTGGATCTGCACCGCCGCCTGGCCGACAAAGGCGCCGGCCTGGCCGGCCTGGATCTTGGCCGCGCACGCCGCCTGGGCGCGTGCCTGCGGGACGCTGGCGGCCTGCATCGCCGCTACCTGGGTCAGCGCCACGGATTGCTCCAGCTGCATGTACATGTCGGCCATGCGGTGCTGCAGCACCTGGAAGGTGCCGATCGGCACGCCGAACTGCTTGCGCTGGCGCGCATAGTCGATGGTGTCGGCCAGCATGCGCGCCATCGCGCCATTGGCTTCGGCAGAGAGCGCGACCATGGCCTCGTCGCACAGCTGTTCGATTAGCGCAAAGGCCTCGCCTTCCGCGCCGATACGCTGGCTGGCTGGCACCTGCACGTTGTCTAGCAGCACCTCGGCGGCGCGCAGGCCGTCGAAGGTCGGGTACTCGCGCAGCGTCACGCCCGGCGTGTCGCGTGCAATCCAGAACAGGCTGATGCCGTCCCGGTCGCGGCGTGCGCCGGAGGTGCGGGCGCTGACCACCAGGTGGGTGGCGAACGGCGCGCCGACCACGGCGTGCTTGTGCCCGCTCAGCTTGTAGCCGTTGCCCTGGCGCGTGGCGCTGGCCTGCACGTCGTGGCGGCAATAGCGGCTGGCGGGTTCGGCATGGGCCCAGGCGGCGGTGGCTTCGCCGCCGATGATGGCCGGCACCCACTGCGCGGCCAGTTCGGGGCTGCCGTGCATCAGCGCGCCGCCGCCCAGCACCACGGTGCCCAGGTAGGGCTCCAGCACCAGGTGGCGGCCCAGCTGTTCCATCACGATCATGTGCTCGGCCGCGCCGCCGCCCAGGCCACCCAGCGTCTCGGGGTAGGCCGCGCCGAGAATGCCGAGCTCGCGGGCGAATGCGCGCCAGCAATCCGGGCGCCAGCCCGCGGCGGACCGCACGGCAGCGCGGCGGGCTTCGAAATCATAGTGGTCGGCCAGGTAACGCGCGAGCGTGTCGCGCAGCATCGACTGTTCTTCGCTGAACTGGAAATCCACCTTGGCTCCTTCGGAATGGGGGGAGGCGTGATTGCGGTAGTCTGGCGGGCATCATCCTGCCGGGCCGCCCGGTGGCGCATCGTCGCATCGGACGAAGCTGCCCCCGGCGCGTGCGCGGCCCTTTTTTGCGGCACTGCGGCAAAACGGTGGCGGGACCGCTTCGTCGCTTCCGACGATGGTTGAACTGGCCGACGTTCCGAGAATGCGGGATCGGCATCCGCCAACACACCGACACCCGTCGAGGAGTTCAACGCCATGCATCCGCACATCCACGCGCAGCGCACGCCCGAAAAGCCAGCCGTCATCATGGGTGGCAGCGGCGCAGTCGTCACCTACCGCGAACTGGACGAACGCTCAAACCAGGTCGCCCATCTGTTCCGCAGCCAGGGACTGCAGCCCGGTGACCGCGTGGCGTTCATGGTCGAGAATCATCCGCGCCTGTTTGAACTGTGCTGGGGCGCGCAGCGCAGCGGCATTATCTATATCTGCCTGAGCACGCGGCTGAACGTGGCCGATGCCGCCTACATCATCAATGACAGCGGCGCGAAGCTGCTGGTCACCACGCACGCGCAGGCCGAGGTCGCGGCAGCCCTGGTCGGGCAGACGCCGGCGCTGCGCGCCAGGTTGATGCTGGACGGCACCGTGCCGGGCTATGACGCGTACGAGACCGCGCTGGCGCGCTGCCCGGCAACGCGCATCGATGGCGAAGTGACCGGCGGCGACATGCTGTATTCGTCCGGCACCACTGGCCGGCCGAAGGGGGTGTATGCGCCGCCGTCGAGCGCGAATATCGAAGAATCCACGACCCTGACCAGCCTGTGCCAGCGGCTCTATGGCTTCGATGCCGAGACGCGCTACCTGTCGCCGGCGCCGCTGTACCACGCGGCGCCGCTGCGCTACAACATGGCCGTGCAGGCGCTGGGCGGGACTGCGGTGGTGATGGAGCATTTCGATGCCGGGCACTACCTGCAGCTGGTGCAGCAGCACCTCATCACGCATACGCAGCTGGTGCCGACGATGTTCTCGCGCATGCTCAAGCTGCCCCAGGCGCAGCGGCAGGCCTCTGACGTGTCGTCACTGCGCGTGGCGATCCACGCGGCCGCGCCGTGCCCGGTGCAGGTCAAGGAAGCCATGATCGCGTGGTGGGGGCCGGTGATCTGGGAGTACTACGCAGGGACGGAGGGCAATGGCGTGACCGTGGTCAGCACGCCGGAGTGGCTGGAGCGCAAGGGCACGGTGGGCCGGGCCATGGTCGGCAAGCTGCGCATCTGCGGACCGGACGGCGCGCTGCTGCCGCCGGGCGAATCGGGCACGATCTACTTTGCCGAAGGCCGCGCCTTTGCGTACCACAACGACGAGGCCAAGACCGCGGAGTCGCGCCACCCGCAGCAACCGGACTGGAGCACCATCGGCGATGTCGGCTATGTGGATGCGGACGGCTACCTGTACCTGACCGACCGCAAGGCCAACATGATCATCTCCGGCGGCGTCAACATCTACCCGCAGGAGGCCGAGAACCTGCTGATGACGCATCCCAAGGTGATGGACGTGGCCGTGATCGGCGTGCCCAACGAGGACTTCGGCGAAGAGGTCAAGGCCGTGGTGCAGCCGGCCGACATGGGCCAGGCCGGGCCCGAGCTGGCCGCGGAACTGATCGCGTTCTGCCGCGCGAACCTGTCGGCCATCAAGTGCCCGCGCTCGGTAGACTTCGAGTCCGAGCTGCCGCGCCTGCCGACCGGCAAGCTGCTCAAGCGGCTGCTGCGCGACCGCTACTGGGCCGGCCACACCAACAAGCTGGTGTAGGCCACTTGCCGCCGCCCGCATTTTCGCGAGTGCGGCGGTTTACGTCATAATCCTCCGTTACATCACAGCCACGGCCGCCCGGCTGCATCCGCAGCGCGGGCGGCGCATCGCGCGGCCTGCAACGGCAGCGATGTGCGGGAGACGACAACAGCCAATGGCAAGTATCGAGGAGACCGGACGGCGCACGCCGCCGCCCGCCGGCGCCGCATCGCTGGCGGCCAAACTGCGTCCGCCGCTGCTGACCCCGTTCCAGGTCGAGCGCGCGGCGATCTGCGAGACCGTGTGCGCGGCCGGCTTCGTCAAGCTTGTGCTGGTGCGCGCACCAGCGGGCTTCGGCAAGACCACGGCCATGCTCCAGTGCCGCGCGCGCCTGGAGGCCGCGGGCGGGCGCACCGCCTGGCTGACGCTGGATCGTTCGGATAATGATGCCTCGCGCTTTCTGGGTTCGGTCGAAGCTGCCATCGCGCAGGGCCTGGGCGGCGGCGGGCCCGGCCGGTCCGCACACGGGGCGCTGGCCCAGGATCCCGGCGAGCAGGCGCTCGCGCTGATCGACCGCCTGGCCAGCCACAATGGCGCCTTCACGCTGTTCCTCGATGATTTCGAAGCGATCCAGAACGCCACCGTGACCGGGCTGGTCTGGCAACTGGTGGACAGCCTGCCGCCCGGCTGCCGCGTGGTGATCGGCACGCGCTGGGTGCCTGAATCCGGCCTGGGCCGCTTGCGCGCGCGCGGCGAGCTGCTTGAGATCGAGCCCGCGCAGCTGCGCTTTTCCGCCGGTGAAACCGCATCCTTCCTGCGCCAGGCGCGCGGGCTGAAGCTGGAGCAGGCGGCCATCAGCGTGCTGCACCGGCGTACCGAGGGCTGGGCCACGGCCTTGTGGCTGGCGTCGGTGGCGCTGGAGCGGCGCAGCCAGCCAGAGGGCTTTATCGCCGGCTTCTCCGGCTCCAACGCGGCGATTGCCGATTACCTGGTCGAAGACGTATTCCTGCACCTGCCCGAGGCGGTGCGCGACTTCCTGCTGCGCACCTCGATCCTGGACCAGTTGTGCGGGCCGCTGTGCGACGCCGTGTGCGAGCCCGCGACAGCTGGCAGCAGCGACGAAATCCTGGCCTGGCTGGAGCGCGCCAACCTGTTCCTGCTGCCGCTGGAGAGCGAGCGCTATGGCGAGCGTGGCTCCGGTGCGGCATCGGAGCAGTGGTACCGCTATCACAGCCTCTTTTCCGGTTTCCTGCGCGGCCAGCTGGCGCAGGCCATGCCTGACGCCGTGCCGCAGCTGCACCTGTCGGCATCGCGCTGGTATGAGTCGCAGGGTCGCCCGGTGCCCGCCATCGAGCATGCCTTCGCGGCCGGTGCGCTGGCGCACGCGCTGCCGTTGCTGGACGGCGCCGCGGACGACCTGCTGGCGCAGGGCCGCATGCGCCTGCTGACGCGCTGGCTGGAGGCGGTGCCGGCCGAGGAACTGGCGCGCTGGCCCAAGCTGCAGATCGCGCGCGTCTGGGCGGTGTCGTTCACGCGCGGCCCGGCCGAAGCCATTGCCCTGCTGCAGCAGATCCCCACCGAGGGCGCGGCCGGCGACCTGCTGGCGCATATCCGCGCGCTGCGCCACATGCTGCTGAACATGATGGACCGCTTCGACGATGCGCGCGCCTTCGCCCGCAATGAGCTGCCGCCGTTGCCGATGGGCTATGCCTTCCCCGATGCGATCCTGGGCACGTCGATGGCGCGCCTGGCTGCAGTCGCCGGCGACTACCCGGAGGCACGCCGGCTGCTGCAGGTGGCGCGGCACGTGGTGCGCGGCTCGGACAGCAATTTCAACAAGATTTTCTCGGAGTCGGTCGAAGGGCTGATCGACCTGCGCCAGGGGCGGCTGCAGCAGGCGCTGGCACGGTTTCGCATCGCCGCCAGCACGATGCTGCCGAACCGCTTCGGGCCCACCAACGGCAATGCCATGGCCGGCATCCTGCTGGCCGAAGGCCTGTACGAGAGCGGTGATTCCGAGCGCGCCAGCCGATTGCTCAACGTCTACCTGCCGCTGTCGCGCGACCTCGGGCTGCCTGACCAGATCATCACCGGGCACACGGTGCTGGCCCGCATTGCCTTCGAGCGCGGCGAAGCCGACCAGGCGCATGAATGGCTGGCGCAGCTGGAAGCGCTGGGGCACCACCGCGGGCTGACGCGGCTGGTGATGGCGGCAATGCTGGAGCGCGCACGGCTGGCACTGCGCCAGGGCAATGTCCACGCGGCGCAGGAGGCGATTGAACGCGCCGCCGATCCGGCGCTGTGGCGCACGCGGCCCGGGGTCAGCTCCTTTGCCAGTGATGTCGAGGACATCACCCTTGGCCGGCTGCGGCTGGACCTGCATGCGCGCCCGGGCACGCCGGTGCGCGAGGCCATCGAGCGCGAGCTGACGGCTGCTGCCGGCAACCAGCTGATGCGCCGTGCGCTCAAGCTGCGCATCCTGCTGGCGCAGGCGTGCCAGCGCACTGGCGACGGCGCGCACGCGCTGGTGGTGATGGGCGAGGCGCTGCGTTTCGGCGCTGCCGAAGGCTTTGTCCGCATCTTTGCCGACGAGGGCGACGATGTGCGCAGGCTGGTGGCCGATGCCTGCTCGCGCCAGTCTGCCAGCCTGCCTGCCCCGTACGTGGAAAAGCTGCTGCAGGCCTGCGGCCAGGCCGGGGGCGAGCAGGCCGCCGGTGCGGGCCGGCCGGCACCGGCCGCACTGGTGGAGCCGCTGACGCCCAAGGAGCAGAAGGTGCTGCAGCTGCTGGCCGAGGGCTATTCCAATGTGGCCATGGCCGAGCGGCTGTTCGTGTCCGAAACCACGGTGCGCACGCACCTGCGCAATATCAGCGCCAAGCTGCACGCCAGCAACCGCACCCAGGCAGTGGCCATCGCGCGCCAGCTCGGGCTGCTCTGAGGCCGCGCCGCAGCCGAAGGCTGCGCGCGCGGTTGCGGCTCAGATGCCCATGAATTCCGTGAATTCGTCCAGCGGCGCGCGCACGGCGCGCAGCTGGTTGGCGGGCGCCTCGGGGTCTTCGTAGCCGATCGCCATGCCGGTGAACAGCATCCGTTCGGCCGGCAGCGACAGGAACTTGCCGATGGTCTGCGGGTACATCGCCCAGCATTCCTGCGCGCAGCTGTCCAGCCCTTCTTCACGCAGCAGCAGCATCACCGTCTGCAGGTACATGCCCAGGTCCGACCATTGCGGCGGGCCCATGCGGCGGTCCACGGTGCAGAACAGCGCCAGCGGCGCGCCGAAGAAGGTGAAGTTATTGGCAAACTGGGCCAGCCGCCGCGCCTTGTCCTCGCGCGGGATGCCGAGATAGTGGTAGAGCGCCTCGCCCACCTGGAAGCGGCGGTTGCGGTAGGGCGAGACCAGCTCGCGCGGGTAGATGTCGTACTCGCGCTCTTCACCCGCGGGCGCCTGGGTGATGCGCTCGCGCATGATGGCGCGCAGCCCCTCCAGGGCCTCGCCGCCGACGACATGGATATGCCAGGGCTGCAGGTTGCCTCCCGAGGGCGCGCGCGCGGCGGCGTCGAGCACGCGTCGGATGGTGGCGGGCGCAACGGCCCGGGGCAGGAAGCCGCGGACGGACTTGCGGCTGGCGACGGCTTGGCTGACGTTCATGCGAATTCCGGAAAAGTTGATTGACGGGCGCGCTTCAGATGAAGGGCGGCTCGCTGGTCCAGTCGAAGAAGTCCGGCATGTCGTGCGACACGGTCTCCGGGAAGGCGGCAGGGCGCTTTTCCAGGAAGGCGCTGACGCCTTCCTTCACGTCGGCGGAGCGCCCGCGCGACTGGATCGCGCGGCTGTCGAGCTTGTGCGCGTCCATCGGGTGGCTGGCGCCGGCCATGCGCCAGATCAGCTGGCGCGAGATCGCCACCGAGACCGGCGCGGCATTGGCGGCGATCTCGCGGGCAATGGCCTGGGCGGCAGGGAGCAGGTC
>JACXTT010013690.1_pt1 | contig 10665 bp, 10 predicted proteins | sample 9270951 | NCBI WGS metagenome assembly JACXTT01 (sample SAMN15532306, study PRJNA645909) | rock metagenome | isolation source: weathered quartz diorite | place: Puerto Rico | collected 2017-06-21
GGAAGTGGTGCTGCTGCCGCTCGGCGGCGCGGCCGGAGTCGGTCCGGACTCGGTGGTGCGCGCCACCGGGCGGCCGTTCTCGATCCGCTGCGGCGATGCGCTGCTCGGCCGGGTGATCGACGCGCTCGGCCAGCCGCTCGACGGTCAGCCCGCACCCGAGGGCATGGCCTGGTGGCCGGTCGAGCGCAGCGCGCCCGATGCCTTGCGCCGCAACCGCGTGACCCGGCCGCTGTCGTTCGGCGTGCGCGTGATCGACGCGCTGATCACCGTCGGTGAAGGCCAACGCATCGGCTTGTTCGCCGGACCCGGCCTCGGCAAGTCGACCTTGCTGGGACGACTGGCGCGTCACTCCGACGCCGATGTGATCGTCATCGGGCTGGCCGGCGAGCGCGGCCGCGAGGTGCGCGATTTTCTCGAGACCCAGCTCGACGCGCAGGCGCGCGCGCGCGCGGTGTGCGTGTGCGCCACTTCGGATGCGCCGCCGCTGTTGCGTCTCAAGAGCGCGCTCACCGCCACCGCGGTGGCCGAATGGTTCCGCGACGAGGGCAAGCGAGTCCTGTTGGTGATCGATTCGCTCACCCGCGTGGCGCGCGCACAGCGCGAGGTCGGGCTGGCGGCCGGTGAGCCGCCGGCGCGTCAGGGCTATCCACCGTCGGTGTTCGCCATGCTGCCCAAGCTGCTGGAGCGCAGCGGGCAGTCGGACAACGGATCGATCACCGCGGTCTACGCCATCTTGACCACCGGCGACGACGCGGACGATCCGGTGGCGGAGGAAGTGCGCGCGGTGCTCGACGGCCACATCGTCTTGTCGCCCGAGCTGGCCGGACGCAACCACTGGCCGGCGATCGACGTGGTGCGCAGCCTGTCGCGCGTGATGGACGACCTGGTCGACGCGCCGCACCGTGAGGCCGCGGCGCGCGTGCGCGAGGTGCTATCCACCTACGAACGCCAGCGCGACCTGGTGCTGCTCGGCGCCTATCGCGCGGGCAGCGACCCGGCCACCGACGACGCGCTGCAAAGGGTGGGCGCGGTCGAGAGCTTCTTGCGCCAGGACCGCGCGCAACGCACAACCTTCGAGGAGGCACGGCGCGATCTGCTGGCGCTGTTCAAATGATGAAGAGACTCGCGCTCATCGGGTTGTTGGTGACGGCGTCGGCCCATGCTCAGACCGCGGTGCCGCAGGCCATGCAGGCCGAGCTGGGACGCGCCATGTCACGGCTGCGGCTCAAGGGCTACGAGGCGCCCTACTTCATCGCCTACGCGGTGCGCGAGTATGCCGCGCGCGAGCTCACGGGGCGCTTCGGCGCCATCATGTCGCGCTCGAACACGCGCACCCGGCAGGTCTATGTCGAAGTGCGCGTCGGTGACTACCAGCTCGACAACACCACCTCCGATCGCGAGCTCGGCTTCGAGATGGGCGATCCCGATTCGTGGGAGGCGCCCACCGAGGCGCCGCTCGACGACGATCCCGAGTCGCTGCGCGCCACGCTGTGGCTGGTCACCGACGCCAAGTACAAGCAGGCGCTGGCCGCCTATGCCAAGAAGCGCGGCAAGCGCGCCACCACCGTGGTCGAGGACGAGGGCCTGGCCAGCTTCTCGCGCGAGAAACCGCTCACCCACGCGGACCCGGTGACTCCCTTCAAATTCGACGAGGCCGAGCTCGAAGGCCGGGTGCGCCGCGCCAGCGCGCTGTTCAAGGCCTACCCAGAAGTGTTCGACTCCAGCGTCAAGGTCACCGCGGATCGTGTCACGCGCTGGTTCGTCAACTCCGAGGGCGCGCAGGTGACCACCGAGCGCACCATCTATTCGACTCACGTGAGCGCGGCGATGCGTGCCAAGGACGGCATGCTGCTCGAGCACGAGAAGGACTTCTACGGCCGCCTCGAGGGCGAGCTGCCCGACGAGGCTCAGCTGGCCAAGAGCATCGACACGCTGGCCACCGAGCTGCGCGCGCTGCGCGACGCCCCGGTGATCGATCCCTACACCGGCCCGGCGATGCTGATGGAAGAAGCCTCGGGCGTATTCTTCCACGAGACGCTCGGCCACCGCCTGGAGGGCGAGCGCCAGAACGACGAGAAGGAAGGACGCACTTTCAAAGGACAATTGGGCAAGCGGGTGCTGCCCGAATTCCTCACCATCGTCGACGATCCGACCACCAAGAGCGCCGGAACGGTGGCGCTCAACGGCTACTACACTCACGATGACGAAGGCGTAGTAGCGCGCCCGGTGACTCTGATCGCCGACGGGGTGCTGCGCGATTATCTCAAGTCACGCACGCCCATCGCCGGCTCGCCGCACTCCAACGGCCACGGCCGCGCGGAGGGCGCCTCGGATCCGATGGGCCGCATGGCCAACCTGTTCGTGCGCAGCAAACGTAGGCTCACCGTCGCGCAATTGAAGGAAAAGCTGCTCGACGAAGTGCGCAAACAAGGCAAGCCCTTCGGCCTGATCATCCGCGACATCACCGGCGGCTCCACCAACACCACCAACTACGGCTATCAGGCCTTCAAGGGCCAGCCCCGTCTGGTCTACCGCGTCGACGCCAGGACCGGCGCCGAGACCCTGGTGCGCGGCGTGGAAATGGTCGGCACTCCGCTCACCACCGTGTCGCGCATCATCGCCACCTCCGACACCGAAGGAGTGTTCAACGGCTTCTGCGGCGCCGAATCCGGCTTCGTCCCAGTCTCGACCGTCGCTCCGGCAGTCCTCATGTCCGAGATCGAGCTCCAGCGCACACAAAAAAGCGCCGAGCGCCCGCCGCTGCTCCCCGCGCCGTGGAACGACTCCGCGATCAAGCGCAAGCCGACTGCGAAATAAGCGATCGCGCCATTCACAGGCTGCGATCGTGCTTACTTCGCAACCTGAACCTTGAGCGAGTCGTCGCCGACGTTCTGAGCGATCAAGAGACCGGCGACCAGGGCGAGCACGCCGCCGGCGGCGACCCAGGTGTACCACTTGCCCCAGGCACCCCATTTGGACTTTTTCTCGGGGGGCGGCGGGCCGGCGGGAGTGATCGCGACCGCGACTGCTTTGGGCGAGACGTAGTTGGAGAGCTTCTCCATCGCTACGGGGCCCGCCGAGTCGGTGCGCATGGCTTCGGCGCCCCAGTGGCCCGAGGGGACATCGAGCCAGCGGGCCATCACCTTTTGCGTGCCGTCCGGGGCGATGGCGAGCACCCGGCGCGCGCCCAATTTGCGACCGACCGCGCGCACTTGCGGCGCGTCAGCCGCCGGGGCGCGGGTGCGCGCTTCGTCGACCAGCGCTTCGGTGCGATCTTCGGGGACCAGCACCACGCGCACTTCGCCCGAGCGCGGCAGAGCCACGTGCAGGCGGCGGAAGCCCGCGAGCTCCACGTCGACCACGTCGATCGAAGGATCGCCGCCGGCGATCTCGACCGGAGCGGCGCCCGCGGGTTGCAGGTTGCGATAGACCAGCGCGCCCGCGGGCTCGGTGATGATCTTGACCGGAGCGAACGCCGGTTGATAGGCGCGCGAGCGCAGGTGGCGATCGAGCTGAGCCTTGACATCGAGAGTGTCACCGGCGGTCCAGGTGAGCCGCTCGGCAGCGCGCGCGGCCTCGGCCGGTTTGCCGAGCTGGTCGTAACACACCAAAAGACTGCGCTCGACTCCGCCCAGATCGGTCTGTGCGACGGTGAACGGCACGTCGTTGAGCAGGATCTGCTCGGCGATTTCATAATCGTGCGCCGCATCGGCGAGCTTGTGCCTGACGAACGAAGCCTCGGCGCGCGCCTGGGCCTGACGCGCGCGCGTGACCGCTCCGCCTTGCACCAGGCGATCGCGATCTTCGACGCTGTCGATGGGCCGCGCGGTCTTGCTGCGCCCGAGCGCCGCGTTGACTTCGCCGGTGATGCGCGCGCCTTCGTCCAGGGTGGTCGCATCGCCGACCCAAAGGACCGCGACCGGGATGCGATCTGCTGCGAGGGCGGGGGTGGATGCGAGGAGCAGGAGCGGGAGCAGAGAGCGTGTCATCTTCACTCGTTGGGTTTTTCGAAGAACTTGTTGAGCGCCCACACGTCGCGGGCACGCAATCCCTCGAAGCGGATGCCGATGCCCTTGACGTGGCCCTCTTCCATCTCGATCCAGCGCACCTGGCCATCGACCTCGATCAGATCGGTCTGCATCGGCACACGGAACTTGAGGTGCACCTTGGCACCAAACGGCAGCGGCCGCTCGGCTTCGACGAACACGCCACCCAGCGAGATGTTGCGTGTGTGCGAGCTGAGCGTTCCACCGTCGAAGTCGATGTCGATGGCGATGCGTCGATCGTAGCGACGATCGGACCTGCGGTGCTCCACGGCACTCCCTCCTCGAAGTCACCGATGCTACGCCAGATCCACGTCGCAGACCAGCGGATCGTGATCGCCCATCGGCAGGCGCCGGCGCGGCGATACCCGGGTGCGCAGCGCACCCAGCCGCGGCCCGCGCGCGAATACATGGTCCACCCGAAGCAGGCCGATCAGGCTGGGCTCGGCGCGGTGTCCGCCATCGGTCATGTGCGACAAGAGCAGCTCGAAGGTCTCGGTGTCGACGCGCCCATCGACGCGCCGGGCCAGCCTGGGGTCCAGGTTCAAATCCCCGCCGGCAATCACCAGTGACTCGCGTCTCACGCCCACGAGGTCGACGATATCCTCTGCTTGTTTTCGGCGACGTTTCGGATTGAAGACATCGAAGTGCAGCGGACAGGCCGCGGCGCGCTCTTTGCCGGCATTGAAGGTTGCGATCACCAACCCGCGCCCGGTGGCCGGCAAGTCATGCTGCTCGAAATCCGGATCGAGCTGCTGCCGCACCAGCACACCGACGTGCCGGTCATAGACACAGCGAGTGGCGATCGCCCCGGTGTACCCCGGCAGCCACGACTGCAGCGCCGAGAGCTGCCGCTCGTCGACCAACTCCTGGATCAGCGCCACTTCCGGGCGGAGCTCGTCCAGCACCCGCGCCACCTTGGGCACGTCCGCATCGTCGAGCCGGTTGTTACTGGTGGGCGTATACAGGCGCCCCACGTTCCAACTGACGACCCTCAGCCGTCTCATGCTAGAAATGCCGCATGGACTGTTTGTTCTGCAAGATCGCCGGCGGACAGATTCCCGCCAAGAAGGTCTACGAGGACGATCGCGCGCTCGCCTTCCGCGACATCAACCCGCAAGCGCCGGTGCACGTACTGATCATCCCCAAGAAGCACATCGCCTCGCTCGACACGCTGACCGCCGAGGACGAGGCCACCGTCGGCCATCTCGCTCTGGTGGCGCAGGGCATCGCCCGCGACGAGGGAATCACCCAGGGCGGCTGGCGCGCGGTGTTCAACACCGGCAAGGACGCGGGACAGACGGTATTCCACGTTCATCTTCATGTTCTCGGCGGGCGCCCGATGGCCTGGCCGCCCGGGTAACTACAACCGCACGTCGACGTGCGCCTTCTTGCGCAGCTCCTTGAGCCAGGACTGCGTCGCCTTCTCGATCTGCTGATCGTAGAGCTGCTTGCGAATCGCGTCCTTGGCCTCGTCGAACGACTTGATCGACGAAGCCTTGCGCTCAACCACCTGCAGCACGTGCCAACCGCGCGCGGTGCGGATCGGGCCGCGCACGTCGCCCGGCTCCATCGACGAGATCTCGGTGGCCAACACGTCGACCAGGCTGTCGGACTCGAGCCAGCCCATGTCGCCGCCGTCTTTCTTGGTGGCTTCATCGTCGCTGTGCTTGGCCGCCAGCTCTTCGAACTTCTTGCCCGCGCGCGCCTGTTCGACCAGTGAAATGGCCAGCTTGCGCTTCTGCTCGACCAGCGCGGCCGGCCCATCGGCCGCTGCCGCGACCAGGATTTGCCTGAGGTGCGTGCTCATCGAGCCCGACATCTGGCGCGCGTTCTGATTGTAGAAGGTGCGCACCTCGTCGTCGCTGATCTGGACACGCGAGCGCACCGCGGTGTTGATGACCTTGAGCTCGAGGATCTGCTTCTTGAGCGTCTTGCGATAGGTCTCGGGAGTGAAGCCCTGCTGCTTGAGCGCCTCGGCGAACTGCTCGGCCGACATGTTGTTCTGCTGGCGCACCGAATCCATCGCGCGATCCACTTCTTCGGCATTGACCGTGAGCTTGAGCTCGGCGGCCTGCATGCCGACCAGCTTCTGATCGATCAAATGATCCAGCGCCTTGCGCTTGAGCAGGCCGAACGCCTTCTTGCCCTCGGCGCTCTCCAGGTCCGGCGGCCCGCGCAATTGGGTGGCCGCGAGCTGATCGACCTCGGTGTCGAAGACGATCTCGTCATTGATGACCGCCACGATGCGATCGGCCACCTGGCCCGCCAGGGCGGGCGTGGCGCCGAACAGCAGCGTCAGCGTCAAGAGTCGGATCATTTAGTGCGCCGGCGCGGTCGGAGGCGGCGGTGCCTTCTCCGATCCTGCCGGTGGAGGTGTGATCGCGTTGGCGCCCGCAGGGTTGCCTGGCATGACCGGAGAAGCCTGCGGAGCACCCGGCGCGCCGGGGTGGAACTGACCCGGCAGCGGCGGAGGCACGCCCGGACCGGGGAACTGGCCCGGCTGCACGCCGTCGATCTGCACCTTGGCCAATTTGCTCTCGTCGATCGAGACCTTGGCCTTGTCGCGCAGGTTCTTGACGAAGCCTTCCATGCCGTCCTGCCGCTTGTCGCGGTAGAGCTTGTTGCGGATCTGTTCCTTGACCTCGTCGAAGGTGCGGGTGAGCGCCTTGCGCCGCCCGGTCAGCTTCAAGATGGCATAGCCGCCGTTGGCGGTCTTGATCGGCTCGGAGTTGTCGCCGAGCGTGGCCAGCTTGAAGGTGGCGTCGACCAGCTCCTTGGGCACTTCCTTGGTGGCGGCGTCGAAGTAACGCAGGTCGCCGCCGCGCTCCTTGGTGGCCAGATCGGTGGAGTATTCGGCCACCAGGTTGCGGTAGCCCTGGTTGTCGACACCTTTGACGCGCGCGTCGCCGAGCACCTTCTTGCCGGTGGCCAGGTCCTTGACCAGGATCATGCTGGCGCGCACTTCCTCGGGCTTGTTGAACTCCTCGGGATGCGCCTCGAAGTACTTCTTGCAGTCCGCGTCGAGGATGTCCTTGAGCGTGATCTTGTCGAACTCGTCCTTGAGCAGCTTCTGGATCATCACCTGCTTCATGGTGCGGACCACTTCTTGATCCTTGTTCATGCCGCGGCGCTCGGCCTCCTTGGCCAGCACCTCGAAGCGCACCAGGTTGTCGAGGAACTCCTTCTTGCGCTCGGCCGAGGTGTAACGCGCCCGCACATAGGGCGACTGCTGATTGATCCGTGTCTGGAAATCACCCACGGTGATCACCACGTCGTCGATCTTGGCCAGCACCTCGGCCAGATCTTCCGGCTTCTGCGAAGCCTTGGCTGATTTGACGTCTTCGCACGCCGCGTGCATCAGCGCGCCGATGCCCATCAGGGTGCCCGAGAACAAGACCATCCGAAGCTTACGCATGGGCGTGAGTTAGCACACCGACGGGAAGCCGGCAAGCTTACAGGGCGGCGGATTTGTCGGCGGCCGGAGAGAGGAAAACATCGAGCACGCGATAAAGCAGGCGATCGATCTGGTCGCGCATGGTGGGCGAGTCGATGGCGAAGCGCAGGCCGTAGCCGTGCGCGGCGGTGCCGTTCGACGGCAGCTTGGTCCACTTGACCACCGAGCGCCCGTGCAGCGGATGGCGCTGGCCATTCAAGATCGCTCCGTCGAGCCAGACATCGTCGCCGAGGTGGAGCTCTTCTTTGCAGGCGATCGAGCAGCCGCCGCCGCCGAAGTCTTCACACAGCGCATTGACCTCGCCGCGCGGAGTGCGGATGATGATGGCGAGCGGGAACTTCACACGCAGGAACTGCCGCTCATCGACGCGCCGGTGTCTCTCCCCCGACGCCAGAATCTCCGACAGCCGCGCATACAAGGTGTTGTAGCGCTCGGCTTCCGACAGCGACAGTCCCCTCTGCCGTCGCTGTCCGTCCAGGTTGCGGAACTCCTCTGCCACATCCGAAAGACCCAATGCCCGACCCGCATGCATCTACAACCCCCTGTATTAGTTGTGGTTTTGCGGACTTAAGGCGAGGATTAACAGTATTTATGATTACAAATTATCAGGCCGAAATAAATGTATGAAGCTTCACTTTGCAGAAATGTGCGCGTAACATGATCGATCCGTGGGACTGAGGGTCGGGCTGGCGGCGCTCCTGCTCACGGCATGCGGCGAGCCGGTGTGCGGCCCCGAGCAGCTCCAACCCGTAGCGTATCCACGCCCCCGTTTCGTCTTCGACGGCCCACGCCAACCGATCCAGACCCAAGGCGACGAGTGGTACTCGGTGGAGCTGCGCCCCGGTGAAGCAGCCAGACTTGATGGGGGCAGCGCGCGCGGGTTGCGCTACGCCGAGCTGCAAGCGGCTGCGCAGACCGCGTTGGCGCCAGCCCCCCAACCCAGATCTGTAGTGGACTGGCCCGGCTTTGCGATGCGCGGAGTCATCGAAGGCTTCTACGGGCCGCCGTGGACCATCAAGGAGCGGCGCGACACCTTGCGACGCATGGCGCGGCTCAAGATGAATACTTTTCTCTACGGGCCGAAGGACGATCCGTATCACCGCGTGCAATGGGCCGATCCCTATCCCGACGGCAGTGCCATCGCCGCGGCGGCCAAGGAGGCGGATGCGCAGCAGATCGACTTCATCTGGAGCGTGAGCCCCGGTTACGGCTCGTACATGTACGAGGCTCCGCCCGAAACGTCGATCGAATATGGCAGCGATGCGGACTTCGCGCGGCTGACCGCGAAGATCGAACAACTGCGCAGCTTGGGCGTGCGACGTTTCGCGCTGTTCCTCGACGACGTGAAAGACGAGCTGCCGCATGCCGGCGACCGCGCGAAATATTCGTCGCTGGTGGCGGCGCAGATCGATCTGGCCAACCGGTTGCAGGTCTACCTCGGACAGAGATTACTTTTTGTTGGCACGCGGTACACCGGGCTGATGACCGGCTGGCAGGACTACAACCGCGCGTTGGGCGACGGGCTGCGCAGCGAAGTGGATGTCATGTGGACGGGCCCGCTCATCTTCAGCGACGTGCTGAATGCCACGAACCTGGCCGAGATCGACGGCTATCTCAAGCGCAAGGTGATCCTCTGGGACAACTGGCCGCCGCTTCTGCGCGCGCCCGAGGGGCGATCGGTCGACCTGCCGAGCGCGGCCGGCGGCATCCTGTCCAACGCGGTGCTCAGCGAGGGCGCGGCCAACCCGATCACCGATTTCTGGAAGGTCCTGGGCCCGATTGCGGATTATGCGTGGAACCCGGAGACCTACGACGCTGCGCCTTCGTTCGCGACCTGGAAGACGCTCGATGGCGACGTTTGACCATGAAAAAACTGATCATCGCAGTCGGCATCTTAGCCCCGCTCATCGTCGTCTGGATCTTCTATGGCCGCTTCGCGGTGGAGGGCGGCAAGGCGCCGTGGGCGGTGATCAACGATCGACCCGAGGTGCTCAAGCAGGCAATCGCGAGCGCGGGCGCCGAGGAGAAGCGCGACGCGCTGTCGCAGGCGGTGTCGCGCGGTCATTGCGAGGACGCGGCGCTCTTGCTCAAGGCTGGCGCGGATCCCAACCCGCGGGGCAAGCCGTACTGCATGCTGCGCATGGCGCACGGCAAGGTCGAGATGACGCGCGTGATGCTCGAGGGCGGAGCAGATCCGAAACAGTGCAGCGAACCGGACAAGCTGATGTCCGAATTCGTGTCGCAGGGGTTCGACGACGCGCCGGAGCCCGACTTGATCCATGTGCTCAAGTTGTTCCTCGAGCGCGGCATGACGCCGGGCGATGCGCTCAAGACCGCGGAGCAGAAGAAGCTGACTCAGGTGGCCGCGTTCTTGAAAGATCCCGCGAGCGCGCAGGTGCCCGACCCGGCGACCACGCCCAAGCTGGCCAAGCTCGGACATGGAGGAGTGGATCGCGACGATCTCAAGAAGGTGTGCGCGGGCGAAGGCGTGGCGGCGTTGCCGCCCTATCAGCTGCAGCCGGGCCTGGTGTCACCGGTGCAATATTTCGAGAGCCGTATCGAGGAGTGGCGCTGGCCGGGTCAGTTGTTGCCGCGCTGGTGGTCGAGCTGGGACGACCCGAGCCACACGCAGGTGGTGGTGTGCGCCAAGGTGGTCGACAAGCAGGTCGCCAAGGAGTGCCGCTACGAAAAGGGCGGCACGCTCATCATCTATGATGCGACCTTCGTGCTCACCGCGTTCGAGGGCAAGACCGCCAGGCAGCTCGGCAGCAAGAGCCTGCAGCTCAAGGCCACCTCGACCGGCTGCCCGTTTTTGCAATTCGGCAGCAAGCACGAAGGCTCGTATCCGGACTACGCCAAGGAGCTCGAGGCGTTCGCGCGGCCGCTCATCCTTTCGCAGCAGTGAGCAGGTCGGCGAGCAGCTTCTTTGCCACCACCAGGCGCTGCTCGCTCTCGCCCGGTTGGAAGCCACGGGTCAGTCGCATGTCGGGCGACAGCTTCCAGGGCGAGTTCTTGGCCTGCACCAGCTTCATCACCTGCTCGGGGCGCAACGGAGTGGCGTCAAGCAAAGCCAGCGCGAAGCGTGACTCGGAGAGCTCGATGGCGCGCGCGCCCAGCCGGCGGCCGAGCGATTTGACCACCATGATGTCGGCCAACACATCGACC
>JACXTT010013691.1_pt1 | contig 10664 bp, 10 predicted proteins | sample 9270951 | NCBI WGS metagenome assembly JACXTT01 (sample SAMN15532306, study PRJNA645909) | rock metagenome | isolation source: weathered quartz diorite | place: Puerto Rico | collected 2017-06-21
TCTGGCGTCGATTTCCCCTATCTGCTCTACCGACTCGCCGTCGACGGCGATATTGAGCCGGTCTTCACGTATCGGGTGGGAGTTCGTCTCCGTTGGTGGCTGGGCGACCTGGACTGGCTCCTTCTCAGACTTCGGGAGAAAGGGAGCCTGGCGCGGCGGCGCGGCGCCATTGCGGAGTTTCTGAAACCAGCGGGTCGGATGGCCAAGTCGGAAGTCTACCGAAGGGACGATTGGGCGCCGGCAGTTGCGGAGCTGTCGCAGTATGTGAGCGCCGCGTTTCGCGGCGTGGTTGGTCGCTTCGGCGGTATCCCGGGACGCCACGCATGAGGATCGTCTTTTGGTTGTCGACGGGCCTCATCGCGTATACCTACTTCGGCTACCCGCTCCTCCTCTGGGCCATCACAAAGCTCAAGTCGCGCAACATCGTGAAAAGGGAAATCTTCCCGCGAGTGTCGATCATCATCGCGGCGAGGAACGAGGCCGGAAGGATCCGACAGAAAATCGAGCATAGCCTGGCATTGGACTATCCTGAAGAGCGTCTCGAGATCCTCGTGGCGTCGGATGCGTCGAACGACGGGACAGACGAGATCGTCAGGGAGTACGCGGGACGTAGCGTAGCTCTTGTGCGGGCAACTGAGCACAAGGGCAAGGAACACGTCCAGGCGCTCGCCGTCGCGGTCGCAACGGGCGATATTCTCGTGTTCACCGATGCCGCCACAATTCTGGAGCCAGACGCACTCTGGAGACTGATGGCGAACTTCGCCGATCCGAGCGTCGGTGCGGTCAGCAGTGAGGACGTCATCGTGGATGCTCACGGTAGTCCCACGGCCGAGGGCCTTTACGTCAAGTACGAGATGTGGGTACGCCGCCTCGAGGGCCGCTTTAACTCAATCGTCGGGTTGAGTGGATCCTGCTTCGCGATTCGCAAGGAATTGTGCTCCGATTGGTCACCCGTCCTGGCCAGCGACTTCATGGGATCCCTTCGAGCCGCCCGCAAGGGCTACCGCTCGATCCCAGACCCATCGGCTCTGGGCCGATTCGTGGCGCTGGTCTCGCCTCAGGCCGAAATGCGCAGAAAGGTCCGGACCTTTCTGCGCGGTATCACGGTTCTGATGGCTAATCTGGATCTACTGAATCCTTTTCGTTACGGTCGCTTCGCCTTTCAGCTCGCGAGCCACAAACTCTTGCGGTTCCTGGCGCCATTCCTGCTTTTGTCGACTCTGATCACGAGTATCGCCTTGAGGCGCGAGCCGCTTTATGGGGCCATTCTGTGCACACAAGTCGGCTTCTACCTGGTCGCCTGCACGGGTGGGCTCATCGCTCCGCTTCAACGAAACCGTATCGTCCGCACCGCATACTTCTTCATGATGGTGCAGTTGGCCATGCTGAGAGCCTGGGGGAAATACGCGCTGGGTCAGCAGCAGGTGACTTGGGAGCCCTCGAGACGTCCACATATCACTGTCACAGCGCCGTCGTCGTTCGAATCAGGGAGTCGACACTCGAGATGAGGACCGCCCGTACCCGTCCGGCCCGATGTTCACGGCCAGACACCGCGAGGCAGCCATGACTCACATCCTGGGGATCTCGGCCTTCTATCACGATAGCGCCGCGTGTCTGCTACGTGATGGCGTGATTGTCGCAGCCGCCCAAGAGGAACGGTTCACGCGCAAGAAACACTACGCCGGGTTCCCGAGCGAGTCGATTCGGTATTGTCTCAGTGAAGGCGGCATATCTCTGGGCGACGTGCGTTACATCGCGTTCTACGACAAGCCTCTCGTGAAGTTTGAGCGGCTGCTGGAGACGTATCTCGCGTTCGCTCCGCGGGGGCTATTGTCCTTCGTGACAGCGATGCCCGTCTGGCTCAAGGAAAAACTCTTCCAGAAGAAGCTCCTCCAGAACGAGCTCTTGGCGCTGTCCGGTGGTTTGAAGAGGTCCGAGCTGCCACCACTGCTCTTCGGCGAGCACCACGAGTCTCATGCGGCGTCCGCGTTCTACCCGTCTCCGTTCGACACGGCGGCGGTCTTGTGCATGGACGGGGTCGGTGAGTGGGCAACGACGTCGGCATGGCTCGGCCGTGGAAACGAGCTCACGCCGCTCTGGGAGATCCCGTTTCCGCACTCGCTGGGTCTCCTGTACGCGGCGTTTACCTACTACGCGGGCTTCAAGATCAATTCCGGAGAATACAAGGTCATGGGGCTGGCTCCCTATGGCCAGCCGAAATACGTCAAGAACATTTACGACCATCTGATCGACCTCAAGCCGGATGGAACGTTCCGCCTCAACATGGACTACTTCGACTACTGCACGGGACTGACCATGACCAGTCGGAAGTTCGACGCCCTGTTCGGCGGTCCGCCCCGGAAGCCTGAAACGCTGTTGACTCAGCGAGAGATGGATCTCGCCCGGTCCATCCAGGAGGTCACCGAAGAAGTGATGTTGCGTCTGTCTCGGACAGTCCATCGGGAGACCGGCGCCGAAAATCTGTGTCTGGCAGGGGGCGTGGCGCTCAACTGCGTTGGCAACGGACGAATCCTCCGAGAAGGGCCGTTCAAGGGACTCTGGATCCAGCCTGCCGCCGGCGACGCCGGTGGTGCGGTCGGCGTCGCGATGTCGGCATGGCACCAACTCGAGAAGCAGCCGCGCACGGCGAATGGCCGCGACGACGCCATGAGGGGAGCGCTGCTCGGCCCGTCGTTCTCCAATGAGGAGATCGAACGGTTTCTGCAGAAGCGGGAGGCGCCGTACGTTCGCCTGAACGACAACGAGCTGATCGACTGCGTCGCGCGCGCGCTCGCAGAGGGAAAGATCATCGGGTGGTTCCAGGGTCGTATGGAGTTTGGGCCACGGGCTCTCGGTGGTCGCAGCATGCTCGGCGACGCCCGGAATCCCGCGACACAGTCGGTGATGAATCTCAAGATCAAGTACCGAGAATCTTTCCGCCCGTTCGCGCCTTCAGTGCTCCGGGAGCGTGTCGCGGACTACTTCGAGATGGACAGCGATAGCCCCTACATGCTGCTGGTCGCTCCGGTGCTCGAGAAGCGGCGGACCGACGTGACGAGAGATCAGGAGCGTCTGTGGGGAATCGAGCTCCTCAAGGTGCAGCGGTCCGACATCCCCGCGGTGACGCACATCGACTATTCGGCGCGCATCCAGACAGTTCACCAGGCGACGCACGAACGGTACTACGCGCTGCTCAAGGCGTTCGAGGCGAAGACCGGGTGCGCCGTCATCGTGAATACCTCTTTCAACGTGCGTGGAGAGCCGATCGTCTGCACCCCGGCCGACGCGTACCGATGCTTCATGCGTACCGAATTGGACCTGCTCGTGCTGGAGAACTGTGTCCTGGAAAAGGCCCAGCAGAAGCCGCTCGAGGGCGACCACGACTGGCGAAACGAATTCGAGTTGGACTGAGGATCCATGATGAGACATCAGGACAAGCAACGACAAGACAAGCAACTGCGGCAGTTCGGTCTGACCGTCGGCGGCATCTTCGGCGTCATCGCTCTCTGGCCTCTCGTCTTTCGCGCCGACCGGCCGCGACTCTGGGCGCTCGCCATCGCGGTGGCGCTTGTCATTCCGGCCCTCGTGCTGCCTCGAAGCCTGACCTATGTCCACCGGGGTTGGATGTTGATAGGAGAGGCCCTGGGGTGGGTCAACACGCGCATCATCCTCTCCGTTATCTTCTACGCGGTGGTGACTCCATTGGGCATCCTCATGCGACGTTTCGGTCGAGATCCGATAGAGCGGCGTTTCGAGCCCGATCTGACGACGTACCGCGTCGCCAAGTCGCCTCGAACCGCTGCCCACATGACCCGACAATTCTGAGGGTCGTTCCGGGGAAAGGAGACCGGCGATGGGTGAGTTTGTCCTGGAGCTCTGGGCGTTCATGAAGGAAAGGAAAAAGTTTTGGCTGATGCCGATTGTCATCATTCTGCTGCTCTTTGGCGGTCTCATCGTGCTGACGCAGGGATCAGCGGTTGCGCCGTTCATCTACACACTGTTCTGATCGGGAGAGCAACGATCGGGCATGCCTATCCAGTCTCGAGACGAGTATCCTCGAGCTCCCTTCCGCCGCGTCCACAGCGGCATGCGCATACGTGGACCTGTTCGCCCTCCAGATGACGGTGCGAGAAGCGCGTCCCGCACACAGAGCAGAAAGGGAAAGCCGGCGGCGGCAGCGCCGTCGATCGAGCCGCCGGGATCTTGCGCACGAGTCGCCGCCAATTCTGCTGCCGGTATCCTTGCGCGCGAGCGGAGACGGCGAGCCCGGCATGGCGCGGAACTGCGTCTGGCGCGCCACCGATTCCCGGCGACGCGTGATCGAGGCCGCCATCGCGGCCGAGCCCCCCGCACATCTCACCACTGACCCACGCGATAGTCAGCTCTTCGACGCCTTCGAAGCATGTCCGCGACGAGTCGGCCCGTCATGGCACTTCGGCGGCGTTGTCCTCTATCTCGCCGCGATCATTTGATGAACGGGATCGGGACGCGGGATACGGGCGCGAAGCGGGAAGTGCTCAGCCTTGGCGGCCGCGTCAGGAGGGCGACGACCGCCTGCCGAACGTTGGTTTCGGCGAGGACACGGCTGCGTCGCCGTTGCCGTCGCCGCCGTACCGAAACGTCCCGCGTCCTGAGCTTGCTCGAAACGGGCGGCCCCGGTGGCGCCGAGCAGATGCTTATGCATCTCGCCGAGAACGTCGGGCCCGAGTGGCAAGCGGTCGTCGGCGTGATGAAGGCCGGATGGCTGCGGTCACGAGCGACCGCTGCGGGGCTCCCGTGCGTCCTCGTCGGGAACAATGGCCTTGGGGATCTTGGCGTCCTCCAACGGCTCGTAGAAGTCATCGAAACGCACGAGATCGCGGTGATTCATGCCCACGAGTTCTACATGAGCACGATGGGCATGCTGGCATCCCGCGTGACCGGGATCCCCCTGGTCGTGACTCTTCACGGCAAAAGCTACTACCCGGATAAACGCCGCAGACGCGCGGTCTTCAGGATCGTAGCGGCTGCTGCCGCCTCGTTCGTCACGGTTTCTGAGGACCTGCATCGCTTCTTCTGCCACACCACGGGGACGCCTCTCGATTGTGTACGCGTGATCTACAACGGCGTCGACTTCCGCGGTGGCCCTTCCGCCCGTCATCGCAATGTCGAGCTTCTGGACTCAGCCGGCATCCCGCGCGATGCGAAGATCGTCGGGGCCGTCGGAAGCCTGTACCCAGTGAAAGGACACCTTGATCTGATTCGTGCAACGCAGACGATCGTGAAGAACCGCCCAACGACCCACGTCGTCATCCTGGGTCGGGGAGCGCTCCACGAAGCCCTGGCAGCCGAAGCCGAGGAGCTGGGCATTCGGGACCGGGTCCACTTGCTCGGCTACCGGGACGACGTCCAGAAGTGGCTCGGCGTGATGGATGTCTTCACGATGCCCTCGCTGAGCGAGGGCCTGCCGTTGTCGCTGCTCGAGGCGATGGCCGCCGGCGTCCCGCCAGTGGTGACGGAAGTAGGCGGTATGCCAGAGGTTGTCCAGGACGGAGTGACGGGATTCGTTGTGCCCGCCAGCAACGTCGCTGCGCTCGCTGATCGAATTTCTTTCCTGGTCGGCAATTCGCCGCTCGCGGCTAAGATGGGAATAGCGGCACGCGATCGTATTCACGATCGATTCACCGTGGAAAGAATGGCGGCGGAATATCGGGCTGTGTACCGCCACGCTGCCGGGAGCTGTGTACGGTGATCGCGGGCCTATGCGGAAAGGTTGCACGGCGGCTCGCGCGAGCTTACGAGCATTGGCGGATGGTGCGAGCCACGCGCCGACCGTGCGAGCTAGCGGAGCGCGTGGCGCGGGCGAATACAATTCTGTTCGTCTGTACGGGGAACATCATCCGAAGCGCCTTCGCCGCCGAACTCTTGCGTGCGCGCATCCCCGGAGGGGCGGATCTGCGGATCCGATCCGCGGGGCTGGCGGCGACCGATGGTCCCGCTCACCCGACCGCTGTGCAATGTGCGCGGCCCTTCGGGGTGGATCTGAGCCCGCATCGCACGCATCGTCTGGAGGGGAGCGACCTCGAGGGCGTGGACGTTGTCCTCGCGATGGAGATCGATCACATCGTGGAGATCAACCGACGTTTTCCGCAGCACCGTCAGCGGGTCTACCTCTTCGGTTGTCTCGAGGATGATGCGCAAGACGTTGGCGATCCCGTGTACGGGTCCAGGGAGGTCTTCGACGCGTGCTTCAAACGAATCGACTACGGCGTGAACCGGATCGTCGAGATGCTGTCTCAAGCATCGCGGCCATCCGTGTCCACCGGCAGCGCGGGATAGGGGAATGAACGCGAGTTCGGGGCCAGTTCGTGCGTGAAGAAAATCAGGCACCTCATCGGGACCTTCGAGCTCCTCGGAGCCCGAGCACCCTTCAGGCGAGCATGCTCTTCCGTCTAACTGTCGTCTGGCTGTTGCTGGAATTCGGTCGACCGCAAGATCTCCTTCGGTTCCTTGCGCCCTTGCACTTGCCGGCCTTGGTGACGCTCGCCCTTGGGTTGGCGCTGATCATGTCCGGGAGGATCAATTTCTCCGAGCAGCAAACCCGTCTATTTTTATGGTTTCTGGCCTTGATGGCGCTGCACGTCCCGCTCGCCGAAAATCACTATCGCGCGCTCATGACTCTGAAAACCATGGTGATCACGTTGGTGGTGTACTTCGGGATCGTCATGTCCATCAATACGGTGGCCAAGTTTCGCACCTTCATCACGCTGTGGCTGGCCGTGCATTGCTTCCTAGCCGTCCACGGTCTCATGGTACGCGGCCAAGGTGTCGGTGGATTCCTCGGTGACGAGAACGACTTTGCGATGACGATGAACATGATCGTGCCGTTTTCGTTCTTCTTGGCACAGGACGAACAGAGGACCCCGAGGAAACTGCTTTATTTCGGCCTCACTGGCCTCTTTATCCTCACGAACATTTTCACGTTTTCGAGGGGCGGCTTCGTCGGGCTGATCGCGGTCGGCTTATTTTGCTGGCTTCGCTCGCCGAGGAAGCTGGTATCAGCGACGCTGATCGTGGCTCTGGCGTTGCTCGTGTCCCTGGCGGCTCGAGAAGGCTACCGGGAGCGCATCGATTCAATCTTTCAGGAAGGGGCGAGCGCAGGCACTGGAGAGGACAGGGTCTACATGTGGAAGCATGCCTGGAAGATGTTCCTGAACAATCCGGTCCTCGGCGTGGGCCAGGACAATTTCCCGGTGAGATTCGAGGAATATGAGGACGCTGATCGCCTGTACGGGGTCACGCGCGCTTGGCGGGCAGCCCACTCGTTGTATTTCACCGTATTACCCGAATTGGGGCTAGTCGGCGCGTGTATCTTTTTGGCAATACTGTATTACACCCGGAAAGACCTCGTCGCGATTCACCGATCAGCGCCGCGATTCAAAGAAGCTCAAAATGTGGGTCCTGGAATCTTGCCCTACGCCAATGCGCTGGGAGCTAGCCTCTGGGGCTTTCTCGTAAGCAGCATCTTCATTTCAACACTGTACTACCCCAATTTCTGGGTGACGATGGGCCTCGTCGTTGCATTGCGGAGAATCAGTTCGCTCGAGGCGCAGCGAACGGGTGCCGCGGTTGTCGCCCCCGACAAGTCGACGCGTCCAACTACGACCCGCAACCGGCCACGTCGGTCGTGGTGACCGACCACGTGCTGAATGACGCACTCCGCCTTGAAGCTGGCGCCGGGTACGGCCGGCTACTGAAGGACGGACGCAAGATCAATGTCTGCCACCTGGCAAGTGGGGACCTGTGGGCTGGGGCAGAGGTGCAGTTGGTATTGCTCGTATCCTCGTTGCAACGCATACCAGAATTCGACATCTCCGTGGTTCTCCTGAACGATGGAGGAGCAGCGACAGAGCTCAAGCGCCGTGGAATCAGCACAATCGTGATTCCAGAGTCGCGCTACTCCGCCGCTTCGATCGTGAGGCAACTGGTCGGTCATTTTTCACGGCACCAGGTCGATGTCCTACACACCCACGACTTCAAAGACAACGTACTCGGCATAATGTCGACACTTCCCCGGATGTCCTGCCGTCGCGTGCGAACGGTTCACGGACGTGGTGAGCCGTTTACCGGGCTAGCGGCCGCGAAGATGCGTTTGTACCGTCGCATCGACCACTTCTTCATCAACCGCTGGATCGACCGCATCGTGGCGGTGTCGGTCGACTTGCAGGGCGACCTCGCGAAGTCTTTCGGTGCGCAGCGGGTGAAGTGCATCCACAACGGGATCGCTCTCGAGCAGGTCAAGGTCACGAAACCACCGCGCGAGCTACGGCGGGAGTTGAACATCGGCCCACAAGAATTCGTCATCGGCACGATGGGCCGACTCGTGCCCGTAAAAGGGCTCGAGACATTCTTGGAAGCAGCACGCATCATCCGAGGTCGGACAGACAAAGTGAAGTTCCTGGTGGTGGGTGACGGCCCTTTGAGGGGGGCGTTGGAGGCGTTGACCCGTCACTATAAGCTCGAACGGGACGTCCTGTTTCTGGGCCACCGGGACGACAGCTACGACCTGCTGGCGATGCTGGACGTGCTCGTCCTACCGTCGCTCAGCGAAGGAATTCCGATGGTCTTGCTGGAGGCCCTCGCGCTCGCACGGCCGGTCGTGGCGAGCGCGGTCGGCGGCATCCCAGAGGTCATCGAGGACCGCGTCAGCGGGTGGTTGGTCGCACCCCGTCGCGACGGAGAAATTGCCGACGCCTGCATCGCGCTGATGAATGACGGGGATCTCGCCGACCGGTTCGGTCTGGCTGGCCAACAGCGGGTGTCGGAACACTTCTCCGTAGGATCCATGGCGGAAAAAGTCGCTGGCGTGTATCGAACACTGCTCCAAACGACTGAACGTTGAAGCTCCCTGATCAGACTGACGAACTCCTATTTGGTGGACTGGCCCGTCAGGCAGTGCGCCTGCTCGATCGTGGATGCGTGGAATTCAGCTGTGACCTCTGCGCCGATTCAAGGTCTGCGATCGGGAGACTTGAAGCCCCCAGCGGGGATCATCGTGGCGCGTGTCACGCGAACTTCACGCCGGTGGAGGCGGCATCTGGCCCGAGATGATGCCGTTGCCCGTCGGCAAGCGCTTCGCGTTCTCGGTGCTCGATGATACCGACGACTCGACGCTGCAGAATGTCCAACCGGTCTACGCGCTGTTGCGCTCCTGCGACTTCCGGACGACCAAGACGGTGTGGCCCTTGGACTGTCCGGAAGGCAGTCGGAACTTTTTCGCCGCCGAGACGCTCCAGAACAAGGCATATCTCCGTTTCGTGCACGAGCTGGCCGACGCGGGCTTCGAGGTGGCCTCTCACGGCGCGACCATGGAATCGAGCCTGCGCGGGCGGACACTGGAGGGTCTCGAGTTCCTGCGACGCGAGTTTGGACATTACCCGCGGTTGTTCTGCAATCACGGCTTCAACCGCGAAAATCTCTACTGGGGATCACAGCGCTTTCGTACGAAGCCGTTGCGCAGGTTGATCCGGTTGATGTCGAGAGAGCGGAGTTGTGAGTTCGAGGGGGAGCAGGAAGGCTCGAAGTACTTCTGGGGTGACGTGTGCCAGGACGTTATCCAATACGTACGCAATTTCACGTTCGATCGGCTCAACATGATCGAGGTCGATCCTGGGATGCCGTACCACTTGGCCAACACTCCGTATGTCAACTTCTGGTTCTCGACCGCGGACGCGCCCGATGCGGTCACGTTCAATCGCCTGGTGTCGTCGGCGCGGATCGACATGCTCGCCGAAGTCAGTGGCGTCTGCATCGTGTCAACGCATTTCGGTAAAGGATTCGTCAAACATGGCCGTGTGAACCCGGAGAGCGAACGTCTGCTCCGACACGTGGCCGACAGGGGGGGATGGGTCGTGCCCGTCTCCGAGTTGCTGGACCATCTTCGCGGAGTCGGTCGCGGGCGGACCCTATCCGGCCGGGAGCTTCTGCGGCTGGAGCTTCGATTCCTGACCGATCAGATCCGCCGTCGGCTACCGAGAGTGTGACATGACCGAGACTACGAACGGCATGACAAAGGCATTCGACCGGTTGGGATTCCATCATGTCGGCCTCGCCTGCACCGACCTCGACGCCGAGGAGCGCGTTTTCGCCGCACTCGGTTATGTCCGTGAAGGGCCAGACTTCGAGGATCCGGCCCAAGGCGTCCGCGGTCGATTCCTAGTCGGTGCCGGGCCCCGTCTGGAGTTGCTTTCCGAGCTTCCCACCGGCACCGTCCTCGGGCCCTGGCTGCGGAAAGGCGTGAAGATGTACCACGTCGCGTACGAGGCTGCCGATCTCGCCGCGGCTGACATTGCGGTCACGGGTCTCGGAGCCAAGCGCGTTGTCGCTCCGGTCCCAGCCGTCGCCTTCGGTGGTCGTTGCATCGCCTTCTACATGATGCCGAACGGATTCCTCCTCGAGCTCATCGAGGCGCCGGCGGTACCTGCATGGAGTTCCGCGGCAGACCTGCTCGCAACGGCGGCCCGGAGGGCAATCGAAGAGCCACGACGGCTACTGAGCGCTCTCGCGGTACTGGACCCCGCCGCGTGTTTCCACTCGATCGCCGCCGGGGTGTTGACCGGCTTATCCCGTGAGGCGGTCACCTCGATTCTCGCGACGGCGCTATCCCAAATACGTCCCGACATGAC
>JACXTT010013692.1_pt1 | contig 10663 bp, 10 predicted proteins | sample 9270951 | NCBI WGS metagenome assembly JACXTT01 (sample SAMN15532306, study PRJNA645909) | rock metagenome | isolation source: weathered quartz diorite | place: Puerto Rico | collected 2017-06-21
GCTCGCCGGCTACGGCATCAAGGTCGACGGCGTGCTGGTGCGCAACTATGTCTACGACGAGCGCTATCAGCAGATCATCGAGAGCCGCAAGATCAAGGATCAGACGGTGTTCTTGCGCCAGGCCGAGGCCAAGGCGGCGGTCGAGCAACGCAAGCGAGACACCGCGATCGCCGAGGGCAAGGCCAATGCCGACGTCGAGCTCGAGCGCGGCAAGGCCGAGGTGCAAAAGCTCAACGCACAAGCCGATCTCTATCGGCGCAAGAGAGCGGCCGAAGGCAAGCTGCTGGTCGATCTCGCCGAGGCCAAGGGCACGGGCCTGGAGAACACCGCGCTGCAGGGCGCGGGCGCCGAGAACCTGGTCGGGCTGAAGATGGCCGACGTGCTCAAGGGCTTGCGCGCGGTGGTGCTCAGCTCCGACGGAGCCAACGGGCTCAACCCGCTCGATCTGCAGAGTATGCTCAAGAAATTCGAGGTGCGGTAATGCGCCTATTACTGCTCAGCGTGATGTTGGCCTCGGGCTGCGTGTCGCACTCTACCGCAGAGACCGAGGTCGGCGTGCTGGTGTGCAAGCTGGGGGTCGGCTGCCAGAACGGCAAGGGTGTGCAGCAGGCCACCTATCCGCCGGGGTCGACCAACTTCTTCGCGCCGTTCATCCGCGACTTCTACGTCTTCGACACCAAGATGCAGAACCTGGAGATGGTGCTCGACGCCAAGCGGGGCGATCGCAACACGCGCGACGACCTGCAGTTCAAGACCACCGACGGCAACGACATCTCGATGGACGTCACTCTGGCGTGGACCATCGATCCCAAACGCGCGCCCGATCTGCTCGCCACCGTCGGCACTTCCACCAACGACGTGAAGGAAAAACTGGTGCGCCCGATGGCGCGCACGCTGGTGCGCGACGTGCTCAACGAGCTCGACTCCGAGGCAGTGTACAACTCGGACAAGCGCTTCGAGAAAGCCGAGAAGGCCAAGCAGGTGCTGCAAGAGGCGCTGACCCCGTTCGGCGTGATGGTGTCGCAAGTGATCTTGCACGAGCACCGCTTCCACCCCGACTACGAGAAGGTGATCCAGGATCGCAAGCTGGCCGAGCAGCGCGCCCAACAATTCAAGAGCGAGACCGAAGCCGCGCAGCAGGAACAATTGCGCAACCTCGAGAGCGCACGCGGCAAGGTCGCCTCCGACATCGCGCAAGCGCAAGGCGCCCTCGCCCAAGCCAAGCTCGCCGCCGACGCCGAGTACTACCAGCAAGAACAAAACGCCGACGCCAGCCTGGCCGAGCGCACCGCCCGCGCCAAAGCCACCACCAAACGCAACGAAGCGCTCCGCGGCTCCGGCGGCCGCGCCATGGTCAAGCTGCGCATCGCCGAAGCCCTCGCCGGCAAATCAGTCATCCTCGTCCCCGGCGGCGCCAACGGCGTAGGCCTCCACAAGCTCGACGTCAACAAGCTCATCGACAGCGCCACCGCCCAAGAAGCCACCAAATCCGACGACGAAGAAGAGAAGTAGCGAACCTAGCGGCCGGCTTTTTGGCCTAGGAAGTAGCCGAGGGCGGCGGCGAAGACGACCAGGCCGATCAGGAGTGGGAGCAGCCAGAGGATCAGGCGTTTTTGGTGGCTGGGATTCTTGACCACGCTGGTGGCTTCGGTGTGCGGGGCGCGGATGGTGCGCTTGGGCTTGGTGAGCGGGATCGGGGCCGGCGTGCTGGCGATTTTTTCTTGGACCGAAACCTTCTTGAGGTTCTGGTCGGTGATGGCGTTCTCGTCGACGTCGATGGTTTCGGTATCGGGCATGCTCTTGATCCAGCCCGAGTGAAGGCGGCGTTTGCGCACGCCGGAGGCCGAGACGGGGTCGACCGGGAGCAGCTCGACCGGGGTGCGCACCCGGCCGGCGTGGGCGTCGATCTCGGTGGCGTCTTCGTTGGCTTTGAGGTCGAGCGGGACGGCCCAGATGCTGCCGAAGGCGGCTTCGGCGGCGGGGACTCCGGTGGCTTTGCGGGGTTGCTCCTTGCCGAAGAGCGCGATCTCGAACTCGCGGAAGAACACCTCGGCGCTCGCGGGGCGCTTGGTGGTGTCTTTGGAGAGCGCGCGCTGGACGAAGGCATCGAGCTCGGCGATGCGGGTGATGCTGGAGTGTTGCGCCGAGGTCAGATGAGGCGGTGGTTTCTTGACCACCGATAGCAGGACCTGGCGCGGATCGGCGCCGTCCCAGGGCAGCACGCCGGAGAACATCTCGAAGGCGATGACACCGAGTGCGTAGAGATCGATCGATTTGTCGTACGGTTTGCCCTGGATCAGCTCGGGCGCCATGTACTGCGGCGTGCCGAAGCACATGCCCGCGCGGGTCAGCGGCTCGAGCTCCAGCTTGCGCTCCAGCTCGGCCAGCTTGGCCAGGCCGAAGTCGAGCACCTTGACCACGCGCGTGCCGCCGGCGCCGGGGACCAGCATCACGTTCTCGGGTTTGAGATCGCGGTGAACGATGTTCTGGCGGTGCGCAGCCGAGAGCGCTTGCGCGATCTGGCCGATCAACAGATGGACCTCGGACGCGCTCCACGCGCGATCGTAGATGATGTCGCGCAGCGTCGGTCCTTCGACGAACTCCATGGCGATGAACACCTCGTCGCCGGAGATGCCGAAGTCGAACATGCCGACCACGTGCGGCGACGAGATCGAGGCCACCGCGAACACTTCGCGGCGGAAGCGTTCGACGATCTCGGAGTCTTTGAGATAAGCGTCCTTGAGCACCTTGAGCGCGGCCTTGCGGCCGGTGTGGAGCTCACGTGCCTTGTAGACGCGCGCGAAGCCACCCTCGCCAATCTCCTCGAGGATCTGGAAGCGTTCGCGGTAGCTGGTGGTCATTCGACCGCTTCGAAGAGACCCGCTACTCCTTGACCGACTCCGATGCACATGGTGCACAACCCACGACGAGCGCCACGGCGACGCATCTCGTGAATCAGCGTGCCGACGATGCGCGCGCCCGAGCAACCGAGCGGATGGCCGAGCGCGATCGCTCCGCCGTTGACGTTGACCTTCTCGCGCGGGATCGGCAGCTCGCGCAAAACAGACAGAACTTGCACTGCGAAGGCTTCGTTGAGCTCCGCCAGATCCAGATCTGAGGGGGCCCAGCCGGCGCGGGCGAGCGCTTTCTTCGTCGCTGGGACTGGACCGATGCCCATGTAACGCGGATCTACGCCCGCGGCGGCGCCTGCGACCACGCGCGCAAGCGGTTTCCAGCCCATGCGTTTGGCGCGCTCGGCCGAGCAGACCAATACCGCGGCGGAGCCGTCATTGAGACCTGAGCTGTTGCCGGCAGTCACCGAGCCGCCGGCGCGGAAGACAGGTTCGAGGCGTGCGAGCTTGTCGAGCGAGGTGTCCTCGCGCGGGCCTTCGTCCGTGTCGATGCGCGTGCTTGCGCCCTTGGCGCCCGGAACTTCGATCGCTACCCGCTCGTCGGAGAATCGGCCCGCCTTCTGTGCGGCGATGGCCTTCTGGTGGCTCTCGAGTGCGAATTGATCCTGCTCGCCTCGCGAGATCTGGAAGTTCTCCGCCAGGTTCTCGGCGGTCTCGCCCATGGCTTCGAGAGGAAACATCTTCTTCATGCGCTCGTTGGGGAAGCGCCAGCCGAGCGAGGTGTCATAGACCGTCACATTGCCGTTGGGCCACGGCGAGCCTGACTTGGGCATGACGAACGGCGCGCGGGTCATCGACTCCACGCCGCCGGCGATGAACAGCTCGCCTTCGCCGGCACGGATGGCGCGCGCGCAGGTGAGCACCGCCTCCAGGCCCGAGCCGCACAAGCGGTTGACGGTCAGCCCCGAGATCGACTGCGGTAGACCGGCGAGCAAGAGGCCCATGCGCGCCACGTTGCGGTTGTCTTCGCCGGCCTGGTTGGCGCAGCCGAAGATCACATCGTCGATCTCTTCGCCGGGGATGCGGTTGCGCTCGACCAGTTGCCTGATGGCGTGGCCGGCCAGATCGTCGGCGCGCACGTCCTTGAGCGCGCCGCGGAAGCGGCCGATCGGCGTACGCAGCGCATCGACGATGACCGCGTCGCTCATTGCGTGGTCAGACCGAACGGAACGGTGCCCGCGGTGGCGAGCTGTCCGGTGGCGTTGGAGATGAAGAACACGTTCGACGCCGAGCGCGAGCCGTCGATCAACAGATCGAAGTACACCGGCTCGGTGCTGGTGACGAAGTCGATGCCGTCGGCGTTGGCGCTGGCGAAGCCGTCGAAGTCGATGCGCTGCCCGCCGGTGACCGCGTACGCCTGCGAGACGAAGTCATTGCTCTCGAGCCCGCACACGGTGGCTGCGCAGGGACCGGCGCTGGTGAAGGTACCGGTGGTGAAGATCGAGCCCCAGAATTCCTGGCTGGCGCTGCCGTTGGCGTCCCAGACGATGCGGTAGCTGCCGCCACCGCCACTGGTGATGGCATAGCCCGCGGTGTTGGCCGGCAGCTGCACGCCCTGGCCGGCGGCCACCACGTAGGTCGTCGTCGCGCCGCTGGGGAACGGGCCGCCCGAGCCCATGGGGTGATTGACGCAGGCGAGCGGGCACGAGCCGCCGCAGTCGACGCCGGTCTCGTTGCCATTCCTGATTCCGTCGTTGCAGGTCGGTCCGCCGCCGCCTCCGCAGATACCGGCGGTGCACACATTGGCGAGGCAGTCGCTGCCGGAGATGCAGCGCTCGCCGTTCAAGCACGCCGGGCAGACTCCGCCGCAGTCGACGTCGGTCTCGCTGCCGTTACGCACACCGTCGACGCAACTGTTGTTGACCACCACGATGCAGCCGGGGTTGAGCGCGAGCATCAGGAGCGAGGCCATTAATATGCGCATGCGCAATACTTTATCACGACTCGTGAGTCGGATCCTGGTCGTCGAAAGTGGGTTCGTCGACGAGAGTCTCGTCGGCCACCGCCTCCATCGGCGCGGTCACCGAGCGCGCGACATCGCTGCGCGCTTCATCGCGTTCGAGGCCCGCGGCGTCGATGGCGGCGATCAGATCGGCCATGGTGCGCGGCCGGCCTTCACGCGATTTGGCCAGCGTGCGCGCTATGACCGTGCACAGGCCGGGCGAGAGCACGCCGTGGATCAGATGTAACGGCGGCGGCTCGCGCATGTGCTGGGTCATCAGCTCACCCATGCCCTTGCCGAGGAATGGCGGGCGGCCGGTGGCCATCTCGAAAGCGATGCAGCCCAACGAGTAGACGTCGCTCGAGGCGTCGGTGTCGCGCGAGTTCTTGCACTGCTCGGGCGCCATGTAGGTCGGTGTTCCCACCACCGTGCCGGTGAGAGTCAACCGCACCTGCTCCTCGTCGCCCAGCAGACGCGCCACGCCGAAGTCGAGCAGCTTGACCGACCAGCCCCAGCTGCGGCGCGGATCGCGGATCAAGAACAAATTGTCGGGCTTGAGATCGCGGTGAAGCACGTTGGCCGCGTGCGCCGCGGCCACCGCTTCGGCCGCCTGGCGCAACACACCGATCAGCGGCGCCTCGGGCATCGGCCCGTCGCGGCGCAAGCGCTTGGCCAGGCTCTCGCCCTCGAGCAGCTCCATCACCAGGTACGCCGAGCCATCGACGTGATGCCCGAAGTCATAGACCTCGACGATGCCGGGGTGCCGGATGCGCGCCGCGGCCTTGGCCTCGTCGACGAAGCGCGCCGCGGTGCGCGCCTTGGCCGAATGCTCCGGCCGCAGCACCTTGATCGCCACCTTGCGCTTGAGCGTCACATGCTCCGCCAGATACACCGTGCCCATGCCGCCGCGACCCAACAGCTCGACGATGCGATACTCCGCGATGTGCTGACCAATCACTGCGCGCACCCTACCGCACGGAGGTGGCGTAGGTCATCACCAGATACATGATTGCGGGAGTCTTGCCGGGGTTGCGGTAGATGTGGCGGGCCGATGCTTCGAACAGGATGGCGTCGCCGGTGGCCAGCTTGTGCTTCTCGCCGGGGAGCTCGATCTCGACGCTGCCCTGGCCGACTACCAGGTTCTCGACGGTGCCGGGAGCGTGCGCATCGGCGTGCTCGACTCCCAGCGGCTTGAGGCGCAGCTGGTAGAACTCCACCCGGCGCGGCTCGGAGAGCGGGAACAGCGCGCGCGAGCTGAAGGCGCCGTCGCGGCTGGAGAGCGTGCGTGCTTCGCCGGCGCGCATGACCACGGTCTCTCCCGCGCGCGGGCCCGCGATCAGCGCCGAGAAGGCGACATCGAGCGCTTGCGCGACCTTCCATAGGACATTGATGGTGGGCACGCTCTGCGCCAGCTCGATCTGCCCCAGCATGGCGCGGCTGACGCCCGACGCCTGCGCCAGCTTCTCCAGCGACAGGCCGCGCTCGGTGCGCAGGCGCTTGAGGTTGCCGCCCACCAAAGGGGCGAGATCTTCAGGGGTTTCCTTCTTGGGCTTGGCCACGGAGCGCACGATACCATAACGGATGACCATCCGTTATGCTTGACATAGTAGACGCTCATCCGTTATAGCGGATGGATGGCTCCGTGGCTGGTCGTTTTGCTGCAATGGGCTTCGCCCGAGGAGCGACTCGAGGAGCTCGAGCAGACCCAGCGCATCCTCGAGCGCAAGCTGGAGCTGGCCGACGAAGCGGCCGAGGAGTCCCGGAAGAAAGGAGCCACGGTCACTGCCGCGCCCGGCCGTGGACTCACGGTCACGACCAACGACAACAAGTTTTCGATCGGCCTTCGCGCGCGCGCTCAGATCCGGGACACCATCGTGATCGACAACAAGAACACGGTCACCAACGAGATCAACGTCAAGACTCTGCGCCTCGTGGTGTCGGGTCACATGCTGACGCCAGACCTGAAATATTTCGTGCAGCTCGCGCTGGGCCCGGGCGACTTCGAAACCGGCAACAGCTCGCCCATCCTCGACGCCTTCGTCGAGTACACGCGGCTGCGCGATCTCAACGTGCGCTTCGGCCAGTTCTTCGTGCCCTTCGACCGAGCGCGCACCATCCGCGAGTACGCGCTCGGCTTTGTCGACCGGCAGCAGCCGGTGCAGGAATTCAGCCTAGATCGCGACATCGGCATCCAATTCTCGTCGCAAGACCTGTTCGGCTCGCGCGGCATCCTGTCGTATGCGCTGTTCCTCGGCGGCGGCGACGGCAAGAACCGCATCGGCGCGCAGTCGATCGGCTTTTTGTATGCGCTGCGGCTGGCGATCAAACCGTGGGGCCAGTTCGACGACGACATCGAAGGAGACCTCCAGCGGCTCAAGCGACCGCGCCTGGCCATCGGCGTGGCCGGTGCATACAACCACGGCACCAATCGTCAAAAGAGCACCTTGGGCAACACGGTCAACATCGGCCTCGACTACGGCCACTTGGCCGCCGACCTGGTGTTCAAGCACTCGGGCTTCTACTTCCTGGGCGAGATCATCTATCGCCAGGCGCAACACGACTCGCCCGACTCACGCTCGGGCTGGGGCTGGTTCGTGCAGGCCGGGCAGATGGTGCACAGTCGCGTCGAGATCGTGGCGCGCTACGATCAGATCTATGGATTCGACGGCAACGATCCGACTCTCGCCAAGTTGGTGTCGGACTCCAGCCAGCAGGCGGGCGCGGGTTTGAACGTGTATCTCAACGGCCACGCGTTCAAGATTCAGACCGATTATTTCTACATCTTCGGCTACGACCCGGATAAGGGTAGGCACCAGGTCCGGGTGCAGCTCGACGCGTCGTTCTAAGGGAGCGGGATCATGCTGAGCACGACGGTATTTCTGGGCGCACTGAAGCTTCTGAACGTCTCGTACGATCCGACGCGCGAGCTGTATCAGGATGTCAACGCCGCGTTCGCCATCAAGTGGCAGCAGAAGACCGGCCAGGCGATCGAGTTCAATCAGTCGCACGGCGGCTCGGGCAAACAGGCGCGTGCGGTCATCGATGGTCTGGAGGCCGACGTGGTGACTCTGGCGCTGGCCTACGACATCGACGTGATCGCCGCCAGGGCCAAGCTGCTGCCGCAAACCTGGCAGAGCCGGCTGCCCAACAACAGCTCGCCCTACACCTCGACGGTGGTGTTCGTGGTGCGCAAAGGCAACCCCAAGGGCATCACCGACTGGCCGGATCTGATCAAGCCGGGCACCAAGGTGGTGACTCCCAATCCCAAGACCTCGGGCGGCGCGCGCTGGAATTATCTGGCGGCCTGGGCGTGGGCCATCAAGCAGCCGGGCGGCGACGAGAGCAAGGCCAAGGAGTACGTGCGCGAGCTCTACCGGCACGTACCGGTGCTCGATTCGGGCGCGCGCGGCGCCACCATCACCTTCGCGCAGCGGCGCATCGGTCACGTGCTGTTGGCGTGGGAGAACGAGGCGCAATATCTGGTCAACGAGATGGGCAAGGATCAATTCGAGATCGTGATCCCGTCGCTGACCATGCTGGCCGAGCCGCCGGTCGCGGTGGTCGACAAGGTCGCCGACCGCCATGGCACACGCGCGGCCGCCGAGGCCTATCTGCAGTTCTTGTACAGCGATCAAGGGCAGGAGCTGGCGGCCAAACACTACTATCGGCCGCGCAATGCCAAATTCGCGGGCAAGTTCCCGGCGATCAACGCGGTGACCATCGATCAGGTCTTTGGCGGCTGGAAAAATGCCCAGCCCAAGCACTTCGACGATGGAGGTATATTCGACCAGATTTATGTCGGAGCCTATTGAGTGAAACACAAGGGCGTCCTGCCCGGATTTCGACTCACGCTCGGTGTCACCGTCTTGTATCTCGGGCTGCTGGTGCTCCTGCCGCTCGCGGCGTTGGCGCTTCGAGCGACCACTCTGTCATGGGCTGAGCTCGTTCGTTCGGTCACCGGGCCGCGCGCGCTGGCGGCCTATCGTCTGAGCGCCGGGGCTTCGCTGGCCGCGGCGCTGGTCAATGCCTTCTTCGGCGTGCTGGTAGCGTGGGTGCTGGCGCGCTACCGCTTCCCCGGGCGGCGACTGCTCGACGCATTGGTGGACGTGCCGTTCGCTCTGCCGACCGCGGTGGCCGGCATCTCGCTCACCGCGCTCTATGCCGAAAACGGCTGGCTCGGGCGCTACCTCGAGCCGCTGGGCGTGCCGGTGGCCTTCAATCGCCTCGGCGTGACCGTGGCGCTGATCTTCGTCGGCCTGCCGTTCGTGGTGCGCACCGTCGAGCCGATCATCAAGGACATCGATCCGCGGGTGGAAGAAGCGGCCGCGGTGCTGGGCGCCGGGCGGCTGCGCACCTTCTTCACCGTCATCTTCCCGCTGATCTTCCCGGCGCTGCTCACCGGCTTCGCGCTGGCGTTCGCGCGCGCGCTCGGCGAGTACGGCTCGGTGGTGTTCATCTCGGGCAACATGCCGCTGCAGACCGAGATCGTGCCCCTGTTGATCGTCACCAAGCTCGAGCAATACGACTACGCGGGCGCGACCGCGATCGCGCTGGTAATGCTGATGGCGTCGTTCACCATCTTGCTGCTGATCAACCTGCTGCAGGCGCGCGTGCGGCGCCGGGGCCGTCGCTGATGCGCAGCCCGGCCACCGACGAACGCGCACCGGTGCGCTGGCTGCTGATCGCGGTGGCGGTCGGCTTCCTCGGCCTGTTCGTCGCGCTGCCGCTGGTGCAGGTGTTCTCGGAAGCGTTCGCCAAAGGCTTCGGCTCCTACTGGGAGGCGATCCGTTCGCCCGAGGCGTGGAGCGCCATCAAGCTGACCCTGTTGACCGCGGCGATCTCGGTGCCGCTCAATGTGATCTTCGGCGTGTGCGCTGCCTGGCTGTTGTCGCGTTTTCGTTTTCCCGGCCGCAGCGTGCTGGTGACTCTGATCGATCTGCCGTTCTCGGTCTCGCCGGTGATCGCCGGCTTGATCTTCGTGCTGCTGTTCGGCGCGCAGGGCTGGTTCGGCGGCTGGCTGCAAGCGCACAACGTGAAGGTGATCTTCGCGGTGCCCGGCATCGTGCTGGCCACCACCTTCGTCACCTTCCCATTCGTCGCACGCCGGCTGGTGCCGCTGATGGGTAGCCAGGGATCGGGCGGGGAAGAGGCCGCGCTCACCATGGGCGCCAATGGCTGGCAGGTGTTCTTCCGCGTCACCCTGCCCAAGATCAAGTGGGCGCTGTTGTTCGGAGTCATCCTGTGCAATGCGCGCGCGATGGGCGAGTTCGGCGCGGTCTCGGTGGTCTCGGGGCACGTGCGCGGCGAGACGAACACCATGCCGCTGCACGTCGAGATCCTGTACAACGAATACAACATGGTCGGCGCGTTCGCGGTCGCATCACTGCTCACCTTGCTGGCGCTCTTGAGCCTGCTGGTCAAGAAGATCATCGAGGGACAGGAGCCGCAGCGCAGATGAGTGTCGCGGCGATCGATTTGACGCGTCAGTTCGCGCAAGGCGATGCGCCGGCGGTGCGCTCGGCCAACTTCACCGCGCCCAGCGGAGCCATCACTACGCTGCTCGGGCCTTCGGGATCGGGCAAGACCACCGCGTTGCGTTTGATCGCCGGGCTCGAAATCCCCGACGGTGGGCGGGTCGAGATCAACGGCGAGAACGTGACCGGGGTACCGGTGCAGCAGCGCGGAGTGGGCTTCGTGTTCCAGGGCTATGCGCTGTTCGAGCACCGCAGCGCGCGCGGCAACATCGCCTTCGGGCTCGAGATCCAGAAGCTGTCACGCGCCGACATCCGCGCCCGCACCGACGAGCTGC
>JACXTT010013693.1_pt1 | contig 10662 bp, 8 predicted proteins | sample 9270951 | NCBI WGS metagenome assembly JACXTT01 (sample SAMN15532306, study PRJNA645909) | rock metagenome | isolation source: weathered quartz diorite | place: Puerto Rico | collected 2017-06-21
TCAATCTTGCGCTGTTGCAGATCGATAGAAATTTATTGACAGCCATATTGCACCTCTGCTAACTTCGTTGGGTCTTTTCTAATGACGAACTCCTCCTCGTCGTCGAATCTCTGCGGCCGGATTCTGATTGTCGACGACAACTCTCTCGGACTCTCGGCGCGGCGCAGCGTGCTCGAAGAATTAGGGCACAAGGTAGCCACCAGCGGCGCTCCGCACGATGCGCTTGAACTGTGCGTAAAGCAACGTTTCGATGTTGTGGTTACCGACTACAAGATGCCCAAGATGAACGGTGTCGAGTTCATCAACCGGTTGAGAAAGCAACATCCCGCCATAGGAATCATTCTGGTCTCCGGTTTCACGGACACTCTCGGACTGAACGAGGCCAACACCGGCGCCGATGTCGTCATTCAGAAGAGCTCCAACGAGGTGAGCCACCTCATCCGTTCCGTGAACCGCCTGCTTCGCAAACAACGGCAGCCATCCAAAAAGCCGGCCGCTTCACAAGCTGCTGCTAAGAGCGACAAGCGCAAGAGTTCGCGCTGAGGAATCACACTTCGGTTAAAGTAAAGGTGGATGCTCTCCTGTCGCGCGCTCATCGCGATTACCCTCTCCGCCGCGCTCGCCGCCGGCGCCACCCGGCCCAAAGAGCCTAAGAAGTCGCCCGACCTAAGCAACTCAACCATGCGTAAGTGGATGCGTGGCATGAGTTTGCGCGACAAAGTAGCCCAACTGGTGGTTATGCCCATCTACGGCGAGGTGACCAACACACGCTCGGCCCAATTCCGCAAGTATCAGCATTTTGTTCGCGATCTCCACGTCGGCGGACTGATTGTCACCGGTCACGTTACCAACGGAGGCGTCCGCAACGCCGAGCCCTTTGCGATGGCCGCACTGCTTAATCGCATGCAAAAACTATCGCGCGTGCCGTTGCTGGTGGCCGCCGATTTCGAGCGCGGCGCATCCATGCGCGTGGCTTCCACAACCAGTTGGCCCTACAACATGGCATTCGCCGCGGCCCGCGATCTCGATGACGCCAGATTCGAAGGAGCGGAGACGGCTCGCGAGGCTCGCGCGCTCGGCGTAAATTGGTTGTTTGCCCCAGTCGCCGATGTCAACAACAATCCGGATAATCCCATCATCAACATCCGCTCCTATGGCGAGAATCCCACCGACGTCGCAAACTTCGTTCAGGCCTACATCACCGGCGCGCATTCCGATAACCACAATCCTGTTCTGGTGACGGTGAAACATTTTCCCGGCCATGGCGATACGGCGCAAGACAGTCATCTCGGCCTGGCGCGGCTCGACGCCGAGCGCGAGCGCATTGAAACTGTCGAACTCGCACCCTTTCGCGCCGCCATCGCAGCCGGTGTCGATTCGATCATGACGGCGCACCTCGCTGTTCCGGCCTTGGAACCGGAAACCGAGCCCGCCACGGTTTCCTCGAAGATCCTCACCGGCCTTCTGCGGGAAGAATTGAACTTCCGCGGCATCATCGTCACCGACGCCATGGACATGCAGGGGTTGACTTCCATGTTCGACACTGCTGAAGCCTCGGTCCGATCCATCGAAGCCGGAGCCGACGTCCTGCTGATGCCCAAGAAGGCCGAAGACGCGATCAATGGCGTCGTGAATGCGGTCCAGCGGGGCCGGATCTCACGCCAGCGTCTGGATGACAGCGTCGCCAAAGTCCTGGCGGCCAAAGCGCGGCTCGGCTTGAATCGCAAGAGAGTGACTGCTCTCGACGGCATCGACGACGTAGTCGACTCGCCGGAAGCCGAAGAGCGCGCCCAGCAGGTTGCTGATCGCGCGGTCACGCTGGTCAAGGACGAAAAAGACGCGCTGCCGCTCCACCGCCCGGAAACTGCGTGTCTGGTCGCGCTCGCCGAGGGCCGGCGCAACCAGCAGGGACAGCGCCTCATCGAGGAAGTCAAAAAACGGGCTCCCAACATGTTCACCGCGACCGTCGACCCAGGAATGAGCAAGGAAGACCTCGACCAGGTGAGTCAGAAGCTGTCGGGCTGCAGCGAAATCGTGGCAGCCGCATACGTGACCGTGAGCGCCTATCGAGGCAACGTGGCTCTGGCCGGCGCCTTTCCCGATTTTCTCAACGGCCTGATTGCTGGCAAAACACCCGTAATGCTCGCTGCGATGGGCAATCCATATCTGGTGCGCTCTTTTCCGAATGCCGCGACTTACGTGACAACTTACAGTTCGACGCCAACCTCAGAAGCGTCCTTGGCCAAGGCGATGTTCGGCGAAATCGCGATCACAGGCCGGCTGCCGATTACAATTCCTGGCATTGCGAAGTACGGCGATGGCATACAGCTTCCTGCTACCAAAGCTCCTCAGAAAGGGTTCTAGAGATGGTTGAGATTACGTGGCTCGGCCACGCGACGTTCCAGTTTCGTCTGGACTCCGGTGAAGTTTTTGTGATGGATCCTTGGGTGGATGGCAATCCCATGTATCCCAAGAGTCACCAATTCAGCCGCATCGACGCGATTCTGATTTCACACGCTCACTTCGATCACATCCACGACGCAGTCCCCCTGGCCAAGAAATTCAAACCCAAGGTGGTCGCGATTTACGAGACCTGCGCTTGGCTCACCTCGAAGGGTGTCGAGAGTTGCAGCGGGATGAACAAGGGCGGAACCCAGGATGTCGGACCGCTCCGAGTCACCATGACGCACGCCATTCATAGTTGCGGGATTCAGGACGGCGACCAGATCCTGTACGGCGGTGAGGCAGCCGGGTATGTTCTCCACCTCCCCGACGGCCGGACCATTTACTTTTCCGGCGACACCGCCGTGTTCTCCGATATGCAGCTCATCGAGAAGCTCTATCATCCCGACTTGGCGTTCCTTCCCATCGGCGACTTCTACACCATGGGTCCCCGCGAGGCTGCCTTAGCCTGCCGGATGCTCAAGCCCAAGAAAGTGATCCCGATGCACTTCGGAACCTTTCCGGCGCTCACCGGTACGCCGAAAGAGGTCGCCGCGCTCTTGAAAGACTTCCCGCAGTGCGAAATTTGGCCGATCCAGCCCGGCAAGCCCGTGAAATGGTAGCGTCGGCCCTCTGCGCTACCATGAAATCGGATGCGGTTGTTGATCGTCGACGACGACGTGGAGCTCTGTTCCCTGCTGCAACAGTTTTTTGAGCGCGAAGGCTTTGCCGTCGAGTGCGCCCATGATGGCCAGAGCGGGTTGGAACTAGCCAAGCAAGGCGGTTACGACCTGATCATCCTGGACGTCATGCTGCCCGGCATGGATGGCTTCGAGAGTCTGAAGCGACTTCGGGCCGAGAGCCGGGTTCCAGTTTTGATGCTCACCGCCCGCGGCCAGGATGTCGACCGTATCGTCGGGCTCGAACTGGGCGCGGACGACTATCTCCCCAAGCCCTTCAATCCTCGCGAGCTTGCGGCGCGCGTCAAGGCCATTCTCCGCCGCACCGAGGCTAAGGCCAATCGCGGCCGCTTGGAAGTGAACGGCGTCGTTCTCGACCCGGGCACACGCGCGGTCACCTTGGACGGAAAACCGGTTGAGGTCACGACGCTCGAATTCGATATCCTGGAACAACTCATGCGCAACGCCGGCCATGTCGTGTCGCGCGACGGCTTGATGGAGAGCCTTTACAACCGCAAAGCCACGCCCTACGATCGCTCGATCGACATGCACGTCAGTCATCTGCGGCGGAAATTGGAAGGCGCGCGTCCGGTCATCAAAACCATTCGCGGTGTCGGCTATCAATTTTGCCTGACGCCTGAAGACGCAGTGCTGGCATGAGGCTATTGGCATGAGATCGCTCTTCGCCAAAACGCTGCTATGGTTCCTGGCGACAACTGCCGTCGCGATCGCCGGCATCATCATCACCACGGCGCTTACGTTTACGTCCACCGAGCCGCGGGGGCCTTTCGGGATGATGCTCAACCTCCAGGTCGAGGAAGCCAAGCGCGCCTACGAAACCGGCGGCCCCGAATCGCTCGGAGCGGTGCTTGCGAAATTCCAGCAGATCACCCAAATGCAGGTGGTCTTCACCGACTCGAAAGGTACCGACCTGGTCACCGGCCAGCCACGCCCCGAGCTGCTGCGCAGACAAGAACGGAGCCGCTGGCGGATGCCCTTCCCGTTTGGCGGCCGGCGCCCGATCATCGCGCGCGCCGATTCGAGCCGTCAGTACCGCCTGTTTCTGATCGATGAGCGCCGTAATTGGACGTTCTTCTTCCTCCAGCCCCAGCATCTCTGGATCATCGGTCTGGTCGTTTTGCTGTGCTATGGATTCGCCTATCACTTGACGTCGCCCGTGCGGCGGCTTCGCGCGGCCGTGGAGTGTTTCGGCCGCGGCGACTTTTCGGCGCGCGCAGAAACGAATCGTAAAGACGAGCTCGGACAACTCGCCACCAGCTTCAACCAGATGGCCGATCGCATCCAGACCCTGCTTGCGGCCGAACGCCGTCTGTTGCTCGACATCTCCCATGAGCTGCGCAGTCCGCTCGCACGTCTCGGGGTTGCGATTGAGCTCGCAAGATCGGGCGAAGACCGCACCAGCATGCTCGATCGCATTCAGAAAGAGGCCGACAGGCTCAACGAGCTGGTCACTGAGTTGCTCCAAGTGACACGCGTCGAAGGCGATCCTTCGATGCAGCGCATGGACACCGTGCGGCTCGATGAACTGCTAGCCGACCTGGTTTACGATTCCCTGCTCGAAGCTAAGGCCAAAGACTGCACGTTGCTGCTGAAGGCGCCCGTGGCCGTGAGCCTGACCGGTGATGAAGAGCTGATCCGTCGCGCCATCGAGAACGTCATTCGCAACGCCATTCGCTATGCTCCGCGCAGCACGTCAGTGGATATCGAGCTGCGCAAGCCGGGCGGTGTCGCGATAATCTCGGTTCGAGACTACGGACCGGGTGTTCCGGAAGAGGCGCTCCCTCGAATTTTCGATCCGTTCTATCGCGTGGATTCCGATCGCAACCGGTTGAGCGGAGGTCTCGGCCTCGGCCTTGCGATCGCCCGCCGGTCGGTCGAATTGCACAAAGGTAAGCTGACCGCGCGCAACGCCCAGCCCGGTCTTCTGGTAACAATCGAATTTCCGATCGCTCCCGCGCACTCCGGCCCGGAAGCTTTGAAGCAGCCCGTGCCGCCTACGGCTGTTTCAACAACTTGATTGTCGACGGCAGCGAGAACAGATTCTCCGGCAGTTTGCTCGATACCTCCACCGATTCAGAAAAGATCTGATAGATCTTTTCCCCGTTCCGCGCACGCTCGATCGCAAACGGCCACTGCACGCCGTCGCCGACGTCGCGATATTTCGAGTATCGCGCGACCTCCTCGATCCGGTCCCGCGTGACGGCGTCGCGCCGAAAGAACTTCTGCTGCACCGGCAGCTTGGTGCTCTTGTGAAAGTAAACCGTCGTGGTCCGGTTGTCGGCGTCGGTAATATCGACGATCTCGACCGGCGAGTTCTCGACCACATCCGATCCCTTGGATTCAAAGATCAGACCCGGCTCGAAAAACCGCACACGCAAAATGTAGAGAATGTCCCGTAGCGTTGTCTCCTGATAGCGCGAGAAGCGATCCGCCTCGAGCGGCCGCGCGCCCCGGAACGTAATATCGAAGGCTTCCTTGTCGGTGAACAAAACGCCGAAGTCTTCCTTCTTTCCGAAATTCTGCCGTTCCCGAACGGCCAGCTCATGCGCCGTATCTTTCACTGGGTAGTAGCGTGTGTAAATCTTGGCGATGCTGAGACCGGTCAGTCGCTCACGGTAAAACGAATAGGCCCGGCCGGCTTCGACGCGGTCCTCCATTTTCAGAAATCGATCGCCTCCCATGGCGTCCAGCGCCTCGCTTACGACGCGCTTTCCACGTTCCTGCGGCGTTTCCGCATGCAGCATCAGGACGCAGATCGTCGCTTGCGCGGCGAGCGAAATCCACTTCATGGTTTCTTGCCCATCACGTCCGCCGTCAACCCGGAGTTGAGCTTGTAACTATCGATCTTGACGCTCGCGAACTTCTTGTCGCCTTGCATGGTGGTCCATTCGAACGGAAGGCGAATCCCGTTCACTTCACGCCAGTCCGAAAAGATCTGCGATACAGTGCCCTGCCCGCCCGCCTCCTGATACACGGTCTTGAGCGGTGTTCCAGTCTTCTCGTCTACTTCGAGCCGCACAGTCTCCCCATCGTTCGAGGAGATTTCAAGCGCCCCATCGCCCACGTAGTTCACCGTCCGATTCGGATCCCGATCGCTCGTTGCAAGCGCCGGAATCTGCCGGAAGACCTCGCCCCGCACCTGCTTCACGACCTGCGGCGGAAGCGCCTGCATGCCTTGGAAACCCGCCAGCCATCCCGCCGTGCCGTCCGAATAGACCGACTGCTTGCCGAACGGCAGCTCGATATCCTGCCGCATTGTCGACGGTGCCAGATAAGAATTCGTCTGCTTCACTTTCATCACCGCGCCCGGCGTTTGTACCTCCACATTCGCCTGGTATTGCAGGTCTTTCACCCCGGCCAGCTTGTCGGCGCCGCCCAATGCCTGCTGAACCTTCTGCAGCAATGCCCTGCCCTTTTCCAAGCTCGCCGGATCGGCCTTGGATGCTTCTTTCTTCGGTTCAGGGATCGTCAAATCGATCGGCTCGACCTTCATCCCCAGCGCCGAAAGCGGAGTTCCGAACTCTTGCGGATTCCCGGCGGCGACATAAGTCAGATCCTGCGGCTTGAAGTATTGTTTCGCTACGCGCAAAATGTCGGCCTTGGTCACCGCCGCGATCGCTTTCTGATACTGGAAGATGAAATCGCGCGGATAGCCGTAGTATTCATACACCATCAGCCGATTTAGAGTCTTGCTCGGCCGGTCAAACCGAAATACAAAACCGTTCAACGTCGTATCCTTGGCGGTCTGCAATTCCTGATCCGTCACCTCGCTCGTCCGGATTCGTTCCAACTCATCGCGAATCGCCTTCAACGTATCGACGGTGTGCGCCGATTGCGTACTACCCGAGATTCGGAACAGTCCCGGATGGTCGTAGGCAGCTCCCCAGCCGCCGCCGATGTTGTAAGCCCAGCCGTGCTCGGTTCGAACATTCCGGAACAGACGGCTCGCGAATCCGCCGCCCAGAATCTGCGTGGCCACTTCCAGCGCCGGATAGTCTTTGTCGCGAAACTCGCCGCCTAGATGTCCGACATTAAAGAACGTCTGGGTAACGTCGGTTTTCGCGGCGAGAAAGACACCTGGCGTCGGGGCCTGTTGTACCTTCGGGAACGCCGGCACTTGCGGCTGCGTGTATTTCCACGTGCCCAGCAACTGCTCCAGCTTGGCCTTCATGTCAGCCGCCGAGAAGTCGCCGTAAATCTCGAGCAGGATGTTGGACGGGAAATAGTAGCGGTGATAAAAGTCAACCAGGTCCTGCCGCTGGATCTTGTCGACATGCGCATACTCGACCCTCCAGCCATATGGCGTATTCCGCCCGTACACGATATCGCTGAACTCCCGCTCAGCTATCCCGCCGGCATCGTCGTTCCGGCGCGAGATCTCGCTCCGCAATTGCGTCTTCGCGAGATCCACTTTGTCGGCGCGAAATTCGGCGGATGTCAGCAGATCCTTGAAAACCGCCAGCACTTGGTCGCCGTTTTCCTTCAAGCACGAGAACGTCAGCGATCCGCTGGACTCGCCGATCTGGCTCTCCACCTGCGCAGCGACGTTTTCCAGTTCCTCGTCCAACTGGTCGCCGCTCTTGGCTGTGGTCCCGCCCGATCGCAGCACCTCCCCGGTCAATCCCGCCAGTCCCCGCTTGTCCGATGGATCGAAGAGGTTGCCGGTGCGAATCAACGCGCTGCCCGTAATCACCGGCAATTCGTGATCTTCGAGCAGAAATACTCGCATTCCATTCGAGAGCCGGAACTCCACCGGCTCCGGAACCTTGAGTGGAGGCAGCGGCGCGAACTTCAAATCCTTATAGGACGGCTGCATCGCAGTCCGGGCCGGCGCCGTCTGAGCGTTCGCGATAACGGCCGCAAGCAGGCCCGTGAGAAGGAATCGCATTCTCATTTCCCTTCTCCTTTCGATCCCGCACCTTCCCCTGCTTTGGGTGCGAACGTATATGCCACGGTCCGGGTCTCGGGAACCAGGTATTGTTTCGCGACGCGCTGAACATCATCGGCAGTGACCTTTTCGATATCATCGATCGCGGTGAACAGCTTGCGCCAATCGCCGTAATTGACGTGGTAGAACGTCAGCGCTTCCCCCATCCCCGAGTTGCTATCCAGTCGATGAATCAAGGACGCGCGCACCTTGGTTCGTATCCGATTCAGCGTCCCTTCATCCACCTTCTGCGTCTTCAGTTTTTCGATGATCTCGTAGCACGCCTTCTCGTTCTCTTCCACGGTATGGCCTTGATTGGGCACCAGGAAGAACAGGAAGAGGTTCGGATATTTGCCGCCTGGGAACGAAGCTTGTGCAAAGGCGCCCAGCGCAATTCGCTTATCGCGCACCAGTTCCTTGTACAACAGTCCCGTACGTTCACCAGCCAGAATCTCACCCAGCACATCAAACACTGGATCGTCCTTGTCGATCTGATTGGGCCGCTTATAAGCGATCGCCATGAAGGGCTGCGCGGGCGACTCTACCTCCACGCGCTTTTCGCCCTTCTGCCGAGGCTCTACGGTCCGCGGACCGCTCGGCAGCGGGCCCGACGGGAGAATTGAAAAATACTTGTCTGCTAGCCGCTTGCACTCCTTGGGATCGACATCGCCCGAGATCGCGATAGTAATGTTGGCCGGCACATAGTACTTCTTGTAGAACGCCTGCGCCTCCGGCAGCCGGAAATTCTCGATATCACTGGCCCAACCGCCCGGCATCGTGTGATAAGGATGAGCCTCGAAGGCCGCCGCCAGCAGCGCTTCAACCAACGTCCCTTGCGGGCTCGACTCGACCCGCATGCGGCGCTCTTCGCGCACCACGTCACGCTCTTTGTAAAACTCGCGGAACACCGGACCGTTGAAGCGCTGCGATTCGAGCAGAAACCACAGCTCCATCCGGTTCTTGGGGAAATTATAGAAATAGCTGGTGGAGTCTTCCGACGTTCCAGCGTTCAAACCCACGCCGCCATTCTCCTCGATGAGCTGCGGGTAAGCGTTCGGGATCACGAAGCTGTTGGCCTTGTCCATGGCGGCCTTCAGTTCCTGCTGGAGCGCTTCCAGCTTCTTGGGGTCGGCCTTCACGCCCTTGTTCCGCTCGCCGTCGTAGCGATCGTACACGCGCTCGACCTCGTCCATGGCCTGCTTCTCCAGCGCGTAGTTCTTAGTGCCGATGGTCTTGGTCCCTTTAAACGCCATGTGCTCGAACATGTGCGCCATCCCGGTGTCGCCGCTCGGGTCGTCCACCGATCCGGCGTTGACGTAGGAGTGAAACGACACCACCGGCGCCTCGTGACGCTCAAAGATGATGAAATGCAGGCCATTGCCGAGTGTGAATTCGGTAACACGTTTTTCGAAGTCCTTGAGCGATTGCGCCACCATCGCCAACGGACACAGAAATAGAAGTAGAAACTTGAATTTACCTGATTTCATGAAGGGTTCCGCTCTCAACTGGGTGAGATGCTTCTTATATTGTAACGGTCGCCACAAGCTTTGCGTTCCACCCGGCTCGTATCCGGCATCCCCCTGAGGTTCCCCTCCAAATCGCACTAGGGAATGTAAGGCGGCTGTAGACCCCGCATAGGTTGACCGATCTTATGTAGGAGGCAGACCGGCGTGCCACTGTACTCTGGGCGTTGGATTGACTTAGGGGAAAAGGCTGGTCTCCAGGCGGTTCTGGCATGAAAGCTGTCGGCAAATATGAAGTAATCGATGAGCTCGGCGCCGGGGCGGCGGGAACAACCTACCGGGTCCGCGAAACTGCCGGTCCGAAAGAACTGGCTCTCAAGGTTCTTTCTTGCGCAGTCACTCTGAGCGATGCAGCCAAAGAAAAATTCCGTCGCGACTTAGGCGGCTACGCGGATTTTCGGCATCCACACATCGCGAAGATCCAGGAAATCGGTGAAGCCGACGGCAGTATTTACATCGCCACGGAATTGTTGAATGGCATCGATCTGCGCAAGCACTTGGAAGAGCGTCGATCCTTGCCGCTCGAGCAAAGGCTCGAATTCATCGCGCAGGTCTGCGATGCGCTTGCCCTCCCGCATTCCAGAGGAGTCGCGCACGGCAATCTCAAGCCAAGCAATATCTTCGTGGTCGCGGGCAAGAACGCGCGATTGCTCGATTTTGGCGCCGGCAAATGGCTGGAGGCGATCCTCGCCGCGGGCGCGAAACTGCCGGGCCTCGTGCCGGATTATCTTGCGCCCGAGCAAGTCCTAGGGCAACCGTTCGACGCCAAATCCGATGTGTTTTCGGTCGCGTTGATGCTCTATGAGCTGGTAGCTGGCCGATACCCTTTTCAAGTAGCCGCGAATCTCATCCCGCGCGAAATCGTGCATTCGGAAACGGAGCCCTTACGCCTGCGTGATTCCCAGGTTCCCGAGGAGCTCGATAAATTAATCGCGCGTGCGCTGACCAAAAATCCGCAGCAGCGCCTCCAAACAGCCGCGGAGTTCGCCGCGGGCCTGAACGAGATCGCGCAGAAGTTGCGGGATGGGCGAACCCCGGCCGCGCCGCCGGTTGTTGTGCAGGCCGCCGT
>JACXTT010013694.1_pt1 | contig 10662 bp, 12 predicted proteins | sample 9270951 | NCBI WGS metagenome assembly JACXTT01 (sample SAMN15532306, study PRJNA645909) | rock metagenome | isolation source: weathered quartz diorite | place: Puerto Rico | collected 2017-06-21
GCCTGCGCGCGCTCGACCATCTTTCTCATCTGCGAGAAATGCGGCGCCGCCGAGGAGTTCGACGCCGGACACGCACTTATCGATCTCGCCGACGCCGCCAAGCGCGACGGCTTCGCCATTCACCGCACGATGATCGAAGCGAGCGGGATTTGCTCGGCTTGCCAAGCCGCCGCATGAGCGACACCTGTTTGCGCTCTGTCGGCGCCCATCACGGCATCGCTGTCATTATCGTCGTGCATTACGCGGCTGCGCCGAAGCGGCGTGCGCCGAAATGGACATCCCCATGAGCCATCCGCCGCCCCTGCCCGCGCCCCTTTATCAGGGCAGTGTCAATACATGGGAATGCGACGACGGCGGGCATTTGAACGTCCGCTTCCATCTCGAGCGCGCGATGATCGGGCTCGGGCACTTCGCGCACGCGCTCGAAATGCCGCACGCGTTCACGAAAACGGCGGGCGCAACGCTCACGCCGTTGGAAGCCCACATCCGCTTCCTCAAAGAGGCGCGTCCCGGCGCGCCGCTCAGCATGCATGGCGGCGTACTCGCGATGGGCGAAAGCGACGCTGTGCTTTGCCTCGACATGCGCCATGCCGACGGCGACCCCGGCACGACATTTACCTTTCGCGTCGCGCATGCGGATACGCGCAGTTTTCAGCCGTTTCCGTGGTCGAAGCGTTCGCGGGAGGCGGCAAAGAAATTCAGTGTTGCCCAACCGCTGCATGCGGCGCCTCGCTCGCTCGATCCCAGCGTCCCGCCGTCGCGCGAAGCATCGCGCGCCCGCGCCATCGAACTCGGCGCCACACGTATCGGCGCAAGCATGGTCAGCCGCGATCAGTGCGACGTGTTCGGCCGCTTCCGAGGCGAACACTTCATCGGCCGCATCTCAGATTCAGTGCCGAACCTGATGGCAGGGTGGCGGCGCCAAGCAAGTGCAGCCAACAATGTGGAAGCCGCCGGCGCTGTGGTGGAAGCGCGCCTCGTCTATCGCCGCTTTCCCCAACCTGGCGACCTGATCGAGCTATTCACCGGCGTCGCCGACGTCGGCGACAAGACCTTCCGCCTCGTGCATTGGCTCTGCGATCCCGAGGGCGGGGGCGTGTGGGCGAGCATGGAAGCGGTGGCTCTCACGTTCGACACCAAGACCCGCAAAGCCATCCAAGGCGCGCCGGAAGCGCGCGCCCACATGCAAGCGCGCATTATCGCGATGAGCGTATAAGTCGTAAGCCGGGGGCCCCGCCCCACGCCTACTCCAAATCGTCTACGAATTTGCGCCCGCCCCGCGCCATCAAGACGGCGCTTTCTATGGCGGCGCGGATGCGGTCTGGGCGCTCCATCGGCAGCATGTGCGTGGCGCCCTCGACGGTCGCAACGCGCGCCTGGGGTTTTAGCGCTGCAAGTCGATGCATGGCTGCAGCTGAGATGGTCGAGCCTTTCTCTGCGCGCAGCAACACCAACGGACACGAGACGCTGCGCAGCGCGCTCCATGGATCGTGCCTCTGCGCGCAATAGGTCGCCGCTTCGAACCTCGGCGAGCACGAGAGGCGCAAGCCGCCTCGGCGATCCTCCTTAAGGCCGTCAACGAGATAGTCGGCGATCACCTCTGGGGGAAAGGTCTTGAACACGCCCCGCCCCGCAAATGCGCGTGCGGCATAGATGCGATCCTCGAAGCGTTCGCGCCGATTGGCCGCGCCTCGCGCCAGCGGATTGAACGTGCGCTGCATGAGAGGTCCAAACGGCAGCTCCGCGAATGCATACGCCGCCGCCGGCAGGATCACGGGCTCAATCAGCGCGAGGCTCGCCACCAGATCTGGACGCTTGGCCGCGACCAGCAGGCTGACGGTCGCGCCCATAGAATGGCCCGCGAGCGTCACAGGCTGGGTGGCGTGTTTCTGCAACACGGCGATGAGGTCGTCACGATGGCGCAACCATGAGGTGTACCCGAACACGCCAGCCGGCAGCGTCGTCAGTCCGTGTCCGCGCGCATCGAGAGCCCAAACCTGATAGCGATCGCCAAGCGGCGAAAGCAGCGTGCGGTAGGTGTGGGCGTTAAAGCCGGTGGCGTGCGAAAACACGACGTCAGGGTTCGGCTCTTGCAGCCCGAAGGCGATGCCCGCCATCGCGCCCTTGCCTAGCTCGAACGAGAAGCGGCGCACGCCGCCCGCTTCTTGGCCCGTCTCGGCGCTGGTTTCGGATTCCCTCACGTCAAGAGTCTGGCCCAGGTGTGGCGCCCCAATCAAGCGCGCGCTTTATTGCAGTGTGTTACGAAAGCGGGCCACAGCGCCAAACAAAACGCCGCTGCTCGCTGACAGCGGGAACCGCGGCGCCTATCTTCGCACGATGACGCTGTCGGACCTCCTCCCCAAGCTGCATTACCCGACGCGGGTGGAAAAGCTCGTCGACGGCTGGGTGCACGGCATCGGCCTGGGTGCGTTCACGCTCGCCGTTTTCACAGCGCTCGGCCTCGCCATCTGGAAAGGCGGGCTGGGCATGGGCGCTGCTGTGGCGATCTATGCGGTGTGCGTTATCACCATGATCGCCGTCTCCATGGCTTACAATCTGATGGAGAACGCCAAGTACAAATCGCTATTGCGGCGCTTCGACCATGCAGCGATCTTTCTCATGATCGCAGGGTCCTACACGCCGTTCACGACCCAGCGCTTCGATGCAACATGGGCATGGACCATGACCAGCATCGTCTGGGCGCTTGCCGCCATCGGCATCGCCGGAAAGCTCTTTTTGCCGGGCGTCGGCAAGAAAGTCTGGATCGTCTTCTATTGCGTGATGGGCTGGTTGGCCGTGGCCGCCATCGGGCCGCTGATTGCCGGCGTGCCGCTGCCGGGCGTCATCCTTCTCGCCATAGGCGGGGCTCTCTACACGTTGGGCGTTCCATTCTACGTGTGGGAGCAGCTGCCCTTCCGCCGCGCCATCTGGCACGGCTTCGTGCTGGCGGCGGCCGCGGTGCAATATGCAGCGATCCTGACAGGCGTCGTGTTCGCGTGAACTGAGATCTGACGCGACGCGTGGAGAGGAGCTTGCGCTCTTCTGGCGACAAGGAGCACAGAGGCCGAACTATTCTCGGCGCATCCGCCCGTCCCGCTTGGGCGCATCCAATAGCTTGCAGTCGCTTCGACATCGCTTGCGCGCGACGCGCGCGCGCATGCTAACACGGGGGTTTGGAGACACCCCCAATGACCGAGCCGACCGAGAGCTGCTTCGCCGTCAAGATCGAGAACAGAATAGCGCATATCGTCTTGAGCCGCCCGCAGGCGTTCAATTCCATGCCACGGACGTTTTGGAACGAACTGCCCCGCATCGTGGGCGACATCGACGACAATGCCAGGGCGCGGGTGATTGTCGTCTCCTCCACGGGCAAGCACTTCACCGCGGGCATGGACATCGCCGTCTTCACCGATGGCGAGGGCGTCAGCGCCGCCTCAGGCGATCCCTATGCGCGCGCCGAGACGTTTCGCCAATTCGTGCTGACGCTGCAGAACACATTCTCGTGCTTCGACGACGCCCGCATCCCGGTGATCGCGGCTGTGCAAGGCGGTTGCATCGGCGCCGGCGTCGATATGATCAGCGCCTGCGACATCCGTTATGCGACCGAGGACGCCTTCTTTCAGATCCACGAAATCAACATCGGCATGACCGCCGACGTGGGCACGTTCCCGCGACTGTGCAACCTCATTCCGCAGGGCTGGGTGCGAGAGCTCGCCTATAGCGGGGGGCGCCTGCCTGCAGCGAAAGCCAAGGAGATCGGCCTCGTCAACGATGTCTACCCAACGCAGGACGCCATGCTCGCACACGTGATGGGCCTCGCCGCCGAGATCGCTTCCAAATCGCCGGTGGCGGTCGCGGGCTCCAAGCGCATGATCAATTATGCACGCGACCATTCCATCGCCGATGGCCTCGACTACATCGCGACCTGGCAGGCCGGCATGTTTGCGCCCCCGCATATGATGGAAGCCTTCGCCGCCAAGGCGCAGAAGCGCGCCCCGGAATTTCCGGATCTCGCGCCGATCAGGACGAAGATGTGATGGGCAAGCTCCGCGACTTCCTCGACATGCCCGACAGGCTGCAGTTCGCCGCTAAGATCGCGATCGCTTCACAAGCTGTGATCATCGTGCTGCAAGGGATCATCATCATCCTGTTGCTTTCCCGACCTCCCCACGCATGACCGATTCCGCTATCGCTGTGCGCATCGTCAACGCGCTCGAAGCCGCCGCCGACCGCGAGGCAGGCGCAAAGACAGCGCTCGTCTCTGTCAGCATCGACATGTTGGCGCGCGCCGACGCCGGCGCAGTCGAAGTTAACCCCACGCGCAAGACGCGAACGCTCCTCTTCATGCGCGCCGAATTCAAGACCGATGGAGGCGCGCTGATCGCGAGCGCAAGTTCGGTTCACAAGCTGGCCACATAAGATAATGATTTGAACGAGCAAGACCGGCTGACCGAATGGGCGGCCCGAAGAGATCATTGCCGAGGAAGGCGTCAACGTGCGCAGCTCTTGATCATTTGCCGGTCGTTGGCGGCCCCCCGATGCCGAAGAGCGCAAAACCCACAATCGCGATGGCGACGACGAGGATCCAGCCAAGGCGCTCGAGCACGGTGCGGAACGGCGGATCGGGCGCGCGTTCGATGGTGCGACCCTGAACGGCGAACGAGGCGATCCAAACGAGGAAAGCCGCCGGCAGCGTAAAAAGCGTCGATACGGCGCCTAGGCCCAACGCGGTATTCGTCGGGGGATGCGCATCGAGGCCATAATACGTAGCGACTGCCGCGCCGATCCCCGCCGCCACTAGAAAAGGCCAATCGAAATAAGAACGCGGATAGCGTCCGGCCTGGCGCTGCGCCATCGCCACAAACCAGCGCGCGATCATCAACACCGGTCCCGCAAAGACAATTCCAAGCACGATGTCGAACCCGATCAGGCCGCTCGCCTGCCAGCCTGGCGCCGGTCGCATGAGATCGAATGGCGAAAACAACACCCCGAGCATGACGCCCGTCAGCATCGACCAGACGCGCCCTTGGCGACGCGTCAAACGCTTGCGCCAAAGATCGCGTTCCTGCTCGGCTTTCTCGGCCAATGCGCGTTCGCGCGCTTCACGCGCGCTGCGCTCACGCTCCGAAGCGCCCCTGCGCCAGGCTTCCGCATCGATCAACGCCTGCCGGGCTATTGGCGCAAGCGGGCTCTGAGCGTAGCTCGCAAGCCATGCCTTCAGCCGCGGTTCGCAAAGCGCAGGATCGAGATCGAGCGCGCCCCATGCCTCGACATCGAGCCGCTGACAAAGCTTGCCGATCCGGCGCAGCACGCTGCGCCAGCCTGCATGGGTGTCGCTGGGCGCCGAGACGTAGCCGCGCACGTCCGCGGCATGCACGGTGTTGAAAGGCGTCGGCGGCGAAAAATCGTCGGGGCCGTCGACATAAGCGGCCGCGAGCTTATCCTGCTCGAAGCCGATCATGGCTTCCGCCTTAACCCACCGCGACTCGCGCGCCGACGCCGACCAACACACCAGGATGGCGCGCGCCGCTCGCGCCTCGCGGTCGATCTCGTCGCTGAATGCATCGCCGGCGGTCATGCTGGCGTCAAACCAGACATCGAAGCCGATGGCGCGAAGCTGATGGGCGATGCGTTCGACGGCCGCGCGCTCGTCGCGTTTGTAGGAGATGAAGACGTCCGCCATCGCCGCCCCTCGCCTTGGATAGGCAGAATAAGTCGATCAATTCGACAAACGCCATTCGGCTCGCGTCATGGCATAGCACACCGTGGGCGCCTCCTTACCAGCGCCAACCAGGCGGAAACCGCATTTCTCCAGAACGCCAATCGAGGCGGCGACGTCAGGCAGCGTGTGGGCGATCACGCGCTCAATATCAAGCGCCCGAAACGCGCGCGACGTCAACGCAAGCACAGCTTCGCTTGCGAGCCCCTGGCGTCGCAGTGACGGCGTGATGGAATAGCCGATCTCGATCTCGCCATTTGCGGCGGGTGCGGCGTAGCCGCCGGCGCCAGCAAGACGACGCGGTTCTTGCTTAAGCACAAAATAGCGGAAGCCCCACGCGCGCGCGTCCGGATTGCGCTCCTGCATTTCAATCACATAGCGGATAGCGTTGTCGTCGTAATTGGGGTCCGGCGGCCAATCGGTCGGCACTTCTGCGCCCAGCATCGCGCCGAATTGCGCCGCCCGCTCGAGTTCGGCGTAAAGCACATCCTCGCTCGCCGCTTGCAGCAAGAGCCGCGGCGTTTCAATCGCATCCAACTACGAAAATACTTCGAAGAGACCAGCCGCACCCATGCCGCCGCCGACGCACATGGTGACAATTGCTGTCTTCGCTTTGCGCCGCTTGCCTTCCATCAGGATGTGACCAACCAGGCGCGCGCCGGTCATGCCGAACGGGTGGCCGATGGCGATCGAGCCGCCATTGACGTTGTACTTCTCCGGATCGATTTCGAGCTTGTCGCGGCAATAAAGGCATTGCGACGCGAACGCTTCGTTGAGCTCCCACAAGTCGATGTCGCTTACCTTAAGGCCGTGGCGCTTCAAAAGGCGCGGGACCGCGAAGACCGGGCCGATGCCCATTTCGTCGGGATTGCAACCGGCGATCGCGAAGCCCTTAAACAGGCCCATCGGCTCCAGCCCTCGTTTCTCCGCCTCTTTCTCTTCCATCAGCACCAATGCCGCAGAGCCATCCGAAAGCTGACTGGCGTTGCCGGCGGTGCTGAAATTGCCGGGACCACGCACCGGCTCGAGCTTCGCCAAGCCCTCGAGCGTTGTGTCGGGACGATTGCAATCGTCGCGGTCGACAATGGCCTCGACGATGCTCTCTTCCTTCGTCTCCTTATTGACGACCTTCATCTTGGTCTTCATTGGCGCGATCTCATCCTTGAAGAGCCCGGCCAGCTGTGCTGCGGCGATGCGCTGCTGGGAACGCAACGCGTATTCGTCCTGGTATTCGCGGCCAATGTTGTAGCGCTTGGCGACGATATCTGCGGTCTCGATCATCGGCATCCACATTTCGGGATGATCTTTGAGCAACCGTTCCTCGAATATGGGCTTGGTGTTGGCCATACGCGTCAGCGAGATCGATTCTACGCCCCCGGAAATGGCGATATTGGCCCCCTCCTGCATGATGTAGCCGGCGATTTGCGCCGTCGATTGCAGGCCCGACGAACAGAAGCGGTTGATGGTGGCGGCTGCGACCTTGAAATCGAGGCCGGCCCAGACGGCTGCGAGCCGCGCCACGTTGTGCCCTGTCGCTGCTTCTGGCGAACCGCAACCCAAGACCAGGTCTTCAGCGGCGTCCGGCTCGATCTTGGCGCGCGCGACGGCATGCTTGATTGAGTGTCCCGCAAGCGCTGCGCCATGCGTGTTGTTGAAACCGCCGCGCCCGGATTTAGCGAGACCTGTGCGAGCATAAGAAACGACGACAGCGCGACGCATGAGCGAACTCCTTTGTCGCGCACCCTAGGCTGGGCTCGCCATTCGTGAAAGCCTAACGCGTAGTCAGCATGGCTCAGGGCGCGTTGGGGCCGCCGTGCGGATTGACCATCGATCCGGAATTATCCCCCGGCGCGGCTTGAGCGGGCGCCGCACCGCCCTGCGTGAAGATGCCCCGGCCGCGATCCTGGATCCATTTGGCGATGTCTTCGGACAAGACGCCGGCGATGATGCCGATCAGGGACACCGTGAACGGATTGAGCGTGCTCGAGGTCGAGGCCTGCGCCACGCTCTGCGTCAACGAGATGCCGGCAATGGTGGCGTTCAAGAGCACATAAAGCGCAAGCGCCGCACACATGCCAAAAATGAGCCGAACCGCGATTTCCGCCATCGTCACCGGCTGGGGACGGTTCAAATAGGCCGGGAAAAGGTAGAGCAGCGAACCCAGCGCGCCCATCAGCAGCACCAGTATTGTCGAGAGCAGCGAGGGATGGCCTTGCGCCAGAAAGGCGCTGACGCCGAGCGGGCTTAGATTCTGCAACGCGTACGCTTCGTTTCGCACGCGCGTAAATTGCTGATAGTCCGGCAATACCTGCTGCTGCAGCGCAAAGATTTGGCGGTCCGACTCAGCCACTTGCCCATCGACGAGCCGTTGGCGCGCCATCAGCTGGGTGCGTTCGGCGCTGGTGTCGTCGTGAGCCGTTTCCTGCTCGGACATCTGCTGGACCTGTGCGCGGAGCGCTGTGATGCTGCGCTGGTCGCCTGACGAAAGGCCCACGCGACCCGCCAACGTGTTGATGCGTTGGCTCAGGGCTTGCGCGCTGACGTCGGCGGCGGCGCTCTGCGCGGGCTGCACGTTCGCATGCGCTTCGATATCGGCGATGTTGCCAACGATCGAGGCGCGCGCATCGCTGATGCTGGCCTGCGCCGATTGCGCTTGCGCATCGAGTGCGGCGACCCGTTGCTGGATCTGCAATTGCTCGCCGCGGGGACCGGCGGAATCCTGCTGCAATTGCTGGATCTGGCGGTCGGCGTCGGCGAGACGCTGGAAGGAGATTAAGCCGTCGGTCGTCGGCGAGATCTGGGCGACCCCAAACTGGAAGTCGCGCGCGCTGAAGACGAGGCCCGCAAGACCAAGCACCAGGATCATCGCAGCGGCCAGCACCACGCCTACCGAAAATTTGTAGATCGTCATTGCCGCCACCCCTGCTGGCTTTCGTAGGCGGGGTCTGTCCCGGATGGGCGCCGCCATTCACCTTGTTCTATCGCAAAATCGCGAGCCGGGCGGAGTCCAGATTTTGCGTTACGGGTGGCGCACCGGCGATCAAAAGAGCGCTATAGGGCGCGCAAAACGCCCATCCTCATGGCGGGCGAGCCATTCGGCAGAGCCAAAACCGCCAAGCTGATCATTGGTCTGTAAATATTTTTTGATTTATTCAATTTTCTCTTGTCAGTAATCAGAGATCAGTTCATGGTTCCTCTCGGCGCTCCTCCCAGCAGCGCGATCGTTCCACGGAGAGTTCGCATGACCACGTTCAAATCCTTCATCGTCGCTGCGCTCATGAGTTCAGCATTCGCGGCCAGCGCCTACGCGCAAGGTTCGACCTTCACCGCCAAAGTGGACGGCCAAGTCGCCCAATCGCGTATCATCGCCATCAACACGATGTGGAATTGCAGCGGCGACACCTGCGTCGCCCATCCCGATCATGCGGTCAGCGTCCGCGCTTGCCGCCAGTTCGCTCATCAAGCTGGCGCGCGCGTCACCGCTTATGGCAGCGAAAGCCAGCAGCTTTCCGCCGACGAACTTGCTCGTTGCAATGGCGGCGGGCAAAACCTCCAGCAAGCCCGGAACTAAGCTCAGCCGTTTCCGCTGCGCTCACGCAGAGCGGCGCGCCACATGCCTGGCGCGCACGATGTCAACGTGAGCGCAGCGATAGCTGGATCGTTCACCAGCTGCACCCGAGCAGCGCCGGTGCGCGGATCCAGAAGATTGTGCAGGGTTGGCGCGATAGAGCCATCCTGACGGCGCGTCAGCTCCACGACGCCGCGCGCGCCCGCGACGTGCGCCCCGCCCGGAAGACGCGGCAAGTCGTAGACAATGCGGACACGAAACGGCCCGCGTCCACGCACTTCATAGCGCGGGTTCTCAAACAAGGTTTCGACTTGGCGGTCGTAGATCGCCTGAATCGCATCGGTTTGGAAACGAATGCCGACGCCGGCGGCGCACGCCATCTGACTGGAGCTCCACAATCCCTTGAGCTCAGGCGGCAACGCATTGCCGCAGGCCCCCGCCCCAAGACAAAGCCCAATCAGCGCGGAAATCGTGCGCGCGCGCATCCCTTCGCGGTAAGCCGCGCCGGTTGACGAGGTCTGAACGCTTCCTCAGCAGGAGCGGCGGATGAGCCAGCCGAGCGCTGCGCCATCGCGGCCATTAGCCTGCGTGATCGTGCGGCAGCGCTCGGCATGGGGCTGGGCGCCGCTGCGCTGGAATTCCGGATCGCCCTCGCCGCCGCGGCGGTCGAGGTCCGAGATCGGATCGTAGGCGCTGACAGCGCCAGAGCCATCGACAATGCATTCCCGGCGCGAACCGTCGGCCTCACGCAGCCGCACGCTCGTTTGTCCCTCGTCGATAGCGCCCGCGAAGGTCACACGGGCTGGGCGCGCCGCGACGTGCGCCATGCATGCATCGATGGCGGGGATCAGATCCGGCAGCACTGAGGCCCAAGTCGGGCGCTCGCCTTGCTGGGCGCCGCGCCGCGCGCAGCCGTCGTAGGCGACGCCCTCAAACAGCACATGGGCGACATAGGTCTGCTGCGTCGTCCCCGCCTGACACGGCTGCTGCATGATGGTGATGGTGAGCGGGCCTGCGATCACCCGCATGCCGTGCTCGTGGTACTGCCGCTCGCCTGGAATGCCGCCGTCGTCGCCAAGGCCTGGCCGGGTGAATTGCGCGTAGTCGCTGAGTAAGCTCAGCTCCCAGGCGCCTTCATCTGAATCCGAATCGAGGCCGCCTGACGCCTGGAAGTCGCCGGTATAATTTGCCTGCGTCGCCGCATCGGCGGGGCCCCCGCGCGCGGCCAAATGTCGGGCTGCGATCCGGGCTTCCCCTTCTTCCTTGGTGGGGGGCGGCGAAGAGGGTTCGTCATGCTGCTGCCGCGGCGGGCGCCCGGCCAACAGCGCCACCACCAGGATTTTCTCCCCGCAACCAACGACCCCGGGCCGGTGCC
>JACXTT010013695.1_pt1 | contig 10662 bp, 9 predicted proteins | sample 9270951 | NCBI WGS metagenome assembly JACXTT01 (sample SAMN15532306, study PRJNA645909) | rock metagenome | isolation source: weathered quartz diorite | place: Puerto Rico | collected 2017-06-21
GGCCCTGGCCCTGCCATTTGCCTTGGTACCGGGCGTCAATGCTGCAGGCGTGGTTGCCGTGGTGCTAGCGGCCCTGTTGGTGGAATTTGCCGGCGTTGTGGCCGTTCTGGTTGGCGCTGCTCGGCGTTTCGATGGACCCATGGGCAAAAGCGATCGTGCGTTTGCCTTTGGGCTCTTGGCTCTGCTGGTCGCGGGCGGCGCGTCGGCGCCATGGCTCAACGGCTTACTGGTGGTGGTGCTGCTGGGACTGGTCTGGACCCTGGTCAACCGCGTCAGGCGGTCCCTGCAGCATCCCGTTGTGCCACTGAAACCGTGAAGATGCCGGCCAGGCCCACCTGGCTGGAGACCTTGCGACAACCCGCCTGGGCCACCAGGGCATCCATCTCCACCTGGGGACGTGGGCGCATGAGCCAGGCCTGGCCGCGGTGGTTGTTCAGTGTCTTGGCAATCATGTCCAGTTGGGGGTGCCAGGGTTGGTTGGTGTAGACCAGATAGCCCCCAGGCTTGAGCTGCGACACAATGCCTTGCAAAGCCCGCAACACGGCCGCATTCTCCGTGAACAGCTCAAACAGCCCGGACACGATGGCGATGTCAAATGGTGCCTCCGAGGCTGGATAGCTGTCCTTGCTGAATGCATCGCGGCGCTGGAATTCCACCCGGTGTGCCAGTTGCATGCCTTGCGCCAGTTGCCGAGCCTGGTCCAGATTGTGCTGCTCAAAATCTCGCAGCGTGATGTCCAGGCTGCGGTTCTGAAAACGCTTGGCCGTCTCCAGCACGTAGCGTCCGCCGCCGGCCGCCACATCCAGGATGCGCAAGGGCTCGGCAGCCGGGCTTTGCGCGATCAGGCCCCCCAGTGCTTGTTGCAGGTGGATCTTGCGTTGGCGAATGCCGCGCCAGCCTATCGCCTCCAGGTAGCCGCCATCAATGCCTTTGCCAATCAGCAGACGGCCACCGGCTTGGTTGCGGTAGACGTAGTCCAGCGATGCACCGGAGTCGAAGCCGTGCCGCAGCCCAATGGACATACCATCGCTGAGCCGCCCCAGGGTGCCCAGCATCCACTTTTGCAAGGCAAAGAAGGCATTGCCCAACAGGCTGCCCGTGCGGCCCTCTTGCAGGGCCAGGTAACGTTTGGCGCCGGCACTTGCCGTGTCGGACTGCAGATAGTGCGCCGATGGCACAACATCCCGCGCCAGGCATTCGTCCACAAAGGTCTTCGCGGCCTCAATGGCCTGCTGTGCCTGCGGTACGTCCTCGTAAAAGATGGCGTGGTTGCAATTGGGTATGACCAGATAGCGCTTGTGCGGGGACGACAAGCGTTCAAAGTAGGCGCGCTGTGGCCCTTGCTTGACTACATAGTCCTTGTCGGCCACCAACATCAAAATGGGCGTATCGATGGCTGCGGCCTCGGCCACCACCCTTTGTGCGGTATCGGCCAGGCTTAGCAGCACCCGGGCTGATATCTTCTTGGCTATCAGCGCATCGGCATCATAGGCCTGGGCCTGCGCACGTGAGTGCGTCAGCATGTTGGAGCGGATGTAGCTGGTCACAAACAAATCCGGCTTGAAGCAGGTTGCCAGGCGCAGTGCCGGTTTGGCCAGGGGCACATACAGGTTGATGTCAAACGCGGCCGCTGCCATCACCACGCCGCGTACACGGGCGCCATAATCTTGCAGCCAGGTGGCCACAATGACCGCCCCCACACTGTTGGCGACGACGCACATATTGTCTTGCGTGATGCCAAAGCGTTGCTCGATATGGCGCACAAAGCATTCGAAGTCGCGCACCAGGGTTTCAAAATCAGGCGCATCACCACGCTCGCCGGGGGAAAAACCGTGACCACGCGCGTCCCATGCAAAGGCATATTCCTCGGGTCGGTCGAACTGGTCCACCAGGGTCTGTATGCGGCCTGAGTGCTCATGGCCACGGTGCAGGTAAACCACAGCTCGCTGCGCGTTGGCGTGACTGGCTTGCGTGGGCTCCCAGACGCGGTAGAACAGCCGGGTGCTGTCATGGCTGTCAAAGCCCGATTCGTGGCAAGGGCGCATGGCCAGGGTTTCAGAGTGCATGCATGTTCCTGAAGAAGAATAGGTTGACGCTCAAGCCCCGACGGCCCTGAGTCCGCAGTACAGAAGGGGTGCCGTCAGCACCAGACTATCGACCCGGTCCAGTATGCCCCCGTGGCCGGGTATCAGCTGCGAGAAGTCCTTGATACCCAGGTAGCGCTTGGCGGCTGAGAAGGACAGGTCGCCCACAAAGCCGCCGATGGACAACAGCAATGCCAGCGCGATCAAATGGTCTGTCGTTGCCAATTGCAGGTACTGCCCCATCACCACCGACACCAGCGTGCTGATGGCGATGCCGCCCAGCAAGCCCTGCCAGGTCTTGTTGGGGCTCACGCGGGCCGCCACCTTATGGCGCCCCAAGGTCTTGCCAATGATGAATTGCGCAATATCGTTCAGCGCAGTCAGCGCAAACAGGTAGAACAGCCAGGCCGATAGCACCTGCGGCGACAGCGGCAACGACAGTAGCCGCGGTACAAAGTTCAGACCAAAACAGAGGAGCAGAAACAGCAATAGCAACAACTGGCTTCGCTGTCGGCGCAACGCAAAATGCAGGCCTTGCAAGACAACCAGCCAGGGAAGGATGGCCGCGGCACTGCCGTCCCCCACGAGTGCCAATCCGGCCAAGACCAGCATCAGCACCACGCACAGCAAGCGAAAACGCCAACGCGGCGCAGCATAGTGCAAGGCCAATTCACGCTCGGCCAAGCCTGCAATCAGCAGGGTCAACAAAATGGGGCCCACGCGATACCACAGCAGGCTCAGACTCACGATGGGAAACAACAACCACCAGGAGTTGACCTGCTGGCGCAGTTGGCTGGGTGGCGTAGTCCATAGGCTGACACCTGTACTGGCTACGGCCAGAATCAGGTAGAGCACGCCCATGGCGTACAGGGTGTTGCTATTCACGGCAAACTCGGATGACACAAAAACCATGGAACCCATTGGTGAATGAGGACTTGCGTGCGACCACCCGCCCGACCACGGCTATCACCAGACCATGGTCTGCGCGCAGGCAGAACCCTTGCGGGCAAAGTATCGCACGGTCTTTTGTCGTCTGATCATTGAGATCGGTTCAATATTGGACGACCGCTTTAGTGGTTCTTATCTTTACGTTGCCGATACTTACCATTTTTATAGAATGCTGCGTAAGCCATGGCCAAGCCTTTCGGCCCACAATGTATAGGTTGGAACCATTCATACCACTCGTTTGTCTTGTCATAAGAAGGAAATTGCCATGCCATTGCCCCATGCAACGTTGTCAGCCCTGCAAGCAGCCGGTGCCGCCATATACGCGGCCGACGCCGAGCTCAAAAAGACCGCCGGTGACATTTCGGAGCAGGTCAAGCTTGCCATGCTGAACAACCCATTTGACCTTGGCAACGATGGCCTGTTCGAGAATTGGAAGACCGTGGCCCGCCTGGCACAGGCTGTGTCGCAAATGGAAACTGAGTTCAGGAAAATATATGACGCCGCAGCCGGCATGGCAGCGATGGCACCCGTGACACGTGCCAGCGTCCCCGCACTGGGCGGCCCGATGGGGGGGGCTGATAGCCCCTTGGAGACTGTGAACGAAGTTCAGGCAACCGATGTGGTTGCCAAGAAGACGCGAAAAAAACGCAAGGGCGCGCGTGCTGCCGCCAAGCGCAGCAAAGGTGGCAAACGCCCCATGCGCGGCAATAGCGCCATTCTGCTGGCCCACCTGGCAGACAAGTTGACTGCGAACGAGGGGGTCAAGGTCAATTGGTCCGCCATTGCGGCTGAAACCGGCATTCCCAAGGGGTCCATCGGTGCGGCGCGCATCAAGCTGCTGCAAACACGCCACATCACCGAAGATGCGGCGGGCAATTTCCGCCTGTCAATGCCGGCGGCCTGAAGACGGCGCTACACAACCGCCAGCGGCCGATCCAGCAGGCGCAGGCGGTTGGCCACATCGGGCTTCACGCGAAACAATTGCGCAGGGCGGTGCGCGCCGCCCACGCGTTGGCCCTTGCATTCCTGCAAAACATCCATCTCAAACAGCTTGCGCCTGAAGGCACTCTTGTCCAGCGCCACACCCATGACATGCTCATAGGTTTCATGGACCTGGGCAAAGGTGAATTGTTCGGGCAACAAGTAACACGGCAAGGTTGAGTAGGAGCTCTTGTCGCGCAGGCGCTTGAGCGCAACGTCCAGGATGCGGTTATGGTCAAACGACAGCCGTGCCACCGCATCCACATCGACCAGTTCGACTCCCAGGTCGCGGCCTTGTTCCTGCGCATCGGCCAACACCGTGTGGTCCACCAAGGCAAAGTAGCTGAGGCTGACCGACCAGCCTCTGGGATCGCGGGCGCCGTCGGCAAAACTGTACAGCTGCTCCAGGTAGGGGGGCGCAATGCCGGTCTTGCTGCGCAACACCCGAACGGCGGCGGCCAGGCTGTCGGCATCCTCCTGCTGGTGCACATAGCCACCGGGCAGGGACAATTGCCCCATGAAAGGCTCGTTGGGGCGACGCGTCAGCACCACGTGCAGGCGCTTGTCATGCAGGGCAAACAGTACCACGTCAACAGTGACGATGATGTTCCAGTCAGGATCGGCTTGTGTCATGGTTTCTTCATTTTATTCCTTAACGCCACCAGTATCAGCCCAATGAGCAACGGAACGGACCCATTTCCTTCTTTAAAGATCGTCTTGGCCGTTTAAATATTTTCAATATAGTTATTTGCATTTTGCAATTAACAGACTTATACTGAAGCCATCGACGACCCACAATGGAGTTTGCAACATGAAAACATCGACCAAGGTACATCTGCTGATCATTGATCCGCAAAACGACTTTTGCGACATTCCACTGGCTGAGCAAGCTGCCGACACGTTGCGCGCCGGTCAGCTTATCGCACCGGCCTTGCCGGTGACCGGTGCCGACGGCGACATGAAGCGTCTGGCGGCGTTTATCGACCGCGTGGGTGACAAGCTGTTTGACGTGCACGTGACGCTGGACTCACACAACCCCATCGACATTGCGCACCCGACCTGGTGGACCAATGACATGGGCCAGGCGCCGGCCCCGTTTACCGTGATCACCACCAAGGACATTGCCGCGGGCATCTGGCGCTCGCGCAACCCGCAGTTGCAGGAACGCAGCCGCCAGTACGTGGAACAATTGGAAGCGGCCCAGCGCTATGCACTGGTGGTGTGGCCCGAGCACTGCCTGATCGGACACTGGGGCCACAATGTGCACGCCAGCGTGGCCCAATCGCTAGACGCCTGGGCCCGCAAGAAACTGGATGTGGTCGACTATGTGACCAAGGGCTCCAACCCCTTTACCGAGCACTACTCCGCCGTGCAGGCCGAAGTGCCTGATCCATCCGACCCCGGCACGCTGCTCAACAGCCGGCTGATTCGCACGCTGGCAGATGCCGACGTGGTGGTGGTCGCCGGCGAGGCCCTGTCGCACTGCGTGGCCAACACGGTGCGCGACATAGCCAACAACTTTGGCGAGGACAACATCCGCAAGCTGGTGCTGCTGACCGATTGCTGCAACAGCGTGGGCGGTTTCGAGCAGCTGGGCCAGGACTTTGTCACCGAGATGCGTGGCCGCGGCATGAAGACCGCTCTGTCGACCGACTTCATGGCTTAGTCCTATAGCCAGGTTGGCCGTCCGCCAGCCCCCAAACACCGCTTGGCAAGCATGGTGGCACACCTGGCCATCGGGGCCAGGCTACGCCCAAATGCCGCCCATTCACAGGAGAAGCACCATGAAACTGATGGACTACACCATGCAGACCACCCAGGTCTCCAACTTTTCATTCTCGGGCGTGCGCCCGGAGAAACTGGGCTCCACCGAATACACGCTGGTCAGCCTGGTCATCGACAAGACTGGCAGCGTGCACAGCTTTGAGCAGCAGTTGCTGACCATGAAGCGCGCCGTGGTGCAGGCCTGCCACCGCAGCCCGCGTGCCGACTATCTGATGCTGCGCAGCACCGAGTTCAGCGACACCACGCTGGAGGAACATGGCTTTACCGAGCTGACCCGCATTGACCCGGCGAACTACCGCGCACCACGGTGCACCGGCGCCACGGCGCTGTTCGACGCCACGCGCAACGCCATCATGGCCACCAACGCGTATGCCCGTCAGTTGAGTGAACAGGACTTTAGCGTGAACGGTCTGGTCGTCGTGGTCACCGACGGTGGCGACAACTGCTCGCACCATACAGCCAGGGATGTCGCGGCTGAGCTCATGCATGGTGTGCGCCACGAGTGGCTGGAGTCGCTGAACGTGATATTGGTGGGTGTCAACGCCACCCATTGCAAGGCCCACCTGGAAGCCTTCAAGAACGATGCTGGCCTGACCCAGTATGTGGATGTTGGCGACGCCACGCCCGACAAGCTGGCGCAATTGGCCCAATTTGTGTCGCGCAGCATCTCCGCCCAATCGCAAAGCCTGGGCACCGGTGGCGCCAGCCAGCCCTTGGTCTTTTAACCGATCGCGCACCAACCACCACCGTGAGCGCCATGCACCGCCTGCACGTCGACCATTACTTTTGCATCGGCAGCATGCACCAGCGCGCAGGTGAACCCTGCCAGGACTATGCGCTGTCAGGAACGCTGGCCGATGGCCGGGTCTACGGCATAGCCAGCGACGGCTGTTCCGGCGCCCGTGCCCGTACCGACCTGGGTGCGCGCGTGCTGGCCCTGGCCGTGGAGCAAGCCCTGCACGACACCGCACAACTATCGGAATGCTTCGCGCCGGCCTTTGTGCAGCGCCTCGAGCAGCACCTGCTGACCATGCCGCTGGGCGGTACCGTGCAAGACTACTTGGCTAGTGTTGTGGTGTTTTGCGCGGATGCGTATACAGCCAAGGTCCTGATGGCGGGTGACGGTGCGGTTGCCTTGCGCCGCAGCGACGGCACCGTAGAAGTCTGGGATGCATCCTGGCCCGACAACGCGCCCTACTACCTGGGTTATTGCCTGCAGCCAGGCGTGCAAGCCCTTTTCGCGGAGCGTGAGGCGACGACCAAGCCCAGCGTGGAATGGCGCAGCCAAGCCAGCGACGGTACTGCGTCGTCTCGCGCCATACCCACGCAGGTGTTTCGCCAGGGCTGGGTCACGGAATGGCCGTTGGCGGGTTTGAACGCACTGATGGTGGGTAGCGACGGCATGGACCAGATAGGCTCGGTGGCGTTGTTGGATGCAGCCACCACCTGCCTGGCGTTCAAGAACCATGCAGGCAGCTTTACCAAACGCCGCGCGATCAAGGCGCTGCAACACTGGCACGGCCAAGGCCATGTGGCCCAGGACGACATTTCCATGGCAGCCTTGGTCCGCGTACCGGAGCTTGCGACATGAGCCCCGGTCACAACCTGGCCGGACCCCTGCCGCAAAAGGTTTACCTACCAGGCAAGGGAGCCATCACACTGTCACCGGCCGACTACCTGGCCACTGGTGGCGAAGGCGCGGTCTACGCCAAGGGCGGCTACGTCTACAAACTGTACCTGGACCCCGCTGGCGCCCGTGCGCGCGGCATCGAGGGCAAGCTGCAGCTGCTGCAGGGCATACGCCACCCGCACATCGTGGCCCCCATCGATGTCGTGCTCGATGCAAGACGTGAGGTGGTGGGCTTCTATATGCCATTGGCCAGCGGTGTGCCCTTGGTCAAGACCTTCACCAATGCCTGGCGCGACCCCAACAATTTTGGCATGACCCAGTCACTGGAGCTGGTGGAGAACATGCGCCTGGCCGTAGTCGCGGCCCACCAGGCCGGCGCCGTGTTGGTCGACGCCAATGAAATGAACTTCCTGGCCGACGGCACGGCCCCACGTCTACTGGACGTGGACAGCTGGCAGATTGGCAACTACCAGGCCAATGCCATCATGCCCTCCATCCGCGACCTGCACAGCAACGGGTTCAGCCAGGCCACAGACTGGTTTTCCTGGGCCATCGTCAGCTTTCAGGTGCTGGCCGGCATACACCCCTACAAGGGCGTGCACCCGGACTTCAAGCGTGGCGACCTGCGCTCCCGCATGCTCGCCAATGCCTCGGTGTTCGACGCCCGGGTATCGCTCAACGCCGGCGTGCGCGACTTCAGCAGCCTGCCAGGTGCACTGCTCGACTGGTACCACGCCGTCTTCCAACACGGCCTGCGTCGCGCACCGCCATCTGTGCAGGCAAGCCATGCCGTGGTGGCAGCCATGGCAGCCTTGGCCCAGACGGCTAACCCGGCGCCGCCCCATAGCCAAACGATCAAGCACGAGCGGGTGGTCCATCTGCCTGGCGCCATCGTCCAGGTGTTGCCATGCGGCGTGGCATTGTGGCGGGAGCCCGGTGCGGCGGCGCCGTTGCGCGCCTATGATTTGCCGCGCCAACAACATTTGTTAGACCTGGGCCCCACACAGATGGACAGCCTACGGCAGGGAACCGCGGCTCTGGTGCGCTGTGCGGGCAGTCTGCTGTATGCCAGCCTGCACGGCGACCCGCACCATGCCGGCATCCGTGCCCACTGTGTCTTTGGCGAGCGCGATCCCAAACCCTTGAACCGCGTCGACATCAAGCCGCTACCCGTAAAGGCGCAGCGGCTGGTCACCTATGCCAACCGCCTGTTTGCGCTGGATGCACACAATGAACTCGGCCTGACCGAAATCGCCATCGACCGGTTTGGGCAACAAACGGTGTTGTCGGTGAAGGCCAGTTGGCCCTTCATGGCACAGGCCTCGACGCTCTTTGGCAATATGGCCTTGTTTGACGCCTTGGGCACACCATTTCTGGTGCTACCCACTGCCGACAGCCTGCCTATCGTCAAAGCGCCTTGCCTGGCGGCCTATCGACCTATCGATGCCTGCATGCTGTCGACCAACCGGGTGGTGGTGCTGGCCTATGGCCGCACCGATGGCCAAGCTCGACGACTCACGCTGCAACGCGGCACGGATGGCTTCGAGGTGCAGTCTGACGAGGCCACTGACGACATGGCCTTGAACATGGCCATCAATGGTAGTGGCATTGGTGTGGAAGTGCTGTCTGCCGATGGGCTGCACGTATTCAGTGCCAAACAGCCTGGTTCCAGCAAGTTGCTGCCAGCGACTGGCATCACCCAGCAGCACCGCCTGTTGGCCATGCCCACAGGCCTACACTACCACGATGGTCAGGATGTGGTGCGGATTTAGCTGGGGCCGTGAGCGGTGCCGGTATGAGCTGGTACCGGGTTGGGCCTTGCCGTTGCCTTGTCAAAACGTGCATGGTAGTCCGCACGCTCGGTTCCCATCCAGCGGTCCCAATGGGTAAACCACAGGCCGTAATTGCCCTGTGCCGTTTCGTGGTGCAGGTGGTGGTGCGTAGTTGTCGTGAAGCGCCCACCCAACCAATGGCGGGTAAAGCCACGCGGCATGGTTTCCACCGCCAGATGACCGTGGGTGTTACGTGTGATCTGGTGAATGGTAAAGGCGAACAACACCAGGCCATGCAGCGGAACGACCAGCAGGGCCAAGGGCGTGACCAGGCTGTTGACCAGTGCTTCCACCGGGTGAAAGGCATAGGCCGCCCAGGGCGATGGGTTGCGTGAGCGATGGTGCACGCCATGCACACGTCGGAACAACCAGCGGCTGTGCAGCAACCGGTGGGTCCAGTAGAAATAGAAATCGTGCCACAGCAGCATCAGCGGAAAGCTCAGCGCCAACCATGCCAGGCCGTAGGCACCGGGCTTGATGTACACCACCATATCGCCGCGCAAGATGCCCGCAAACACCACCAAACCCTGGGCGGAAAACACCATAAGGGTTGACAGCGAATACCCCATCTCGCGCCGCATATCGGCGCTGCTGGGCCACGCGGCAATGAGCCGGTGGGCCAGACGCCTGCGCAGCCAACGATGAACCAACACCCAAAAGAGCAAGGCAGCCGCCAGGTAGTACAGGCCTTCGCGCAAGAAGTTGTTGACAAAGGCGGTGGTCAGCCAATGCCAGGCCTTGGGGTCGGTCCAGATATCCATGTGGGCATTATGCGCATGTCCTCTAAGGGAGGCCTGACATGGGGAACGACAGATTTCCCCAAAAGCTGTCCCAGTCCACCCCATCCTGACCCGCAGCCGGCACCATGTGCACCACACTGACCATCCAGTCACCGGCATAGGGCAGACTCAGCGTGACTTCGCCCGTAGCAGACGTGGTGGCCCGTGTCAGCAGCAACTGCCCATGGTGTCTGTGCCAGGCCTTGACCAGGGCGCCGGGCAAGGCTCGCCGCTCGAACAGCACTCTGAGCCGCAGGTCACCGCCGGGTAGCAGTTGCAGCGGGTCGGCCAGCGGGACAATCTCCAGGCGCTGGCCCAGCTCTGCGCAGTAGGTGCGATCGGCCCGGCCCGGGCTGTCAGCAGACGTGCCGACCTGGAACAGGGTTTTGATGTGGCGCTGGTATTGCTCACGACCCGGTTGGTCGGCGCTGCCTGCCAGCTCCCGCTGGCGTTTGACAAAGTCCAGCCCCTCATCGTGCAGATAGGCATGGAACTTGTCGGCCGACAACGCGATTCGCTGTGGCGTGCTGTCGTAGGCCAGCATATGGGTGCCGGGATCGTCCACCTGCATGGCAACCTCAGCCTCCAACGCCGCTGGCGACAGGTTGGGGCGCAGGTCCTCT